>ENA-OQKN01000256-OQKN01000256.1-human-gut-metagenome-genome-assembly--contig:-NODE-256-length-67091-cov-7.915791_pt1 | contig 67091 bp, 50 predicted proteins | sample MGYA00242776_ERZ504794 | MGnify/ENA primary metagenome ERZ504794 (study PRJEB26092, sample SAMD00036434) | human gut metagenome | host: Homo sapiens | study: EMG produced TPA metagenomics assembly of... | reverse complement strand
CAGATAAAAAACATGGTAAAAAATCACCGTTTGGCAAAGTCTATAAGTGATGTATCATGGTATGAGCTGACAAGACAGTTAGAATATAAGGCAAAGTGGAATGGCAGGAAATATGTCAAAATAGATAGATTCTATGCCAGTAGTCAGCTGTGTTCAGTCTGTGGATACCAAAATACAGAGACAAAAAATCTATCAGTAAGGGAATGGACATGTCCTGTCTGTGGAACAAATCATGACAGGGATATCAACGCAGCAAAAAATATACTGGAAGAAGGATTAAGACGAATAGCATAAAAGGAATAACAATATAGGACAGGGACTGCCCGAATTAACGCCTGTGGAGATAGTAGGTTGCGAGGTCTGCGAAGCAGGAAGCCCATTGGCTTTAGACAATGGGTAGTTCACGAGCTTATGGGACTGACAGATGAGGAATTCATGGATTCCCTTATGGTTGCTTCTAATATCCGGAAGATTGGACGGATGGAGCTCCTTTATACCTGTGTTGCTGACCTTGTATCTTTTCTCCACCGTACCGGGATGGACGACCTTCTGGGAGGTATGGAACACTATTATGACCCTAATGATTATAACCGGGTTATTTATCATAGCAAAAGTGAAGATGCATCAGACAGGATTAAACAGATCCTTGCTGACGCAGACAAACTTCTTGTCGAATGTGAAGGGGCTTGTGATGAAAGTTCTGCCTATCAGTTACTGGTACGTGTTTTAAAAGAACAGACGGTTGTGGAAGAATCCGGTGCAAGACGGCTGAAAACCAAAGAAGATGGAGCTATGGGTTTCCAGATCCTGCAGAATCCATCTGATCCGGACGCAACTTACCGTGAAAAAGCAGGGAAACAAAACCGCGGTTATACAGCGAATGTTGTAGAAACTGTCGGAGATAATGGTTCCATCGTAACAGATTACCAGTATGAAAAAAACACACATAGTGACAGCCAGTTCCTGAAGGAAACCGTTAACGCCATGGAAAAAACAGAGAAACCAACAGTACTTATAACAGATGGGGCCTATAGCGGCAGGGACAATACAGATGCTGCGGCAGAAAAAAACATTGATCTTGTAACAACAGATCTATTCCCAAAATCAGCTGACAGAGCAGAAATAGTGGTGCATTTTCTTACCCAAAACAGAGCTAACAGCGGATATTTGTTGTTTTATATGAAATTTTCAAGGAACATAGATTTCTATGGGCGATAATTATTATGTTTTGACACCCATATCATACTATTTTTTGCAAACACTATTTTAAAATGTGCGGCATTTCCATTCCTTACACCTGCCAGGAAATCTCCGCAAATTTTTATTTACTATTCATCACGAATCCATTGCCTGGCAATTTCTATGTCTATTTGCAGTGCTGAGGCGATTTGTTCGACAGGTAATCCGAGTTTGCTAAGGGCAATAGTATCTTCTTTTTTAGCAAGTATTTTACCTTTTGAAATGCCATCTGCAATGCCAGCTTTTATACCAGCTTTCATGCCGTCTTTCATACCAGCCGCAACACCCGCCTCATACTCAGCTTTCCGCAATTTCCGTTCTTCCTCTTCTTTGTCATATTCAAAAATACTCATCGCAATTACCTCCGATTTATTTGCACGAAGAAATTCGGAAAGAATGTTATTACGGATACATTCATCGACTGCTAGCTTAACTGCTTCGTTCAATTCAAATTCCTTCGCATATCTTCGAACACACGCTACATACTGTGCATATTCTCTCAAGGTCTGGCATTGTTCCATGAGTTCGCTATTGTGCCCTTCATTGATGTTTATCGTCAGAACTTCCAGTTCCAGTTTTGGAGCACCGGACAGGTTTTCGAAAGCTTCCGATAAATGGTTTACCCAGCTGTCTTTTTCCTTTTCCGTGCCATTGTAGAATACGATAAACTGTGGTGCCGGTATTTTCTGTAATACGGAAGAGTAAAGAGATTTCTTATTTACCAGTTTCTGATATTCGCTGGAAATATAAAATAGATCACGTAATGGCATATTTGGATTATAAGTTGACTGGTGTTCATAGAGAAACAGGTCTGTATCAATGATAAAAGCCAGATCATTTTTCATTCCCATGTAAATAGCATTTTCCAGGGTGACAATTTCCAGCATTTCCGGATCTTCATAATGAGCCCCACTGACTGCGTTATAAAGGGACAGTAAATTCTTCCGGTCAGAAAACAGCATACGGAATACGGTATCCTTATAGTTACGATGGGTTGTCAGCTGCTTTTTGTGTGCCATAGGCAGTACCTCCTCTTACAGGAGTGTACGAATGTGGGACAGCCATACTGCATTACCTATCTGTCACAATTGGAAACTCCTGCTTTTTAATTGATTTGTTTGAATGAAAAGCATGAATTTCTGAAATGTGAATGAGATAATATAGATGGCATGATGCCAAGAACTTTAAGAAAAATATGCTTTGAAGGTATACTACCATAAAACCCTCAATGTTTCAATAGAAAAGCAAAAAGAAAATAAACACAACATAAACAATGAACAACAATAATAAAAAGAAGCGGTCACATCTGTGATTTTCATTATCACAGGTGCGGCCGCTTCAGGTATAATTTTACCACTTATCAAGGTAGATGGTACCCTTAATACGTTTCATATTAATATCATCGACAATCCATGCTGTTGTTTTGGAAGGTTCTTCGAGAGAACTTTTATGTACAGTACCACTTGAAAGAGTGAGTGAAGAAGCTATGGTTTTCATCGTGGTATGCGTCTCAGTATAGATATCCTTTTCTTCATAATCATCATGATATGGTACGATGGCACCAGGAATTATTTTTCCGGTGTTCCAGTCAATGGCACATTCTCTGCGATTTTCGGTATATTCCAATTCGACAGCGACACTGGAATCTTCATCGTAGCGATCATCGAGATGATAGTTTGATTTTAATTGTAAACCTTTCCAATAGTCTATATAGCTATCAGTAACTTCCCCGAAATTATTTTTATTTACATCAAGTTCACAATCTAAAGGACTTAATTCATAATACTGCATCCAGTTGTCCATTGTGATTTCTACTTTCTTTGGAACGATAATGGATTCAACGGAGCTGAATTTGGAATATACTTTTTTACCTTTTATTTTGGCATAATTTCTGACTTTGTAAAAGTATTCTCCAGGTGAAAGTTTTGTATTTGTGTAACTATAGTATTCCTCATACCATCCAGCATGATTATCAGTCTTTTTCTTAAAAGTTTTAACTTTTGTGTATTTACCGTTTTTGGAGGTTGCCCGGTATAATTCTGCTCCTTTCAGGTTTGGGTAGCTGTAATAGTTTAAGTCAATACGTATTGAGACACTGTTTTCTGATTTCAAAGAAAGATTTTCTATATCTGGCGTTCCAAGTACTGCTTTTGCGGATTTGACAGGACTGAATTTTCCTTTTTTCTTTCCGTTGACGGCTCTCACTTTAAAATAGTAGGTTTTACCTAACTGAAAATCTGAATCAATTCCGAGATTATAACCTGGAGTGTACGAGGTTCTCCAATATTCAAACTTCCCTTTTTTGGATTTTTTCCAGTAGATTTCGTAGTATTTTGCATGGCGTACTTTTTTCCATTTAAGCTTTATGCCGCCATAATCATGATCTGACTTTGCAGTAAAACCGGTGACTGCACCTGGTTTTTTAGAAGCTGCGGAGGCATTTACTTTTGGGGCTGCCAGCAACAGGAAGGCTGCCACAAGAATCAGCAGGGGTGCAAAGTGTTTTTTGGTAAAAATCCTTTGTTTTTTCATGTTCTCTCTCCTTCTTTTGGTAAAAATCTTTTTTATTATTATAGAGTCTATAACTCTAAAAGTCAATATAAACAAAAAATATTTATAAAGAGGACAAAATAATGAACAAATCTTAAAAAGTCTCCTTGAATATCGTTGCGTTATTCAGTGTAATGAAATGGGGTATAGCATCATCTGGATCGTTAACGGCAGAAACAAGATATATGTTTTGGGGAAGAATAAATAGTTAAGAAATCAGCAGAGCCTGATTTCGGAAAGGCAGATGAAAAAATGAAAGAGTATTATAAGATTATGGAAGACATTCTGGAAGTTGAATATAGAATAAGAGCAACAGTTTATGTATTAGACGAACTGGAAAAAAGCTACAGTGAGGAAACAGATTTTAAAGAAAAATATTTGCTGTCAGTTTTCAAAGGGGCATTAAGTTCGATTCAGAGTAATGTGCGAGAAACAATACACTACATAGATCAATTAACAGCAGAAAGTAAACGGAAAAAACAGTAAAAAGAAAACAGGCAATAGGACTTTTTGATAAAGAGTTCTGTTGCCTGTTTATTCCTTTGGATATGGTTGCTGGATGTTGCTTGCCCCGGTAATGTAGTCCATGGAGATGTCGTAGAATTTCGCAAGGATCATGATGTTATCAATGGGGATTCTGGTTTTACCACTTTCATAGTCAGAATAGGTTCTTTGCCCTATGTGAAGGAGGTCAGCAACCTTTTGTTGGGTAAGAGCATGATCTTCTCTTATTTCCCTTATGCGTTCGTTATATTTCATGAAAAAACCACCTCAGAGACAGTATAAGGGAAATCGGTGTTCACCTTGACAAATAGAGTTATAAACTCTAAAATGAGATACAAAGAAGATGCGAGGGCGTGATGAGATTATAAGCCAAGAAAATTTTCATTATTAACGCAACATTGATAGAAGGTGTATAGCTAAAAACTTTATGGATGAGAGGAGCATTATACTATGAATTTAAAAGAAGAATTAGAATTAAAAAAAGCACAAGAGATGAAAGATGAAAAAAGACGTGCTTCTGATGGAACGTTTATTGTAGATGAGGAATATACGGTTCGTGATGTTGAGAATTTTATAATTGACAATATCTATAAGAAAAAAATGGAATTTTTGAAAAAAAATGCGGAGAAGTTGTGTGCCCTATTACTGGAAAAGCAAAAAGATTACTTCAAAGAGCAAGAAAGTTACTTAGGACAAAAGGAATTTGAAGAGATATTCTTCAAATACTATTTTGCAGAACATGGAAAATTTATCCCATTGAAAAGACTGGAGAATTATGATGTTGATTACTATTTAGATGAATTAGGATATACAACCATAACTCCAAAGGGAAAATCTGCATATTTAGATAAGCATTTGGCACTTGTGTGCAGAAAAGAAGATTATGAAAAAGGTAGAAAGTTGTATGATAATGCACTGGAAAATACAGAAATATGGTCTGTAGTGGCGGAAAAAGTATTTGCTGGACCATTACAAAGAGTACGGAATATATTAAGAGGGCAACGTATAGAACAACTTAAATATGCTGCTGGAATAGATAGAGGGATATATAATTTAGCAAATGGTGCTAAAAAATATGAACAATTAAGAAAAATATTAACAGAAAAAGTAATTAAAAATATAAAAGAAAGTGAAAGCTTAACAGAAATGTTATTCATACAGACCCCATGTTCAGGGGAAATATTTATCACAAAGGAGAATCTGGGGTGTATTGTCAGCGTTGGTACAGACAAAGAGGGCTGGGTATACTTAGAAGAAGACAAATATTTTTCAATGTGCAGATACGATGTAATAGAAGTAGAGCAGGGTGAGAATACAAGTATGTTTGAGGCAACAGTCGCACCGGGACCTCTCAAAAAGAGCAGTGTTGTTGCAAATGCTGCTGTTGGGACACTGATAGGTGGAACTACTGGTGGAATAATTGGAGCGGCATCTGCAATCGATACGAATAACAGGAGGGCAAGTGCAATAGCAAATTATCAGCCACTCATGGTAGAAGCAAAAGTAAAAAAAACAACATATTGCGTGACTAGTATTAAAAAGCAAGGGTGGGTGATAATTGTGACTTATAAACCATTGGAAGCTTTAATGAATGCACTAAGACAGGCTCAAAGTGATGAGGCATGTTTGAACGGTGAACTGATCAAAGACTTTCTTTTGGAACAAAAAAGCGAAGCGGATTATTCAGAAGCGGAATTTCTGAAATATGCGAATAAAAGAAAACAGGAGTTGTATGATGCCGGTATAAAGTACGATCCAAGCTTAGAAAAAATAATGTCGGAGGGAAAAAATATACAGAAGAGTTTAGAAGATAATGAGAAAAAATATAGTCAATCGGTCGAAAGTATAGAAAAGGAATATGATCAGTATGTAAAAGATAAAAAGAAAGAGGTAGAAGAAATAGAAAATCAGATCCAGGCTTGCAGTATAATAAAAATAAAAAAGAAATGGGAATTGAAATCAACGAAATCGGCACTGGAAAAAGAAATGAAAGGTTTGGAGGAAAAGAAAGCATTTTGTCTGACAAATGCGGAACAAGATTATAAGGATAAAAAGAAATCTTTACATAAAATGGAAAATGAATTTGATGCAAATGTAGCTCCAGTACTCTTAGAAATGATATATAACGAAGAAGAGAGATTGTTTTAGACATAAATATCTTACAAAATAGACGAAAGAGAATACGAAAATGGATATAAAAAACGAAATCTTTGATATGTTGACAAGAGCAAGAGGATTTATATATGCGATTGATGGAAATTATTATTTATTAGGTAATTCCGTGTTTCGTAAATGTAATGAGAGTGAAATTGAGATATATCAGCAGTACATAAGTGAATTAGAAAGAATACATGGATTAACTTATCAGATTGAGAGCCGGGATGTTAGACAGTTGATACTTTTATTAGATAAGATATTAGAGGCAGGCAATCAAGAATTTTGTTTGAAAAACGAGAAGCTTGTAAAGCATAACCTTTATGAATTATTAAGAAAAATGGACGAGAACACATTAAAGAGTATAAAAAAGCAAAGGGAAAACTACACTGAAGCTTTGAATTATAAAGATGGTGTTTTCTATCGAAGTAAAAGCTAAGTAAAGCAAAACAGCCAGAACATTCAGAAACAAATATTTCTAAAACTGCCTGAAATTGAAAATTCTTTTTGCATGAACGATCACTATCATATTATAATAGAAGGGAAGCTTAAAAATTATATGATGGAAAGGGAGATGCAAATGAAAAATGTAAAAAAATTCAGGGCTTTTTTAGCCGGTTTTATTCTTTTTCTGGCACTGATGTTCACAGTGGGTTCTGTGGATGTCAAAGCGGCGGCACCGAAGCTGAATAAAAAGAAGATTACCATCTATGTAGGGCACACCGGAAAGCTGAAAGTAAACAATGCCAGGAAGAAAGTGAAATGGACTTCTTCGAAAAAGCAGATCGCAGCTGTTTCTTCTAAGGGAGTTGTAAAAGGGAAGAAAGCGGGAAGTGCGGTGATCACTGCGGCAGCAGGAAACAAAAAGTGGACATGCAAAGTTACTGTTCGAAATAACGTATCGGTAAGCAAAGGTGCAATCAAGATTTTGCCGGGTAAGTCAAAGAAGGTCAATATTAAAATTCAGAAAAATGTAAATAATATACGATTTAAAATTAAGGATCCAAAGGTTGTTTCCTGTAAATGGGGCAAATGGAAAGGAATGTCGATTCCTCTGACAATTACAGCGAAACAGTCCGGTTCCACTTATATAACGCTTACAAATACTTACAGCAAAGAAAAAGTAAAAATTAATGTTACTGTCCCTGCTGAATGGGACGATGTAGAAGTAGTCATTCCGGAAACCATCGGTGAACAGGGTTACGAATCAAACCGTATGAAAATCACAAACTACAGTTTTTATCAGCCATCCGGTTGGACAGGCAGTTACTATATGCATGTAGAATTCAAAATGGTAAAATACGGAAAGACAGGAAAAACAAACTGGGGCGAATACGTTTTCTTTTATGATAAGAACGGAAATATCCTGGATAAATCACAGCTGTATGCAAGTGCACTGGCAGTGGGAAAATCATTTAGTGATGAGTTGTTAGTTCCGGAGGGAACAGCTAAAATCGTATTTATGGAGTATCCGGATGTGTCAGGAGATCATAACAACAGCGGAAATGATAATGGCGGAACACAGGATGGCGATAATTCCTCCACAAAAGATCCTTTAAAATGGGACGCTTCTGATCTTAAGAAAATGAACAGTTATGCGGATAAGGCGGCTGAATGGGCAAAAAAAGCATTTGATTATGCATCCAAAGCCAAGAAACAGTCAGGCATGAGCCAGAATCATACGGCAATGGCAATAACAGCCCTTAAGATGGCAAAAAGTCATATGCAGAATGCTTATGATTATGCGATTGTGAAGGAGGATGCAAATCTGATAGACGCAGATGGCAATCCGGCTGGTACTTTGCAGGAGCGCACGCAGGAACTTTTGAGTGTATTTGATGGATTGGACGATCTGACAAATACAGATACAGATACGATTTATAATATGGCAACGGATGCCATGGCAAAAACGGCTACATACAAAGTTTTGACAGCAAGATTGCTTCTGTAAAACCCTGGTGGAAATAGCATAATGGATTTTTTAAAACGTTCACAAAAAATCTGACAAGTCCCAAAAGCAGAAACAAAAATGCCCTGAACTTCCGGAGATGATCCTACAGATATCTCCTTTGGTTCAGGGCATTTTTTATTTTATATTTCCATACCGATCAAATGCTTTTATTGAGCAGCAAGTGTTTTGACCTGTCTGGAATTATTTTGCAAATTCTTCCAGCAATTCAGCGATACGATCCTGGCAGCCGCCGCAGTGGGTTCCGGCTTCGGTTGCTTCACCGATTGCATCAACGGTAGTATGACCTTCGTCATACGCTTTTTTGATATCTCCGGCTGTCACATCAGCACAGAAACAGATGGTTTCATTTAAATCCATACTGGCACCTCCGTGGAAATGAATTTATTCTGGTCGGAGAAAACTCCAACTTCTGTGTGCGTTCGACTTGAATATTATTCTCCGAAGTATCTCTTCAGCAGACCTGCGAATGCTTTTCCATGTCTTGCTTCGTCTCTTGCCATTTCATGAACGGTGTCATGGATTGCATCCAGGTTCAGAGCTTTTGCACGTTTTGCCAGATCTGTTTTACCTGCGGTAGCACCGTTTTCTGCTTCTACACGCATTTCCAGGTTTTTCTTTGTGCTGTCTGTTACAACTTCACCAAGCAGTTCTGCAAATTTAGCAGCGTGCTCAGCTTCTTCATAAGCTGCTTTTTCCCAGTAAAGACCGATTTCCGGATAACCTTCTCTGTGAGCAACTCTTGCCATAGCCAGGTACATACCTACTTCAGAACATTCACCCTCGAAGTTTGCTCTCAGGTCAGCTTTGATGTCTTCCGGAACATCAGAAGCGATACCTACTTCGTGCTCTGCAGCCCATGCCATTGTTGTATCCATCTCTTTGAATTTAGAAGCCGGTGCTTTACATACTGGACAGACTTCCGGAGCTGCTTCGCCTTCATAAACATAACCACATACTGTACATACAAATTTTGCCATTTTTTTGATCTCCTTTTCACTTTGATTTTTAATAAGCTAATCCTGGGATGTCCAAAACTTTCACGCTCTGAACATTCACAGGTTGAATCCTTGCTATTAATAATAGTAATTGTTACTGATATTAAGATAGCACATCTTTTGCTTTCCGTCAAGACTTTTTTAATAGTTTTTTTCATTAAGTTTTGCGGGGTTTTTGCTGTAGTGTGTTTAACAACAGAATTTTTCTGTTTTAGCAGATATCTATATTATGCTAAACATTTTTTGCAGATTCCGTAAAAAGTAGTCGTGTGACTTCTGATTTTGCCATCAAATTTTTTTTGTGCTGCGATGGTGATCTCCTCGTTATCATCCAGGAAGATATCTTCTACACAATGGCATCTTTCACACACAAAGTGATCGTGTGGTGTGATCCTGCCATCGAAACGGTCAGCACTATCTCGCATATTTAACTTGAGGATCTGTCCGGTCTCAGAGAGCAGGGACAGATTGCGGTAAACCGTACCGAGACTGATATTTGGAAAGCTCTCCCGCAAATTCATGTAAACCATATCAGCAGTCGGATGTTCTTCCGAGTGAGCAAGAAAATCCCGGATGGCTTCTCGCTGTTTACTGTACTTTAAAACTGCCATAATGTTCTCCTTTAGATAAATGATGCCAAGCTTAAAAATTTCAAGTTAATCCTGATATCATAATATTAGTAATAGTTATTATTATAATAATCTAAAAAAAACCGTTTGTCAATGCTTTTATTTTACAAAAAGATTGACTATACTAATATAGGATAGCATTTCAGGAATATACGGTAAGCAACAGGAAAATAATGGATATCAGGAGGAAATACAATGGAAAAAACATATGATCTGATCATCATTGGTTCGGGCCCTGCAGGTTTAAGTGCTGCGATCTATGCCCAGAGAGCGGGACTGGATACTCTGGTTCTGGAAAAGGAATATATCAGTGGAGGACAGGTAGTGAACACGGCAGAGGTGGATAATTATCCGGGACTGCCGGGAATGAATGGATATGAGCTTGGCATGAAATTCCGTTCTCATGCGGATGCACTGGAGGCGAAATTTCAGATTGCAGAAGTAAAAGACATTATAATAGAAGAAACACAGAAAACGGTGCGTACAAACGAAGGTGATTTTTATGCAAAAAATATTATCATCAGTACGGGGGCAAGCCACAGAAAACTGGGCGTTCCGGGTGAAAGAGAGCTGGCTGGCATGGGTGTTTCTTATTGTGCGACCTGTGATGGTGCATTTTTCAAGGGAAGAACGGTTGCCGTAGTAGGAGGCGGAGATGTGGCAGTCGGAGATGCCCTGTTTCTTGCAAGAGGATGTAAGAAAGTTTATCTGATACACAGAAGAGATGAGCTGCGTGCGGCAAAGAGTCTGCAAAAGAAATTAATGGCTCTGCCGAATGTGGAGATTATCTGGGATACCGTTGTCAATGAAATCTGCGGTGAAGATCAGGTAGAGGCACTGTTTATTGAAAATAAGAAAACAGGTGCGAAGAAACATCTTCCTGTGGATGGTGTGTTTGTAGCTGTTGGTATGAAACCAAATACGAACATGGTTCCGGATGAAATTAAAAAAGATGAGGCAGGTTATATCGTGGCAGATGAAAATTGTGTCACAAATGTTACGGGAATCTTTGCAGCCGGTGATGTGCGTACAAAAATGTTACGTCAGATTATTACAGCCGCAGCAGATGGTGCAAATGCAGTAGAGTCCGTTCAGCACGGTATTTAATGCTAATATCCGGAACAAAGCGGAATATACGTGAATTGCAGAAGTATAAAATAATTTGCAGAGCCTCTTTTAAAGTCAAATACGGCTTCATATCTGTGAAAAAATATTTGAAAAATGTATGAAATCCTTATAAAAGATATTAATTACTGTTGACAAAACACCTCCGGTTTGTTATGATTAGCGTGTAAAAAATGTAACAGTTTTGTAATAAATGAAAATTACACAGTGTTTTCAATACATGGAGGTAGATATAAGTAATGAAAAGAGGAGTAGTAAAAGTCACTGCATGTTGTCTTGCAGGAAGCGTTATTTTCGCAAGCACCGGTCTTACCGCTTTTGCAGCAGGGGAGATGCCATTAGCAGGAATCGGAGCTGAGATCATTGCAAGTCAGGAAAAGAAGGAAAATTCCGAAACAAAAAAAGTGATTGCAACCGGTTATGACAGTCTGGTAATTGCTCAGGTTGATGAATATGTAAATATTCGTGATGAAGCAAGCACAGAGACAGGTCAGATCGTTGGAAAGTTATATAACAATTCAGCAGCAGAGATCATTGGTCAGACAGGTGACTGGTACCTGATCAAATCCGGAGATGTTACAGGATATGTAAACAAAGATTATTTTGTAACAGGTGCACAGGCAGAAGAGTTGGCAGCAGAAGTCGGAGATGATGTAGCTACGGTAAATACAGAGACTCTGATGGTTCGTAAGAAAGCAAGCACCGATTCCGATGTTATCGCACTGGTTGGAGACTCACAGCAGCTTCAGGTTATTGATCAGGAAGACGGCTGGGTAAAAGTAGCAGTTGATAATGACGTAGTTGGATATGTTTCCAGCGACTATGTAGACTGTGAAACAAAATTTGTAGAGGCAGAATCCATCGAAACGAGTACAGCAAGAGAAGAGGCAGTACAGAGTGCTCTGGATCGTGCAGATCAGATGAAAGAAGCAGCAATCAATGCGATGAACAATGCGGATGCAAACGAAGCAGCATATGCAGCACAGGAAGCAATCGTAGCAGCGGCAGAAGCAAAACAGCTTGCATCTGAGCAGGAATTAGATTATAACGTACAGGAAATCGCTTCTACCGCAGTAAGTTCTGCAGATGAAGCACAGTATGCAGCATATATGGCTGAACAGTATCAGGCAGCAGCAGAGGCACAGGCAGCAGCAGAAGCGGAAGCAGCACGCCAGCAGGCAGAAGCAGAAGCAGCGTATGCAGCACAGCAGCAGGCACAGGCATCTCAGCAGCAGCAGAATCAGAATTGGACAGGTGATCAGACACAGCAGGAAACACAGGCACCGTCCACAACAACGGATACAACGACAACACCGGATTACACAACAGGTGATACGACAACAACACCGGACTACACAACAGGTGATGCGACAACAACACCAGATTACAGCACAGGTGATGTTACCGTTACTCCGGATTACGGCACAGGCGATACAACGACAACACCGGATTATACAACAGGTGATACCACCGGAAGTACAACGACAGACAGCTCTGCACCATCGGCTTCTGACTATACCGGAGATGTTCCACAGTCAGATGCAAGCAGTTCTGATTCTCTCAGACAGAGCGTTGTAAACTATGCACTTCAGTTTGTTGGTAATCCATATGTATATGGTGGTACAAGCCTGACAAACGGAACAGACTGCTCCGGATTTACACAGTCTGTCTTGGCAAACTTCGGAATCAGCATTTCACGTACAGCTGCATCTCAGTCAGGCGGCGGTACTGCAGTAGATATGAGCAACTTACAGCCGGGCGATCTGTTGTTCTATGATAACGGAAGCGGCATCGGACACGTATCCATGTACATCGGCAATGGTCAGGTTGTTCACGCAAGTAACGAACAGACCGGTATCATCGTATCAAACGTAGATTACAGAACCGCTTGTGCAGCAAGAAGTTACTTTTAAGAATAAGATTAATTGAACAGAGAACTAAAACGGGAGTGTTCGCAAGAACGCTCCCTTTCTACGTTATAAGGAAAAATACTACGTTTCTGCGGAGTGTTTATCTTAGTTGGAAATTGCACTCCCACTAAGACAAATTTGTTGCTCACCACTTATAGAAGTGGAAGTCTTCTCTGACTAAGATGAAATAATTAGATAATTTTAAATATTTACACACTGATTAAGACAATTCTAATTAAATAGAAAAACAATAAAAAAAGCCGTTTGGCAAAATGCACAAAAGATTTGAGATATAAACAGAGTGTGGATAAATTCCTGTGGATTCACGCACGAGTTATCCACAGTGAAAAATGTCGAATTTGCTGAAAAATAGAGTTATACACTGAGTTATCAACATTATCCACATTTTTTGTGCACAAAGGCAGTGTTTATAAATTCCAAAAAACAAACGCACGTTTTGTGAAGAAATGATAAGTGATGTTTCCAAACGTCAAAAAAGTGAAAAATCGCATATTTGTATACTTATAAAAAATGAGTGAATTATCAGAAAATTATAATTTACTCATGGAAAGTATCATGTTAATCGGTTCCCCTTTTATTCCCTTAAGTAAATATCCAAAGAGCTGCTCAGAATCGCACGCCAAGCAACAATTTTTGCAGCCGGAAATGAAGAGAGAACGTGTTCTGTGTGTGGACGTGTGGAAAGCAGAGAAATTCCAAAACTTCCGGCAACGATCCGCCTGAATGTAACAAGCATTACTCTGAAAACCGGAACAGCAAAGATCACCGTGAAAGCCGGAAAGAAGAAAGCGATCGTAACAGTAAAAGTAAAATAAAAAGTTGTGGCGGAAATTTTCTTAATGTGCAAATGAACGCCATAAAAATATAACGCCATGATGATCCGAAAACAATCTCCTGATACGCATCGTTTCCTGTTCGGTTCGCTCGCCTGTTAGCCGCCCTTCCGCCTAAACTCGCCTCTTTGAGGCTCAGACAGCGGCTCTTTGGGGCGGCAACATCGCAAACCTCACGACGGAAGCCTCGCTACCGTCAGAGCGATTTGTTTTCGAATTCATCATGGCTGTATTATTTTACGCACCATATTTTACAATGCAGTTCGTTTGCACATTGCTAAAAGCTCCTGGCTTGCCGGTGGTCGCTTAAGAGGAACAGTCCTTTCAGGCCAAATTACAAAACACGAAAAAACAGAGACACTGTAACGGTAGTAAATTTTCGTCACTGTGCCTCTGTCTTTTTTGTTTTGTACACAAGAAAGTTGATGCGGAAGGCTTTGGTTCTAAAACCTGTTTGCGTACACTGGCGGTGTGGAAGGCTGTTTCCTGCCAGCGTGTAAAATATGATATGAAGTGTTTTTAAAAACTACGGCTGTTCAAAAATGTACAGCAATGTGCAAAATGAACGAATTCCCAAGAAGGCACTTTTACGTGCCCTTCGGGGAATTCGTTCATTTGCACATGCAATACTATTCTTTTGCAAACAGTATTTTAAAATGTGCGGCATTTCAGTTCTTTACACCTGCCAGGAAATCAACGATAAATTTTAATCTGTTTTGATCGTTTCGTTCATGCTTCCCATGCGGTATCCCTGAAGATCTAGGGTCACATAGCTGAAACCGATTTTCTTGAATTCAGAAACAATCTTTTCTCTGTTTGCATCTTCCATCAGTTTCAAAAATTCGGACGGCATCACTTCGATCCTTGCCATCTGTCCGTGGATGCGGACACGCAGCTGATGGAACCCCATGTCCAGAAGCAGCTGTTCTGCCTGGTCTACCATGGAAAGTTTGCTCTCTGTGATCTCTTCTCCGTAAACGAAACGTGAGGAAAGACAGGCAAAGGACTGTTTGTCCCAGGTCGGAAGTCCCATTTCTTTTGAAAGATCACGGATCTCCTGTTTTGTCAGCTCTACGTGGCGAAGCGGACTTTTTACATGAAGTTCTGCCACTGCCTGCAGTCCCGGGCGATAATCGCCGTTGTCATCCATATTGGAACCTTCTGCAACATATTTGATATTGTTTTCCTTTGCAATATTTCCGATTTTTTCAAACAGTTCATGTTTGCAAAGATAACAGCGGTTCTTCGGATTATGGGAAAATCCTTCGATCTGTAATTCTTCTGACTCGCAGATAATATGTTTGATGCCTTCTTTTTTGCAGAATGCTTTCGCTTCTTCCAGCTCACGTTTCGGAAAAGAGCAGGACTGTGCCGTCACTGCGATTACCTGATCTCCCAGCACATCGTGTGCCACTTTCAGAAGAAAGGTGGAATCCACACCGCTCGAAAATGCGATTGCCACGCTTCCGAGTTCTTTTAAATATTCCTGTAATGCTTCTAATTTTTTATTCATATTTGTTTTTTCCTTATAATTAATTATAATGCCAGGAGCAAAAGCCTGAAACCGTGATGTGCCTGTGCATAAGCTACATCATCCGGGAGGTTCCTGCACAATTCTTTTCACTGTTTCTTGAGCTGTACCGCTGCATTTTTATTCCTCAGTTCCAGATAACCGCACTCGGTCAGATATTCCAGGCTGTGCAGTGTAAAGGTTCCTCTGCTCATCGAAACTTCCAACCACTCTTCCAGTACCTTTTTCCACGGCATCCACTTGTGGCGGTGCTGTTCTGAGGTATATTTATAATCTCCGATACAGTCTCCCAGTCGGTAAGCTGCCAGCACATAATTGTACATAACCGGGCTTTCTTTGTACAGTTTTTCCGGACGTGGATGTTCCTGCTCTGCAAGTGCAGGCACAAATTCCTGATCCAGACCAAGCATCCGGTTCAGAAACGGATCATAAAGATAATATACCGATGGAATGTAAGGAAATTCCAGTGTTGCCAGTTCCCTGTCCTGTAAATCTGCTTTATATTTCACGATAATCTTTGCATTGAGCAATTCTCTCTGTGTGTAAATTTCCTCGATCTGGCTGAACTTCAGAACCGTCTTGCGAACTTCATTTTTCTCATTTCTGAGATAAAAAATTTCCTCTTTGCCATACCCAAACATATATTCAAAGGAATCCGGTGCTGTGCGGCGAATTGGCGAATATACCATGTGGTACTGGTTAAAAGTTCCTTTCATGGACTTTCTTGCTTCCAGATCAAAAATTTCCGGTATTTCTTCCATCGCCCAGATTCGAACCGGCCATTCAGCCATTGTCGGGCGTTTGTCAACAACGATCACTTCTGTCTTTTTCTTTTTGTTTTGTATGTCCTGTCCCCTCCTTTCTCCATACTCATATCATGATGTTTGGGTCAAAAGACGCCATACGAGAGTACCTCTGATATCTTTTGATACCTGCATCCGATTTAACTGATCTGCCAGCGGGTATGGCTTCCCTGATCGTCTTTGGTCACGATCAGCCGATCTTCGATCTCCTGCTTCAGTTCCGTCACATGCGAAATAATACCGATCAGTTTCTCTCCTTCTGCCATGTTCTGGAGGACTTTTACTGCCTGATCTCTGGAATGTTCATCCAGTGATCCAAAGCCTTCGTCGATGAACATCATATCAAGGTTGATCGCTGCGGAACTTTCCTGGATCTGATCTGCCATGCCAAGTGCCAGGGAAAGTGCCGCCATAAAGGACTCGCCACCGGAGAGCGTTCGCACTTCACGGACTTTTCCGGTCACAGCAGAATAAACCATCAGATCCAGACCTCTGTTTTTGCCTGTTCCGGCTTTGTCAATATCGCACATCCGCAGTTCAAACTGTCCTGCGGACATGTCCTGAAATCTCTGGTTTGCCGCTTCCAGGATCTGCTCCAGATAATGCCTTTGTACATATGTTTCGATATCCATTCTGGAGTTTTTTCTGTTTCCGGACAGAAGCTGATACAGTCCGTTTATTTTTTCATACTGATGCATCACTTCACTACGTTCTTCCATCTGCGGTTTTAATGCCTGGCAGACTTTCTGATCGATCCGCCAGATTTCCTGCCATTGTTCCAGAACACGCTGACTTTCTTTCCACGCCGCTTCTGCTGCTTCACTGGTTTTTTCCAGTTCTTCCAGGACTGGTTTTGGCTGTTCGCCGATCGCTGCCCTGGCAGAATTTATCAGGCTTTCGGCTGCCGCTTTCTGTCTGCCGTGGTTCTGTGCATCCTGTTTCCATTTCTGTACCTGCGTTTTGGTGTAAGTTCCGGTCAGTTCCATCCAGGCCGTTTCCGGAAAATGTTTTTCTTCCAGAATTTCCCGGTAAGCCTGCTGTCGGATCTTTTGCTCTTCCATCTGCTGAGGGATTTCTTTTTTATACTTTGCAATTAAGGTCTGTGCCCTGTTTTCCTGTTCCTGTGCTTTTTGCAGTCTCTCCTCTGCCCGCATGACAAGTACATCTTTTTCCTTTTTGGCGGTATCTGCTTTTGCATACGCCGCCTGTGCTTCCTGCTGATTCTGGTAATCTTTTGATCCTTCCAGGCTCTCCAGCATCACACGGCTTCGCTCCAGAGCGGTTTTGGCATCTGCTGTTTCTTTTGCGGACTGCTCAAGCTTCTCCTGAAATTGCTCTTTCTGCTTTTCTGCTTTTGTAAGGGCAGAAAGAAGCATCTGATACTCGTTCACTTCTTTTTGAAACTGTCTGCCTTCTGCTTCCATTTTTTTACTCTGGTGTAAAAATTCACCTTTCATCTGCTCCAGAAAGTCTGCACGTATTTCTTCTAAATCCAGAACTTCTTTTGCCCTGCTGCGGAGATGTTCAAAACTTTCCCCGGCATTTTTCTGTTTTTCTTCCAGAAGGCTCCCTGCGGCTTCTGCCGCCGCTGCCGCCTGTTCCTGTTTTCCCCGCAGCTGTTCTGCCTGAAGGGCCAGCTCCTTAATCATCTCTTTTGTCAGATTCTGGTGTTCTTTTTCAAGCTTACACGGAGAAGGATGCTCCGTGGAACCGCAGACTGGACACGGGCACCCCTCCTTTAACTCCTGTGCCAGAAAACCTGCCTGAGCATTTAAAAAGATCTTTCGTTTCTGCTCGTAAACGGCATTTTTTTCTTCAAATTCCAGGCTGGCCGCCCGATAGACAAGACGTCTTTTTTCTGTCGTCTGCTTTTGTGTTTTGTATTCTTTCTCCGTTTGTTCTGCTCTGGAAAATTCCGTTTCCAGCAAGCCGAAATCTTTCTGTTTTGCCTGCCATAAAGCAAGATTTTTCTCCGACTGTGCAAGCTGCTGTGAGCGTTCCCGCCACGCTTCCTGCTGTTTTTCAAGTTGCTCTTTTTTTGCTTTGAGTGCTCGCTCTTTTTCTTCTGCGTTTTGGACCGCTTTTTCTTTTTGAATCACATCCTGCCCGGCAGCTTCCATTTTTGTAAAGACTTCCATGGCTTTTTTCACTTTTTCTTCCACTTTGGTAAAAGCCGCAACTTCTTCTTCCTGCTGATGTTTTGCATCTTTTGTATTCTGTATACAGAGTTTTGTATCTTCCATAAGGTTCGGAAGCTGTTCTGTCTGTTCCTGAAGGTCTGATCTCAATTTTTCCAGCATTTTCTTGCAGTCCAAAAGCCGCTGATAAACTGCCTGTAACTCCCAGGCGTCTTCGACCCGAACCGCCAGTTCCTGCTGTTTTGTGATCGCTTCTTCCTGCTCTTTTAAGCTCTGCAAGGTTTTTTCTGCATCTTCCAGCTGTACAAAAGATTTCAGAAGCTGAGAAGCTTTCGCAGCGGCATCCCTTGCATGATCACGTTCCTGACTTCTCTTTTGCACGATCTTTTTTGCTTCTTTCGTCCGCTTCGAAAGCTCCTCGCACAGAAGTTCCAGTTTCTCCAGAAACTGCTCCAGGACCGTTACCGAAAAATCTTTTGATTTTTCCAGTTCTTTTTTCTTTTCTTTTAAAAATGCCGTCTGTTCCAGACCTTCTGGAAGTTCTGTGCGGCTGATCTCGGCAATACACCGCATGCGGATCTGATCGATCTCTGCCTGTTTTTCTTTTTTGCGTACGGCAAATTCATTTTTGATCTCCTCGTACAGACCGGTGTGAAACAGCTTGCGGAAGATCATTTTTTTATCATCTGATTTTGCACGCAGAAGTTCCATGAATTCTCCCTGAGCGATCATCGCAACCTGCATAAACTGCTCTTTTGTCAGTCCGACAATCTCCATCAGTTTCGCATCCGTCTCTTTTGCCGGATATTCGCTGCCGTCCGGCATGGTAAGTGAAACTTCCTCACTGACCATTTTTTCGCCGCTGCCGCGTTTCAGCGGACGTACATGACGCGGAATGCGTTTCACGGTATAAAGATCGATCTCAGTTCCATTTTTCTCAGAAAAAGTCAGGGAGACAAACGGCTCCGTCCCAATCTCCACAAACTGACTCTGAAGTTCCGCACCGTTTTTCTTATTTGCATTGGAGCTGGCTTCTCCGTAGAGAGCAAACACAATCGCATCAAAAATCGTTGTTTTTCCGGAGCCGGTATTTCCGGTGATCAGGAATAAATTCTGATCCGGTTTTTCAAAATCAATCTCGGTTCGGTTTCCATAGGAACCAAACGCCTGCATCACAAGTTTTAACGGCCGCATCTTATTTCACCCCCTGTACACTGCTGATCACATCCAGAAGCATCTCACGTTCTTCCTCATCCATATGTTCCCCGAGAAACGAACAGCAAAGTTCAAACGGGTCCAGTTCTTCGATCTTTCTGCTCTGTCTTTTGTACTCTGCTCTCCGCTCCCTCTCTCTGCGGATCTCAAGCAGATATGGAAATGCATTTCGCAGACGGTCTTTGAGGTCGATCACATCGAGATCTTCTTTGTCTGTGAGCACAACCGTGACATAATCTTCGCATGCCTGCGAAAGCACCTCCTGAAATTCTCCCTTTATCACACGCACCTGACGAAGCGGCGTAAGCGGAAGCACTTCCGTGGAAATATTTCCTTTTTCTTTCATCGTCACCATCACAATGCCTTTTTTCTGTCCGGCTTCACTGACCGAACAGGCAAGCGGTGTTCCGCAGTAACAATAATATTCGCTTCCCACTTTCATCGGTTTGTGGATATGTCCAAGTGCCGCATAATCAAACACTTCCAGCACATCTGCTGAGATCTCATCGATATTTCCGACCGTGCGAATCTCGGAATCCATGCGCTCTACGTCCTCCGCCTGTCGGTCGGATGGAAGATAAAACTGATGGCTGACCAGCACATTTCGCTCCTTTGTATCGATATTTTCTCTTTCGATCAGAAGATGCAGTGCCTCGTCGTAGGAATGCTGTGTTCCGTCCTCCCGCGTTCCCACGATCTCTCTTACCATCGACGGTTTCACAAACGGAAGCAGATAAAAATGCAGATCACCATAAGCATCCTGCAGTGTCACTTTTTCGATATGTTCCTCTTCTGTAGTCGGCGGCGTGCCGATCATATAGACATTCTGCCTGGACAAAATACTGCGAAAACAGTTCAGCCTGGCGGCACTGTCATGATTGCCGCTGATGATCATCACCGGCATCTGCGGCATTTCTTCGGAAAGATTTTTCATAAAGCTGTCAAAAATCTCCACTGCCTCCGCAGACGGAACCGCTTTGTCATAAATATCCCCTGCGATCACCATCGCATCCGGCTGCTGCTCTTTTGCCAGCCGGATGATCTGTTCAAAAATATATTCCTGGTCTTCCCGCAGATCGCGTTCGATCAGTTTCAGTCCGATATGCAGATCGGATAAATGAAAAAATTTCATCTGCTCACCCCTCGTAAATCTTATCTTAGTTGGAGAAAACTCTTCTTCTGTATATGTTAAGCAACAAATCCGTCTTCTTTCTTCTATTTTTGTCCTGCAATGATCCTGTACATTTCCGGTCTGCGGTCACGGAACAGTCCCCATTCAAGACGCTTTGTTGCCAGCTCATCCAGATCGTATTCTCCGATCAGGATCTCTTCCTGATCTCTGGAAGCTGTTTTTTTCAGTTCGCCTGTTTCATCGGTCAGGAAGGAAGAACCATAAAAAGTCAGTACAGACTTCTGACCTCCATTTTCCGTATCCGGCTCTACCACCTCTTTTCCAATACGGTTTGCTGCGATCACCGGCATCAGATTGGCTGCTGCATGGCCCTGCATACAACGCCTCCAGTGCGGCATGCTGTCACATTCCAGGATTGGCTCCGAACCGATGGCAGTCGGATAAAACAGAAGTTCTGCACCCTGAAGTGCCATGCATCTGGCACTCTCCGGAAACCACTGATCCCAGCAGATTCCGATGCCGATCTTTCCATATCTGGTCTCAAAGATGCGAAATCCGGTATCGCCCGGCGTAAAATAAAATTTTTCCTGATAATAGTGGTCATCCGGAATATGTGTTTTACGATAAATCCCAAGAATCGTTCCGTCCGCATCGATGCATGCGATCGAATTGTAAAGATTGTTGACTTCTTTTTCATAAAAGCTGATCGGAAGCACGACTCCAAGTTCTTTTGCCAGACGCACTCCCATCTGTACTGCTTCGTTTTCTTCTGCCGGTTTTGCATAATGATAAAAATCATACCGTCTCTGCTGACAGAAATATTCCCGTTCAAAAAGTTCCGGCAGTAAAATAATATTTGCTCCTTCTGCTGCCGCTTCTCTGATTTTCTTTTCTGCTTTTTCCAGATTTTCCTGCAGCTCTGTGCTGCACTGCATCTGGATCGCCGCTGTTTTTACTTTTCTCATTCCTTTTCTGCCTTTCCCTGTGGTATCTGCTGCGTAATACAGTGGATGTTTCCGCCTCCGGTGAGAATATCTCTTGCATACACCGGTAGGATCTCTCTCTGCGGACATATGCTGTGCAAGATCTCTGCTGCCCGCTGATCACTTTCTGCATTTTTTCCGCCAAAAGCCGGCATGATAACTGCCCCGTTTGAAAAATAGAAGTTTACATAAGATGCCGCAAGGCGTTCGCCCACTTCTCTTGTATCTTCTCCTTCTTCAAACACATACCCTTCCAGATCTTCCGGCGTAACGCAGACCGGCACATCCGGGATCGGAAGTTTATGTACGATGATCTTTCTGCCTTTCGCATCGGTCTGTAATTCCAGATACTGAAGTGTCTCCAGTGATAACGGGTACTGCGGATCTTTCGGATCATCCGTCCACGCCAGCACCACCTCAGCCGGACCGACAAAAGCACATACATTATCTACATGCTCGTTTGTCTCATCCAGGTAAATGCCCCTTGGCAGCCAGAGCACTTTCTCCGCACCCAGATATGCTTTCAGTTTCTCCTCAATCTGTTCTTTTGAAAGCTGCGGATTCCTGCCTTTGCTGAGCAGACAGGCTTCCGTCACCATGACTGTCCCTTCCCCATCACTGTGGATGGAACCGCCCTCCAGCACAAAAGGTGCCGCATCGTAGCAGAAATATCCTTCTCTTTTGGCGAAATCCAGGGCAAACGCATCATCCAGCTTCCAGGATGCATACAGCCCATCCACCGTTCCGCCCCAGGCATTGAAAGACCAGTTTACTGCACGAACGCTGCCTCCCTTTTTTACAAACGTCGGTGCCATATCTCTTGCCCAGGCATCATCCGTTTCTGCCTCAAAGACGGTCACCGGAAAATGTCTTCCGCATGCGATGGCTTCTCTATATTTTTCTTTCTGCTGTGCGGCAAATGCCTCTGCCCGTGCAAGAACCTTTTTTCCGGCAGCCAGATACACTGGCTCACTTTTTGTGATCTCTTCCATAACTGCACAAAAAGCCTGTTCGGCATCTTTTGCATTCTTTTTCCAGGAACCCGGCCGCTGCGGCCAGATCATGATGCAGCCTTTATGCGGCTCATACTCTGCCGGCATATAATATCCGTCCGCAGACGGTGTTGTTCTGTTGTATTCCATCGTATCCTCCTTCAGAATCTACGGTGCTGTCGCTTGCAAGTCTCATATGCGTTCGGTTTAAATTACAGACGCATTTTAAAATCGTCATAGCCAAATTCTCTTACCATTTCCACACTTCCGTCTTCTTTTAAAAGTGCGATTCCCGGAAGCGGCATTCCGTTAAAGGTATTGTTTTTTACCATGGAATAGATCGCCATATCTTCAAAGACCAGTTGATCCCCGATACGGATCGGCTGCTCAAAACTGTAGTCCCCGATCACATCCCCGGCAAGACAGGTCATCGAAGAGAGGCGATACGTGTACTGTTTTTCCCCTGCTTCAAATCCTTTTGCAAGCGGCGGGCGGTACGGCATCTCCAGCACATCCGGCATATGGCAGGCTGCCGATGCATCGAGAATCAGAATGTCCATATCGTTGTGCACGATGTCCATCACTTCTGTCACAAGATAACCGGCATTTAAAGCAATCGCTTCGCCAGGCTCCAGATAAACTTCCACCGGATAGGTTTCTCTGATATAACGGATCAGTTTTTTCAGAGTTTCCATCTGATAATTTTCCCTTGTGATATGATGACCTCCGCCCATATTCAGCCATTTCATCCGGTACAGATATTTCCCGAATTTCTTTTCAAATGCCTGAAAAGTCGTTACAAGATCATCTGCATTCTGTTCGCACAGCGTGTGGAAATGAAGTCCTTCCACACCCTCCAGCAGATCTTCCCGGAACTGTTCTTCTGTCACACCAAGTCTGGAAGCATAGCCACAAGGATCATAGATCTCATGCCCTTCCTGCGTGGAGCACTGCGGATTGATGCGGATGCCGACACTGACTGCTTTTTTATCTTTTCTCACCTTTGCACTTTCCCGGCACATTTCTTTATATTTCTCATACTGTGCAAAGGAATTGAAGATGATATGGTCGCAGATCTGCACCAGTTCCTCCATATCTTTTTCTTTGTATGCCGGTGCAAAGACATGATTTTCTTTTCCCATCTCTTCATATCCAAGCCTTGCCTCATACAGTCCGCTCGCTGTTGTTCCGCTGATATACTGACCGATCATCGGATACAGGCTGTACATGGAAAATGCTTTCTGAGCGAGCAGGATGTGACAGCCGCACTCCTGCTCAAGATTCGCAAGAATCTCCAGATTTTTTCTGATTTTGCCTTCATCCACAACATAGCACGGTGTCGGCAGATCTTTCCACATCATTCTACAGTCTGCGGATTTTCATCCACAACCCACGGCAGTCCGTACTGATTCAGCATATCCATAAACGGATCCGGATCAAATTCTTCAATGTTGAACACACCGTCTTTGTCCCATACTTTATCCACAACAAGTGCTGCCCCGATCATCGCCGGCACTCCGGTTGTGTAGGAAATCGCCTGAGATCCGACTTCTTTATAACACTCCTGATGATTACATACATTGTAGATATAAATGGTCTTTTCTTTTCCGTCTTTCTTTCCGGTAAAAATACAGCCAATGTTTGTCTTTCCGACGGTACGCGGTCCAAGGGAAGCCGGATCTGGAAGCAGTGCCTTCAGAAACTGAATCGGCACAATCTCTTTTCCTTCAAACAGAATCGGTGAAGTGGAAAGCATGCCTACATTTTCCAGACATTTCATGTGCGTCAGATAGCTCTGTCCAAAGGTCATAAAGAAACGGATACGTTTTACGCCCGGAACATTTTTTGCCAGAGATTCGATTTCTTCATGATGAAGCAGATACATATCTTTTTCGCCGACCTGCGGGAAATTATATTCTCTTTTGATTTCCATTGGCTCTGTCTCTACCCAGTGGCCATTCTCCCAGTAAGAACCGTTTGCGGACACTTCCCGCAGATTGATCTCCGGGTTAAAGTTGGTGGCAAACGGATAGCCATGATCTCCTCCGTTGCAGTCCAGAATATCGATCGTCTCGATCTCATCAAAATAATGTTTCAGTGCATAGGCTGTAAAGACACTGGTGACACCCGGATCAAAGCCGCTTCCGAGAAGTGCCGTGATGCCTGCTTCTTTAAATTTTTCCTGATAAGCCCACTGCCAGGAATAGTCAAAATATGCGGTAAATCCGGCCTCTTTGCAGCGTTTCTCGTAAATTTCACGCCACTGTTTATCGTCGGTATCTTCCGGCTCATAATTGGCGGTATCAATATAATCCACCTTGCATGCCAGACACGCATCCATGATCGTCAGATCCTGGTACGGAAGTGCCACATTTAAAACAGCATCCGGCTGATAAGACTGGATCAGTGCGATCAGTTCTTCCACCTTATCGGCATCCACCTGTGCTGTTGTGATTTTTGTTTCCGTTGTATTCTCCAGTTTTTCTTTCAGTGCATCGCACTTTGCCTTTGTTCTGCTGGCAATACAGATCTCAGAAAATGTTTTGCTGTTCTGACAGCATTTGTGGATCGCAACTCCTGCAACTCCTCCGCATCCAATGATCAGTAATCTTCCCATAGTACAATCTCCTTTTCTTTTTGCTTTTTATTTTTTACGACCTTCCTCTTCTTCCAGCATATCTTCTACATATTTTGGAAGCATAAATGCCCCCTTATGAAGATTGGTCGTGTAGTACCAAGTTTCTATCTTCCGCTCTTTCCAGCGTTTTGCATTCAGGTGTTCCAGCGGATGATATTTTTTTGATGCAAACCCAAACAGCCAGTACCCGGATGAACAGGTCGGGATGTGTGCCTGATAGACACGGCTGATCGGGAAACTGTGGCTTGCCTTCCGGTGCATCACCCGGCAGGATTCTTCGTCTTCATCATAAAACGGACTTCCGTGCTGATAGACCATGATGCCGTCTTCTTTTAGTGCACGGTAACAGTTCCCGTAAAATTCTTTGGTAAAGAGTCCGGCATTATGTCCGAGCGGATCAATCGCATCATTGATGATCAGATCATATTCATTATGACGCAGACGCAGAAATTTCAGTCCGTCCTCATAATAAACACTGACTCTTTTATCTGCCAGTCCGCAGGCATTGTCCGGGAAAAATTCTTTACAGACTTCAACAAAAACGCGGTCCGGCTCGACCACATCAATTTTTTCGATTTCTTCATAATGGCTCAGCTCTCTTGCCACACCGCCGTCCCCGCCGCCGATCACCAGGACATTTTTCACACATGGATGAACTGCCATCGGCACATGAACGATCATCTCATCATAAATAAACTCATCTTTTTCTGAAAATACAATGCTTCCGTCTGCACTTAAAAAACGGCCAAATTCATCGGAATCAAACACATCAATACGTTGAAATTCCGTCTGCAGACCAAAAAGCTGTTTCTGGACTTTTACCGAAACTTTTACTTTTTCTGTCTGGTAATCTGAAAACCAAAGCTCCATCCTTTTCCCCTCCCATTTGCTTTTATTTTTCGCTCAGCACATATAAATATTCTATCTCTGTATCCTGCATTCCCTGCATGGAACAGCCCTTTTCTTTTGCGTAAATAATATAATCAATGATCTCCTGCGTAATCAGCTCTCCCGGTGCAAGGATTGGGATCCCCGGCGGATAGCACATCACAAATTCACTGCAGATCATGCCTTTTGTCTCCCGGATCGGAACTGCTTTCTTTTCTGCATAAAAAGCAGTCTGCGGAGATACCAGAACGGTCGGCCTGATGTACTCGGCTCCCGGCATTTTTTCCGGATCTTTTGCATAAAGCCGCTTGATATCCGCCAGTGCCCCCACCAGCCGCTCGATATCCTGGATACGGTCACCAATGGAAATATACGCCAGGATATTTGCGATATCTCCAAGCTCGATCTGGATGTCATACTCATCACGCAGCAGGTCATAAACCTCAATGCCGGCAAGCCCGATATCTCTTGTATACACGGAAAGTTTTGTCACATCAAAATCATAGACGCTTCCGCCGTTTATCATATCTTTACCGTAAGCATAAAAACCGCCGATTGAATTGATCTCTTCTCTTGCATATTCTGCCATGCGGCTCACTTTATCAAAAGACTCCCGTCCGCGCAGTGCCAGATTTCTCCTGGAAATATCCAGACTGGAGATCAGCAGATAGGAAGCACTTGTTGTCTGTGTCAGATTTATAATCTGACTTACATATTCCCAGTTTACATTTTTTCCGGTAAGAAGCAGAGAACTCTGTGTCAGGCTTCCGCCGGATTTATGCATGGACACCGAAGCCATATCTGCCCCGGCATCCATGGCACAGACCGGAAGATCACTGCCAAAATACAGATGCGTGCCATGTGCTTCATCAACCAGCACCAGCATATTATGTTCATGTGCCACTTTAACGATCGCACGCAGATCCGAACAGATCCCATAGTAGGTCGGATTGTTTACAAGAACTGCGGATGCATCCGGATTCTCACGGATCGCCCTTTCCACCTCAGAAACCTGCATTCCGAGTGATATCCCCAGTTTTGTATCCACTTCCGGATTTACATACACCGGAACCGCACCGCACAATACCAGTGCATTGATCACGCTTTTATGTACATTTCGCGGCAGAATGATCTTGTCACCTGCCTTGCAGCAGGAAAGCACCATTCCCTGCACGGAAGAAGTTGTTCCGCCAACCATAAAAAAGGCATGATCCGCACGAAATGCTTCCGCTGCCAGTTCTTCTGCTTCCTTGATCACAGAAACAGGATGACAGAGGTTATCCAGCGGCTTCATGGAATTGACATCCAGGCTGACACATTTTTCTCCCAGAAGATCCGCAAGTTCCGGATTTCCTCTTCCGCGTTTATGTCCCGGTACATCAAACGGCACAACTCTTCTTCTTTTTAAACGCTCCAGTGCCTCATAAACCGGAGCATGCATCTGTTTGTTTCGATTCATTCTTTTTCTCCAATCATAGCATGATGTGGGTGTCAAAAGTCCCCAACTATGATGCCTACGGATTGTTCTGTGCGTTGCACTCCCTGGCATCATAGCATACGATAAATATATCCGCATAAAAAAAACAGGTGAAATCCTCACCTGTCTTTAAACGTCTTATGATAGCTTTACTTTATGTATTTATCTTACATCCGCAAAAACTATTTCCAGAGTCTGTCGTTGGCACTCTCGCCAGCAAATATTTGCTAATCCTACTCTTTATTGACCATTTCACAAGTGATGTTTTATTCTGGGACGCTGTATTCCCAAACAAAAGACTTATAAAATTTAGCTTTTAACTAAATCAATAATGCGGTCTCTCACCGCAATCGGCAGCTGCCCCGCCTGTCCGTATGGGCTTAACCAATCACTTGGTGGGCAAATATTTGCATGAAAATCATTTCTGCTTCATGTATTAGATTCCAGAGTCAAAAGGTCTTCTGACCCTAATATCATTTCAAGTATAGCATGGCAATTTTTGAATTGCAAGTTAAAAAATCTTTACATCTCATCAAGAAGTTTTCGAAACTCTTCCTGTGGGATCGGACGGTAATAATAATATCCCTGGATATAATCACAGTGGCTCTTCTTCAGAAAATCTGCCTGAACTTCTGTCTCAACGCCTTCTGCAACGATATAAATGCCCATCTCATGTGCCATATCGATCAGGAATCGTAACATACTTTTCGTCTTTGGATTTGTCTCTATCTGGCGGATGAAACTCATGTCAATCTTCATAATATCGAAATTGTACTGCTGAAGCATACCAAACGAAGAATAACCGGTTCCGAAGTCATCCATCATGATCTTGACACCTTCTGTACGGAAGGATTCAAGAATACTGTTGCGGCTCTCACCCATCGCAGCGTAGGATGTCTCAGTAACTTCCAGACGGATCAGTTTTTCTTCCAGATCATTGTTTTTACATTCATCAAGGATATCTTCCATAATCTTCTCATCATAGAAATCCATCCATGATAAATTGACCGAAACCGGAACCACATTCTTGCCTGCATGGTAACGATCCATCAGGAAATCGCTGACCTGATGAATGACATAATCATCCAGTTCGGAGATGTGACCGCTCTCTTCCAGAGCCGGTATAAAGAAGCCCGGCGACAGGAAACCTTTCTCGGAATGATGCCAGCGGATCAGGGCTTCTGCGGAAGCGATCTGTCCGGTCTTTACATCCACAACCGGCTGATAATAAACCTGAAGTTCTCCTTTCGCAATGCCTTCTGCAAGTTCTCCTGCAATCTCTGCTTTGTCTATATAAGCAGTCTGCATGGAAGAATCATATACTTTATATGGCTGAACATACTCATCTTCGATATATTTCTTTGCCAGCTTCGCACGCCCGATCATCATGTTTACGGACATTTCTTTATCTTTTACATAGAAAATACCGCAACGGCTGAACAGACGGATGGCCTTTCCGGAGCTGGAAATCTTCTTCGTACAGAGCTTTAGCAGAAATTTCTCATCCAGATTTTCCCGTTTTACAAGGCACACAAAATGGTCAGCCTCTGCTCTGGCGATCACAACCGGATCAAGCTGTGAATTTTTCAGATCTTCATACAGCTCACGCAGAATAAAATCACCAAGATCAATTCCAAAAAGTTCGTTCACTGCCTTAAAGTTCTTAATATTGAAAAACAGGATCGCATAATTCTCATCCTCATTTGCATTCTGCAGGATATGTTCTGCCTTCTGTACAAATCCCTGTCGGTTATATCCGCCTGTCAGTGCATCCTGTCCTGACAGCTCCGTAATATCTTCAACTGCTACAGCCACGATGTCAAAGTAATGATCAAAATAAAGATATGTGTAATTATTCAGGGCTTTTTCACCGTTTCTGTTCAGCTGATATACACTGAAAGAATAGCGACCTTTCCGATCCAGCTCTCTTTTTATATTATCAAGATTCGTGTAATTTTCAAACTGTGCCTTTTCTTCTTCCGGAACAACGCACTTCATGACTTTTTTTTGATACTGATCGTAATCCATTTCTTGCTCCAGTGACTGTGAAAAATCAAAAACTGTTTCCGCAATGGCTACAATCTTCCGGCGTCTTAAATCGATCACTGCAATCTGTTCATAATTTTTTTGATACAAAATCTGCGGCATCTTTTCTGCCAGATATTTTCCTGTGATATCTGTAAAATAAAGAATAGCCTCTATCTGACCGGAAAAAGAATTGCGAACCATCTCTGCTGTTACGCGATAAAGCTGCGGACGATGGTTTTCTGTGCTGTATACCGGATAATTTTCCTGAATGACCGTGTGACCTTTTTCGAAAGAATCCAGCATATGCTTTCTGCTGAAATTTTCTGTAAAACTTCTGCGCCCGTCCTCCTGTGGAATCGAAGTGCTGATCCTGTTTATATACTGATCAAGTGTACGATCCTCTTCCTGAAGCTCCAGGTTTTTCAGAGAACTGCTTCCGGATTTGCAGGTTCCGTCTGTTACATTGACATTCACCATACCGACAGAACCTTTGCTCCTGCTCAGAACCATATCCAGCTGTTTCAGATAGTCTGTATTGATATCCCGAAGATAAAGAACCACGACTTCGTTATCTTTTGCGTACTCTGTACTCTTGATGATCTCCATGGAAACCCAGCGAAATTCCTGTCCATTCCGACAGCGATAGCTCATACTGATACGCTCTGTATCTTCTTCCGAGAAATTTTTACGCAGATTTTCCGAATCACAAAATTCCAAAAAAGCTTCCTGATCTTCCTCATGGACATATTCTTCTCCGTACTGCCTCAGTCTCTGCGAAATACTCTTAATGCCATCCAGCGGACTCCTGAAATCGTCGGAAATATTTTTAAGTGTTCTATAGGTATCCGTACTCAGATTGATTTTAATGATACGATAAAAAATGCCGGATAACATCTCCATCGCATCGTGCAGACTGCTGGACGCTTTTGCATACAGTGCAATCGTATTGTGCACACGCCGCAGTACGACTGCCGTATCAAACGGCCTCGTAAAATAATCCGTGGCTCCGAGTTCGTACGCCTTTCCTATACTTGCCTCCGATGTTTCTGCCGAGATACAGATAACCGGCAGTGAATCAAGCCACTGCTTTTCTTCCATGACCTTTAGAACTTCATATCCATTTATCACCGGCATATTCAGATCAAGCAGCACGATCTGATACGTTTCCCACTTCTTTTCCAGGATCTCGATCGCTTCCTGCCCGTCTTTCGCCATGTCGATCTCGTATGTTTTCTCAAGCATGGCCGCCAGGATCTCTCTGTTTATTTCCGAATCATCTACTATCAAAATTTTCTGCATTCTTCATCTTCCCTCTTAAAAGAATACCCTGTACTAAACATTTTCTGCGTCTTCCAAAACTAAAAAAACAGTTCACCCCCCCCCCCGAACTGTTCCCGCTTCTTCAATGTCCATATAAAATACCGTCTCCGACACCATTGTTTTCTTATTATACTATGTTTTTTATCTCACGTCCAGCTATTAAAACTTTTCCTGTAACCTTTCTTTTAAAAGAGTATTTCGTTTTGTCACCGTCACATTCCGCACGGCATAGGAAAGTGCCTTGCGTGTTCCGACCAGTACGAGGATTTTTTTCGCACGGGTGATTCCTGTATAGATCAGATTTCTCTGAAGCATCACAAAATGATTCATCAGCACCGGCATCACGACGATCGGATATTCCGAGCCCTGTGCTTTATGGATTGTTGTTGCATAGGCAAGTGTCAGTTCATCCAGTTCTGTGACATCATACTCTACGATGCGTCCGTCGAAATTCACTTTCAGATTTCGGGCTGCCACATCCACCGCATCGATCATCCCGATATCGCCGTTAAACACTTCTTTGTCATAATTATTGCGGATCTGCATCACTTTATCGTTTACGCGAAATACAAAACCGCCTCTTCGCAGTCCTTCGCCCTGCGGATTGAGAGTCTCCTGAAGAATCGTATTTAAATTGGCAGCTCCGACGATTCCTTTCTGCATCGGCGTGAGCACCTGAATCTGGGACGGCGGCGTCTGATAATAACGCGACAGCTTATTTTTCACCAGACGCACGACCTCGTCTGCTGCCTCCTGCGGATCTTCTTTCTGCACAAAAAAGAAATCCGTATCCTTCCCATTGGAAATATCCGGCATTTTGCCCTCGTTGATCCGATGTGCATTCATAACGATACGGCTGCTCTGTGCCTGTCGGAAAATCCTGGTCAGACGGATCACAGGCACTGTTTCAGAATCAATGATATCACGCAGCACGTTTCCGGCTCCGACAGACGGCAGCTGATCGATATCTCCGACCAAAATCAGACGCATCCCCTGCGGAATCGCCTTTAAAAGTGCATTCATTAAAACGATATCGATCATCGAACATTCGTCAACGATCAGTACGTCCCCTTCCAGCGGATTTTCTTCGTTTTTGAGATATCCTTCCGGAGGCTGACATTCCAGAAGACGATGGATTGTTTTCGCTTCCAGGCCGGTGGCCTCTGTCATACGTTTTGCCGCACGCCCTGTCGGTGCCGCAAGCAGAATCTTAAGTCCGAATGCACGATATGCTGCAATGATCCCCTGTGTGGTCGTTGTCTTTCCGGTTCCAGGCCCTCCGGTCAGCACCATAACTTTGGAAACCGCTGCTTTGCGAATCGCATCTGCCTGAACCTCATCATACTCCATATGCACCTTTTCCTGAATCTTTTCCACATCAATCGACAAATCCGGATTGCCTGTTTTTTCTTTCGCCGTCTCCAGTGCAGTCCACAGACGATCCGCCGCCGGAGCTGCCAGCAGCCTTTTTAATTTTCCTGCCACACCGGTCTCCGCATAATAGAACGGCGGCAGATAAATAGCTTCGGTTATTTGAGGTTCTGCCAATTTCCATTCCGGTTGTTCAAGGTCTGCAGGCATTTCATGTTTTCGCTGCTCTTTCGGAATTTCCACTTTCTGTAAGATCAGATCGTGATCCGCCAGCATCTGATCCAGCGTCATCACAACACAGCCCTCCTCTGCTTCCAGAAGCTCTGCTGCCGTTTTGATCAGCTGTTCCTTCGTTGCATAGACATGTCCCTGATCCGCCAGATTGCTTAATGTATACATAATACCGCTTCGAAGACGCACAAAGGCTTCTTTTCCAAATCCCAGCTTCTGTGCAATCCCATCCGCTGTTTTAAAGCCGATCCCCCAGATATCATCTGCCAGCCGAAATGGATTTTCCCGGACCTTATTGACACTTTCATTGCCGTATTGCTTGTAGATCTTTGCTGCAAAGGAAGTGCTAACCCCATGATCCTGCAAAAACAGCATAACATTTTTAATCTCTTTTTGCTTTTCCCAGCTCTCTGCAATCTTGCGGATACGCTTTTCTCCGATTCCCTCCACTTCCCTCAGCCGGAAGACATCGGTCTCAATCACAGCGATCGTCTCTGTTCCGAACTTCTGCACGATCCGTTTTGCATATTTGGGGCCAACCCCTTTGATCAGCCCAGAACCCAAATATTTTTCAATGCCAAAAACAGTCGCCGGCATCGTCTCTTCCCAGGTCTTTGCCTGAAACTGTCTGCCATAGCGACTGTCCATTTTCCAGTTTCCGTCGATCAGAAGCACCGAACCAACATTGACATCCAGAAGACTGCCGACCACCGTCACCAGATCCTGATAATTTTTCACCGCACACTTCAGAACCGTATAGCCGTTGTCCGGATTCTGGTAAGTGATCCGCTCCACCACCGCACGCAGTTTAAAAGTACTGCGTTTCCGGACTGCCGGTGCGGTGTTTTGTGCCTGTTCACTCGGTTCTGTTTTTGCCGAATCGACTCCTCTGTTATTTTCTTTATCTTTGCCCTGTTTTTTGTATACAGGATTTCCCATTTTCTCGAAAACCTGCTGGTTCATCCGGCAGTCATTTAATGCCCGATGTGCCCCTTCTGCCGAAATCCCGTAGTATTCTGCCAGATCCGTCAGCCTGTGATGCTCCAAATTCGGAAGCTCCCTTCTCGCCATCTGCAATGTATCAATATAATCATTTGCCAGCGACCGTTCAAAATACTTTTCCACATCACGATAAAGAAAATTCATGTCAAATCGGGCAATGTTATGTCCGACCAACACGAATCCTTCAATAAACTCCAGAAATTCTTGCAGAACCTGTTCAAAAAACGGTGCTTCCGCAACCATATCATCCGTAATGCCATTTACACGGCTGGCTCCGTAAGGAATCCTTTGTTTCGGATTCACCAGCGTACTGAACTCATCCGTAACCTTGCCGTGCTCCACCTTCACTGCAGAAATCTCAACCACTTCGTCCGTCTTAGGCGAAATCCCGGTCGTCTCCAGATCAAAGACCACATAATCCGCAACATAAGTGTTTAATAAATTTCCGCCCGCTTTTGCCATCATCCGCTCCTTTGTTATCTCATCGGACAGGAAGAACGAACCGTCGGTGCTTCCTCCCCGGAAATATAGCGTGCGTTAAACTCCATCGAAATCTCACGCAGCTCCTTTTTTCCATCAATATAATCCTGATACATCTCCACAATCCCGGAACTGCATCCATCACAGGAAGCATCAATATTGCCCAGAGATTCTGCCACGATCTGCTCACGTTCTTCCCTTGTCGTGTCCTTTATCAAATATTTTACCATCGTTATTCACTCCATTGTTGCGATTCTATATAGAAAAATGACCGCCCCATGCCTGAGAAACTAGGGCGATCATAAGCCTTTAACAATCAGGCGAACCGTCATCGGCAACACCTTTTATGCATTTATAATAGCATTTCTATTCTTTTATGTCAAATATATTATTTTTGTTTTTGCATGTTTCTTTTTGTTTATTAATGTCTTTTTTTGTTTTTATTGATTTTATAATAAATATATGATATTATACAAAACAGGTGTTGCCACACGTTGACGTGTGTATGGCGGTTCGCTTCTTGCGGAGAGTAGACTGTAGCTCCGATTACATAGATTTATCTCTCACTTTCAGAGAAATCTTGGAAAAGGAGGTCTTACTTATGCTTACCATTTCTGACCTTATCGCAGTATTTTCACTGTGTGCGACTTTTTACAGTCTTGGTTATATGCATGGAAAGCATGACTCCAAGACGCAAAAATAACCGCCCTCTGTCCTGACAAAACATAGGCGGTTATCCAACTATTAAACAATCAGGCGAACCGTCATCGGCAACACCTTTTATGCATTTATAATAGCATTTCTATTCTTTTATGTCAAATATATTTTTATATGTTCTCTTTTTATTATTCACAAACAATAGAAATGAATCTTGTGAAATCAGATAAAGTACTCGATATTTCTCTCTTCTTTCATCTGGAAGATCTCATACACTTTATCTCGCATCAGCAGGAAATCATCTGATGTACGGTCTCTGTCTTTCGGCAGTGTGACTTTCATAATGCTCTTGATCTTGCCCGGATTGGCTGACATGATCACGATGCGGTCTGCAAGGAAAATAGCTTCTTCGATATCATGTGTAACAAACACGACGGTTTTGTCTGTCTCATGTGCGATCTTCAGAACATCTTTCTGAAGTTTCATTCTGGTGATCGCATCCAGTGCCCCGAACGGCTCATCCATAAACAGGATTTCCGGCTCGACCGCCAGTGCTCTGGCGATTGCCACCCTCTGCTGCATACCGCCGGAAAGCTGTGCCGGACGTTTTTTAGCTGCTTCTTTTAAGCCAACCATTTCCAGGTAATGATCTGTGATCTTCTTTTTTTCTTCTTTGCCGAGTTTCTTTGTTTCCAGTCCAAGTTCTACATTTTTCTGCACGCTCCGCCATGGCAGGAGTCCATAGTTCTGAAAAATGGTGACATATTTCATGGACGGTTTTTCTACGGTCTGTCCGTCGATTTTGATCTCTCCGGATGAAGGTTTTAAAAACCCTGCCATCGCATTGAGCAGTGTGGATTTTCCGCAGCCGGACGGTCCGAGCAGGCAGATAAATTCTCCTTTTTCCACCTGAAGGGAAACATCATTTAAAATGGTATGCTGTTCTTTGTTTTCCTCGAAGGAAATGCTCACATTTGATACGTCTATATACATTTCTCTACACTCCAAATCCAATTTTTGTGCTGATCGCTTTTTCTGCGAAACGTAACAAGCCATCTAAGATAAATCCGATCACTCCGATCGTGATCATGGTTGCCAGAAGTGCATCAAAACGCATGCAGTTTTTGCTGTCCATGATCAGAAATCCAAGTCCGGACTGTGCACCTACCATCTCTCCGGAAACCAGAAAAATCCAGGATGTTCCAAGTGCCAGGCGAAGTGCATTTGCAATCTGTGTAAAAATCGCCGGAAATACAATGCCAAATAATGTCTTTACTTTTCCAACTCCGAAGCTGTTGGCGATTTTATAATAAATTCCATCTACATGCTGTACCGCCGCCACAACGGAGAGCAGAATCGGGAAGAATCCGGCTATAAAGATGATCACGATCGCAGGCACATCACCGATTCCGAACCAGAATACGATAAACGGCAGGAATGCTACCGGTGCGATCGGACGGACGATCTGAAGGATCGGGTTGATAAACTGAAATACTTTCGGAAGGCTTCCGAGGATCAGTCCCAGCAAGATCGCAGATACGGCTGCAAGCACATAGCCGGTCGCAAAACGTATCAGGCTGATCCGGATATGTCCCGGTAAGGTAACGTGGGAAGTACTTCCTTCCAGTCCCTGTGTAAACAATTTAACAAATTCCTCTCCGACTTTGACCGGAGACGGAAACAGTGTTGCATTTGCGTTTGTCACTGTGCAGGCGATCTGCCATACCAGAAGTACAACTACAAATGACACGATAACTCTGATACCTTTTTTCCACATAATATTGTTTCCTCGCTTTTTCTTTCAAGACGCACTGTTCTTTTCCATACGCTATTTTAATCAGATTCGTTGCTTTCAGGCTGATATACGAAGTCTTCATAAGACGGCGGATTTTTGTTGATTCCGTACTTCTTCATTCGTTCTGTCAGCTGTTCGTAATCGGATTTTGTGATCTGCAGATTGTCATAATGAATCCACTGCATGGAAACTTCCAGCGTCTTTTCATTCTGTCCAAGATAAGCTTCTGCAAGTGTTTTTGCCGTTGTTTCGTCGAGCCTGTTTCCGGCCTCTTCGTATCCGGCAACCAGTTTATCAACGGCTTCCTTGTTTTTTTCAAGAAAGCTTCCATTCATAACGAGGGCACAGCAGATGGAATTCTGCCACAGCTGTGTGGAATCATAAAGCACATGGCCGTAATCCTGCACCACTGCCTGTGCTCCGAACGGTTCTGCAACGCAATATCCATCAATTGCACCGCTTGCCAGGGAAGACGGCATTTCTGCCGGTGCAAGCTGGACAACCTTTACATCGTCAATCGACATTCCCGCATCAGAAAGCATATCGTTCAGTAAAATATTGTGGGAAGACTGTTTAGATGGAATGGCAAAGGTTTTGCCTTTCAGATCTTCTACTTTTGTGATGTCATTGGAAACGATCACCACATTTCCATCTTTATGTCCCAGTGCCACTGCTTTGAGATCCAGCCCGTTACTGACGGCTGCCATCGCAAGTTCTGCCAGCACGGACGCTCCGTTGATCCTTCCGGAATTTAATGCATCCATCAGATCGGTCCAGGAACTGAATTTCTGAAGCTGTATCTGCAGAGTGCTGTTTTCGTCTGCATCAAGCAATTCTTTTTCTTCAAAGACGGCCAGTGCATGTGTGATCGGAAGGTAGCCGATCGTGATGATCTGCTTCTTTCCGTCTGCGGTATATTTTGCCTCGGATCTGCCGCATCCTGAGGACAAAACTGTCAGAAGCGTCAGGACAAGCAGCATGCACAGGCTTTTTCTGATTTTATATTTTCTCATAAGTACTCCTATGTCTGTTTTCGGGCAGCTATTTAACTCAAACGCTCATGGCATTTTTTTTAAATGTCATCTGGATTTTTCTGTACTTTATCGTTTCGCAATTTTTGATCAGATTCCAAGCTGTCTGCGTTTTTCTTTCATATCAGCTACCATTTTCTCGCCGAGTGATACCGGATCCACATCTACCACCATGGAAGAATGCAGCATTTCTTTTGTTCCTTCTTTCAAAAATTCGATGACTTTTGAAGAACCGTGGATCGGTGCTTCCACACAGTGGTAAGAACTGATTCCGTTCAGGCGGAAGCCAAGTGCCGCATCAATTCCTTTTTCATTTGACCACTCCGGTGATGCAAAGGCGAACGGCATTTCGTACATTGCTTTTCCGAATGCATTTGCAATGCCTGCAAAGATTCCGGATGATCTGGTGTTGTCGATACATTCTCCGACATGCCATACCGGAGGCATATCCGGTTTGAGAAATTCTCTTAAGCCTTCTCCTGCCTTACTGTAAGCAAACTCGGAAGTCTGGCAATAACCCATTTTCATCAGCGGGAAGGATGCACATCCGTTTGTGATAATCAGAACGTTATTTTTCAGAAGTACATCACAGACATCAAGGATCGCTTTTTCGTAGAGTACTTTCGGATTATTGCATCCGACCATATTTACCACACCAAGGATTTTGCCCTCTCGGATTGCATCCGCAATCGGCTCCAGACTGCCGTATTTTTTGCACAGATATTCTACAGAAAATCCAACTTCTGCCTCTACTTCATATTTCGGAATAAATACCGGCACACCTTTTCGTGCCTCAAAACTTTCGATTGCACGCTCTACGATGCGTTCTGCAATCTTTTTTGTCTCCGCGATATTCGAATGATGATGGTCGTATCCGATATGTTCTGCTCCCGGAAGTCTCGCAGAATCGTGTGTCGTGACAACTGTTGTCTTGAAACATTTTGCAACATCCATGATCGCCGGATAAACTTCCTGCACATCTGCTACCCAAAGATCCAGTGCTCCGGTTCCAAGCACCAGTTCTGCACTGACTGCATTGGACAGTGGGATAACGCCCTCATAACGGTACATAGAAGAAAGTCCGGAACAGCAGATGCCGTAAAACTGAATGCCCTTTGCTCCTTTTTCTTTCGCAAGTTTCTGAAATTTCTCGCTCTGTCCAGCCTTTACGATCTCTTTTACCAGAATCGGCAGATGTCCGTGAACTGCGATATTTACATAGCCTTTTTTCAATGCTCCGACGTTTACCTTGGAAGTCACACGATCACCGACTCCAAGCAGTGCATCGGTTGCGATCGATGTAGAAACAACACCGCTGAATGTAAAGGCAAGTCCACAGCGAAGAAACTGTTTCATCACGCTCTCCCAGTCTCCGTCCGTCGCACATCCTGTTTTGTGGTAAGCTTCAAACACTTCGTGATAAGCACTGATCGGCAGAATATCCATATCTTTCCATACTTTTTGACGCTCCGGTGCTGCACAGGCAGTGATCACTTTGTATTCATCCGGCTCTGTTCTCGATAAATCTGCAAGAAGTGCATCTGCCAGGTCAATCGCGATATTTTTGATCTGTCTGTGTTTTGTTTTGATGCCAAATGCCTTTGCCATTGCAATGACTTTGTATTCTCCGATGATCGGAATATCCAGTTTGCCCTGAGCTGCCCATTTCAGCATCAGGATCAGTTCTCTTGCATGCATGCCATGCTGTGCTGCACCGGCTGCCGCACCGCGAAGCAGATTTCTCGCAACGATCAGATCTGCATCTGCACCACAGACACCTCTCGGAGATTTCGGAGTGATACGGCATGGACCCATGTTACAGATACGGCAGCAAGTACCGCTTAGTCCAAAACTGCACTGTGGCTGTTGTTTGTCAAAACGGTCAAATGCCGTATCATATCCAAGCTGCTCCATACGCAGCATCATTTCTTTGACTGCCGGGTCCGGCACATTGTCCAGCACATCCTGCTTTGTCGGAAATGTTTTGCGATAAGCTGCAACCGCCTTCATGTAATCTTCCGTGAAAACTTCCTCGTGGTTGTGTTCATACTCGTTTCCATTTTCATCTACATGTTTGTGTGTATGTCCGCTGACCGGCACCAGAACTTTCGGAACACCGTTTTTGTCGAATCCAATGATCGCTCTGTGATTATGCGGTTCAACCTGCGTATTGATGATATCCTGTTCGTTTTTCTTTTCTTTATTGTCCATACCTGTTTTCCTTTTCTGCTTTTTGAAAAATCTATCTCTATGCTTCTTTCTGAAAGTTTTTTTCATTTTTTGGTTACTATACCACTTAATTCTTATTATGTCAATAGGTTTTGTATATATTGGAAATATCGGGATAATATCGCTTTCTTCCTGTATTTCTCGAATCTCTGAAAATGATAACCTTTCATAATACAAAAAGTCCCGGCAGATTTTCATCTGCCGGGACTTCCATCTCGCATCAGGCGGATATTTAGCATCCGCCTTTCTGTTTCATTAAACTGCTTTTTTTGCGAACCCTTCCCCTCGAAAGGATCAGCCTTCGATTGCAATGGTCTTTTTCTGCTCTACTGCCGGTTTTGCTTCTTTCTTTGGAACAAACAGGGTCAGGATACCATGTTTGAACTCAGCCTTGATATCGGCCTGTTCTACATCTTCACCGACATAAAAGCTTCTGCTGCACGCTCCCGCATAACGTTCTTTGCGGATATAATGACCGGTTTCTTTTTCTTTCTCATCTTTGTCCAGACCTTTTTCTGCACTGATGGTCAGATAACCATTTTCAAGCGTAGCCTGAACTTCATCTTTTGTGAATCCCGGAAGATCTACAACCAGCTCATAACCATTATCTGTTTCTTTGATATCGGTTTTCATTACATGGCTGGCTTTACGTCCGTAAAGTTTCTTCTCAACGTTCTTCATATCTTTATCGTAATAAAATGGGAAATCACCAAAAAAGTCATCAAATAAATTTTCTCCAAAAATGCTCGGCATCAACATAAGTCATCTCTCCTTTTTCTAATTGCAGTAACCTTTTCGCATTCCGGGTACTTCGACCTGTACCGAACAGTTACATTTACTTTTCATTTCGCTTATCAGGACTCAGGAGGTTTTGGATTTTCGGGAATCTCTTTTTCTTATTTCCTGTTCCCTTTCTCCTCTTCCTTTGTTCTATCTGTACTATAGCACGCAATGTTAGCACTGTCAAGAGGTGAGTGCTAATTATTTTGTGAAGATTTTGTGAACGCTACGAGCCATGCACATTTCCTTTTAAATCAAACTTGTGGAAATAACTTAATTTCGGATCATTCTTCGGTTCTCGCTCAAACCGCAGGACAAACTGTTCCAAATCTTTCCCTACTTCTGGCTGATTATCCACCAAAAAGATATACTTCTTGGAAGTACCTTCTGGTTCTGTTTCCATATAATGCTTCAGGAACTTCTTGTTCATGTTCATCACTTCAGAGCAAAAGAAAAGGCACAAGCCACATTTCTATGACTCACGCCTTACTTTGCATTTATTCATTTTTAATATTGTTCCAAAAAGTCTTTCATTGTGAGAATCTCTGGTGTTTCGACATCCAACACCAAAAAGTCTTTATCCCCGGTCAGAAATACATCAATCCCTTCCATAATTGCAGTTGCAAGGATCGGGGAATCTTTTACATCCCTCATTTCCGGGAACTCGTTCAAATCCAGTTCTTTCGGTGTATAAACCAGTTCAAATGGTAATTCCATGAAAAATCGGTCAAGGAATTTTCTCTTTGCCGGAAATTTACGTTCCGTTACAAGTCGTAATTCTTCAATCACATAATCGCAAACTACTATCTGATGGCTTTCTGTTAATCTTCTTGCCAGTTCTCTGGTCTGTGCAGAAGGAAAGAAGATCATGGAAATAAAGATGTTGGTATCAAGCATTATCCGCAAATCAACGCCCCCTTACTTCCTTCCGGATTTCTTTCATATACTCCTGCATATCTTCTTCTGTTTCAAATCCTGCCTTTTGTGCTTCACCCGCAAAGGCATCCTCTGCACGTTTAAATGCAAGCATGGCAGAGTTTTCAAAATAAAATCTTCCATTTTCTTCAAGAATGACAATTTTATCGCCAGTTCTCAATTTTAACTTGTTCCTTACAGATACCGGAATTGTAATCTGCCCTTTGCTGGAAATTTTTGCTACTTCCATAATCATCATCCTTTCATTGATTGCTTTGTTTTCTTTACTTTCTTTACATTTTTATTATACGCAATCAACGCAAAAATATCAATTCGGTTTTAAACATAAATCAGTTCTTTTAAAATAATTTCTTCCCGTTTTCTGGCTGACTTGTCTACTTTCAGCAGATGCTCACCGGATTTATAGGTGAGATTGGGAATCAGATATCCATTCACATTTGTATAAGTCATAACAGTGGACATTCGCAATACCCCTCATCGCCTTCTTATTATTTTTTCAAAAATGTAAACAAAATTTTCTTGCTTCACAACAACATTATCCGGCTCTTATCTTTTCGTCACAACAGATTTGCCTTTTGACCAACTTGAGTAAATCTTATTTTTTTTACCATTTACATTCACTGTTTTATATGTGCGGATCCTTACATGATACCTTGATCCGCCTTTCAGCTTTGAAATTTTTCTCTTTGTGTTCTTACTCGTTGGTACTGTCATATTCTTTGCATTTTTAAACTTTGAAGAAACGCTGTATTGAATCTGATAACCTGTTGTCTGCACTGGCTGCCTGCTCCATGCTACCGCAAATCCTTTTGATTTTGCTGTTACTTTTGATACAGCGGTACCTTTTGGCCTGATTGTAAAATCGAGTATTTTCTTTCCACTGTACTGCCCTTTAAAAGAAATCTGAACTTCATATTTTCCAACCTTTTTTCTTCCTGACTGATAGCTCGCAATATAGTCTTTTCCCTCTTCAAGTTTTTCACCCTTACTGGTTTTGACAATAACGGACGGTTTTTGTCTTTTGCCGTTATAGACACAGGATGTCCTTAAGAGTCTGACGGAAGAAATCTTATAAATCGGTGTGGTTTTTCTTACCTTACCACATTCTGTGCAGGAAGAAACTATTTCACCATCTTTTGCTGTTGTAGCTTTTTTTGTCGTTGTTTTATAATTATGAGCAAGTGCAGGAGTCAGATTGTCACGATATTTTGCCCCGCAGGCACAGATATGCTCGGTATAGCCGCCTGCCTTGCATGTAGCATAGACGGTTTGCATACAGTAATCATAATTGTGGACGTGTCCGCTTTCATTTTCTTCATGCCATGTAAAAGTGCAGCGGCGGCAATAGTACCGCGTCATACCTGTATAGGCTGAACCCGGATATTCTTCGAGGGCTATCACCCAGTCATGGCCTAATGCAGGGGTTTTTTGCGGCTCTGTAATCGTCTTTCCACAGAAAATGCAATGCGTTCCACCGGTATAGCCGCTGCCGGTACAGGTTGCCTCGATCTTATCGTTGGCGACAGCCTTGTGGGCGACTACGGCTGTTTTTTCCGACTCTGTCACTGTGCCGCATACGGCACAAACTGTACAGGTAAATCCTCCGGTCTGGCAGGTTGCATCAACTGTCTCCGTTACAGGCTGATGTGCTGTACATACGGAGGTTTCAAAGTCGAATTCGTTCGTTTCAGCATATGACTGTGCCACACTGCCAGGCTCTCCTCCAACAGCAAAACCGTCAATCTTCTTCGTACCTGCAAATGGAATATCCGGATCAACCGGACAATATCCAATGGCTTGTGGACCGATGTATGCAACGCTGGCAGGAACCTTTATACCTTTACCTGCTCCATACGAGAAGAATGCCCCTTCATCTAATGCCTGCAAGCCTTCGTTGAGATGCACTGCCCTGATATTTGCTGCCGAGAACGCATTGTTGCCAACAAAACGGACAGAATCCGGCAAAACAATCGTTTCACAGGCATTGTCATTAAATGCACTGCCTCCGATGTAAATAGCACCGCCCAGATCTATGAATTTTATATTCCCGGCACCTGCAAAGGCATAACCATCAATATACTTACAGCTTTGCGGAAGAATAAGGCCTGCAAGATTCGGCTGGTCGAAGTTCGGGTTCAGTTCTTTCTGTCCTGCAAGAAACTGATAGGATACAAAGACCGTCCCTTCCTTAATGTTTAAAACAGTGTCCTTTGCCATAGTGCCTTTGTATGCATATGCCGCTTTGCCGAAATATACCACTCCGTTAGGCTGATCGTGGAACCAGTCAGTGTCCAGAAATGCCAGTACACCCACATTCCTTACACTCTTCTCCAAATCACCGAAATCATCCAGCTCAGAGCAATCAGCGAAACAGCAGCTGCCTATCTGGCGAACATTTCTGCCTCCTTCGATGCTGCGAAGCTTCCTGCAATTTTGAAACGTGCTCATACCAAGGGTGATCAGCGAATCCGGTAAAGTGACCTTATCCAGCACTATGCAGTCTGCCAGTGCACCATTTGTAAGAATCCGAACATTTTTAAGGTCTATTGACTTCAGAGTCGAGTTGCCGCTGCTTATATTATCCCAGCCGTGTCTTCCGTTTGAAATCGGACCGTTCACCTCTAATACATCATCCGGCAAAACCACATTTGCCGTCCGTCCGACGTTCACCCCATTTAAGGTTATGTTTCCGCGTGGTATGACAAGATTCTTGATTTTATAGCAGCCTGCAAAACAATCATTTGCTAAAACTGCTGTCTCAGGCAGTTTTATATCCGTCAGCTCAGACATATTATTCAGATCAATGTAATTAACACTCTCAGGAACTGTGAGGCTGGTGATGCTGCAGCTATCTGTGCCGGCATCCGGTATGATAAGTGATTCTAACCCCTCCGGCAAATTCAATTCTTTCACACCGCGCAGGGAATTCTCGATACGCACCATCTTTGTCCCCGGACGAACAGTTAATTTTTCTGGATATCCTGCGTTCTTGCAGCCAAGAAATACGCTTCCACAATAAAGTTCCGCACCGTCAGGAAGATTTTCATACCATTTCGAAGTATATATGCTTGACCATTCCATATCGCCCAGCGATGCAGGAAAAGTGAAATCTTCAATATTTATACAATCATAAAATGCTGCGTCCTCCAGCGTTGTGAGACCTTCAGGAAGATCAAGGCGATTCAGGCTTTCACACTCACGGAAGCTTCCGTCACCAATGACTTCCAGACCCTCGTGGAACGTAACAGACTTCATGCTGCTGCAACCGGAGAAAGCACTGTCATCTATACGTTTAACGCTGCCCGGAATATCCACAGCAGACAATGAAGTACAGTTATAAAAAGCAGCATCGCCTATTTCCTGGACGCTCGATGGAATCGTCACTTTGGTAATATCTCTTTCCCGAAACACACCGGCTCCGATTACCGAAACCGTATCCGGAATGACAGGTGTTTTGCCCGTACCTTTATAGGCGATAAGCTGTCCCTGCCAGATCAGGAAATCATCCGAGCTGTTGTCATAAAGCCAGTCTTCATACATCTTGTTGATTTTTCCTGTGCTGATGTTAAATGCTCCTCCGTGCAGAAACGTATTACTTCCCTTAAAAGTAATGTCAGAAAGATCTGAACAGGAAGCGAAAGCATCCTTTCCGATTTCTGTTACACTGGACGGGATTTCGATTTTTTTCAGGTATGAATTATTATAAAATGCACGTTCCCCTATCGTTTTCAGACCTTCATTCAAAACAATTTCACGCAGTTCAGAATGAACCTGTGCACTCCAGTCCTTTTCATCGTAAAATGCATCATCTGCAATATAGGTCACTGTTTCAGGCAAAATAACCTTCTGCACAAATGCATTTGGCTTTGCATATCCTGTACGGAAATTTTGGATACCAACTACGGTATATCCATCAATAGCTGCCGGAATATTAACCTCTCTCTCGTAACCATCATAAGATGTGATTTCAATAGTTGTGGGTGATACAAATGCATAAGTAAATCCGAACCCTGCATCTCCTGGTACCTTTTCTTCTCCCGTAATCCCTGCGGCCTCTGCCGAAAGTGTTGCTGCACCCAACAGCAGCAGCAACATCAGGCAGATTGTGAGCAGCTTACTTATCATGTTCTTTAATCTTGTTTTCATAGGATGCCCTCCTCTCTGTAAGCGTCTTTCTTTGTCCGGCCAGCTATGATAATTATAGCATAGATTATGCCATAACCTGGAGAGGAATTCTTTATAGTTTCCGATGTGTCAATTGACTTTTCGGGAATCTCGGCTCCTGCTTTTTATAAATTACTTTCCTGTTTATTTAATTTTTTTCTGATACAGTCTCCAATACTGGTAATGCACAATAGTGTCACAACAAGAAAAACACCGGGAATCAGGATAATCCACCAGGCACCTGTAAGCAGTGCTTTTTCTGACAGTGACAGCATACTTCCCCATGAAATAACTTCCAGCGGAAGTCCTATCCCGATGAAACTTAATGTTGACTCTTCCACAATAGCACTTCGGATATTCATGACAACCATAAACATGATGGAAGATAAAAAATTGGGTGCAAGATGTTTATAAAGAATATAAAAAAATCCTCCCCCCATGCACCTGGCCGCAATTACATATTCATTGTTTCGCAGCTGCCGCACTTCTGTTCTGATAATTTTAGCTATACTCATCCAACTCGTAATCCCTATCACAAAAGACAGACTGAATACATTTGCCTTTCCAAGAATGGCCTGCAGAAAAATAACCGTTAAAAGATTCGGAATGCTCAGCAGAATCTCTGTTGCCCTCATGAGCAGCATATCCATCCAATCCGGTGCCATGCCGCTTACCGTACCAAATACGATTGCAATACCGGTAGATATCACAGTTGCTGCAATTCCGATAAACAGAGACTGTCGTCCGCCGTACCAGATCATGGAAAAAATATCACGCCCCATAGTATCTGTTCCAAACAAAAATTCTTTACATGGAGCAATTGTATAATTTTTCAGATCCATGTAAGACGGATCTTTTGTCATGATTCGATTGCAGAACAGACAGCCACCCACGATCAGTATCAGAATTATGACAGACAACCATGGAATCGTATCATACCATCTGTTTTCTTTTTCCGGTACCTGCTGTTCTGCAAGCTCTGGTTTTACTCCAACAATTTCAAACAGGTCACTCATAGTTATCCACCTCCTGCATTTCCGACTGCCTGCTGATACGCATTCTCGGATCGATCCTTTCATTAAGAATCTGTGCAGCCATATTACAGGCAATGATTATGATCCCTGACATCAGACTGATGATCATCAGCAAATTATAGTCTTTATAACGGGCACTTTCATATGCCAGTGTCCCTATTCCGGGATAAGAAAAAACAGTCTCTGCCACATAAGTTCCTCCCATGATATGCGTTACCGAAATCGCCATAATACTCAGATATGATGGCATGATATTTCTCATACAATGTACCAGCATAATACGGGATTTTTTTATTCCTTTTGCTTTTGCCAGCAGCACATAATCTGCACGGATTTCATCCAGCATTTTATTCCGGACCATGTAGCCATAATACCAGAGATGTTCTGTCACGATCACAGTCAAAGGCAGGATCATATGTAAGATTCGGTCGGAAATGTTTTTTTCCTGCCCGACTGCATATGCCCCGGAACTTGGCAGCCATCGCAGCGAAACAGAAAATACAAGAATCAGCACCAGTGCCAGCCAGAATTCCGGGACACAGCTTATGATCGTCCCTGCTTTACAGATGATTTTATCCAGCCATCCGCCTTCTTTCCATGCACATATGACTCCCAGCAGCAATGCACCTGCAAATATAATCAAAAAGCCAGTACCGCCAAGAAGCAGGGTATTGCCAAGTCTGCTTTTCAGCACATCCAGTACATCCATCTTATATTTATAAGAACGTCCGAAATTTCCATGAAAGACCTGATTGATCCACATGCTATACTGTACAGAAATTTTATCATTCAGACCAAGTTTTTCTTCTGCCCACTCTCTTTCTTCAGGACTCATCTTTTCCACTCGTTCTCCGTAGTAAGAAAACAGTGGATCTCCCGGTGCAAGTCTGGAAACATAAAATGTCACAAGAGAGAGCAGTCCTACACTGATCATAAAAATCACCAGTTTTTTTCCATAATACAGCATTCGTTCGCCTCTCATAACACTTCACCTTTCTGTCTTTCTATTCGTGGATCCGGTATTGGGACTGCCGCTAACAGTGCTTTGGTATATTCATGTTCCGGATGGGCGAAAATATCTTTTGTTCTCCCTTCCTCCACCAGCTTCCCGTGATACATAACACCTGTCCTGTCACACAGAAACTCCACCATTGAAAGATCATGAGCAATAAAAAGAAATGAAAAACCCTGTTCTTTCTGTAATTTCCGAAACAGATTTACCATCTGTGCCTGAATGGACACATCAAGCGATGCAATCGGTTCATCTGCCACGATCAACTCCGGTTTTGTGGAGAGTGCCCGTGCAATCGCTACTCTCTGCCGCTGTCCACCGGATAATTCACAGGGATATTTTTCCATATAACTGCGATCCAGTCCGACAAGTTCTAACTGTTTTTCTATCTCTTTTTTACTTGGCCTGCCCTTTCCTGAATAAATACGCAGCGGTTCTGCTACAATGTCCCCGATTTTCATTCTCGGATTCAGACTGGATGCGGAATCCTGAAAAATCATTTGCCGTGTCATCTGCAACATTTTCCGGTTTTTTCGAAACTCTTTGCTTTTACAGATTGGGATCCCTTTGTAAAATATTTCTCCTTCAGAAGGTTTATATATATTCATAATACAGCGTGCCACTGTAGATTTTCCTGATCCAGATTCCCCTACCAGTCCGTAAATTTCCCCTTTTTTTATTTGAAAAGATACATCATCTATCGCTTTTACTGTCATTTTTCTCTTCAGGTGAAACATATGCGAAAGATGCTGCACATCCAGTAAACTGTTATTTTCCATATCTTCGTTCTCCAATCGGAGCCTTTACTTTCGGGGCTCGTTCATCCAGCAGCCAGGTAGCTGCATAGTGTGTGTCCGTAACCTGGAACACAGGGGGGTCTTTTTCATAATCTATCCTCATCGCATACGCATTTCTCTCTGCAAATGCATCACCTTTTGGCGGATGGATCAGGGTTGGAGGCATTCCCGGTAATGTCGGAAGCCATTCTTTCCCCCTGGACAAAATCGGAAGAGACTGCAGCAGCCCCCATGTATACGGATGCCTTGGATCATAAAAAATCTCTTCCGCTGTTCCGATTTCCACAATTTTTCCTGCATACATAACCGCTACACGATCTGCCACCCCTGCTACAACCCCAAGATCATGGCTGATAAAAACGGTTGCCATCCCGAGTTTTTTCTGGATTCTCCGAAAAACATCAAGAATCTGAGCCTGAATCGTCACATCCAGTGCCGTGGTCGGCTCATCCGCAAACAGAATTTTGGGATTGCCTGCAAGTGCGATTGCCATAACTGCCCTCTGGCGCATTCCACCTGAAAATTCATGTGGATACTGCGAAATTCTCACTTCCGGCTCATCAATTTCCACCAGCTGCATCAATTCAAGAACTTTCTTTTTCACCTGCTTTTTGGGCATTTTTTTATTATGGATCCGCACAGCTTCTTCGATCTGTTTCCCGATGGTCATTGTCGGATTGAGTGATGTCATCGGATCCTGAAATATCATGGAAAAAAGGGCTCCCCGCAGCCGTGACATATTTCTCTGCGTATAATCCGTGATATCTATGCCATCTGCCAGGATCTTCCCGGATTTAATTTTTGCCGTCTTCGGAAGTAATTTCATAATGCTTTTACATAATGCACTTTTCCCGCAGCCGGATTCTCCTACTATAGCCAGGACTTCCCCTTCCTCTACGGTCAGGCTGACATCTCGAACTGCCTCCACTTCACCGGATTTTGTAAAAAAACTTACTGATAAATGCTCTGTCTTCAGTAACTCTCTCATAATGAACCTCTTATAACTGCATAAAGAGACTGTTCCCAGTCTCTTTGCAGCTCTCTTTTATTCTTGTACTATTTCCCAATCCTGAATATTCCAGAAGATACCTACTCCATGATGTCCAAGAACCGTATTTTCAGAGATTCCCTGTATATCTGAATCTGCCACATAATTAGCATCAATATAGCAGATAAATGCATATGGCGGATCCTGCAGCAGCTCTTCCTGGAAAAGATCATAATATTTTGCACGGGTTTCCTGATCTTCATACTGTCTTGCCAGAGTCAGATATTCATCCACTTTCTCATTAGAGTAGGAAGAATAATTTGCACCCTTATCTGTGCCAAAAACTTTATAGGTATGATCGTCTGCATCAAACGGGCTTCCCCAGCCGATCAGACATGCCATCTGTCCGCCCCAGTCAATCTGTGCCGGAATATCTACCGTACAGTTAATGCCTATTTCCTGTAACTGCTGAGCTGCTGCCTGTGCGATATCAATTCGGTCCTGCTCTCCGGACATAACGCTGAGGACGAAACCGATTTCTTCCCCGTTTCTTTCATAAAAGCCATTTTTTCCCATCTTGCATCCTGCATCTTCAAGGATCTTTCTAGCTTTTTCCGGATTATAATCATAATGCTCTGCCTTTTCATTGTTATATATATTTCTCTGTAACGGACCATAAGCCGGCATTCCCTGTCCAAGAAGTACTGCATCTATAATTGCCTGGCGGTCAATTCCATAACAGATTGCCGGAATAAGATCTTTGTTTTCCTTCCAGTAATCATTTGCGAAATTAAACATAATACCACGATAATCGGAAGTAGTCATATCGTAACAGCTGTATCCATCCATATTTTTGAAATTCTCTGCATTTTTCGGATCCAGCAAAGCCATATCAATCTCACCGGACTGCAGCTGGACTGCCTGTGTATTATCGTCCTCTACAATTTTAAAAATCACCTTATCGATTTTTGGACTGCCAAGATAGTAATCTTCATTTTTTGTCATTACAATAGACTGCCCTGCATCCCAGCTTTCCAGTTTATAAGGGCCTGTACCTACAGGATGCCGGAAAAAGTCTGATTCCTGCATATCTTCCCCTTCCAGAAGATGCTTTGGCAAAATCGCTATCGTCATATATTCCAGAAATGCCACATTTGGTTCTGCCAGTTTAAAGGCAATCGTCTGGTCATCCATTACTTTTATTTCCTGAACATCTTCATAGTTTGGTGCATTTTCTGATCCATTCTCCGGATCCATAATAGCCTCGATGGTAAATTTTACATCATCTGCAGTAAAAGCTTCCCCGTCATGCCATTTGATCCCGTCACGGATATGGAACGTATAAGTATAGCTGTCCTCATCATATTCCCATTTTTCTGCAAGACCCGAAATCACCTGGTCATCTGCATCATGAGCCGTCAGACCGCTAAATAACAGCATATTAATCTCACAGTGTTCATCCATCGCCGGATTGATTCTTGTGTAATCACCGGATCCATATACCAGCGTTGATTCTTCGGCTTTTTCTGTATTTTCTGATTCCTTCGTTGTTTCCTCCTGTTTTGCCGTCTCTTCTGCAGTACTTCCTGTTTTGGATGTATCCCCACAGGCTGTCAGAGACATTGCCATGGCCGCTGCAAGCAGCAATGCAATCACTTTCTTTTTCATCTATTTCCCCTTTCCGCTGTTCTGCTTCCTTTTGTTTTGAAAAGAGCCGCCGCTTTTGATTCAAGTCGAACGGACTGCTCTTTTTCGCAGTGCATTTATCATAATCTGTTTCTTTCTTCCCCACAAGCCCCCCGTCTGGTTATCTTTTTCCTTTCTTTTTGTACGATATTTCTGTACTTTTTCCCACTTTTTTCACTTTCGCATCCTCATCCGGGGGATAGACAGGCATCCACCGGACTTTTTCCGGCTTTGTTAACGCTTTGCTGAAATAACAAAACGAGACTCCTTTTGAAGTCTCGCTTTGTTATGCAATATAAACCTTTTGGTTATATCGATATAAATCAGATCCTGCACACAATATGCTGTTCCATCTGATGCGGAAGTGCTATTCCCAGTTCATACGGCCGTATCGGGTAGTCATACGGCAGATTTCTTTTTGGAGCTTTTTGGTCAGCTGCGTCTTTTTCAGACGCCATCTCCAGTTCTCACCAACCGTAGAAGGTTTGTTGATGCGGGCGGAATTGTCCAGTCCCAGCCAGTCCTGCATCGGAATGATGCAGGTGGCAGCCGCACTTCGCAGAACCAGTGCGATCATGCTCTTATAGAGCTGTTCTTCCGGGGTGGCATAGTCGTACAGATAATCACGCACCATAGCACGTTCGGCAGCCGTGATGGTCTGATACCATGACACCAGTGTTTCATTGTCATGCGTTCCGGTGTAGGCCACACTGTTCACGGAATAGTTATGCGGCAGATAATCGCTGGCACTGCCGGTATCACGGGAATCAAAAGCAAATTCCAGTACCTTCATTCCCGGGAATCCACTGTCACGCACCAGCTTACGCACGGTGTCGCTCATATAGCCAAGGTCTTCCGCAATGATTTCCCGTTTGCCCAATGCCTGTTCCACCGCACGGAACAGTTCAATGCCCGGTCCTTTTTCCCAGTGTCCTGATGCAGCTGTTTCACTGCCATAAGGAATTGAAAAATACTCATCAAACCCACGGAAGTGATCGATACGTACCACATCATACAGTTCGAAGCAGTACCACAGGCGAGTGATCCACCACTGATAACCGGTATCGCGGTGCACTTCCCAGCGATAGAGCGGATTACCCCAGAGCTGACCGGTTGCTGAAAATCCATCTGGCGGAACACCTGCCACTGCAGTTGGAATATTCTCCTCATCCAGCTGAAACAGACCAGGATTTGCCCATGCGTCCGCAGAATCCAATGCTACATAGATCGGAATATCTCCAATGATCTGTATTCCTTTGCTGTTTGCATAAGTTTTCAGTTTGCTCCATTGTTCATCAAACTTGAACTGGAGATATTTATAATACTCCACTTCATAATACAGTTCCCGGCGATAGTAATCCATCGCATTCTGCCACCGCAGACGGATATCTTCCGCCCACTCGATCCATGGTCTGCCTTCAAAACGATCCTTCACTGCCATGAACAGTGCAAAATCATCCAGCCACCACTGATTTTTCTCGCAGAATCTCAGAAACGCTTCGTTGTGGCCGATATCACTGCGGGAATATGCCAGCCGCAGCAGACGGTTTCTTTCTATATAAAGACAACTGTAATCAATGTCATCTGCCTTACGTCCAAAATTTGCCTTTTTACACTCGGCAGTCGTCAGCACACCCTCTTTTACCAGTTCATCCAGACTGATAAAATACGGATTTCCTGCAAAAGCAGAAAAGCTCTGATAAGGACTGTCGCCGTAACTGGTCACACCCAGCGGCAAAATCTGCCAGTATGTTTGCCCGGCTTCTTTGAGCCAGTCCACAAAATCATACGCTTCCTGTGAAAAACAGCCGATACCGTAGGGGGACGGCAGACTGCTGATTGGCAGCAAAACACCTGCACTTCTCTTCATCTTTTTTACCTTCCTTTATAATTCGATCAGAATACCTGCATGGTCAGACACCTGTGGTTCCTGTGTTCCGCGAAATACAACTCGGCTGCTCTTTACCGGAATAACTTTTGAGCACCAGATCTGATCGATACGCTTTTTCTCTGCTGCATCCGGAGTATCTCTCCAGCCGTCAATGGCCTGCACCACCGTATAACCATCATCCTTATGCTGTGCCAGACAGTAGGTATCCTGCCAGCCGTCCCGGACGATCAGATCATAACCTTCTCCCCGAACCGCTGCTTCACTGTTGAAATCACCCAGCAGAAATGCGATCTGTTTTCCGGCTGCTGCATGGGACAGCTTTTCCCACTGATCGAGAAAAGGCTCTTCTTCATCCTTCCACCAGCCCATGTGTACCGCATAGTACCAGACATCTCCTGCACAGATACCAAGTGCACGACGCGTTTTCCAGTAATGATAATCGTCTGTCCTGCTCAGCAGCAGATTTTCTGTTGCAGTGATTGGCATACGACTGAAAATTGCCATACCTTCATCATACTTGTCGTAGCCGATTTTTGCCGGAAGCCAGCTCCAGTAATAATGTACGCCCTCTTCCTTTAGCATCTGTGCAACAGCTGCCGCATGGTTGTCCTCTTTCAGCAATATCCTGTTGCCGGAACATGGACAATAATCTGCCAGAGGGATGGGCATCGCCGGAGCAGATGCCGTCTGGTTCACTTCCTGCAAAGCGAAAACATCCGGCTGCTCCTTTGCGATAAAATCTACAAAAAATTTTCTTTTCGCCTCATAGTCCGGCTCGACGAGGCTGTGTGTATTCAATGTTAATAATCTCATAATTTTATAAAATGGTGTTGAAATTAAAAGTCCAAAACTATGATGCCTACGGATTGTTCCGTGCGTCGCACTCCCACAATCCTCTCCAGTATTCGCATATCGTGGGATTATCATCCCACTTTTATGCTCATATCTGGGCGGGTCCCAAGGTCTTTCATCCACCTATGAGCAAGCTCATGTGGATTTAGACCTTTTGACCCTGGCATCATAAAATATCGTTAATATCAGATTTCAGAACGTCTGCCTTTGGACCATACACTGCCTGGATGCCATCTCCTTTGATCAGCAGACTCAGTGCACCTTCTGCCTTCCATGCCGGAAGATCGGCGACCTTTGTCGGGTCTTTCACCGTGACACGTAAACGGGTCATACATGCATCTACCAGTACAATGTTTTCGCGGCCGCCCAGCAGAGCAATGATACGCTCTGCCTGACTGTTTCCGTTTCCGGCAGAAGCACCTGTATTCTCTGCGGTATTCTCATCGGCATTGTCATCGCTATAGTTGCCCAGACGACCCGGCGTTGCCATTTTGAACTTACCGATCATAAAATATGCTACAAAGTAACCGATTGCAAAAAATACTATCACACAGATCACAAAGTTGATAATATCGCCGCCCAGACCGGCCTGAAGCGACATCGGAATTCGGGTGATGAATTCCAGATTGCCAAAGGAATGTAAACGCAGGTGTATGATTCCTGCCATTGCAAAAGCACATCCTTGAAGAATTGCATAAACTACGTACAGCGGCATTGCACAGAACATAAACATGAATTCCAGAGGCTCGGTAACACCGGTAAGGAACACAGCCAGTACTGTGGAAATGAACATGGACTTATACTTTGCACGCTTGTCAGCATCGACACGGCGGTACATAGCCAGTGCAATACCCAGCAGCAAACCGGTAGCACCGATCATCTGACCTACCTTGAATCTGGCTGGAGTAACCGTAGTCAGCAGATTATTGTAAGCAGCCATATCGCCTGATTTTTTAAAGTTGATAAGGTCATTTGCCCATGCCAGCCATAGTGGATCCTGACCAAACACCTGGCTGCCTGCGTTGACACCGGTAGCGATGGTGTAAGTACCTCCGAAAGAGGTGTAGTTCATAGGAATCGTCAACATATGGTGCAGACCGAAAGGCAGCAGCAGTCGCTCGAGTGTACCATAGACGAATGGAGCCAGTACCGGAGAAGTTGCAGAGGAATTGGCGATCCAGATACCAAAACTGTTGATACCGGTCTGGACTAAAGGCCAGAACAATGCCAGCACCAGAGAAATAACCACGGAGTAAACAATAACCATCATAGGTACGAAACGTTTTCCGTTAAAGAATGCCAGTGCATCCGGCAGCTTACGGAAGTTATAGTACTTATTGTATGCCACACCGCCCACAAAACCGGCGATGATGCCCACGAATACGCCCATATTCAGAGCCGGGGCACCGAGTACGGAAGTGAAGTAACCATTGACAGCAATCTCCTGTCCGAACAGCGTATGGGTCACAGCACTGGAATCTGCCAGCATGGCACTGGTAACACCAAAAATATTACCGGTGATGACGTTGATAAGAGCAAACGCCAGCACTGCTGCAAATGCACCGCCGGCACGTTCTTTTGCCCAGCCGCCGCCAATGGCAACTGCAAACAGGATGTGCAGGTTATTGATCACAGCCCAGCCAATGTTCTCCATGGTAGTACCGATGGTCATAACAACTGCCATATCTGCACCTGCCATCTGCACCAGCTTACCAAGGCTGATCATCAGACCGGCCGCCGGCATAACAGCGATGACCTGCATCAGTACTTTGCCCAGCTTCTGCAGGAAATCAAAGTTAATCATACCTTTTTTCTTCGCTTTCTTCTCTGCTTTGGTTTTCCCGGTCGGCTGAGCATCTGTTCTGGCTGCACCGGCCGGCTGCTCTTTTGTATTCAGTGTCAGAAGCGATGTCTTACCTGCTTCAGCAGTTCCGCTTGCACAATGCAGCTCCATATCTTCTGTGCCGCCTGTCAGAACAACAGACGTAATCGTTTTCAGCCCCCGCTCACGAATAAGGTCAAGATCTACTTTTGCTACAGGCTGACCTTTTCTGACTTTGTCACCCTCTTTAACCAGAATCTCAAAGCCCTCGCCATTAAGACTGACTGTTTCCAGACCCACATGAACCAGAATTTCCAGCCCGCCATCTGCCACAAAGCCAATGGCATGTTTTGTTCCGGCAATCGTTTCCACCGTACCGTTTACAGGACTACAAAACAACCCGTCAGACGGTTCAATGGCGATGCCTTCACCCAAAACACCGCTTGCAAAGGTTTCATCCGGGACTTTGTTCAGCGGAACAATGTTTCCGCTGAAGGGTGCTGTCACGACGGTTGAATGTTTCATTGCTGTCATGATATTCCTCCTCGTCTTTTTTGCATTGTTTCACGCAAGTGTTGCACTGTATTTGCGTAACTTTATGCAACTAGAATAATCCCATTACGCAACTTTTACAAGAGTTTTCTAATCCAAAAACAAACTTTCTACTTTTTTCACAATTATTTATAAGGTTTTTTGTGGAAATTGAATATATGAATCGGTTTATTGCATGCAATGAGCATGCAAACCGCCCCTTATACCAGCGTTGACATTGCATAAAAATAGCTTTACAATAGACACAATGAAAACCAAGGAGGAACAGACTATGGCAGTTACCATTAAAGATGTCGCAGCAGCAGCCGGTGTTTCACCTTCCACGGTGTCACGCACCTGCAAGGACAGCCCTTCCATCAGCCGGGAAACCAAGGAACGGGTACGCCGCATTATGGCACAGCTGGGCTATGTACCCAATTTTGAGACAGAACCGGTAGAGGCATTTTCCAAGACGATCGGCATTATCCTGCCCTCTTCTCAGCGTGATGTCTATGAAAACGCATTCCATCTGGAGATCATCCGCGGCATCGGGCAGTTCTGCAACCAGCGACGCTATGTGAATACGGTCATCACCGGGCAGGATGATGCAGAAGTGCTGGATGCGATACAGAGCATGGTATCCAATTCCCAGGAAGATGGCTTTATCCTGCTCTATTCTAAAAAAAACTGTCCAGTAGCATCCTATCTGCGAAATGAGGGTCTGCTTCATGTCATTGTCGGCAAAGCAGTGCAATCCGCCAACCAGACCATCTACATTGACAACGACAATGCCCTTGCCGGAGAAGAAGCCACCGATTATCTTTATGAACTGGGACACCGCCGCATTGCTTATTTCGGTGTCAGCAACGCCATGCTGTTTTCTGCGGAACGCAAACGCGGCTACCAGATGTCTTTGCTGAAACATGGGATCTCACCGCGGTAAGAAGACTGTGTGGAGATCAACTCTCTGAACGATTCCTATGAGGATGCACTGGAAACGCTCCTCACATCTGCGGACCGTCCTACAGCCGTGCTGATCAGCGATGACATTCTGGCTGTGGTATTGGAACAGTTCTGCGGTAAGCTTGGATTCAGCATCCCGAAAGATCTTTCGATCATTTCGTTCAACAATTCACTGTTTTCCCGCATCACCAGTCCAAGGCTGACAACGATCGATGTCAATCCCTACCAGCTTGGCATGGAAGCCGCCAGCCAGACCATTAACCATATCGAAAACCCGAATCTTCTGGCAACAAAAATCATTGTGCCACACCAGCTGATCCCCCGCGAAAGCTGCTGCCCTCCTCCGAAGATCTGACAGAAACAGACACGACCGTTCCTCTCCATACAGTAAACGGTCGTGTCTGTTTATCTTTTCCGGTAATCCCGTGGTGTTATTCCAAAATGTGCTTTAAATATTCGATTAAAATAGGACAGATTCTCAAACCCGCACCGTGAAGCGATCGTCAGGACCGTTTCATCCGTGGTCTGTAATGCCTCAGCAGCCGTATTCAAACGGTATTCATTCAGAAAAGCGATAAAGCTCTGCCCCGTCATCTGCCGGAACCACCGCATGAAATGGCTGGAGCTGAAAGAACATACTTCTGCTGCATCAGCAACGCAAATCTTTTCGGCATAATGTTCCGAAATCCATTGCAGGACGGTTTTCAGCCGTCTGGTATCCGCCGTTTCCGCCGGAAGCTGCTGTTTTCCATGCAGAATGAGCAGAGCCAGAAAACGCAGCAGTCCGCTCTTGATGACCAGTTCATAGCCTGGAAGTTTGGAGCTGTTGGCATCTTCGATTTCCTTCAGACAGTTCGCCGCCTGAGGATAATACAGATCATCCGGCGTCAGATGTACGTTCAGTGCCAGACGCCCGCTTTGCAGCGGAAGAATATACTTTTCGGCACACAGATCTCCTGCACCACCCAGAAGTTCCGGATCAAAAATAATATTCTCATACTCCATATACTGACCCTCTGTCTGCCTGAGTGCATGGAGCGTACCCGGTGTAAAAATGAAAATATCCCCCATATAAGCCGGATGCGTCACAGCACCTGCCTGAACCAGCCCGGCTCCCCGCTTTACAAAGATCAGCTCCATACTTTCCTGCCAGTGGAGTGCCACCTGCGGGAAATCTCCCGGAATGGTGCAGGGATAAATATTAAACGGAAAACGCACAGCCCCATGCTGTTTTGTTTCCCGCAAGGAAACCTGTTTTTGCATCTCTATACCTCCTAATGATAGGATTGTACCATATTTTGCACTTTTCAGGCAAGATTTTGATTGTTTTATGTGGTATATCTTGAAACACAGACATCAAAACTCGTTTTCCATATCAACGACATCAAAAGGAGGATTTGTTTATGAATTTCACTGAAATATTACAGAATCTCACAAAAAAGCCGCTGGCTGACTGTACAGATCAGGAGCTGTACCTGGCTCTGCTGGAACTCGTACGACAGAAAAGTGCCGACCGTGTACAGAGCGTCACCGGCCGCAAGCTTTACTACATCAGTGCCGAATTTCTTATCGGCAAACTGTTATCCAATAACCTGATCAATCTCGGTCTGTACGAGGAGGCCCGCGAGGCTCTGGCTGCTGCCGGAAAGAATCTCTCAGACATTGAGGAAGTAGAACCGGAACCTTCTCTTGGCAACGGCGGTCTGGGACGTCTGGCTGCCTGCTTTCTGGACTCGCTGGCAACACTGAACCTGCCAGGTGACGGCGTTGGTCTGCGATATCACTTCGGACTTTTCCATCAGTCCTTTGAAAATGATATCCAGAACGAAAAACCAGATCCATGGCTGACTGCACACAGCTGGGCAGAAAAAACCGATATAACCTATCCGGTAGAACTGGCAGGCAAAGAATACACTGCCAGACTGTACAAACTGGCAGTTACCGGCTACGAAGGCCGCACCAACACCCTGAACCTGTTTGACCTCGACACCATCGACGAAAGCATCGTTCATGATGGTATCGCCTTTGACAAAACTGCCATCGACAAAAACCTGACACTGTTTCTCTACCCGGATGATTCGGATGAAGCCGGCCGCCGCCTGCGTGTATATCAGCAATACCTGATGGTTTCTGCCGGTGCACAGCTGATCCTTGCTGAATGTGCTGCCCGTGGCTGCAATTATCATGATCTTGCCGATTATGCTGCCATCCAGATCAATGATACACACCCGAGTATGGTCATTCCGGAACTCATCCGCCTGCTTGGTAAAAAGGGCATTGCGTTTGAAGAAGCTGTTGAAATTGTCACCAGAACCTGTGCTTACACCAACCATACCATTCTGGCAGAAGCACTGGAAAAATGGCCTCGTGCCTATCTGGATGCCGTTGTGCCACAGCTGATGCCTGTTATCGAAAAGCTGGATGCACTGGCCCGTACCCGCACTGCAGACGAAAGTCTTGCCATCATCGACCAGGACAGTCTGGTACACATGGCTAACATGGACATCCACTTCACTCACTCAACCAACGGTGTGGCAGCCCTGCATACGGAAATCCTGAAAAATTCAGAACTGCACGGCTTTTATGAACTGTACCCGGAGAAATTCAACAACAAGACCAACGGTATTACATTCCGCCGCTGGCTGCTGGAATGTGATCCGCGACTGACTGCCAGACTGGAACAGTACATCGGCTCCGGTTTCCGCAAGGATGCGTCCGAACTGGAAAAACTGTTGACCTTTGCGGACGATGAAACGGTTCTGAATGAACTGACCGCCGTAAAAAAAGCTAACAAAGAAGATCTGGCCGACTGGCTTCTGAAAACTCAGAATGTGAAAGTCAACACCAATGCTGTGTTTGATATCCAGTCCAAGCGTCTGCATGAATACAAACGTCAGCAGCTGAATCTGCTGTACCTCATCCATCAGTATCATGAGATCAAAGCCGGTCATCAGCCTACCGTTCCACTGGTAAGCATCTTCGGTGCGAAAGCCGCTCCGGCCTACACCATCGCAAAGGACATTATCCATGCCCTGCTGACTCTCTCAAAAGTGATTGCAGCAGATCCGGAAGTATCCAAATGGCTGCAGATCGTATTCATTGAGAACTACAACGTTACCGCTGCCGAAAAACTGATCCCGGCCTGCGATCTGTCCGAACAGATCAGTCTCGCTTCCAAAGAAGCATCCGGTACCGGCAATATGAAATTCATGCTGAACGGTGCACTGACACTGGGTACTATGGACGGTGCCAACGTGGAAATTTGCCAGCAGGTCGGAGAAGAGAACATTTACATCTTCGGCCAGAGCTCCGATCAGGTCATCCATCGCTATGCTGCCAATGATTACGTTGCCGCTCAGTGGTATGAAAACGATGCCAACATCCGCCGTGCCATTGATTTCCTCAACGGTCCGGAAATGCTGGCAGCCGGTCATTCTGAAAGCCTGAACCGTCTGCATCATGAGCTGATCCACAAGGACTGGTTCCAGACCCTGCCGGACTTCAACGCATACGTTGTACGCAAAGGACAGGCTCTCAGTGATTATACCTGCGATCCGATAGGATGGAGACGCAAATGTCTGGTGAACATTGCCAAAGCCGGTCTGTTCTCCTCCGACCGCACCATTGCTGAGTATGACCACGATATCTGGCATCTTGGTAATTCAAGTCGAACGCACGTGAGACTTGGTGCGTGATTCTGGTCAGCGAAAGCTGACATATTCTTCTCAGAATCACTGCACATTCTACACTTCGTTCCGGTCGGCACAAAACCATTGTCCACTGGACAATGTGTGCCCTCGCGGAGCGTTTATCTCAGTCGGAGATTGTACTCCCACGGAGAAAGACTTGTTATTACTCACCACTTGCAGAAGTGGGAGTCTTCTCGACTGAGATAAAAATCTACCATTTTATGCCATCGACAGCCGGAACTTTTTCTGATACGGATCTTCAAAGATCTGATCATCCAGAGAAATTTCGATGCCGTACTGTCCGGCAATCTGACTGACCGGAGAAATCTTGTTTCTGCTCTGCAATCTTTCCGTCTTCCACCCGGTAAACTCTCTGGCACAGCCTCAGAACCCCCGGGCGATGCGTTGTCACGATACAGGTTTTTTCCGGTGTTTTTTCCAGTATATTTTTCAGAAGTTTTTTCTCTGTTTCTTCATCAAGTGCGGAAGTTGCTTCATCCAGAAGGATCACCGGTGCATTGCGAAGCAATGCCCGTGCGATGGCAATCCGCTGCGACTGTCCTTCGGAAAGCCCTTTTCCGCGTTCACCCAGTTTTGTCTCCAGTCCTTCCGGCAGTTTTTCGACAAATTCCCACGCACATGCCATCTCAAGAGCCGTCTTCATTTCTTCCCTGGCTGCTCCTTCTTTGGCGATACTCAGATTCTCGGCGATACTCCCGGCAAGAAGTGTATTGCCCTGCGGAACATATGAAAAGCATACTCTTGTGTCTGCATTTAACTTCTGCTCCGTTCCGTCCTGTGCCTTTAAGATTGCCTTTCCTGTATCCGGCTCGATCAAGCCGAGGATCAAACGCAGCAGCGTTGTCTTCCCTTCTCCGGATGTCCCGACAAGTGCCACGATTTCTCCCGGGCAGGCACAAAAATCAGACTCCCGAAACACCTGTTTTCCTTTTGTATACGAAAATGTCACATTTTCCAGACGAACTTCCAGTCCGCCCTTTGTCAAAAACAGATCCTTTTGATTTTGCATGCTATGTATTTCTTTGGGAAGCTCTGTCAGTTCCCGGAGGCGATGTGCAGAAACCGAACTGTTCAGAAAAGACGGAATGATCGACACGAGATTCTGAAATGCCCCAGATAGGCTGTTTCTCTGCTGCAAAAATAAAGTCATCGTGCCATAAGTGATCGCATGTGTCCATAAGCGGAACAGACAATACCCAAATGCAGTAAACTGTACTGCCATTCCAAGCACCGACAAAACTGCCTTTGTTTTGATGCTGAACAAATTGTAATCCAGAGTTATTTTTTTATACTGTTCCTGCAATTTTTTCAGACAGGTGCTGCAGTGCAAAGAAATGCCAAGCGATTTGATCATATCCATATTGTAAAAAGTTTCTGCCTCAAACGTCATCATCCGACTGCTCATTTCACGCACTTTCTTCTGGCAGTCCCGCTGTTTTTTCATCATAAACTGCGACATCAGAACAACAAACGGAGCACTTCCAAGTGCAATCCCTGCCATGACCTTATCATAATAAAAAAGCACAAGAAATGTTGCCAGAAAATGATAGAATGCGATCACGACCGCCGGAAGCCAGCTGACGGCATTGCTGCCCACTGTTTCAATATCCTGATTGAAACGGCTGAGCATATCGCCGTTTTGATACTTGCTCAGTTCCAGCCAGCTGACATCCAGAATCTGTTCAAAAAGATCTGCCCGAATATCATTGCTGATGTTCGTATTCAATTTTACCATAATACGGCTGATACCACCATTCAGAATCAGGCTGACTGCAAAACTTCCTGCCATAACTCCAAAAATCATGCCCGCTTTGTTCATCTGATATCCGGTAACAATATCAATCAGATATTTTCCTGCAATGCTGCTGAGAAGTCCAAGAGAGGTACTTACCATTCCGAGAAATGTATAAAAAAAGATGGTCCATCGATATCTGACACTGTAATGCAAAATCCATTTCCAGTCATCAAAGATTTCCTGAAATGTCCCATCTTTCCATTTTCCTGCTGCTCTTACTGTTTCGTTATGTATTTCCTTACTGCTTTTTTTTAAATTCTGCACCTTTGAAGAAAAAGAAAGCCCAAGTTTCCTGATACCACAAAAACGAATCCAGATATGTTCAAAAAATCTCCACCGAAAATTTTCCGGTCCGATCCATTTTCCCTGCACCTGTACTTTGGTGATTCTGGCAAAAATCTGCTCCTGACGGATTCCCGATTCCGGTACAATCTGACCGTCGCCAAGCAACGTATAACTTTGATCCCCGCATTTTAAAATCCGGTGCATTACATACTGCCCATTTTCACGGCGATAAAATACGATATCGCCTTTTCTTAGTTTCCGGTTTGTTTTTTTCATGCAGATTTTGTCCCGTCCATGTTTCAAAAACGGACGCATGCTGTTTCCCGTGACGATCATGCTGACTTCCTGTCCATCTTCCAGGAGTGCCCGTATCATTTCCATATATTCCTGCGTATCGACCAGCCTGACTGGTTTCTTTTCTTCAAAATATTTTTCACTGTCTTGTTTCCGAAATTTTTTCATAGTTTTATGCTCTGTTGGTTTCTCCTGGTGGCATATCAGATAAATGTTGTCGGACAATGTCCTCAAATAGAATCTTATGATTTTAATCCTATGCGAAAAATTTCGAATTTATGACTATTTCTCTTTTACATTATTTCTCTGATCTGGAATATTTTTCAAAAATCCGGATATACTCAGCCTCCACTTTTGCAAAAGGCTCTACGGTATAATCCAGCTCGATATGAAGCTTCGGCGGCTCCCCGTCCTGCTTTTCAAGCAGCCCGTCCAGATCATACCAGAGCATCACATGGTCGATCTCTTCCAGCTGTGCCTGCTCCTGTGCTGTCAGATCTGATCCCAGAAATTTTTCGTAAATCAAATGCAGCAAATATGCTTCCTGCTCTTGATATTCCGGCAATGTTTTCTTAAAAGGAGACGGCACATCGGACATATAACATTCACTGGCATCGTGAAGCAGACAGGCAAGTACCATGCGATCAGACAGTCCCCTTGCCGCCGCTTCTTTCGCACAGCAGATACAGTGCTGTCCCACTGACCAGAAGGTCTTTACATGGCCGTTTCCCCGACAGATCAACGACAATGCATGGGCAATATCCGGTATATCGATCAGCTCCGGATTCGGATCCGTCGGTTTAAAATGTTTTCCGGTATAGGTAGTGATAAATTCGCTCATCGTATTCCTGCTTTCTTTTTGCAATCAGCACCGGATTTTGGTGCATGATCTTTCAGACCAGGCACCGCTCCTCCGGCTGCTGCCCAGAAGTACAGACTTGCCACGCTGCAGTACGGACTTAATCTGCGGCGGTATTTTTCAAACAGTTTGCGGTCGATTTTTCTGTGATGGTAAATCATCCGCATCCCACGCTGTATTGCCAGATCACCAAAACTCAGCACATTCGGTCTTTGCATACAGAACAGCAGGATCATTTCCGCAGTCCAGACACCGATGCCTTTCAGTGATGACAATTCCTCAATCGCTTCTTCATCTGATTTTTTCCAGATGCCTTCAATGTCAAAACTGCCGTCTTTTACTTTTTCCGCAAAATCTGTGATATACTCCGCTTTCCGGAAAGATATCCCAAGCGGCTGCAGATGTTCCACACCTACATTTAATATCGTGTCCGCATCGACTGTCCCAAGATAATCCTTCATTCTCTGCCAGATCGTAGCCTGTGCTTTGGTCGAGATCTGCTGACCGACAATATGATGAACCACCGATGAGAACAGATCATCGTCAACCGTTCGCTCAATCATGCCAACCTGATCGATCACCTCAGCGAGACGTTTATCTTTCTGTTTCAGATAGATAAGTTCCTTTTCTCCGTATTCAAAATACATATCCTATTTGATTCTCTTCAATTCATATTCTCTTGTTCCAAGTCCGATCTTTTCTGCCTGGTCAAGGGTTGCTTTCCACTCGATATTCGGATTGGAATCTTTGAAATGATCGTGGTGGCAATGCCATCCCGGCTCTGCCAGATGTTCTCCCAGCTGACTGTTTGCAATCGGTGTTGCATTCAGGCAGGCATCTGCACATGCCTGATCCAGTGCGACCGGATCAAAGCTTGCGAACATTCCGATATCCGGAAGGATCGGTGCATCATTCTCACCGTGACAGTCACAGTTCGGGCTGATATCCTGTACCAGTGCGATATGGAAATGCGGACGGTCGTGACAGACTGCCTGTGCATATTCTGCCATTTTACGGTCGAGAAGCTCATTTGCACTGTCATTTGGATTGTATACCGCATCAAAACTGCAGGCTCCGATACAGCGTCCGCATCCTTTGCATTTATCATAATCAATAACTGCTTTTTTATTTACATAAGTGATCGCATCGCTTCCGCATTCTTTTGCACAGCGGCGGCAGCCACGACAGACTTCCGTATTGATTGCCGGTTTTCCGCTTGCATGCTGCTGCATTTTTCCTGCACGGCTTCCGCATCCCATACCGATATTTTTAATGGCTCCGCCAAATCCGGTTGCCTCATGTCCCTTAAAATGGCTCAGGCTGATAAAAATGTCCGCATCCATGATCGCATGTCCGATCAGAGCCGTTTTGCAGTATTCTCCGTTTACAACCGGAACTTCTACTTCATCCGTTCCTCTCAGGCCATCTCCGATGATAATCTGACATCCGGTCGTAGTTGTATTAAAACCATTGAGATTTGCACAGTCCAGATGTTCCAGTGCATTCTTTCTGCTTCCCGGATACAGTGTGTTACAGTCTGTCAGAAACGGCATTCCGCCCTGCTCCTTGCACAAATCTGCAATTACCTTTGCATAATTTGGTCGAAGGAAAGCCATATTTCCAAGTTCACCAAAATGCATCTTGATCGCCACAAACTTTCCATCCATATCAATGTCTTTGATGCCGGCAGCAATACAAAGTTTTTTCAGCTTGTCCAGCTGGCTGGTCCCTACCGGACAGCGAAAATCGGTAAAATAAACAGTAGCTTTTCCCATGTCAGTTCCTCCTGATATATTTTCTTCCGTAAGTTTCCCGTACCTTTGCATCCTTAATGCCAGACTCTGTAAAAAAACGTGTTGAGTCTGTACAGAATCCTTACTTTCTATAAAAGAATAACACATCAAGTACACTTGAAGTCAAGTACCTGTTTGTAAGTATCCGATTTTTTCCTGCTTCTCAGGCTGCCGCACCTCAGACTCTGTGAAAACAACAGAGCCGATACTCATTTTAATGCTCTTAAGCTATTTCTTTTTTCATTGCCTTATAGCCGATTACCACTGTCCATACATAGGCACATGTTTTAGGAATCATCAGCATACCGATCATTGGGATCACATCCGCCCACAATACAACCGGAATATAGAAAACAAAGCTCAGTACGATTGTCAGCCACATCCAGCGGAAAGATTTATCATTCTTTTCTTTTGCACTTTTATAAAACAGAACAATGATAATCAACCCCATCAATGCGAATGGAATATTACGGTAAATACCCCAGGAAAGCGGAGCATCTGTGGCAAGCCAGTTATTCTGAGGCATCATGCACAAAACAATTCTCAATCCTGCAAGAGCGTAGATTGCAGCTGTGGTTATTTTATGCCCTTTAACCTGATAACGTTCACGCCAGATATGATAAAGCACAACATAAAAGATCGTCATAGTAACAGAGGTGATCCACTTACCTAACCCCAGCTGTACGGTAAAGTTCTCAAGGCCGGTGGTACAAAGTGCCGTTGCACGTGGAATCAGATGGAACGCATCTCCACTGCCTAAAAGAACTGCCATAATTCCAAACATAGTAAACTGACGGTTTCCTTTACTTTGACGGATCATTAAAATTCCGATTGTGATTACCGAAATCAAATATACGGTATCAAATAAAGTTTCTACAATTGCCTGCATAATAAACATCCTTTCTACTACAATATATTTATGGTTAATATCCCTTACAGCCAGTAAGGAATTATCCATCTTGTTGCTTAAGCTGTATAATGATGGAGCAATCGGTATATCGAATACTTTCTTGGACTCCGCGTCCG
>ENA-OQKN01000249-OQKN01000249.1-human-gut-metagenome-genome-assembly--contig:-NODE-249-length-68639-cov-7.736455_pt1 | contig 68639 bp, 96 predicted proteins | sample MGYA00242776_ERZ504794 | MGnify/ENA primary metagenome ERZ504794 (study PRJEB26092, sample SAMD00036434) | human gut metagenome | host: Homo sapiens | study: EMG produced TPA metagenomics assembly of... | reverse complement strand
AACGAGAGAGCTGATCAGCTCTCTCATCCTTTACATCTTGTTTTCAATAAACATCTTTGGGGTACTGATGCCCACAAGTTATTTTATTGTCCTTTGTTAGTTTTACCACACGTAATTTTACAAAGCCGAAAATAGTACATCAATCCGATTGTTTGTCATCTTCTAAAGCGGAGTCTATCAGCTTTAACATTTCTAAAGCACTTCGAAAAGATTCTTTCTTATTTTGTTCGATCCATTCGATTGTTCCCTGCCATGTCTCCTGCTGTGTATCTTTCACAACAACAAGAAAACTATTTGTTTTTGTCTGTTTCATGGCGTCACACTCCTTTATATAATAACTATATGGTAAAGAAGTCACATAGAAGTCATATTCGGATGATAGTTATGAAAAATTCATATATTCTAACATTTTTTTAATAAACTGTCCAAAATTTTAATCATATCCAAAATTGTAGAAAATGTATATTCTATATCCTTGTGAAATACACAGCCCTGCCATGTTGAATTTCGTCTGCCCTTCACAACAATATCAAAAGCCGCAATCTTTCCCTTATGTTTCGCTAATTCTTCATAAGATACAAAAGTAGAAGGTTTGTTTTGATATGGATATACTGTATCCTCCTGATGAAAACTTCTTCTGATTTGGGAAGATAAAGGATTGCCATTATGGTCAAAGACTCGATCCATACGTAAAATAACTTCATAAATATCCATAAAATCAATACATTCAGAAATCGTACTGTTGTATGCTTTTCCTGTAATTTTATATCCGTTATAGCTGTCAATGCATAAACGAATCATATTAAATGGTATACTGTTTATATATTTATTCATAAGCTTTATTCCTTTGGTGTTACTTCTTCCATGCTGATTTCAATTGTGAAATTGGTGGAGTTTAAGGAATAACGAACTTTGCGAAGAACACGATCGATCGCAAGAACAGCATTTTCATAATTACAGGTAGGCAGTAAAACAACAAACTGATTCACGCTAAAGCGGGAAACGATATCTCCAATTCTTAGACCATTGCATAAGGAAGCCTGAATTTTATGCATTACTTTTTCCATATACTGTTTATTCTTTTCTTTATCTGATTCAAATTTAGAATGATCCTGCAGGGTAATCAGACACAAATGCCCAGACGTCCAATCGTTCTTGACTGTATTACATACATTTCCTTAAATGTGCCATATTCACAAAAAAATGCACCATTCTTTTCTTCTTCCTCTTCAATTAATTCCTGCTGTACTTCTAGTATGTCCACATTTTCCTCATGAATTTCTTTTTTTATCAAATTGTGCAGATCCTGCAGAGATTTTGAAGGTTTGATACCTAATGCTTCATATAACAGTTCTGTTGTAGAACGATACACTTCATATGCTTTTTTATACTGTTTTTGAAAATATAAAGCACGAATTAAAATTTCATATAAATCTTCTTCCAAATCATCAATTTCAATCGCATTTCGTGCTAATCTTTCCATTTCTGCATATTCTTTATTTTCTTCCAGCAAATTTGCATATTCTATAACTCTGCCAATATAAATGGAGTGATAATAGGCACTCTTAGACAGAATATTATGATCGCCTTTTATTTCAGATAAGAACTTTCCCCGATACAGCTGTATTAATCTTTGATAAAGCTCTGCTTCATTGCCCTGTGCATTGGTAAGATCATTGTTGCAGATATCAAAGTCACTAACATCCATGGAAATCGTATAGGCAGGATTAATGGAATAGGCTCCTTTTCCTGTAGTGATGAAATCACTCATGCCAAATTCTTTTTTCAATAAGGCACGCAAGCGATACACTAAATTTTTTAAAGCTCCAATTGGGTTGTCAATGTCTTCAAAATACCAAAGCATATCTGCAAGTTCACTGCTAGGCAGTGATCTTTGATGATTCATTAACAGATAGGTAAACAGTTTTACCAGCTTTTCTGATTTCATGGTTTCACTGTCAATGACTTTATTACGATATTTAAAAGAAAACTTATGAAACATCGTTATAAATACCTTGTTATCAGCGGTTTCCATTTTGATTCTCCCCTTTTTATAAAACCAGTTAGCTATTCCTAGCTATATATTAATATGGTAATGCTTTTTACGATATTACGCAAGGTTTTTGACAGAAATATACACAAAATTACTAAAGGTAACACATCGAAACAAAAAAACACAAATTTATTTTATAAAAGAGAAATTGTGTGACTTGTGTGTGACATGGCAAGGGTATACTTGATACGTAAAATAGATGATCTATCAGTAAAATTAAGAGGTGAAAAGACAATGAAAAAGAAATTAAGCTTTTTAGGGATAGCCGTTTGTTTGTTGGTTGTTTCTATCATTGGAGGTTCTATCGCATATTTTCGTGCAGACAGTGATGCCAGAAATATCATCAGTGCAGGAAACCTTGGCGTAGAGCTGCAGCTGGATGAGGGAGTAGATAAACAGCATGTAAGAAACAATGGACTATTAACATCCGGTGCACTTCCTGGAACAGAAATTGCCTATCCGGTATTTGCACATAATAATGGAGATTACGATTCCTATATTCGAGTAACGTTAACTCGTTATTGGGAAGATCGTCAGGGAGATAAAAATTTTGATGCAGATGCATCTATGATCAATTTGGTTATGAACAATAAAGAAGAGTGGATCATTGATGATACAGATGAAAATCAAGAAGTTGTTTATTTGTATTATAGAAAACCAGTCACAAGTGGAATGTCTACAGGACATGTCGTAGATGCCATTCAAATTGGAAATATCAGCAGCAGTGAACAAAGTTTATATTCTGGCTTGCAGGCAAAAGTCGATGTAGAAGTCGATGCCATTCAAAAAGCGGCTGCACAGGATGCAATGCTTGCGGAATGGGGAATGGATGTAGAATTTGATGATAATGGAAATATTGTCAGCGTTGTAGAATAGGAGGGAAGAACATGAAAAACAAGCTATTGATTACATTGGGATTATGTCTTGCTTTGGCAGGAAATGCTGCAGGAATCAAGGCAGAAGAAGAATCACCTCTTATTTCCTTTGACGGGGATTCAGAAAACTATTTTGAATTCAGTACAGATAAAGATGAACTAACAGATAAATTTACAGGAATGATGCCTGGAGAAAAAAGAAGTGAAACATTTACACTTGTAAATAATGATAAAAGAGAAATGAAATTCTACTTAAATACACAGGTGTTAAAAGACTTAGGTGGAGATAAGGCAGCAGGTGCTGTATATGATATTTCTTTTGCAAGAGATGGAGAAGTTTTCTATGAAGGAACGATTGGTGGAGAAGATGGTTCACTTCTAGATTTAAGTGGAAACAGCATGGGAGAAAACATGCTGATGGCAACATTAAAAGAAAATCAGACAAGTGATATTACTATGAGCATTGGAATTGATGGAGATTCCATGGGAAACAATTATCAAAATACAGCCGGTGAATTGCAGTTTAAATTCAGCGTACAGTATGATGATCCCGTTGTACAGGAACCTACCATCGTAGAAAAAGTAGTAAAACTTCCAGGAAAAGTCATTGAAGGTGTAAAAACAGGGGTACAGGCAAATGTAATGCCTCTTGTAATTGTATTGATAATTTCTGCAGGAGTTATTATCGGATTTATCGTTATGAAAAAGAAACAAGCAAAGGAAGGAGAATAGACATGAAGAAAATCTTACAATATATAGCGGCTTTTGCCTTGATGTTTAACATGATCTGTTCTGCATCTTCCAATGAAATAAACGCTGCGCAAAGAGAATATGAAGTTGTATTTAAAGCAGGATCTAAGGGAAGCTTTGATACAAGTGATTTATCAGGTGATTATACCGTTAATAAAGATAAAACAAGCATTACCTTTAAAGTAGAAGCTGGAGAACCATTTCCAGAAGTACCGAAAGTAAATGCACAGGAAGGATATCGAAACAACGAATGGAATAAAGAACTTCCAGTAGGATCTAAAGTAGAAGAAAAACAAGTTTATGTAGCGAAATATACAAAGCTGGTAGATGCTGTGGAATTCACAGTGAAATATGTAGATACGAATGGTGTAGAAATTGCAACACCAAGAATTTATACAACCGATATGGGAGCAGAAGAAATCGTATATCCAAAAACAATTGAAGGATATCAGCCAGATGCTTTACAAAAACGTATGGTCGTATCTAGAAAAGATGTAGAAATTCAATTTGTATATACATCTACACAAGAAGCTACACAGCCTCCTGTACAAGAACAAATCGTTTATGTAGAAGGAGAACCTGTTTATGTAAATGCTGGAACTGGAACAGATGCAAACAATGCTGGACAGCAAGGTGGAGGAACTACAGGAAACCAAACGACAAACCAAGGTGGAAACCAGCCAGCTACCGATATTCCAAACAACGATACACCAGCAGGTGGCGATGACAACAACACAACAGATATTGAAGATAATGAAATCGCACGAGGTGGTGCTGATGAAGAATCCAATACAGCACTATATGTTGCAGGCGGTATTGGAGTAGTCGCAATCATAGGATTAATTACCTACCTATTGAAAAAGAAAAAAGACGTAACAGAATAACAATAAAATAAAGTGTTTTTAAAACTTGTGACTGTTATGTGACTTTTAATAATTAAAATATAAGAGTAAATAAAAAAAGTAATATTATATCAAATATAACGATAGGAGGAATAACTATGAAGATAGGGAAGAAAAAGATAGTAACAATGGTATTATCTTTGGCTATGATTCTAGGAATAATATCATTTCCAAGTCAAACTATCTCTGCTGATGCAGAAAAGTCAGCATTAGCAGAAGAGGTAGATAATACCGATGCTTTACATCTAAACAAAACAGCGAAGTGGGAAAATGATGAGAACGGCAATTATGTAGATGTAAACTTAGAAGCATTTACTACTGGAAAAATTTTTAAAGAATCTAAACCACTTGATATCGTTTTTGTTTTAGATCAATCAGGTAGTATGAATGACCCGATGGATGGTGTGCCGGATGAAGTTTATGAGGAAGAGTTAAAATACGATAGACCATACTATGTAGAGTATAAGGATAATTGGGGACGAAAACAGTATCGAGAGGTTAACTGGTGTGAAACATGTAAAGGATGGTTTTCAGGTTATGCTATAAATTTCTTAGGAAAGCATTATCATGTTTTTGATGAGAAATTTGTTCCTAAATCGGATATTAATGATCAAAAAAATGTTCAGTTTTATAACATTGAAACTAGAAAATATGTTCTAAAAGACACGTTAAATTCATTTGTTGAAAGCGTTAGAACTAATGCAGAGCAAAATAATGTTAATCATAGAATGTCTTTTGTTGGTTTTGGTAGCGAAAATGAAAATACAGAAATATTAAATGAAGAGGGAGAGGAAAGTTGGCTTGGTGGAATATTTAAATACCCTACTCAAGGTAAACCCTTAGATCAGCTTAGGGAAGAAGATTATAGAAATGCCTTGGTATCCTACAATGATCCTGAGATTGACCAGGCAATTAATGCACTGGATGCAAGTGGAGCTACACGCACAGATTTGGGAATGCAGATTGCAGAGAAAATTTTGAGTAGTAACAAAGATGAAGATAGGCAACAAATTATTATTATGTTTACAGATGGTGTACCTACATCACAAAGTAATTTTGATGATAGAGTAGCTATTAATACAATCAACTTTTCTAATAATTCTAAAACGTTAGGAGCTGAAGTGTATACTGTTGGTGTATTTGATGAAATGGATGCTGATTTGAATGATAAAGTAAATAATTTTATGAACAAAGTATCAAGTAACTATAAATCTGATGGAAGTTATATAGGAGAGAATAAGTATTATTTTTTAGCAAAAAACAGTGAAGGTCTAAATGATATTTTTGATAAAATATTTAATGAGATTTCACGTCCTGGAATTAGTCTGAATGGAAACTCCAGAATAACAGATGTTATTTCTGATTATTTTGAATTAAGAAGTAAAGAAGATATAAGTGTATATACTGCACCATGTATTAGAATTGAAAATAATTCTTATGATTTTGGACAACAAGTAGAAGACACAACTGGGCAATATAAAGTTGAAATTGATGGAGACAAAATTAGTTTGAGAGGTTTTGATTATAATCAAAATTTCTGTGCTACGGATGATAAAGGAAATGTAGTTGGTAATAAGATTATTTTGAAATTAAAACTAGTGCCACGTAAATGGTTTATTGGTGGTAATGCGGTACCTACTAATAAATATAAGTCTTCTGGTGTTTATGATAATGAGAATAACTTAGTAAAGTTATTTAATGATGAAGAAAATCAGCCAAAGGTAGATGTTGATATTAATTATCATTACGAAAATAATGATGCAGCAATGTATATTACAGAAGATTGGAAGAACTTTAAAGAAATGATTGATGGTGGAATGTATAGAACTGTAGATACAGTAACTTCACCTAAATATAGTTTAGCCAACAATAAGCTTGCTGATAATTTTGTGAATATTAAATTTATGTTTAAAAATAATGAACAAACAGTGGCAGAATATACATTTGGAAACAATGATGATTCAGATGTTAATAATGATTGGATAATAAACAATAAATCATTCTCTGCAAAAGACTTCAAATCTGATTTTGAAAAATTTAAAATTGAATTATCTATAGAGCCTAAAGAGAAGGCAATAGACGATAAATTTGATAATAAAACATTAACAAAAAATATTGATTCTTCAAAGGAATCAACACTATATATTTATAAACCAGTTGTTAAATCTAACGATATTACTTCATTATTCTTGGGTGATTCATTGAAAAAAGAAGATTTAAATAATCAGATTACTGATGTTGAATGGAGCTGTAAATTAAAACCAACAATTATACCAACATCAACAGTCCCTACATTGTCATATAAATTCTATCAAGATGGTATTGGTGTTCCATTAGAAGAATTAAAACCTAATAAAGCTAATAGTAAATATTTAATTAATTATCAGGTTTTTGCTAATGGAAAAGATATTACTGAACAAACTGCAGCTACACACAATAACCAATTGAAGATTTGTAACAGTCCATATTGCAAAGAGCACCATTTCTATGCAAATATAGTGGGTGGAACTATTAACATTAATAAAATTATTGATCAAAATAGTCTAAATGAATATGACTTTACAAATGGTGATCCTATTTTTGGCTTCAAGATTGATAAGTTAGGTAATGGAAATAAGGTTGAAAAAACTTATTATCGTTATGTAAGATTCTATGAAGAAAATGGTGAGATTAAACATAATAATATCGCGCCTTTAACAGATTTACCAAAAGGAAAATATAGAGTAACTGAAATGGATTCATTAAGATTTGATTTAGTAAGTGTAAAACTAAAAAATCCAGCAACAGTTTTTAATGGTAAAGAGGCAACATTTGTCATTAAGGAAAGTTTCCCAGAAGCTACTGTTGAATTAACAAATAGTCTTGTAAAAGATGATTACTTCTCTGATTCAGATATTGTTGTAAATAAATTTACGACAGATGAAAACGGAAGAGTCGAAATTACTCAAGATTATTTAAAGCCACATGTTATGCCATATAGTAAATAGAAAGGAGAATGACGATGATAAAATCTGGAAAATTTAAAATTGTATTAATTTGTTGTTTATTCCTTTCTTGTATTGGTTTAGGTGTTACATTAGCAATTTCTCAGAGTGCAACAAACGTAGTAAAAAATACATTCAGTGTTGGTAGCGTTGAATCTGAAATTAAGGAAGATGTAAGTATTTCAGGTGGAGTAATAAATAAGGATCCAAAGGTTGTAAATACAGGAGAAAATGCTGCATTGGTTCGAGTTAAATTAACAGTTTCACCAGAAGACATGATAGTGGTTAATAATAATCCTAAATCTTTAAAAGGGAATATTAATATAAATCCTGATTGGTATTACAAAGATGGATATTATTATTATCAAAAGATTTTACCTGCTGAGGGAGATGATGTAACTACTCCGTTATTTAAAGAAATAACTGGAGTAGTAGATGAGAACGGTAAATTTTTAACCGGAAAAGAACCATTTGAAGTAACAATTTCACAGGAATCTATTCAGATTTTCGCATTGGATGAAAGTGGAACTAAGGTTGGTTTCAATAGTGAAACTGACACATATAATCAAGCTACAGCTGATCAAGTTTGGGCAGTGTTTGAAAGTAAAAATTAATACGTTATAAAGAGTGTGGGCAATGGGTTCCATGCTCTTTTCAATATGATTTTATAGAATCAATAGGATAAAGGATAGGTAATGAAGGATTTGATTTTGGTATTGATTATAACAGTAGAGGCAATGATGCTCAGCGTTTGAATTCATATATCTTGAAGAAGATTTAAAGGTATTAAATTTATGCAAGAAATTGTTTGATAATAAGGCTATAAAACTTCTGCTAGCAATCTTTGGTATCTATTCTATATGCAAGTGAGAGAAAGTATTATTACTGTAGATAGGAAAAAATGAAAAGGATAAATACAAGTAAAATTTTTCATAAGAATTAGATATTTATTTAAGAGTATAAGAAAGCTACAGTGCGCATTTAGAGATAGTGAAAAAATTTCATATTGCAAGTTAGTTACAAATAGGTAGTAGTAATGTGAAAAAAGATTCAATATATAAGCAAATATTTAACAAAAGAAAGAGTATTTGCATAGTTTAATGATATAGGTCATAAAAAATTTGAGTCCAGCATAGAAAAAAATGAAATTATTTATGTTATGTGACTTTTATATGACTTTTCATTTATATAATTAACGTGTAAAGTCGTTAGAGGCGACAATCAAAGATAAATGAAGGAAAGAGGAGATATTATATGAAAAACAAAAAATTAAAAACAATGTTATTATCTTTGGGATTAGTTGGAACAATTGGTGTAGGAGCTACTTTAGCGTATTTTAGTGATGCAACAGATCCCGTTAAAAATACGTTTACAGTTTCTAAGGGAATTACAGATTTACAGTTAGATGAATTACGAGTAAATTCAGAGACTCATCGTCCTTACTATAAAGATGTTCGAGTAACAGGAAATGAATATAAAAATATTCAACCAGGAGAAGTTTTAGTTAAGGATCCAACAGTTCACATTAATACGACTGTACCTTGCTATGTATTTGTTTCAATAGAAAATAAAAACTCTGATGTATTAACACCGAATTTAGATTCAAGTAAATGGTATGAAGTAAAAGTAGATGAAAATACAAACGCTAATTTAAAATTTTATGTATATGCAGATGAAACAGGTTCACCTAAAGTGGTTAATCCTACAAATGATGTATATGAGAATTTGGTTGTCTTTAATGAGGTCAAAGTGTTAAATGAACTAGGTGAAACAGATCAACCTACTATTGAAGGATCTGGGGAAATTAATGTAAAAGCTGCTGCGGTTCAATCTGATAATATTGCATATGAAGATGCGAAAGATATAGCAATAGGAAAATTGAATTAATATTTAACACAAGCAATGACTCTTCTTTAGAGGAGTCATTTACTTTATAACAAATATAGGTGGTTCAAATGGTTAAAAAAGTTTGTAATATATTAAACGTAATTTTATTGATTATATTATTGATATTAGCATGTTTACTGATTGTACCAAATTTAATTGGTTTTAAAAGTTTTGCTGTTATAAGTGGTAGTATGGAGCCTAATATTCATATTGGTTCTATTGTATATGCAAAGCCAGTTGATTATAAAGAATTAAAAGTGGGAGATGTAATCAGTTTTAAAATAAATGATTCTACTATGGTAACACATCGTATCAATAGTATAGATGAAAAAAATAATACTTTTATAACAAAAGGGGATGCAAATAATACTGTAGATGGCTCACCAGTACCATATCAGAATATTGTAGGGAAAGTAAAATTTATAGTGCCTTTCCTTGGTTATATATCTATGAATATAAAGACACCACTTGGAATTGCTATGTTGTGTGGTGTAGTAGCAATCATTATAATATTAAATTTTCTTCCTGATGTTTTAGAACATGAGGAAGAAAAAGATAAAAATAAAAAATAGATTATATTTATAATATGTGACCATCATGTTACTTTTTATAAATATAATTGTGTTGTAAGAAACGGGAGGTTGTTTATTTATGAACAAGAAAAAATTAACTGCATTAGTTGCAAGTTTAGGACTTGTAGCATGTATTGGAGTAGGAGCTACACTTGCGTATTTTACAGATTCAGCAAATACTGAAAATACAGTTACAATGGGTCATGTAAATATTGATTTATCTGAACCAATATTCAGTAGTGAAAATGAAGGAAACGCTATTAGTAATGTGATGCCAAATCAAAGAATTACAAAGGATCCTACAATTTTGGTAAAACAAGATTCACAACCTGCTTATATAAGAGCAAAAATTGATATTCCAGAATTAGAAGGGGAAGCTGAAGAAGAATTGTTAAAAGGAATTAACATAAATTCAAGATGGGTAAAAGGCGAAAATGATTACTATTATTTCCAAAATATTGTAAATCCAGGTGAAGAAGTTAAATTCTTTACAAAAGTAACTATTCCTAGTACATGGAATAATGACTATGTTAATAAAAAATTTCAAATTAATGTAACTGCTGAAGCAATTCAGGCAGATAACTTTGAACCAAATCGTAATGACTTGAATGAAATTTCTGGATGGAACGGTGTAAATGCAGAAACATATACAGGTCCTGAATTTAAAAATTAATAATTAATTTTAAAGTCAATTCTTTTAAGAATTGACTTTTTCTAAAGAGGAAATTTATGAATAAGAAGATATTGATAAAAGTATTAAATAGTTTAGGGATTATTATTGTAGGGGCTGTTATTTGTGTGTTGTTGCCTTTGGTATTACCTAAAGCATTTGGATATCAGGTGTATGGTATTTTGAGTAATAGTATGGAACCTGAGATTGCTACTGGCAGTGTTGTATATGTAGATAGCGTTGATTCTGAAAGTATTGTGGATGGTGATATTATTACGTATAAAATGGGTAGTGATTCTAGTGTAGTGGCTACACATCGTGTTGTATCTGTAAATAAGGATAAAAAAGAGTTTGTGACTAAGGGGGATCATAATAATACAGTGGATGCACAGCCTGTAAGTTATGATCGTATGTTAGGAAAAGTTGTTTTTTCAATTCCGTTTTTAGGGGAAATATCTACAGTTATTTATTCTGTTAATGGGATTGCGACAATTATTATTTTGTTTTCATTCGCAATTGCTATGTGGATTGCGGCCGATTATTTAAAGAATAAGAAAGTTGTTGAAGGTAAATAGATAGATGAAGGAGTTCTTGTTTAAGAGCTCTTTTTTTGATATGAAGAATTCCTTTGAAAGTGTAAAATGTAATTGGCAAGGAGTGGAAGTTTATGGACAGAAGTGAAATCGTTGAAATAATGAAAGATGTATATACTTCTAGTGAGGCTGCAGAATATTTGAATATATCTACTCAGTGTTTACATCAGTTGGTTCATGATAAGAAGATTGAACCGATAAAGACAAATAAATCAATTATGTTATTCTTAAAAAGTGATTTAGATAAGTGTAAAGTATCTAACGTTTCCAATGTTGCGGTAAATGAACAAGTAAACCAATTTAACATAAATGTTCCTTATGTCAGAGATGCAATTCTTTATTATACAATACAGCAGTATTTTAATAATAATGATAAACGTACATGTGAATTTATTAATCAAAATAAAATGTTTAAAAATTTTAATTTTAGAAGTGGGCTTCAAGTTAATATACCTCTACTTGCAGGTGGGTTAAATGTAACAGACCAAGATTTTTATAATATGTATCAAAAGGTAAAAGCAAGTTTTTTAACACTGACAGATGATGTGATTTTAGTGCAAAAAGGGGATGGTATTTATTCAAAACTTTTGGAATCAACAAAAGATGCTTCGCCATTCTTATTCTTAAAGGGAGATGTTTACTTGCTTGATGAAAAGTCGGTTTGTGTTGTTGGAAGTCGAAATGCTTCCAGTGAGTCTATGGTTAAAACAGAGCGTATCGTTAAGTCGTTAGTTAAAAGAAATATTGTAGTAAATGCAGGATTGGCAAAAGAAATAGACACTGCAACGCATCAATCAGCACTTAAATATGGTGGGAAAACAATTGCAGTTATTGGAACACCAATTAATCAATATTATCCAAAGGAAAATAAGGAACTGCAAATAGAAATCGAAAGCAAGGGGTTGGTTGTATCACAGTTTCCTCCTTGCAATAGTGTAAACAGATGGAACTTCCCTATACGCAATGCAACAATGAGTGGAATTTCATTAGCAACGATTATTATGGAGGCAAAAGAAACAAGTGAAGCATTAAAACAGGCAGATTATGCTTTAAAACAAGGCAGAGATGTACTGATACCTCAATCCGCATTAGATAATCCATTAATAAAGTGGCCACAAAAATATGTATCTAGAGGTGCAAATTCGTTTAAAACGTTAAAGGATGTTCTTGAAATCTTAAATAGGAGTGAATTGTTGCGCAATATCTTTTCAAAAAGTGATATGGATGGGGTAAGCAATGTGGAAATGGACTTATCCAAATGAGATAAAGGTTATTATTTTAGATGGTGACTCGTTAGATAAAGCCTATGTGGAATATAAATATGAAGATAATATTTCTGATGTTCATATTTGCAAAGTTGCTACATTTGGATTTCCCTTGTAAGTAGGTTTTAATTGTGAAACAGGTATTTATAAATATTATGATGTTCCATCATTATTAGATTTTATTATGAGTCAATATACGTGTGTTTCTTTTTAGGTTATACGTTAAAACAGGTTAATAAAGATTATACAGATGAAGCACATGCTTCAAATGTAGATTTTGTAAAGTTGTCTTTATTAAGATGTGTTTCTGAGGTTGAATTGTTTTTTGGAGGAAGATACTACCCACAAAGCAGAAACTTTTTTATAGATGATCCTTTGTCAGTAGTTATAAGAAAATTTAAACTTGAACATATCGATTTATTAGATTACTTCTTTGACTCAGTGATATGTTATTTAAAAAAAACATAATTTTGATATATTAACATCTGTTCCTCTTAAGCCAAAAGATATACAGGAAGGAAAGTATAATAGATTTACTACCTTTAATCTATCGAAATGTAATCAAAAAGGATTATACATGGAAGATACATTAGAAGGTAAAAAAGGATGTTACTGGAAGAAATATTTTGGTCATTGACGATATTATGTCAACAGGATCTACGATATTTGAAATAGCAAAAACATTATAGGAAGCTGGTGCTAGTAGAGTAACGATATTAACGATAGCAGTGAATCAAACAGTGGAAACATCATATATCCCATATCAATCAATAAAATGTAGTATTTGTGGAAATCCAATGAGATTATTCTTTAATAACAATGCTCTGCAGTTATTCTTTGGATGCTCTAATTATAAAAATCATGTAAACAATAAAGAAACATTTGATGTTAACGAAGGGTTAGATAAAATCAAATACTGTAATTACTTGATATAGATGAAATTATTGACCTAGAAGATGTCTATTAAAAATATTATTTGGGAGATGGAAAGTAGGAAGCGTATTCCTAAAACTTATTATGAAATAAGATTATGTTTTAGAGAATGAATTAGATAATTGGAAAAATTAAAAAATCAAATACAAAAAAGCCTCTAATTAAAGCGTCCCTATTGGGATACCAACAGAGGTTTTTTTTGTTAGAAGAAGTATCACGTAAGGTATATACTAGATTTTTTGTTAGTGTGTTATAGTAGGGTTGTGGGAATAGGAGTAAAAAATTTAGAAAATTTTGTATTTTCATCCTTTTGCATCGTAATTAATTATGAAAGATAAAAGAGGTGAAAGAATGATAGAAAATACAGAATTGGGCAGTGCAGTTGAAATTAGAGGAAAAGGAAAGGCAATTGATGATTACTGTAAAAGAGTATTGTCAAATAAAGATGTAGTAAGCTTTATACTTGAAAAACTTGTCTTAGATAACAAGGAATATTGCGGTATAAAAGAAAGCAATATCGTAGATGAAAGCATACCAGGTGCAAGAATAGAGTATGATAAACTCTATGAAGTAAAACTTCCTAAAACGAAGATATTTGTAAACATAGAAGCGCAAATCAAGGAGAATCCAGGGTACCCATTGATGAACAGAGCAGTTTATTATGTGAGTAGATTGGTAGCTAAACAAAAGAATAAGTCAGAAGGATTCATGAAATCAAGATATGGAGAAATGAAGGAAGTGTATTCCATATGGATCGTAATGGATATGGATGTAAAAAAAGAGAAAATGATAGAAGTACATACATTTCCTGAAAAAGAGGATAAGACATTGATGAATATCATTATGGTGTATCCATTAAAAGAAGACAGTGAAAATGAAGTCATCAGATTTTTACACATTTTATTTGTATCAGATATGGAACCAGCTAAGAAAAAGCAGATATTAGAAGAAAAGTATCAGATAAAAATGACAAGAGAACTAGAGGAGGCAATGGATGATATGTGTAGTGTAATCGAATATTATGAAAGAAAGGCAAGATTAAAGAATGCAACAGCAAATGTTAGAAGTTTAATGACCAATTTAGGTATAGATGTGGATAAGGCAATGGAGTTATTGAATATAGAAGATAAGTATAGAACAATCATTGTTGATAATTTAAAAGTAATAAAACATAGAAAATATTTATAGAAAATAATCAAAAAATTTGTATTTTCATCCTTTTGCATCGTAATTAATTATGAAAGATAAAAGAGGTGAAAGAATGATAGAAAATACAGAATTGGGCAGTGCAGTTGAAATTAGAGGAAAAGGAAAGGCGTTTGATGATTACTGTAAAAGAGTATTGTCAAATAAAGATGTAGTAAGTTATATACTTGAAAAACTTGTCTTAGATAACAAGGGATATTGCGGTATAAAAGAAAGCAATATCGTAGATGAAAGCATACCAGGTGCAAGAATAGAGTATGATAAACTCTATGAAGTAAAACTTCCTAAAACGAAGATATTTGTAAACATAGAAGCACAAAGCAAAGAAAATCCAGGGTATCCATTGATGAACAGAGCAGTTTATTATGTGAGTAGGTTGATAGCTAAACAAAAGAATAAGTCAGAAGGGTTTATAAAATCAAGGTATGGAGAAATGAAGGAAGTATATTCCATATGGATCGTAATGGATATGGATGTGAAAAAAGAGGAAATGATAGAAGTACATACATTTCCTGAAAAAGAGGATAAGACATTGATGAATATCATTATGGTGTATCCATTAAAAGAGGACAGTGAAAATGAAGTCATCAGATTTTTACACATCTTATTTGTATCAGATATGGAACCAGCTAAGAAAAAGCAGATATTAGAAGAAAAATATAAAATAAAAATGACAAGAGAACTAGAGGAGGCAATGGATGATATGTGTAGTGTAATTGAATATTATGAAAGAAAGACAAGAGTAGAGGCATTGGCAGAAGGAATTATTAAAGGAGAAGTAAATACAATGCTTAAGGTTATAGAAAAAATAGAGAAAAAAATGAATATGAGCCTAGAAGAAGCAATGGATTTTTTAGAAATTGATGAAGAATTAAAAAATAAGATTTTAGATAGGGTGAATAGAAAGAAATCATAAGTCGTTTAAATGATTTATTTGTACCTGGTTAAGAAGTAAGATAAAAGATATGAATGATAAGAAAATTAGAGGGGGTATTGGATGATATGTGTAGTGTAATTGAGTATTATGAAAGAAAGGAAAAATTGGAAGGAGAAGTAAAAACAACGCTTAAGGATATAGAAAAATAGAGAAAAATATGAATTTGAGTAGAGAAGAAGCAATGGAGGTTTTAGAAATTGACGAAGAATTAAAAAATAAGATTTTAGATAAGGTGAATAGAAGGAAATAATAAGTCGTTTAAATGATTTATTTGTACCTGGCTAAGAAGTAAGATAAAAGATATGAATGATAAGAAAATTAGAGGGGGTATTGGATGATATGTGTAGTATAATTGAATATTATGAAAGAAAGGCAAGATTAAATGCAACGCTTAAGGATATAGAAAAAATAGAGAAAAAAATGAATATGAGCCTAGAAGAAGCAATGGAGTTTTTAGAAATTGATGAAGAATTAAAACATACAATTTATGTGCGTTTAGGGGAAGAATTGGAATGAATTTATCATTAGAGAAATAAAAAAACAGGATGGTATTTTTTAGATATCATCCTGTAGTAGTTTATTTATGTTGATGTTTGATTGCCTGGTGTAGCGTAGTTGCGGCAATGATTGCGACTATGATTTCTGCAATGGAGTTGATCCAAATGGTTGTCATAAACAAGGTGATGATGGCTTCTCCAAGGACTTGTTCATATGGTTCTTTAAAGAATATCCAGATTCCTCCAAGTACTCCAACGGTGTTTACTAAAGCACCAGTGATTCCGCTTAATGCAGGTGCTAGTTTTTTTCCTTTTAGTTTTTGGTAGACTAGACCGGAAAAGTATCCAAGAGCAATACGTGGAATAAAGGCGATTAATAAGCTGTAGAAGTTTCCGCTGATTCCGGCAATGGAATAAAATGGGGTGAAACAGAAACTTGTTGGACTTGGCTGGAATGTAGCGTTGTAAAAGGAACAAAATCCCATTACAAATCCCATAGCTGCTCCATATTTAGGGCCTAGATACATGGCACATATAATGACTGGAATATGCAGCATTGTTATGCTTAGAAAGCCAATACGTAAAAATCCTAGAGGGGTAAAGGCTAATACAACTTCTATAGCAAGTAACATGGCAAAGGTTACCATGTTTGCTGTTTTTTTATTTCTCATCTTTTATTGCTCCTTTTATACTATTTGCGCTTGGTAACCCATAGCACTCCTGAGATGATAAAACAGCTTTGTTAATAGCTTTTCCCATGGCATGTGTTGCTAATACACCTACTGCATCGCTCATAGCTTTTACTTCATTGGTAGATAGTACAAAAATCGTATCTCCATCACTCATCGTATGAACAGGGAAGATTGCTTGTGCGTATCCATTATGGGCAATTGATGCAATTTTGTTGCATTGGCTTTTATCAAGTTTTGCATTTGTAATAATACAGCCAATCGTTGTATTTCCTTGTGGAAGATTTGCATTGGAATTGCTGATTTGATCAAATAGCTGTAATGGATCAACTATTTTTTTATCTTTGTAAACACCAGCCAGCCATTCACCGCTTTCTACATCACGTACATTTCCACAGGCATTGACTGCTACTACTGCACATACCTGAAGATCCTGGCTTTGTATACCGTACATTCCCTGACCGGATTTCATGGCGTATGTATCACCTAAAAGCTTTCCAATACTGGCACCTGTACCAGCTCCATAACATCCATTTTTAAAAGTATTTTTTTCACTTGCAATACATGCTTTGTATCCCATTTCTTTATCTGGACGAACACTTCCATCTTTTACGCTTAAGTCAAATAAAGATGCTCCGCATACAATAGGAATGCAATGATTTGCCAAATGAAATCCATATCCTTTTTCTTCTAAATACTGCATAGCGCCACTTGCTGCATCCAAGCCAAAAGCGCTTCCTCCAGACAGCATAACCGCATGAATCTTTTGTACCATGTTTTTAGGATTTAAAAGATCCGTTTCTCGTGTTGCAGGCCCTCCGCCTCGAACATCTACACCTGCAACCGCTCCTTCAGGACAAAGAATAACGGTGCATCCTGTGGCATGTTCTTCATCTTGTGCATGACCGATTTGTATACCATGCATATCAGATAATGTAATTTCTTTCATATGTACCCTCCTTTTTGCAGAAAAAAACTGCACAAGGCAGCGCACAAAAAAACATCTGAAAAAGATTTTGTTTTTCAAGTAGCATTTCTTTTATTGAATATGTTCTTGATCTTTTCACTCGTTTTTCTGTGCAGTTTCCTATATTAGGAATACCGCCATATTCATGGTAACACAAAAAGAAAAGAAGAAAAAGGATTTTTTCTTGCATACATACAATTCTAATGATAAGATAATATATGTTAAAGGGAGGTTTAGCTCAGTTGGGAGAGCATCTGCCTTACAAGCAGAGGGTCAGCGGTTCGAGCCCGTTAACCTCCACCATGGAATAAATAAATGCTGTTAGAGAGAATTCTAACAGCATTTTCTTATGTTTATGCTAAGTGTTTAAGTATATAGTCTTTTACGTCTTCACTGGCAAATTCGACAAGATGTTCGTAATTTTTCTGAGAGATATATCCATGGTATCCGCATGTATCAAATGCTTTTTTTAGAAGACTGGAATATAGTTCTTTATCTTCTGATAAAGGGGTGCTGATTTCCATAAAATAATATCCTTGATATTCTTTGGATATAAGATCAAATATTTCACTGACATTTTGTGCACTGTATAGTTTTTCTTTGATATCATCGCTTTTATAATCCTCTATTGTTTTTCCTTCTTCCATCAAGATATTACAAAAGGGGAAAACAGAGATTCCATCACGCTGTTCAAGTTTTCCATAGCTTAATGTATATTTCCACAAAAAATCTTTATGTTTTTGTAAATCTAACATCTATATCACCTACTTTAATGGTTTTACCATATGTTCTGCCTGTACATAAGCATCAAATTCTTCTGGTTTTAAGAAACCTAGGGAAACACAGGACTCTTTTAATGAGATACCTTTCTGATACGCATTTTTTGCTGTTTTTGCGGCATTTTCATAACCGATATAAGGATTCAGTGCGGTTACCAGCATTAAGGAATTGTGCAGGTATTCTTTCATCTTTTCTTCATTTGCGACAATTCCTTCTACACAATGGATACGGAAAGAAGACAGAGCATCATGAAGAAGAGTTGTGGATTGTAAGAAGTTATAAATGATAAGAGGAAGGTATACATTTAATTCAAAGTTTCCCTGTGATGCGGCAAATCCAATAGCTGCATCATTGCCCATAACCTGTACTGCTGCCATGGTCATAGCTTCACATTGTGTTGGGTTTACTTTTCCAGGCATGATACTGGAACCTGGTTCATTTTCTGGAATACGGATTTCTCCAAGACCACATCGTGGACCGCTGGCCAGCCAGCGAATATCATTGGCGATTTTCATGCAGTTAGCAGCAAGTGCTTTTAATGCCCCATGCGCAAAACTAATATCATCACGAGAGCTTAAGGCATGAAACTTATTTGGATCAGATTCAAATGTTGTATGTAATTGTTCAGATAAAACAGCACATACATCACTTCCAAAGTTATCTGGAGCATTTAATCCGGTTCCAACAGCAGTTCCTCCAATTGCCAGCTTACGCAAAGAAGAAACAGCCATAGAAAGCATTTCCATATTGTTTTCCAGCATGCTTCTCCATCCACTGATTTCATCTGAGAAACGAAGTGGAGTGGCATCTTGTAGATGCGTACGTCCAATCTTAATGATATGTTTGTTTTCTTCTTCCAAGCGCTTCATTACTGAAATCATGTTTTGTACTTCCTGCTGAAGTTTTTGAATGCCTAATACAGCTGCAATATGCATAGCTGTAGGAAACGTATCATTTGAACTTTGACTCTTGTTTACATCATCGTTTGGATGTAACAGCTTCTTGCCACATAGTATATTTCCACGATTGGCAATTACTTCATTCACATTCATATTGCTTTGCGTACCACTTCCTGTTTGCCATACAGATAATGGGAAATGGCTATCCAGTTTTTTATCAATAATTTCCAAAGCTGCCTGTTTGATCATTTCTTTTTTTTCTTCACTTAATAATCCTTTTTTATAATTTACTTCTGCACAAGCCATTTTTAAGTGTGCAAATGCATAAATGACAGGCATTGGTATTTTTTCTTCACTGATTTTAAAATTTTCAAAACTTCTTTGTGTCTGTGCACCCCAGTATTTATCTGCAGGTACTGCAATTTCTCCCATAGAATCATGTTCTATTCTTGTTTTCATTGTACTTCCTCCTTGTTCTGTTTAGATTTTATCAGAAATAGAAATGAAAAAAAAGGCTTGCGGCCTTTCTATAGCATGGGAAAATGAAAAATGAAAATTAGTATTAGATTAATTAAAAGCAGAATTCCACTGATACTGACACCAACGATTCCTAAAACAATGCCGGCAATGGCTCTACCCATAGGACGAGAACGATTGCTTAAAGCTATCGCAACTATGCCGCAGGCAATGGATATAGCAGCACCAATGCATCCTGGAAGTAAAAAGAAAAAAGAAACTATCAATGATACTGCACTTATTGATGTTGAAACGATTCCTGTTGTCATGGAACCAATAGCAAGTCCCCTATGTTTATTTTCCATATCTATCCTATTACACAAAAAATGTGTATTTCCTCCTTTAGTATGCATTTATTTTAGTAAGAGAAAAGAAGTAAGTCAAGAATCCTTTTATAATACGAAGAAAAAGCGTGAAGAAATTGTTGAATTCAAGTATAATATTAGTATAAAGAGGGGATACTTATGAAAAAAAGATTTTGTACTTTTTGTGAAAATGAAACCGATGAGTTACATTGTGAGATTTGTGGGAAAAGAACGATAGCAAACAAAAAATATGCAGCATCTGATGAAAAATCAAAAGGATATTCCCATGATAAAACAAGGTATCAGATGATGGAAGAAAATCATGTGCATAAAGAAATTGAAAAAAGAAAACAGCAGTTTTATAAAAAAAGAAAAGAAAAAAAGGAGATGTCTTTTAGTGCAGAGATGACAAAAACAACGATTGTTGGGATTCTTCTTGTATTGGCTGTTTTGATTTTTACTTTTCTTATTGGAGAGTAAATCGCAGGGTGATAGAAAAATAAAACTTTTCTTAAGATAGAGAATGTGGTAAGATAATACATGGATAGTAAGGAGACATGAAGTATGAAAAATACAATTCGTTTAACAGAAGAAATTTCAAAAAATGTTTCTGCAAGAAAACACGTAAGTACAAAAATTGAGTATTTTTGTGAAAAAGAAGAAGACGCAAAAACGCTAACAGAAAATATCATGCGTGTATTAACAAAAAATTTAGGTGATACGAATCTTGCGAAAATCACATATGAATTTTATCCGTCTGAAAAAAAGGTGGAAGTAGAAATCATCGAGCATATGTAAGGATTCATATACCCTGCTTGCGATATTGGCTGGCGGGGTGTTTTTTTAAAGAAAGAGGGATATTATGCAGTTTTCAAAAAGAATGGAAGCATTACAGACATCGGTTTTTTCCAGTTTGGATATAGAAAAAGAAAAAATGATAAAGGAAGGAAAAGAAGTTCTTGATTTTGCGGTTGGAAGTCCTGATATTGCGCCTTCCAAAAAAGTTATGCAGGCTTTACTGGAAGCAGCTAGTGATAAAACATGTTATATGTATTCTTTAAAGGATACAAGTGAATTTCGTACGACAGTTAAAAACTGGTATCATGATCGCTATCAGGTAGAACTGGATGAAAACAGTGAAATTATGTCTTTGCAGGGGTCACAGGAAGGGTTGGCACATATTGCCTTAACGGTATGTGATGAAGGAGATATCGTATTGATTCCTTCACCAAGTTATCCTGTTTTTGAAAATGGACCAAGAATTGCCAATGCGCAAATTTATGAAATGCCGATGCGAAAAGAGAATGATTATTTGATTCGCTTTGATGAAATACCAGAAACTATTGCACAGAAGGCGAAGATGATGATTATTTCTTATCCAAATAATCCTACAGGAGCGACCGCAGATGATGCGTTTTATGAAGAATTGATTGCTTTTGCGAAACGCTATGATATTCTAGTTGTTCATGATACAGCCTACAGCAATCTGGTATTTGATGGGGAAGATGGGAAAAGTTTCTTATCATATCCAGGGGCAAAAGAAGTGGGAATTGAGTTTAATTCTTTTTCTAAAAGCTATGGTATGGCAGGTGCAAGAATTGGAATCTGTGTGGGGAATGCCCAGGCTGTTTCTATGTTGAAAAAGCTGAAAAGCAATATTGATTATGGAATGTTTTTACCAGTTCAAAAAGCAGCGGTTGCGGCTTTAACACAAGATCAAAGCTGTGTGAAACAAACATGTATGCAATATCAAAAAAGAAGAGATTTGTTGGTAGAGGGATTGTGTGCATTAGGATGGTATGTGGAAAAACCAAAAGCAACGATGTTTATTTGGGCACCATTGCCTGATGGATATACAAACAGCGAGGAATTTGCTCTTTCTCTATTAAAAGAATGCGGTATTCTAGTAACACCTGGAAGTGCATTTGGAAAAGAAGGAGAAGGTTTTGTTCGCTTTGCTTTGGTACAGCCGGAAGAAATTATAGAGAAGGCACTTGAAATTTTGAAAGAAAAAAGGTTTTTAGGATAATGGGAAAAATCTTTGCGATTGGCGGAGGAAGTTTTCAAAAGGAAGAATATCACTGGATGGAAGAAATGGCGCTTGCTTCTTGTGGAAAAGAAAATATATCCGTTTTGTTTCTTCCATGTGCATCTTATGATGATCAGGGATATGGGAAACGTATGAAAAAACATTTGCGCAAAATGGGATGCAGTGTTGAAGTTTTACGCCTTTTTCATACAAAAAAAGCCATACAAGAGATACATATGATGATGAAAGAAGCAGATGTTATTTATCTTGGTGCCGGCAATATGAAAGTATTAAAGGATAAACTGATAGAAATACAGGCAGATGAAATCTTGAAAGAGTTGTTTTTTAAAGAGAATAAAATTTTGATTGGAAATAGTGCAGGAGCGAATGTTTTCTTTTCTTATGCCTATAGTGACTGGAAAGAAGATGGCAGTTTCTGTATAGAGGAAGGTTTTCATTTGGTAAAAGGAATTTTTAATCCACATGCACAGGATGAAAAAAGAAAAGGAATTCTGGAAGCTGCAAAACCTTATGATCTTTCTGTTTATAACTGTAAAGATAATGGGATGCTGGTGATAGAGGATACAGGTAAGATTAGTGCATATCTGGAAGGAAAAGAAATTTCACTAGAAAGCCTTTATTTTTTAGAAAAGTAGTTTTAAAAAGTATAAAAAAATGGTATGATAACAAAGGAAAAAGACCGATACGTGATTATGTATCGGTTTCTTAATAAGGAGGAAGTTATGGCTGATAAAATTATTGTTCTTGACTTTGGAAGTCAGTACAACCAGCTGATTGCACGTCGTATTCGTGAATTCGGTGTGTATTCAGAGCTGCACCCACATACAATAACACTAGAAGAAATCAAAGCATTTGGGGATGTGAAAGGGATCATCTTCAGTGGTGGACCTAACAGCGTATATGAAGAAGATGCGTTTAAATGTGATCCTGCAATCTTTACATCAGGTATTCCTGTATTAGGTATCTGTTATGGAATGCAGATGACACATTATATGAATGGCGGTCATGTAAAATCTTGTGAAGCAAAAGAATATGGACGCACAGAAATAGAAATTAAAAATGATTCTTTACTATTTAAAGGACTTCCTAAAAAACAGACGGTTTGGATGTCTCATGGGGATCAGGTAGCAGAATTGGCAGAAGGGTATGTTGTTGATGCATCAAGTGATACTTGTCCATTTGCGGCTACAAGCAATCCTGAAAAGAAAATTTATACATTGCAGTTCCATCCAGAAGTTCGTCACAGTGAATATGGAAATGATATTTTGAAAAACTTTGTTTTTGAAGTATGTCAGGCAAAAAATGACTGGTCTATGCAGAGTTTTATTGATACAGAAATTCAAAAGATTCGTGAAACTGTAGGAACTGATAAAGTGTTATTAGCACTTTCTGGTGGAGTAGACAGTTCGGTTGTTGCGGCTTTATTGCATAAGGCAATTGGTGATCAGTTATATTGTATGTTCATTGATCATGGTTTACTACGTAAAGGTGAAGCAGAAAGCGTTATGCAGATGTTTGGGGAAAACATGAAAATCAACTTAACAAAAGTTGATGCGAAAGATCGTTTCCTGGGAAAACTTGCTGGTGTAAGTGATCCAGAAAAGAAACGTAAGATCATTGGTAATGAATTCGTATATACATTTGATGAAGAAGTGAAAAAACTAGTTGTTGGTGAAGATATCAAATGGCTGGCTCAGGGAACACTTTATACAGATGTTATTGAAAGTGGAACAAAAACAGCACAGACAATCAAATCTCATCACAATGTAGGAGGACTTCCAGAAGATATGCAGTTCTCTTTGATCGAGCCATTGAATACATTGTTTAAAGATGAAGTTCGTGCTTTAGGTATCGAGCTTGGACTTCCTGAAGAAATGGTATGGCGTCAGCCATTCCCAGGACCAGGACTTGGTATTCGTGTATTAGGAGATATTACAGAAGAAAAACTGGAAATCGTTAGAGAATCTGATTATATCTTAAGAGAAGAAATTGCGAAAGCTGGATTGCAGAAAGAAATTTGGCAGTATTTCACATGTTTGACAAACATGCGCTCTGTTGGTGTTATGGGGGATCAAAGAACATATGATTATGCTGTTGCAATTCGTGCAGTAACTTCTATTGATGGAATGACAGCAGACTGGGCAAAAATTCCTTATGAAGTATTGGATGTAATTTCTAATCGTATTGTAAATGAGGTAAAACACGTTAACCGTGTAGTTTACGATATTACAAGTAAGCCTCCTGGAACAATAGAGTTCGAATAGTATATAACACGTAAAATGGGCAGTGACAGATAAAGCCCAATAAGGAAAGAAATTTATAAAGTGTCATTAAGTTGGCACTTTTCTTTATTTGTTGATGCATATGGTATAAATCTTATGTTTTAAATTGAATCAAGATTTATTCTGTGGTGAATATGATTTAACTATGTCTGTATCTTTATAAATGATATAATATCTTTACTAGATTTTCTTTTATGAAAGGAGATACGTTATGCCTAATTTTGAAATGATTCCTTACCAGAAAACAGAAAACGTTATCAGTGATTTGAAGAACATTATTGAAGTAGCACAAAAACAGGCGTATCAATCTGTAAATGTATTACTGGTTGAAAGAAATTGGTTAATTGGGAAAAGAATTGCAGAAGAAGAATTGCAAGGACAAGAGCGAGCTGAATATGGTGCAAGTGTGATTAAAAAACTAGCAAAAGAATTAACAACTGAATACGGAAGAGGATTTACAAAATTGTAATATATTAAATAGACTGAGAAATAGTTCCCATTAAAAATAAATAAATGAAAAAAACCGTAAAAACATGGAAAACAACGTTAAATACGGCTTTTTTTATGCAATTAAATGAAATCATGTGTAAAAATATTGAAATTTTTTAAAATGGAGTTTGCAACATAAAATGTATGATTTTTTGCATATTTTTAAAAAATGTGAAGTTTAAAAAAACATAAGTAATTACCTTTTAAAAGTATTTTAAACTGATTGAAAATTAAAAGTTTGAAAAGTGAAAAAAACATCGATAAAATAAGGCTTTTTTGAATTTAAAAGGTTTTTAAAATTCGTTTAAAAGTTTTTAAAACTTAAAAAATATTAGACTGTTTAATTGATTGTTTTAATAGGAACTTTTTACAAATTTAATAGGAACTCAAAAAAAGTGGCTTAAAATGGGCATATTTTACAATTTTAAGATTTTTATAAAATTCAAATAGTTCCCATTAAAATTTACTATTTTTTGCTTTTTCTATTGTCTGTTCCATTGCTTCTCTAATGGCATCGGCTTGAGTGATATTTAACTGCTTACAAGCTTCTTTAAATTGATCTACAAAATCTTTTTTAAACGATGCTCTTACCATCTTCATATTTTCTTTTTTCCACTCTCTTTTATACTCGTTTTCATTAAACATTTTTACTTCCTCTTTTCTTATAAATAAAGTAACAAATAAGCATGATCATTAAACAAATCCATTTGAAGATATCAAATGCAGTTGGATTGTTAAACTCTCCAGCAAAGCCCTCAAATAGAACAAACAAAGATAAACCAATCACAATATAATCAATTAGTTTCATTTGACTCGATAGATGAATATGGTATATATTATTAAGTGTAAGGGGGATGAGGTTTCCCTCATCGTTTCCCTTTGCGTTTCTTAGACTTCTTGGAACTGGAACGCTTACGATAAGTAGTAATGATTAAGCAGATCGAACTGACTATCGCAAGCAAAGCTTCTGAGAGGTCTTTTATTATTTCACTTAAATGTTCATCCATCTATCGTTCCTCCTTTCTTTACATTATTATTATAACATAGTAGGCGTACTATGTTAATAGTCATAAGAAAAAACTGCTTTATTTTTCAAGTATAGAGCAGTTTTTTTGTCAATAAAAATAACGAATTTCGATATAAGAAATCTAATACCGATTAAAGAATTTATTTTAAATATTTTAATTGATATTTTAAATAGGGGATATAAAGGCATCTAAACTTACTTTGAATTATTAAAAACACGATTAATAGAAATAATGTTTTCTTTCATTAATTCAACTGCTTTTTGTTTGTCACAATCTGAATTCAATAGACTTCTTAATTCAACCAATGTATCAAAAAAATCTTTTTGAGTAGAGGCATCAAGATTTTCTATTTTATCAACAATTTTATTTATAAGAATTGGAAAATCTTCTTTAACTTCATCCATGATTTCTTGATCTTCATAGATAAGACTTCTAGGATCATTACTAATCCCCAATAAATAATCAGAAGAAGTATCTAAAATTGAAGAAAGTTTTAATAATACAGATGCAGAAGGCAATGTAGTTCCTCTTTCCCACTGACTAACTGCGGTTTGATTTACATTTAATTTTTTTGCAAGTTCAAGTTGGGATAATCCCTTTTCTTTTCTAATTTCTCTTATTCTATTCATTTTACACACCTCTTATTCTTATAAGAACATACACATTATATTAGTATTACTACTAAAAAACAATCAAAATAATATGAAACTAAAAAAATTTACAGTTTAATAGTAGAAGAACTATTGACAATATATTTAAAAGATGTATTATAGTAGTAGAACTACTTAAATTGAGAAAGGAGTCATATTTATGTATATTCGTGAACAAAGAAAAAAACTAAATCTTACACAAATAAAGTTAGCTCAACTAATGAATGTAGATCAAACTGCAATCAGTCAATGGGAAACTGGTAGAACTAAACCTACACTCGATAACTTAGTTCTTTTATCTAAAATTTTAAAATGCGATTTGGAATCACTAATTAATGACACTTCCAATAATAAATAGGTTTAGTTGAAGGGGTTGTAATTTATCCCTCTATATTAAAAGCAAAGGAGTAAAAAATGGTTATTAATAAAAACATAGCATTGAGAATAAAACATTTGAGAAAAGAACGAGGATTAACACAAAGTCAACTTGCAAAGTGTATTGGTGTATCAGAAATTACTGTAAGAAGTTATGAGGCTGGAAGAAGAGAGCCCAATTTTCAAACTATGGTTGCGTTAGAAAAGTATTTTAATGTTTCAGGTGAATATCTAAGAGGTGACATAGAGAATAGAGAAAATATTACCTTTATCAATCAAGTAGAGGCAGGCTTCACAAGAGTGGATTTACCGACTGATTTTTTACAAGAATATTTATGTAATCTTACAAATGATGTAATCAATAAGAAAGAAGAATTGAAAAGAATGCAAATATACAATTCGTATAGTAATTCAAAATATCAATATATTACAGATTCACTTGAAAGTGAAATAGCAAAGTTAGAGATAGTAGTAGATAGAATTCAACAAGCATTGGAGCAATAAACTGCTCCACCTTAATGCAGCCGATGGTGGTCACAAGCCCACATAAATGCAGAGTGAGGAGGTGAAACTATGGAAACTTTAACAGTGGTTGAATATGCAGATATTAGAAATTGCACTGTTAGAAATATTAGAAAGCTAATCTCTAGTGGAAAAATAAAAGCAATAGAAACACTGAATAATAAAAATAAAAAAATGTTTCTTATTCCTTTCGATCAATTAGAAGAACAAGAAAAAATAAAGGTATATGAAAAAAGAGGAATTATCCAAACTGAGCAAACGATTGAAGATGCTTCTCAGTTAGAAGAAATGACTGCAGAGGAACGTGATGAATGTGCTTTTTGGGAAAGAACTTTAAAAGAATGGCAACTGATGAGAAACAATCCAGCGGTCAAATCAAAAGTAAAAGCCGATGAGCTGTTCGTTACAAAAATGAAATTGGAGCATCCTGATTTAAACATTTCAAATGATATTTTGTATCGAAAATATAAGTGTTTAAAAGAAGGTAATCTCAAAGGTCTCATTGATAAGCGTGGGAAAGCGAAAAAAGGCTTTACTAAGATTGATGAATGGATATGGCAAGTTTTCCTTAGTTTTTATTTAGATCAAGCGAAACATCCCATGAGAAAGTGTTATCAGTACACGCTGATGTATGCACAGGAAGAAAAGCCTGAATTAGTAGATGAAATTCCTGCTTATTGTACTTTTACAAGACATGTTAAACAGGACATTGCAGATACGATTAAGGTTCTTGGTAGAGATGGTGAGAAAGCATTTGATGACAGATGTGCTCCATACATTAAAAGAACTTATGAAACAATGGAAAGCAATGATTACTGGATTGGTGATAACCATACAATCGATGTCATTGTGGGAGATGGAAAAACAACATTCAGGTTATATCTTACAGGGTTCTTGGATGCACGAAGTGGTGTTATGACTTGTGTTTATATAACTGACACACCATCATCGCAGGCTTCTATATATTCGCTAAGAAGAGGAATTAAGAAGTATGGCATACCTAAAAATGTTTATTTGGATAATGGTCGAGAATTCTTAACATTCGATTTCGGTGGGTTAGGACATAGAACGAAGAAAAATGATGATAGATACAATCCACCGCCAATCTTAGAACGATTAGGCATCAATATGACAAATGCATTAGTAAGAAATGCGAAAGCAAAAATCATAGAAAGAAGATTCTTAGATTTTAAAAACAGTATTTCAAGATTATTTGCTACTTATACTGGTGGAAATGTTGTTGAAAAGCCTGAAATATTAAAAGTTGAATTAAAAAACGGAAATATTCCTGATAAACAAGAATTCATAAAAGATATTGAAGAATTGATTGAGTATTACCTTAATTACGAACCATATAATGGTTCAGTAGAAGCTGATATTGGAAAAAGAAAGATTGATGTGTATCAAGAAAACTTACATACAAGAATTTCAGCTACTGAAGAACAGTTGAACTTGATGATGTTGAGATCAACAAGACCTCAAAAAGTCACAAGAAGAGGTGTTCATTTAAAAATTGGTGATGCAAAACTTGATTACTTCAATAATGAATTGATTATGCAGCTTTTAAACAAACAAGTTTACCTTCGATATGATCCTGATGATTTATCATCAGTGAGAATATATGACTTAGAAGATAGATTCATCATGGAAGTAGAGGCAGACAACACCGCAGTTCTTGAATATGGAGCAAGCAAAGAAGATGTTAAAAAGGCAATGGCAAAAACAAGAGAAGTTAAGAAAGCAACGAAAAAAGCACTTAAAGACTCAATACTTGCAAATATTGATAGAAACACAGCACTTGAATTGGTATTAAAAACTGCTGAATTAAACAAAGAAACAGATATCTCATCTACAAATATACATGATGTGGTTGTAAAAACTTCTGAAGAAAGAGCATTGCTTTATAAGATGCCTGAAATCAATTTAGAAAAAATGAATGAAAACACATTGAAACGCAAAGGAGGAAATGAATATGCGTGATGAAAACATAGCAATCAAGGAAAGACTTGATGCTTACATGAAAGAAAGTGGTCTTTCACAAGCAAAACTTGCACCCTTAATTGGTGTAAGTATGACTGCCTTATCTCAATATCGTAGTGGAAAGTATAAAGGGGATATAAAAGCAGTTGAAAGCAAGATTGAAGAGTTCTTAAAGACTGTTGAAGAACAAAAAGAACAGGAAGAAAAAATTCAACCTTATAAAGCTGTTGAAGATTATATTCCGATTTCAATCAGTGAGGACATATATCGCATGATTCGATACGCTCAGTTGAATGGTGGAATTGCGATTGCACATGGAGATGCAGGTATTGGTAAAACAAAAGCTGCTCAAAAGTATGTAAGAGAAAATCCTACACAAGCCATTTACATGGAAATGAGTCCAGTAGCAGGAACTCTTGGAAATATGCTTAGACTTTTAGCAAGAACATTAAAAATTCCTGAAAGTAGAAATAAGATGGAACTTATGCTTGCTATCCGAGATAAGTTGGAAGGAACAAACCGAGTAATCATCATTGATGAAGCTCAACACTTGAAATTATCAGCACTTGAACAAATACGAACACTTGCTGATCCAAATTCAATCACAGGAACAAAAGGTGTTGGAATTGTATTGATTGGTAATACAGAGGTGTATTCAAAGATGAAAGGTAAACAAGAAGCTCAATTTGCTCAACTATTCTCAAGAATTAAAATGAGTAGATATTATTCAACTTCAAATGTAACAGATGAAGATGTTGAGAAGTTATTCCCAGTTTTAAAAGAAAGTGGGAAGAGAAAAGAATTAGACTTCTTAAAAGGAGTTTGTAAATCAAAATGGGGTATTCGTGGAGCTACCAATGTATATGAAAATAGTATTAACAATGATGATGTTTCAGTTAAAGGGTTATTTGCAATGGCGAGAACACTTGGAATTGAGGTTCTATAGATGGGCGAAGTCATTGTAGAGAGTATTCAAATTATTTGTACAACAGTCGTTATATTAGCAATTATCGGATTTTTTGATCGAAACAGGAGGAAATAAACATGAAAAAAACTAAGATTAAAAAAACATTTATAGGGGTTTTATTAGGTATTTTATTAGGATTGATTTTCGGACATATTGCAAGTCAATTAAGTGTACAGGACACAGTATTATTCGCAATAGCACTTTTAATTAGTGTGATTGCTATTGTATTCATCATGATGGATGACATTGAAATTAGATTGAACAAAGCATACTGCAAAGGAAAACAAGAAGCTTTAAAACCAGCACATGCAAATTGCAGATGTACAGTTACACCAAAGAAAGACTAAGTCTTTCTTCCTTAATGCAGCCAACGAAGGTCACAAGCCCTTGAATAATGCAGAGTGAGGAGGTAGAACATGGAAACTAGATTTAAAAATGTGTTTAAAGACCATGTTGCCACTGTCATAGACATAGATGAAGATACACAAATTCTTAAATGGGCAAAAGAAGGAACAAGAATTTATTCAATAGAGTTTGTGTTTAGAAAAAACTACATTTATGTAAGTGGTGATGTAGGTTCAGCTGTATTCAATACCACATGGAAACCTAAATGGGACTATGATTGGGAACGTACTGAACTTGGGTATTTCGCATCAAAATGTGAGTGTTGTAAAGGCGATATTTTCGTTTTTGATGAAGATGCAGCCATTCAACAATGCAAAGAATACTATAAAGAGGGTTATTTCTATTCAATGCCTGATGATGAGTACGAAAGATTATTTGAATACTTAAAGAATTCTGCAACATGGGATACTTGGTCATGGATTGAAGATGATGAAGAAATCGAAGAATATGAAGATGATAAGGAAGTTTTAAAACAGATGTTCTGTGTAATAAAAGCAATTATTAGCTCAAGTTCTGTAGATGGATATATATACACTTTGCAAAGCGACCATGATTTTGAAGATTTTAATGACTTCTTTGAATTTGGATATGGGTTTGGAAAAGAATTGAATAGTTATTTTGAAATATGGTTGCTTGCCTTACATTTAGCAAAGAAACAGTTAGAGTAGGAGGTTTATATGGCAACAAGAAAAAATAAACGCATGACAATTCGTGAAAAAGAAGAAAGAAAGCTCATTAAAAAACAATTACAAGAAAAAGGTGTTCTTCCACCTGATAAACCAAGATTAAACAGAAAAAAATTTGCTGAAGAAGTAAACCATGAATGGAAAGAATTCTCACTTGGTGATACAAAGCAGTTGATAGCGTTTCAAATGGTACTTTCCATGATGACCAATACTGGAAAATACGGAAACATCAGTAAAGAGGACTTAGGAATTCTAAAATTAAAGAAAAGTGCAATGGTCTTGTATGAGGCATTGGAAGAAAGACAAGATTTAACAATTCAAAACATGGTTGATCTGCTTAGACCGATATGGGATTTGTAAAGGAGGGGTGGATATGACAAAAACAGAAAAGAAAATCCAGCAATTGGAACATGAAATATTTTTGATTGAGATGAAAGACAGTCTTGATGCAGCTGATTATAGTTTGATTGAAGAATACAAAAGACAAATCAAGGAATTAGAGAGAAAGTTATGAGTGGTCAAGAATTCTATGAGGCTGTGTTAAAAGTTCCAAAATATCAGGAACTGTACGAAGAAAATTTATACTTCAATCAACAACTTCAATATATCAGACAAAAGCAAAAGGTTACGCAGGAAACATTTTTAAATAGTATTGGTTATTTAAGCAACTTACTTTTAGAGAATGAAATACGCATGATCCGTATGAATGATGAGGAGGCTGGAATATGACATTACAGGAAGAAATCAAGAAAAAGCTGGAACAGTGTGAAAATGATATAAAAAGCACAACTTCTGCAATGCGAAAAAGAGATTTGTTTAAGTATCGAACAAGATTACTAAGAGAACTTAAAAAAGCGAGGATGTTAGGAAAATGAAAAAGGCGTTTATCTTCGTTTTAACGATTATCAGTTTCATGTGGTTGTCAGCAAATTATATAAAAAGTGGAAATATTCAAGAAGTAAAAGCATCAAGTACAGTTCAAGAAGAAATATCTAAACCAGTATATAAGACAATTACATATTACGATGTGCCTTTAGATTTAGATTTTCAAGATTATCTTCGTGAAGAATGCAAGAAAAACAATGTTGAATTGGAATTGGTATTAGCAGTGATGAAAGTAGAAAGCAACTACAACAGTGAAGTTATTTCTTCTACTGCAGATCATGGAATTATGCAAATCAATGAATGCAACCATGAAAATTTAAGCAATAAATTAAATATTGATAATTACTTAGATCCATATCAAAACGCAAAAGCAGGAATATATATGCTTAGTAATCTATCATGGTGTGAAAATGATACACAACGATTGATGTGTTACAACATGGGAGTAACTGGTGCAAAAAGAGCGTGGAACAAAGGCATCTACGAAACAGGATATACAAAAAAAGTATTGCAAGCAAAAAGTGAATTGGGAGGAAAACAATATGAAATCAAAATACTTTGTGATAAAAACTGTAAATAATGAAAAGAAATTTGCAAAAACTGATGAAGAAATGACTTCTGAAGAATTTATTGGCATATTCATTGATATGGCAGTAGAAGCGTATCCAATCACAAAAGAAGAATACAAAGCATGCACAGGGTTAGAATAATGAACCCTTGCTCTAATGCAGCCGATGGTGGTCACAAGCCCACAAAAATGCAGAGTGGAGCACAGGAAAGCAAAGGAGGAAAAACAAATGGAAAAAGCAATGTTTAAAAAGGTTTCTAAAGCTGGTGGAATTACCATTCCTTCACAGTTAAGACATGCACTAAATATTCCAAAAGGTGCAGCAGTAGAAATCACAACAAATGAAGATGATGAAATTATCATCAAAAAGCATATTCCTACATGCATATGTTGTGGTACAGCAGAAAATGTAAAAGTCATAAATGGTGTTGAACTATGTCAGGAATGTGCAAGAACATTTGCAGGAGGTACAAATGATGAAAATGACAATTAGAGATGCAGTCGATCGTTATGTTGAATTGCAAGCACAAATAGAAGGTGCAAAATTAGAGTTGGATAATATCAAAGGTTTCTTTGAAACAAAAGCTGAAGCTGATTTAGAGGATACAAAGCTGAAGACAATTGAATATTATGGAAGTGGCAATGCAAAAATTGTTGTTCAAAATGCAGCACAAGTTAAACCTATCAGCTGGGTAGTCATAAAAGAGGTACTTGGTAAAACAACACCTGATTTTATTAAAGAAGAAACAAAATACACTTTAAATGATGTAGCGAAAACGATGCTTGCAAATATGTTTAAAGGTGATTTTATAGAAGATTCATTAGAAAATGTCATTGCTAAAATGACAATGGATACTCATAAACAAAAGTTGCTTTTAAAACGATTAAAGGGCAAATACAAACAGGATATGAAGAATATTATGAAATATGCTGAATTAGATGAAGCAGAGGCAAGTGACTATGCGTTCATGATTGCAGAGGTTATGGCATATCAAAATATTCTTAGAATTATGGAAGCATCAGGAACTGGAACAACAGTAGAAGATGCAGTTGCTAAAATCAAGAGTGCCTTGATTGTTGAAGAAAGCGTTAAGGTTTCGTTAGAAACGCAAGAATAGAGAGGAGTTGAAAGTATGGTTTCTGCTGTTAAAGGATGGCAAACAAAGAAAATATATGCAATAGCGAATTCACTTGGATTTGTGGATCGTAATGATAAAGAAAATGATATCCTGCATAACATCATTTATAGTCAAACTGGAAAACTATCATGTAAAGAACTGACTTATCACGAGGCGAATATTATTATCCAATATTTAGAAAAACAACAGAGCCATACAATTACCGAAGTGATGAGTCAGGGGCAAAAGAAAAAAGCATGGCAGTTGATGTATGAGTTACAATCACTAGATACAGAGCCAAATCCTACTCCAATAGGAGTAAGGCTTGCTGGCATTATAGAACGTCAATTTGGGGTAAAATCTACTCCACAAAGAGTTTTCAATCGTTTATCAAAAGATGATGGAAACAAATTGATTGAGATACTTAAAAACTATGTTCAATCAGCAGAAAGAAAATATTTACATTAATGTTTTCGATAGATGAAATTGATATTGACGATTTAAAAGAAGAACAGCAAGAAGTCGTTGACATCATAGGATTTGATAATTACAAACAGTTGATGAGATATTATGCAGGAACAACCATTTACATTCCAAAATTAAGTGAAATAGAGCGTACAAGAAGAAATGAGAAAATTCGTATTGAGTATGAAAAAGGGAGCAGTATGAAAGTGTTAGCGATTAAGTATGATCTAACTGAAGTACAAATAAGGAACATTGTACTTGATTTATATAAATCGAAAAAAAGTGCTCCAGTAGAAGGACAAATCAGTATGGATGATTTCTTAAATGAAGAAGAAAATCGATAAAATCCGTTTTAAAGGACTTTATTTTTCGATTTTCTTTTTTTTATATACAATGTAGCTCGTAATGAACGAGGTGATGGAAGAATGCAAAACTATATTATGGAATTAATCGTTTCTTTAGCGATTGGGATTATCTCCTATTTTCTAAAGAAAACAATGGATAGATTAGAAAAAATAGAACTGAAAACACAGAATATTGAAAAAGATTTTGTGACTGAATCTACTCATAAAGAAGCTATAAAAAAAGTAGAAGAAGAAGTAGTGAAGATTAGAGAAGATTATACACCTAAAAAGGACTTTCAAAAGGCAGTAGATGAATTTAGAAATGATATCAAAGGTGCGTATGATAAGTTCCTAACAAAAGAAGATTTTTATAGAGAACAAAACAAGATGGAAAAGAAATTAGATAATATTCTTAATCTATTGATGAAGAAGGAGGGATAACATGGATAAGAATAAAAAACTATTAAAACAAAGATTAGAAGCTGGAAACTTTGTAAGCAATAATGGGAGAGTATTACGAACAATTAATGTGTTGCGTTATAAATACAACAAATTAAAAAGTGTAGAAACTGTGTTAGCTGAAGATGGAATTGAGCAATGGGAATTTTTAGATTGCATCAATTATCTAACAGAAGAAAAGTATATCCGTTTGCGTGATATTGCAACACATGATGAAATACCTGAATTGTCTCAAGATGTGGATTATAGAAGCTTAGAAGCAAAACTTACATCAAAAGGAATTCGATTGCTTGCAGGAGGGCATGAAGATCGTTTGATTGAGGTGTAGGCGATGGCAAATAGAAAACACAGCAAGATTGACAACTTGCCTGAAGATTTAAAGGCTATTGTAGAGCAAATGCTTCAGTCTGATGCAACATATTCAGAAATCGTACAATTCTTAGCAGAGAATGAACAAAAGGTCTCGGTGGCAAGCGTATGTCGATATGCAAGAGCATTCAATGCAAACATGGAAGCATTAAAGCTGACACATCAAAACTTTAAGATGATTAAAGATGAAATTGATCGCAATCCTGATTTAGATATGGCAGAGGCAATTATTCGTATTACTTCAGGAAACGTATTCAATCGACTTGCTAATACACAAGAAGAAGATTGGGATGAAGTGGAACTAAGCAAGCTCATCAAAGAAACAAATGCTTTGATTAGGGCAACTGCTTATAAGAAACGAGTAGATATCCAAAATCAAGATGTGAAAGATGCAGCGATTGAAGAATTTAAAACATTGCTATTTTCAACTATGGCAAAAGAAAAACCAGCTTTATATAAAGAACTGGTGTCATATTTAAACATGAAGAAACAAGAAGGCTTGGAGGGGTAGATATGTGGTGTGTATTACAAGTGAAAGGAAACAACGAATTAAAGGTTTTAGAGCAACTAAAGCAAAAAGGGTATCATTCCCTTGTGCCTCGTGAAAATCGTTTGATACACACGAAAGGAGCATGGATACAAAAGGAGTATTTATTGTTCCCTAATTACGTGTTTATTGCAACAGATTATCATGCAGAGGACTTTTACAAGATTAGCAATATTGCTGGTGTTCAGAAGTTCTTAGGGGATAAGCGTTCCCCTTCTTCCCTTAGCTTTATTGAAGAAGAATGGATTAAGTTATTAAGTAATAACAATGTTCCATTAGAACCAACTGCTGTTCAAGTTACAGAAGATGGTGGCATTGAATTATTAAAAGGTGTGCTTTTAAATTTTAAAAGCCGAATAAAGAGTTTTAACAAAAGACAAAGAAAAGCAGTCTTTGAAATTACTGTATGTAATGAAATAAAAGAAATCACGTTAAGTATTGATGTGATTGAAGATAAACAAACAAGAAAACCAATGGAAGTGAGTGGTTGATTCGTCCTGCAAAATGGAAATTGGTGGATATAACAGTGAAACCAGCCGAAGAAAAACATATTCTTGGGTAGGCGAAGCATATTCACTTATGGAAATTAGTGGTATTACCTTTTAAAAAGGCGAGAAACCCTTTTAATTTGATTATTTGACTAAAAATTGAATAGTTGTGGGGTATGAAATAAAACAACGCTTAAAATCGCTTAAATGCGGTTTTTTTATCATCGAAAAGGAGTTGAAAACATGAAAAAGAGAAAAGATAGATATTTGGACTTGCTTTTGGAAGGAATTTTAGAGGCAGAAAACCAAATGGCAGATAGTGATGCATATGACACTCAAGAATATACATCCTATTTGAACAACCTTTTAAAAGAATTTTTAAAAAAGGATAATGACCTTTTAAGAAAACAACTTCTTGAAGATTTTGAAAGAGGAGCACCGCTTATTGGTAAAAATGGTATTCGTAGAAAGTTAGCAGCTTTTGATATGGAGTTTTTTGGAAGAGCATATCTTCCTCATTACTTTGTCAGAAAGTCTCCCCACTTTCATGAAGAGCTCGACAACATTTGGAAGCATGGTGTTATGAAGGATGAAGTCCCACTTTCAAAAAGAGTTCAAAAGAAGATAAGCAGAATGGCAGGCTGTAAAAGAGCAATAGCAGCACCTCGTGGTCATGCAAAATCAACCAATCTTACATTCAAAGGTTCACTGCATGCAGCATTATATGAATATAAGCACTACATCATAATCCTGTCAGACAGTTCTGAACAAGCAGAAAGTTTTTTAGATTCTATTAAAACCGAGATGGAAGAAAATGAACATATCATTGAAGATTTTGGAAATCTTGATGGTAAGGTATGGCGTTCTAATGTTCTTTTAACGAAAACAAATATCAAAATAGAGGCAATTGGTTCTGGAAAGAAAATTCGTGGTAGAAAGCATAAGAATTGGAGACCTGATTTGTTGGTCTTAGATGATATTGAGAATGATGAAAATGTAAGAACGGTTGAACAACGAAAGAAATTATCAGATTGGTATTATAAAGCAGTATCAAAAGCTGGTGATGATTACACCGATATTATTTATATTGGAACAATGCTTCATTACGATTCATTGCTTGCTAATGTTTTGAAAAATCCAAGTTATAAAAGCATTAAATATCAAGCAGTTCTTTCTTTTTCAAATGCCGTTGATCTATGGGATGAATGGGAAAAGATATATACCGATTTAGATAACCCTGAACATGAATCTGATGCTTTAGCATTTTTTGAACAACATAAAAAAGAAATGTTACAAGATACAAAAGTGTTATGGGAAGACAAACTTTCTTATTACAACTTAATGTGTATTAAGGTTTCAGAAGGTGATGCATCATTTAATTCAGAACTTCAAAATGAACCAATCAGTCCTGATGACTGTTTATTCCAAGAAGAATGGTTTGATTATTTTAATGAGTTTGAAATGAATTTTAATGGTAAAGATTTTGAATTCTATGGAGCAGTTGACCCATCACTTGGTAAAAACAAAAAGTCAGACTATTCAGCAATTATTACGATTGCAAAACAAAAAGCAACTGGATATATGTTTGTGATTGATGCCGATGTCATGAGAAGACATCCTGATCGAATTATCAATGATGTTTTGGAAAAAGAAAGATGGCTTAGAAAAACATATGGTAAAGGATTTAAGAAATTTGGTTGTGAAACTGTACAGTTCCAATGGTTCTTAAAAGAAGAAATTTCAAAGGCATCCGCGAAGGCGGGTCTTTATTTGCCAATTGAGGAAATCAATTCTACAGGAGATAAAGTATTGCGTATCCAGTCATTGCAACCTGATATCAAAAATAAATATATCAAGTTTAATCGTAAACATAAGTTATTGCTTGAACAATTAAAACATTTCCCAATGGCGAGTCATGATGATGCACCTGATGCATTAGAAATGGCAAGAACAATTGCTAAGAAAGGAAAACGATTTAGAATACTTGATCGTTCTCTTTTTGGTGGATAGGAGGTAACAAATGGCTGTTATTTATATGGATAAAGAGAGTTTTAACTCTTTAGATGAAAATGATATCAAGCGTATTTATATGGAAAATAGATTTTTAAACAGCACTTATAGAACACTTGATAACTATTATGCAGGAAAGCATAAAATAGTTTTTAAACAAAAATACAATGCAAACGATCCTAACAATCGTATTGTCAATAACATGTGTAAATATGTTACTGATAGCATGGTAGGGTATTTTGTAGGAGAACCAGTTCGTTATAATTCACAAAACGATGAGTATATGGAAAAGATACAGAATGTATTGGAGTACAACGATGAGCAAGATGAAAACACTGAAATTGCAAAGAAAACATCTATACATGGTGATTGCTTTGAAATTCTATATATGGATGAAGATGCCAATATTCGTTTTGCTAAAGTTCCTGCAAATGAAGGTATTTTAATTCGTGATTCAAGTGGAGAAGATAACTATTTAGGTTTTATTCGTATTATACGTTCTTACACAAAACGAAAAATGGAAATCTTGAAATTAGAATTTAGTACGAATGAAAGCACTTGGTATTTTGAGTCGAGAGCTGGAGGAAGTTTGCAGTTGAAAGATATTGTTGATCATTACTGGAAAGATGTTCCAGTAGTTGAGTTTGTCAACAATGAAGAACGAATTGGTGATTTTGAAGGCATCATCAGTATTGTGGATGCCTATAACACAGTTCAATCGAATACGGCAAACTTATTCCAGTATAACGATGAGGCAATGATGAAGATTTCAAAACTTGGCGATGTAACCACTACAGATATTCAAGATATGCGTAAAAAAGGAGCGATTATTCTTGATGATGGTGGGGATGTAGATTGGATGTTAAAAGAAATCAATGATACTGCTCTTGAAAATTATAAAAATAGGCTTGTCAGTGATATGCATTTGTTCAGTTCAGTTCCAAATATGACAGACAGTGCTTTTTCAGGAAATCTTTCAGGGGTTGCAATTTCTTATAAGATGTGGTCAATGGATCAAGTTATTGCAATCAAGGAAAGAAAATTTAAAAAGTCATTGCAGAGAAGAATTGAACTCATAACGAACATTTTAAATTTATTTGGTGGTAATTATGACTATCGTGATATCAATATCGTATTTAGTAGAAACAGACCACAAAACAAATTAGAAAACGCTCAAATTGCTCAAATGATATCACCTTTTATTTCACGCCAAACTTTACTTTCAAAATTAGATGATATTGAAGATGTTCAGGAAGAACTAGAAAACATAAAAGAAGAAAATAAAGATGAAGAAGTAAAACAGGGAGTATATCAAAATTTAGTAAATGCATTCCAATTAACGGAGGAAGAGCTAAATGAATAGACAGGAAAAAGAAAAGCAATTAGAAGTTGCAAAGGAATGCCTGCTGGATGAATTGAAAGAAGCTGATGAAATTGTTGATGATTTACTATCTATTTACGATGAAACAGCAGAGCGATTAAAAGCAGACATTCAACGCTCATTAATTCGTTTTGCTGAAAATAATGAAATTTCAATTGAAGAGGCTAAGGGATTGCTGAGTAGTCAAGAATTTTCCAAATGGAAAAAAAGCATTAAAGAGTATATCCAGCAAATTGAACAGGAAGGCGAAGGCTCAAAAATGTTATTGGAATTAAACACTTTGTCAGCAAAAACAAGCATTTCAAGAAAAGAGGAACTGCTTGCTCAAATTGATAAAGAAATGATGACATTAGCTCAAAAGACAAACAAAAGCATTCGCAAACATCTAGGAGTAGTGCTTGTCAATAACTATTATCGTGGCTTTTATTCTGTTCAAAAAACAGTAGGATTTGCCTTTAATGTCACAAAATTTAATTCCAAGCTAGTCAAACAGATTCTTGAATATCCATGGTCAACAAAACAATTTTCAAAAACAATTTGGGATGACATGGATAAATTAACAGAAACATTGAGAAAAGAGCTTGCATCAGGTTTTACAGATGGAAGTTCCATTCAAAAGATGGTCAAAAGAGTAGATGATGTTTTACATAAAGGAAAATTTGTTACGGAGCGTATTGTTCGTTCTGAGGCGAAGTATTTTGCTCAACAAGGTCAGTTGATGTCTTATAAGAAGTTAAATATTGAAGAGTATATGTATCGTGGTGCTGGTTGTCCTAAATGCAAACCATTAAATGGTCAGGTGTTCAAAATTGAAGATGCAGAGGTTGGTGTCAATTGTCCACCAATGCATCCAAACTGTAAATGCCGAGTCATTGCAGTTCATTCAATGAGTATCTTTGATACAGAAAGAAATGTTGTTCCTCTTGAAGAAAATATCAAATTTCAAGAATGGAAAGAACGTTTTATTAAAAATGGTAATAAAGCTAAATAAGGCTTTGTTATAGATGAGTGAGTAAAGGAGGAAAAGCAAATGGAAAAAGCTCAAGAAACTACAATGGAAGAAACAAAGTCAAAAACAATTGGAGAAAAAATCAAAGAAGTTGTTTTTGGAAAGAAGAGTGATGAAACAACATCACAAGAAGAAACTGTAGAAACCACAGTAGAAACTCAAGAACCAACTGCTGAAGAGACAAAAACAGAAGTGGTTCAGGAAAATGTTTTATCAATGGAAGATATGAACGAAGCCATTGAAAAAGCAAAAGTGGAAGCAATTGAAGAATACAAAAAAGCGGAAGCGGAAAAAGAAAGAAAAGCATCTTTAACACCTGAAGAATTAAAAGCAGAGGAAGATGCAGAAAAAGACAAGAAGATTCAGGCGTTAGAACATGAAATCATGGTCAACAAATGCAGAAATGATGCCGTTGCAAAACTTGATGCAGCAGGCTTACCAGTGAAATTAGCTGAAGTTGTCAATTATGCAACAAAAGAAACTGCAGAAGACTCCTTAGAACAAATTATTAAAACTTACAGCGAATGTCTTGAAAATGGCATTAAAGAGAAGTTAAAAGGAAAAACACCTGAAGGTCTTCGCTCAAATACTGCAATCAATGATATGCAGGATAAACAAAATGAAATGAGAAAATACATGGGTATTAAGAAATAGGAGGAAAGAAAAATGGAAAACGTAATTGATTATGCTACTTTATTTGCCCCTTTGATGGATGAACTTTACAAACAGGAGGCAAAAACATCAATTCTTGAAGGTGATGAAACAACAGTCAAGAAAGGTGCTCATGGAGAAATCAAGGTTGCAAAAATTGATATGGATGCACTTGGTGACTATGATCGTAAATCAGGATATACAAAAGGTGGAACAAAATTCAGTTGGGAAACAGTCAAATATGACAAAGAACGTTCTCAAGAATTAAATATTGATCGTTTGGATAACGATGAGGCTTTAGAAATGCCTGCGGCTAAATTAATTAGCGAATTTATTCGTACAAAAGTTATTCCTGAAACTGATGCAGCTCGTATTGCTAAAATCTGTGGAACTGATGGTATTACAGTAAAAGAAGAAAAATTAGCTGATGGTGCAGCTGTTGTAAGTGCATTAAGAGTTGCATCCGATAAAATGGACAACGATGAAGTGTCTGAAGAATCACGTATCCTATTCATTGTCGGTTCTTACCTTTCAATGGTTGAAGACATGGATACAACAAAATCTAAAAAGATTTTAGATAAGTTCTCAACTATTATTAAAATGCCACAATCTAGAATGTACACTCAAATCACATTGGCAGATGGTAAAAGTGAATATGGTTATAAGAAAACTCCAACAACTGGTAAAAACGTCAACTTCGTTGTAGTTGAAAAATCAGCTGCAGTATCGGCGATGGAACAATGGATCAAGTATTTCTCACCTGATCAAAACCAAAATAGTGATTCTCATAAATGGGATTATCGAAACAATAACTTATATGCACATGTTTATGAAAATAAATTAGCTGGTGTATATTGTTCACACGATACAGAGTAGGAGGAAGAAATAATGGAAACTAAAGGAACTGTTATTGGTTTAGGTACAAAAAAAGAAAAAACGAAAGCTGATGTAGATTCATTAAAAAATGAAATTGCTAAAAAAGATAAGGAAATTAAAAAGTTATCTGAAGAAAATACAGCATTACAAAAGAAAATCGCAGAACTTGAAAAAGGAGGTTCTGAAAATGGAACAGATGATAAGGATAATGCAGGAGGTTCTGGAGCATCCAAAGGTAAGAAATCTTAGTGATGAACAGAAAAAAGAATTAGAACCTATAATCACTCGATATGTAAGGCGTGTAAAGCTAAAGGTATTAGCACATTGTAATCGCAATGACTTACCTGAAGCTTTAGAGTCTGTTGTTGCTGAAATTACAGAGGATATGCTTATCGCTGATGGCGTGATGAAAAAAGATGATGAAGTATCCAGCGTAAGTCGTGGTGATACTTCTATCTCATATCGTGATAAATCTTCTGCTTATCAGCAAGCAGTTGAATTTATGAAAGATTATGAATGTGAATTAGTCCACTTTAAAAAAATGAAATTACCAAAGGATATTCGTGATGAATGAAGCGGACATTCTCGCATTAACATATTATGATTTAATGAATGTTTATCGACCTTTTAAGGACACTTTACCAACTGGTGAGAGTGTCTTTAAAACAGGTCTTGAAGGGAAAAAAGTTTATGAAAATATATCTTGTGCTCTTTCTTCATTTTCAGGAGGAAGGAACAGTAAAAATGAAGTCAATGTGAAAGTAGAAAGTGATTATAAATTATTTTATGATCCCTCTATTCAAGTTGAAAAGAATGATACCATTGAGTGTTTCCACGAGGGGAAAAGATATGTGCTATCAGCTGGCAAACAGTACACATTGCTTTCTCATGCTGAATTGCCAGTAAAAGAGAGCAAGGAAACAGCATGAGCAGTAGTGACATCATTTTGGATGGTTTTGATGAATTTGAAAAGCAACTCACTAAAATCATTGAACAGACCTATCCAAAAGAATTTGAACAAATGGTTATTCAAATTGCTACTGACCTTCAAATTGCAGTACAAGATGCAACTCCTGTTGATACGAGTCACTTACAAGAAAACTGGTTTGTAGGTGACTTGGTAAAAAGGGGAAATGAGTATTATATCGAAGTGTATAACAACGTTGAATATGCTGAACCAGTGGAATATGGTCATAGAACAGTAGATGGTGGATTTGTAGAAGGGGCTCACATGATGGAATTATCCGTTGAATTATTAAAACTTCAATTACCAGCTTATTTGAAAGACTGGTTAAGTGATTTCATCAGTAAGCACGATTTATCGTGATCAAAATAACTTCTATTAGAAAATCAATCACAATTTTACTTAAAAAAGTAGAAGATGTGGATGTGTTCTTTACCAATGTTTCAAAAACAGATTTCAACGATGAGCAGAGCATAACGAAATATTTTCATGTATCCCTTATCCCAATAAGCACTTCTCTTTTTGGAAAATTGACAAGAGATAGGGCTTTTTTTATAGACATTGCTTATATCAATGATAATGCAGATACAAATCTATTTTATGAATGGTATGAAAAAATGAATGAGGTATTTCTTCCATATATTCAAATTGAAGACCGTTCGATAACAATAGAAACACTATCCATGAAAATTGTTAGTGAAGTAGGACATTGCACATTCACATTGAAATTTAATGATGTGATTGACTATCAGCCTGAAGGCGAACTAGCTCAAGATTTACACATCACAATTAACGAGGAGGAAAAATAAAATGAAATTACCACAAATTGTAATTGAATTTAAAAGCAAGGCACAGTCTGTTATTGCTCGTTCAGAAAGAGGGATAGTTGCAGTCATTTTAAAAGATGATACAGAAGGTGCTCCAGCTTTTAAAATTTATAAAAGTCTTGCAGATGTAGATTTTACCAAAATGTCTGAAACAAATTATGACTATATGAAGCTTATTTTTGAAGGAGCACCATATAAAGTGTTTGCTGTGACAATTCCAACTGCATCGGAGGATTACACTGCAGCATTAAAGACATTAGAAAACTACAAATGGAATTATTTAACTGTTCCAAGTGCTGACGAAGAGGCAAATACAGTTATCTCTTCTTGGATCAAGGAACAAAGAACTACAAAGAAAAAAATATTTAAAGCAGTATTAGCAAAAACAAAAGCAGATAGTGAAGGAGTTATTAATTTCACAACGGAAAACATCGTTTCTACCATTACAGGGGAAGAAAAGAAATTAACCGCTTTTGAATATGCTGCACGAATTGCAGGAATTGTAGCAGGATTAAGTTTATCTCGCAGTTTAACATATTATGCGTTAAATGACATCGTCAGTGCTGATGTGTCTGATGATCCTGATGCATTAGTAGAAGCTGGAGAGTTGATTGTTATTTTTGATGGTGAGAAATACAAAATCGGTAGAGGTATCAACAGTTTAACAACGGGTACAAATGAAGATTTAAAGAAAATCAAAATCATCGAAGGAAAAGATATGGTCTATCAAGATATCAAAACAACTTTTGAAGATAAATATGTAGGGCAAGTTATCAATGATTACGATAACAAACAAAATTTAGTTGCTGCGATTATTACATACTTTAAATCAATCGAAGGAAATGTCTTAGATAAGAACTTCGATAATATCTGTTCTGTAGCAATTCAAGCTCAGCGTGATTATTTAGAAAATGCTGGGGAAGATACAGAAACAATGAGCGATGTACAAATTGCTCAAGCAAATACAGGAAGTCATGTCTTCTTATCGGCAAATATTAAATTTGTAGATGCAATGGAAGACTTAAATATGGAAATTGAAATGTAGGAGGTATTCAAAATGTTAAGAGGAAATAAACATGCTTCAGGTACATGGGGTGAGTTATGGATTGATGGTATTGCTATTCTTGAATTTAAAAAAGTAGAGGCAAAGGTATCTGCTAATCGTGAAGATATTCAAGTAGGAATAGATATGGATTCCAAATTGACATCATTAAAAGGTGAAATCAATGTAACTGTGAATAAAGTATATAGTTCATACAATGAAGTTATGAAAAATTATACGAGTGGAAAAGATGTTCGTTCACAAGTCATTGCGAAACTAAAAGACCCTGACTCTCCAAATGCTCAAATGGAACGCTGGTCTTTAGATAATGTATGGTGGAATGATATTCCACTATTCATTGCAGAAAAAGGGGCATTGATTGAAGAAGAATTAACTGGTGGGTTCACACCATCGGATGCAGTGAACTTAGATGCAATTAAACGCTAGGAGGATAACAACATGGATAAGAATACAAAATCAACATTAGATATTTTTAAAGCAAAAGCAAGTGCTGCTTTAAAAAGAAAGAAATCCAAAATTACATTTACAATGAGTTTTCCATCTTTTGCAAAAGATACAGAAGATGGAACAAAGGGAGAGCCTTTGGAAATTAAATTTAGAACGTTATCAGATGCAGAGGTCAACGATTGTATTGCATATGAAAGTGATGATCCATCAGCAAGTGATAAATATGCAATGTATTTGTCGAGTTGTGAGCCATCGTTGAAAGAATTGGGTCAAGCATTAAAAGAAGCTGGTGAAATTGTTACTCCTTTTGAAATCATGGATATGTTTGAACGCCATGAGGTTACAGAAGCTGCCATGATCATTATGGAGCAGTCAGGAGTTATTGGTAAAAACAAAGTCAGTATTGTAGACAAAGGAATTGAAAACTTAAAAAACTAATTAGAACAAATGGTGAGTTTAACCTGCTTCATCATTATGTTCAGTTGGGTTGGAAGATTGAAGAGTTTATAGAACAAGATACCTACTATAAACTCTTTTATAAAGCTTCAATGGAAGTCTATTTTGAAGATTTGAAAAAAAGCATGCAGGTAAAAGTAAAGGCTGGAGGTGATTGACATGCCAATTGTTGAACGAATAAAGATATCTGATGAAGGTATATCGACTTTAAAGAAGTTAAAAGATGAACACAAGTCCTTTAAGGATGAAATCAAATCTACAAGAAAAGAATTAAAAGAGGCTTGGGATCATAGATATAAACCTACGATAGAAACAACGTCAGCAATGAAAGCAATTCGCACCATGCAGTCCAAAGCGAATGAGTTCAAAAATAATTTACGAGCAAGATTTCATTTGGAAGATAATGCAGTTTTAAATAAGATAAATAACATTTATAAAAATCTCTTAAAACTATCTCAAATGGTCGTTGCACCGATTGTTAAAATAAGAGACCATGCACTATCAAAACTGAAATCTACAATTAAATTATTTAATGATCTTAAAAACAAAGTTGTTTCCCCTATCGTTAAGTTGAAAGATAATTTTACTTCTAAAGCTAAGAAAATAAAAAATGAGGTCAAATGGTTAGCAAAAACAATTGCTCGACCTGCAGTTTATTTAAAAGATAGAGCAACTCCAACAGTTTCAAAAGTTATATCGAAATTAAAGGGTGTTGCTGGAAAGACGTATAAAGCAACGATAAGTGCAGTCAATAAAACAGCAAGTGGCATTTCTTCTGCAGCTAAGAGTTTAGCAAAGATAGGAAAGAAGTTGGTTATTCCAGTCACTGTAGCTGCAACTGTAGCAACTGCAGCACTTGGAGGTGCTGTGAAGTCAGGGATGACTTTAGAAAATCAGCAAGTTAGTATTGAACATTTTATTGGGGCAACGAATAAAGATTATGGCGAAGCTCAAATAAAAGAAGCTGCAAAAACATTTACTGAGCAGTTAAGACAAAATGCGAATGCTACGCCATTTGAAACTGGCGAAGTTATTCAAGCAGGAAGTCGTGCAATTGCTATTACCCAAGGAAATACTCAGTCAGCAATGTCACTTGTAAAACTAGCTGAGGATATGGCTGCAGCAAGTGGTGGTACAAAATCAGTAAGTGATGCAATGGAAGCACTGGCTGATGCGAAACTTGGGGAAATGGAACGTTTAAAAGAGTTCGGTTTTAAAGTTTCTGCAGATGAGTTTAAAGCAAAAGGTTTTGAAGGTGTATCGAAAGATCTTCAAGATTTCTATGGTGGTGCTGCATCCAAGTTAGCAACTACAGGTTCAGGTCTTTTATCTACAATTACAGGAAAATTAAAATCAGGCGTATCTGATTTTGGTCTTAAAGTTGTTGATCAATTAAAACCAGTATTTACGAATATTATTGGTGTTATTGATAAAGCAACGCCTTATGTAGAAAAGTTTGGAACTGCATTTGGTGAAAGTCTTGGAAATGGAATTGAATACATATCTTCAGTAATGCCTTCTTTTATCAATGGGTTTAAACAGATGATGCCTGCTATTCAATCGCTTGTTTCAGGAGTGCAACAAATGTTGCCACCGATTATGGCTTTTGGTAGCACTGTTGTTGGCACGATTCAAAATATCGTAATTAAGGCAACGCCTGTCATTGATCAGATCGTTCAGGCAATCGCTCGTATCTTGCCAGCAGTTCAACCTATTTTCTCACAGATTGTTACTACTGTTGGAAATATCGTAACAACTGTATTGCCACCACTCGGAAATGCCTTTTCAATGATAGCCGATGTGATTGTTGCAATCGCTCCAGTAGTTTCAGATACATTTGGAATTATCAGTGAGTGTGTTACAACAGCAGTTTCAGGTATTTCAAGTGTGATTCAAGGTGGATTAGATTTAATCAGTTCAATTTGGTCAGGAAGTTGGCAAGGGTGTGTTGATGCATTCGGCACAATTTTCGGTGGAATTGCTGAGATTTGTAAAGCACCGATCAATGCAGTTATCTCAATTATCAATGGAGCAATAGATGGAATTAATAGTATTGCAATTGATGTTCCTGATTGGGTTCCTTTTGTTGGAGGAGAACATTGGGGATTAGATTTAGGACATATTCCATTACTCGCAAAGGGTGGGGTTGTCAATAAAGCAACAACTGCTGTTGTAGGTGAAGCTGGGAAAGAAGCAGTCATGCCATTAGAAAGAAATACAGGATGGATAGGAAATCTTGCAAACCAAATTACAAGTAGGATGCAAGGTTATACGATCAATTTACCTCGTGTATTAACGCAAATGCCAGTTACTAACACAGGTACTACGTCACCAGTTAAAGGTGGAAAGACAATGTCTGTAGTAATTACAATTGCAAAATTGGCAGATAGCATTGTTGTAAAAGAAAAAGAAGATATTGATGAAACTGCTGAAAAAGTGGCAGAAAAGATTTTAGAAGTTATTGAAAATTTATAAGGAGGGATTGAACAGTGAAAAAAAGAGTTATTGAATTAAGTGTCAATAATAGACAGGAGTTCATTCAACTTCCTGTGAATCCTCCTTCTATTATTTTTACGGATATGCAAAATAATCAACAAATCAATTTGTTGGAGGTTGGTACAGCGTTGTTGATAGGAAATCGTGGATTAATTTCAACAACTCTTGAAAGTTTCTTTCCATCAGAAAAATCGCCATTTTATAAAAGAAATGGTGGAACAAGAACACCACAGGAATGTAGTGCTCTTATAAAAAAATGGAAAGATAAAGGTATGATCGTTCGTTTGATTATATCGGATATGGATATAAATATAGCAATGGTGATTAACAATTACAGTCCTACAATTAAAGAGGGCGATGATGATATTTCGTATAGTATTGAATTGGTTGAATATAAGACTTTAAATGTTCCTACAGTAAAGGTTTCAACGAAAGTCAAAAGTTCAATCGTAAAAAGACCAGCGACTTCCAGTAAATCTTCATCAACGAAAAAAAGTGCATCAACTGGTCGCAGTTACACGATAAAAGGTGGGGATACTTTATGGGGAATTGCTACTCGTTATTATGGAAATGGTGTGCATTATAAGAAGATTTATAATGCAAATAAAAACACGATTGAAAGTGTTGCAAAAAAACGAGGGTTTAAAAGTTCGCAAAATGGTCATTGGATTTTTGCTGGAACAAAAATAACGATTCCATAATGGAACTATTAACAAATGGAAAAAATATCATCGAATTAGTTCGTGAAATTACATGGTCAGGAGATACAAAAGAAGTTTCACGAAAAATCAGCTTTGTTATATATCAAAATGAATTAGATAAACTCATGCCTTTAATTAATATCAAAATTGGCAGTGACATTATTTTTAAAGATGATAATGGAAAAGCTATCTTTGGTGGTGTAATTAAAAAACGAGATAAGAAGAGTGCTGAAAAGAGTTATACATTTTTGGCATATGATTTAATGTTTCATGTCAACAAATCAGAAATATCAAAGATATTTGATTCAACTCCTGAAGCAATTACGAAGAATATATGCAGTGACCTTAATATACCTACTGGAAATATAGAAAAAACAAATGTTAAAGTCTATTATCCATGTATCAAGAAATCGGCATACGAAGCTATTATGATTGCTTATACGCAAGCAGGATATGCAACAGGAAATGTGTATATGCCATTGATGAAAGATATCAATAAACTCTGTGTGATAAAAAAAGGTCAGTATTCAGGAGTGGTCTTAGAAGGTACTTATAACTTAGAAGATAGCACATATTCTGAAACATCGGAAAATGTAGTCAATAAGGTTGTGATTACAGATAAAGAAGGAAATACTTTAAAAATACTTGATGATATTACTTCAATGAATGAACATGGAACAACACAAAAAGTTTATAAAAGCGAAGATGGAAAGGATTCCACTGCAGAGGCAAAAGCATTATTTCATGGAATAGATCAATCAGGAAGTGTTATTGCTTTAGGTGATGTAAGAGCAATATCAGGGTATTCAGTGGCGGTTCAGGAAAGTAAATCAGGTTTATATGGTTTGTTTTATATTGAAAGTGATACACATACATTCATAGATGGGAAACATGAAATGACATTAACATTAGCATTTGAAAATACGATGGATGAAAAAGACTTACCTTCATCATAGAAAGGAGTGCAGGAAAGATGAAAAAGACAGATAGAAAAATTGTTGAAATGATTGAAAAGCTAAGAGGCAATAATGAAAATAGACAAAATCTATTAGTGGCAAAAGTGGCGAGATTAAATCCATTTGCATTAAAACTCTATGATTTAACAGTTACAAAACATATTTATGTGAATGATTCCTTTCTTAAAACATCTTCAAGCGAAATTGAAGAAAATATCAGTTGGAATTATGAACATGATTACGTTCCCTCAACAATGCTTAATTTCACAAAAAGAATGCTAAGAGAAGATTTATTAGCTGTTGGTGATACTGTCATTGTTCTTCAAGATGGCATCTCTTTTTATGTGTTAGAAAGGGTTAGAAAAGTTGTATGAGCAATTCTATTTTTCCTTTTATAGATGTTTCAAATGTAAATGAAAATGCTGAGAATGAAGAAATTGAAGAATTATGTGAATATGCTTTTGATTTTAAAAACAATTGCTTACTGAAAGATGAAACAGGACAAAACTATTATGTGTATAAAAATGATGCCTTAAAGATATGGATATATAAAGCATTGATGACACCAAGATATCGACATTTGGCTTATACAGAAGAGTATGGAAATGAAATGTTCTCTATGATTGCACAATCTATCGACCAAGAAATATTGATTTTGGAACTAAAACGATATATTACAGAAGCTCTTATGTATAACATATATATCCAAGAATTAAATAGTTTTGAGTTTTTAATTGAAGGTTCAAAGATTTTTATTAAGTTTCATGTGATATCTATCTATGGTGAAATGGATATTAAACATGTTATGAAAGAAGGTGATGGATAATGGAAAAAAGAGATTATCAAGAAACAATAGATGCTCTTACAAATGATGAGTATTCAGTAGAATCCATCATCGCTAGAATGCGTGATAATCTTGAAAATTCAACAAGTAAAGTAGAAGGTTCATTTGCGATGGATAGCATACAAGCAGTTGCTCAAGAACTTGCACGAGCAGTAAATATGCGAATTATAGATTTTATAGATTTAGCAATGCTAGACACTACTGCATATGAATTTTTAGATAGGAAAGGTCAAGATTATGGAATAGAGCGTAATCCTGCTACTCCATCTGTAGGTTATGTTCTTTTCAAAGGAAAAGAGGGAACGATCATTCCTAAAGGATTAACTTTGATATCAGATGCAAATACATTCCAAACAGATTATGAGGCAATCATACCATCAGCAGGAGAAATTGAAGTAAGAGCAATTTGTACAACAGCTGGTATTTCAGGGAACATACTAGCAGGTGCTATTACTGGAATACGTTCAACAGAAAGCATAGATGGTGTGACAGCAACCAATAAAGAACCATTTGAGGGTGGAACTGAGGAAGAAACAGATGATTCATACCGCAATCGTATTTATGAAAAGATACGAATGCCGATATCTTCAGGAAATGCAAACTCTTATGTCTATTGGGCTAAACAAGTTTCAGGGGTAGGAAATGCACGATGTATTCCTTTGTGGAATGGTGCTGGAACAGTAAAAGTAGTTATTTTATCTGCAGATGGTACTGCACCTGATGACCAAATCATAGAAAATGTAGCATCATATATCGAAACACAAAGACCGATAGGAGCAAAGGTTACAGTTTCCAAGGCACAAGAAAAGGCAGTTGAAATTAGTGGAAACATTAAGATTAAGTCAGGTTACAAGCTAAGAGATGTACAAACAGAAGTCAGTCTAGTCATCCAAAAATATTTAACTGGTATTGCGTATGAAGAGGAAAACAAAGTGCTATCTTATTTTAAGGTTAGTGACCTCATTTTCAATGTGGAAGGTGTTTCTGATGTGTTGGATTACACTATCAATGGTGGAAAAGAGTCTATTACTGCAGGAGCTGAAGAGTTCTTTTCTTTATCGGAGTTGGTATTAAATGAGAATTGATACATTAAGTTTTCTTCCGCAGTTCTTATTGGATAATCCTGATATTAAAGAATTATTAAATAGCGAACAGTTAGAACTGGATAAATTTATGAATTATATTGAACTAATGCGTGAGCAAGTTTTTATTAACTCATCAAGTATTTATCTGCCAAGATATGAAAAGATTTTTGGTTTAAATGTAAGTCCAGCATTAAGTGACCAAGAACGTATTGGTCGAATTCTTGCAAAGTTAAATACAAGAACAAATTCAACAGTTGAAGCTATTAAGAATGTAGTGACGTCTATAACAGGATGTCAAACAGAAATAGATGAATATTATGAACAATATAAATTCATGATTCATGTATTACGAGATAATTCGCAAATTATCAGTATTGAAGATATTAAAGAGTCTGTGGAAGTAATAAAACCAGCACATCTTGCTTTTGGTGTGATGATGAATTGGAAATGGACAATTGGTTTATCTGTGAAAGAGGTCATTTATAAAGTTGCTCATGATGTCTGTGGTGATAGTGGTGGCGAATATGATTATTGTGGTGAAACACCAGTATTAAGTTATCTTGGAAAAATTGAAGAATCAACAATGAAAATTGATTTCCATGATAAAGCATATGGTTATCCATATCAGTTTGCAGGAACATATCCTACTATTTCAACATTAGGAAAAACGAATGACGAGAATGGAAAAATAGATGTGGAAGTTGAGAATTACACCACACCACTGCTATTTGCAACAGAAGATGGAGATTATTGTGGTGAAGATTAGGAGGGATGTATATGCCATTTAGTAAGAAAGCATTTAAAGGTCTTGTTTCTCATACTCATAAAGAAATTGTTTCAGCAAAGTATAAAATTGGTGCAAAATATTACGATGCAACAATCAACAGTATAGAAGAACAAGATTCAGAATTAATCCTACATTTACAGTTTAATCCTTCGATTACAACAGAAGTTACAGTATCAGAAATTGCTTTGTATGATACTTCAGGCGAGTTGTTTTATTCAAAGGCAGAAAACATTAAATTCAATCCAGTAAATGAAGGAATTATTGTGAAAATAACAGTCAATTTTATGGAGGTGAGTTAAATGGGATTACTATACAACGCAACAAAGTGGTTAGATCATGTCACACAATATCCAATGCGTAGAAAAATCACACAAAATAGTGATGGAACAAGCGATATTGTAAGAGCTGAAGGAAGCATTATTCAGCAAGGAACGCCACGAAATGCAAAAAACTATAACAATATGGAAAGTGGGATTTTAGCAAATCAAATTCACATATTAGTATTACAACAAGAAATGTTACAACAACAAAGAGCATCAAAAGAAAATCGTGGGGAATTTGGCGATGTTGAAATAACAAACACAAATAAATATCCTTTTTCTTCTCCTGCAGTTACAATACCAATCAAAGAAAAAAGGTCAAACTTTGATTATACAGTGCAAGTAGAAGTGATGGAAACTGATGGAAATATTGAAGTTGTTGAAATTTTTGATAAACAGTTAAATGGATTTAAAATTGCTTTTAAAGGCAGTGCAAAAAAAGTGAAATTAAAATATAAAGTAACAGGAGGAAGATACTAATGAAAGATGCAAAAGTAATTAACATGAATGCAGGTACAAAGATTGATTATGAAATCATGGGGAATAAAATTATTTTCAATGATGAATTGATGTTAAATCTTGAAAAGTATGAGCGTGATGATCCAATGCATATTGATGTCTGCATGGATGAGTTTGGATGCTTATGTATGGGATTGGCAAATAATTATGTAGCTCAAATTGATATTCCAGCAAGAGAATATGAATTTGTAGAAGATGGAAAAGATGAGGAAGGGAATTCAAAATACAATAAAGTTGCAGTTCCGTTTGACATGGAAAAAGTAACAATTACATTATGGGAGGTTGAAGAATAATGGAAACAAATTTCGATGCAATCAAATTAGCAGTTGAAGCAGCAACTGGTGGGAAAAACACAGTATTATTTGATGATTTAGGTAATCCATCGATTATGGTGAGAATTCCTAAGTTTAAAATTAGTGATGTTATTGCTGGAGGTTCAAATTCAGTGCATCCTGCTTTCATTGTAAATGGTGTGGAAGTTGATGAAATCTTTATCAGTAAATATCAAAACATCGTAAAAAATAACCGAGCATATTCATTACCAATGCAAGACCCTGCAGCATATATTGATTTTGATACAGCAAGAAAAGCGTGTGAATCTAAAGGAAAAGGCTGGCATTTAATGACAAATGCAGAATGGGCTGCGATTGCGTTATGGTGTAAGAAAAATAACTATTTTCCAAGAGGAAATAACAATTACGGAAGTGATGTATCATATCCACATGAAAAAGGTGTAGAAACCTATAAATATGATGGGAAAACTGGTAGAGTTGGAACAGGTTCTGGTCCAGTTACATGGGCGCATGATGGAAGTAATTCAGGTATCTTTGACTTGAATGGAAATGTATGGGAATGGATTGGAGGACTTCGTTTAGTTGATGGTGAAATCCAAGTTATTGCTGATAATAATGCAGCAAGCGATGCAGATATGACTGTAAATTCTAGCCATTGGAAAGCGATTGATAAGAGTGGAAACTTGGTTGCTCCAAAATCAGCCAATACATTAAAGTTCGATTATACAGTAGATCCAGGTACTGTAAATGCAGGGAAAGGACTTCCTAAATTAGTAACAACCCTAGCGCATCAACAAACAAATGATGAGCCATATGCAGCAGGACAATTTGAAGATATGACAGCAGATGTAAGTATCACTCCACCTGAAATCTTAAAGGCGTTAGCGATTTATCCTGATGGAACAAAAGCAAATCATGGAGATTATATCTATATGAGAAATAAGGGAGAGCGTTTGCCTTTTCGTGGTGGCTCTTTTTGGGAGCCTTCCCATGCCGGCGTGTTCGCTTTGAATCTGACAACCCACGCTCCTCTTCCGATCACGATATTGGTTTTCGCTCCGCTTTCGTAAATTTGTAATTTTGGTATCAGTGTTCTGTTTTTGCCACGTAAGTGGCAATCAATCCAACCAGCGAAGTTTAATAAGCTGGTGGGTATTTTTTTCTATGTTTTTTGAAATGATTATGATAAAATTTACAAAGGTGATATGGAATGGAAAAAGAATTAGGCATATATGAAACGCAATTAGTTATTCAACAAGAAGTATATGATATGCTATTATATGCTTATCCATTGTTAGATCACTTTCCAAAGAGTCAAAAATTTTCATTAGTTCAAGATATAAAAAGAAGTATGGATTTAGTTCTTAAATATGCAATTACTGCAAATAAGAAGTATTCTAAAACCACAACACTTGAAAAAATGGATGTTGAATTGGCTGCATTAAAAGTATATATAAGATTGGCTTTTGAATTACAGTATTTCAAAGGCGAAAAACAATACATGGAAATGTCAAGAAGACTTGATAAAGTTGGGAAGATGTTAGGTGGTTGGCTGAAAGCTGAAAGAGAAAAATCAGGTAATAAAAGCGTAGAAAAAACTTATATATGTGAAGTGTGTGGTGCAAAAATTACTCCTAAATCCTATGAATATTCAATGAGGAATTTTGGAAAGGCTCTTTGTTATGCTTGTCAGAAAAAATATAAGGGATTAGATTTAATGTGATACCTTTTCGTGGTGGCAGTTTTCGTACGACTGCGACTGGTGGCATGTTCGCTTTGACCATCAGTTCCCCACGCTCTCGCAGTGACTCTGCTTATGGTTTTCGCTCCGATCTATTCTTGAAATGAATTAGGGATTAGACTATAAGCGTTTGCCTTTTCGTGGTGGCTCTTTCAACAATTCAGCGAATGCAGGCGTGTTCGCACTGAATTTGAACAATCCACGCTCCAATACTTGGGATAATTTAGGTTTTCGCTCCGCTCTGTCCTTTAGGGATTAGGCTTAATAGAAGACTTTTCGTGGTGGCTCTTTTTGGGAGCATTCCAATGCCGGCGTGTTCGCTTTGAATCTGAATAACCCACGCTCCTACTCAGACATCAATAGAGGTTTTCGCTCCGCTCTAACCCAATAAAGAGCAAAAGGGATTGGACTATATGCTTTGCCTTTTCGTGGTGGCTATTGGGGTAATAGTTCTCAAGCAGGCGTGTTCGCACTTAATCTTGACAACCCACGCTCCAATTCCAATCACAATATTGGTTTTCGCTCCGCTCTGCTCTTGCCATTAGTTATATGATGGATACGTCTGTCATTTCAAATCAAGGGAATAAAGGAGTCTAATTCCATGCTGAATAGCAAAAAAATTATTAAAGATGAAAGTCGATAGTAATGAAAAATGAACTCCGCTAAGCATCTTGAAAATTAGGTGATTTAACATGGCTAAAATTAAGAATATATATGATTATATCGTTAGTGATGAAAACATATATAATGCTTATATTAATGCTCGCAGGAAAAAGAGATATAGGAAAAAAGTATTAGTTTTCACTCAAAATTTAGAAGCAAATTTAGTTAAAATTCAAGAAGAATTAAAACAAGAAATAGTTGATTATCCTAAGTATAAAGAGTTTTATATTTATGAACCAAAATGCCGATTAATTCTTGCTCAAGAATTTTCAGAAGTAATAAAGCAATGGGCGTTTTATCAAGTTCTTAGTCCTATTTTTAATAAAATGTATATTAATGATTCATATGCATGTATCGAAGGAAGAGGACAAATTAAAGCGATTAAAAGGCTTCATTACTGGTTGCAGTTAGTGAATAGTAATAGATATAACCTTATGAAACAGGGAGTAGATGCATCGCATTTGAATAAGTGGTATTATCTAAAAATAGATTTTAGTAAATACTTTTATCGAGTAGATCATGAAGTTATGATGAAAGTATTGAAAAAGAAGATAAAAGATGAACGTGTACTTAGATGGATTAAAACAAGAATAGAAAGTCCTGAAACGCCTTTTGGATTACCAAGAGGAATGCGACCTGAAGATGTAGAAATAAGTCAACGTTTATATGATAAAGGGATGCCAGTTGGTGCTTTAATTTCTCAAATGTTAGCAAATGTATATAATGATCAAATGGATCAATATGCTAAAAGAACATTAGGCATTAAATATTATATCCGTTATCAAGATGATATTATTATCTTATCGGATGATAAAAAGCAGATTAAAGAATGGCATAAGAAGTTAGAACAATTTGCGAATGATGTAATGAAAATGGATATGAACCAAAAAACATGCATTAGACCTATTAATCAAGGCATCGAGTTTTGTGGTTTTCGCTTATGGGCAACTCATATAAACATTAGAAAAAGCACTGCTTTGCGAATTAAAAGAAACTTAAAAGGTGTGATGAAAAAGTATAATGAAGGAAATTGTACTTTAGAACATGCAACCCAAGTTGTGAATTCATATTTTGGATTGTTAAAACATTGTGATAGTCACGCCCTAAAAACTGCAATATTTGGCGATTATGAAAAAGGAAAAGAAGGATGGTTTGTACTGACTAAAAGCAAAGAAAGTCAGTAGACCATCTTTTTAAATTTGTTTTAAAAGACTTTATTTTTTGATTTAATCTTTCCTATATATAATACATTCACGAAGGGAGGTATTATATATGGATATTTCTAAAGCAATATCGTTATTAATGCTCTTATTAACATTCGCTATTCTTATTCAGTTTCTTGTAAACAGATTAAAAATAGTTTTAGGTAGTACAGTTTCAAAGTATTTACCTGCAGATGTATTAGCAGCATTACTAGGAATTATGTTTTCCTTTATGTTTGATATTGATATCTTTCAATATTTAGGATTAACATCATCAGTTCCTATTGTTGGTTTTATTGTTTCAGGCTTGATTATCTCAGCTGGAGCACCAGCAATTCATGAACTAATTACAAGCGTTAGAGAGCAAAGAAAACAATTAGAAGATTATTCAAAAAAAGGAGGAGTTTAAAATGATCACAATAATTAAAAATCTAGTTTCACAAGCAAAATATGGAATTAAATGTCCTTATTCTATGAATCCAACAAGAATTGTTGTTCACAATACTGCAAATGATGCTTCAGCACAAAATGAAATTGCATATATGATTCGTAATGATAATGAGGTATCTTTCCATTTTGCAGTTGACGATAAAGAAGTTGTTCAAGGTATTCCATTAGATCGTAATGCTTGGCATTCAGGTGATGGAGGAAATGGAAAAGGAAATAGAGAAGGAATTGCAATTGAAATTTGTTATTCTAAAAGTGGTGGAGAACGCTTTATTAAGGCTGAAAAATTGGCAGCGAAATTTATTGCTCAATTATTAAAAGAACGAGGATGGGGTATTGATAAAGTAACTAAGCATCAAGATTATTCAAATAAGTATTGCCCACATCGTACTTTAGATATGGGGTGGCAACGCTTTTTAGATTTAATTAAAGCAGAGTTAGGTGATAATCAATCTACACCAAGCAAAAAAACTAATGAAGAAATTGCAAAAGAAGTTATTAATGGAAAATGGGGAAATGGTTCTGAACGCAAGGAACGTTTAACAAAAGCAGGATATGATTATGGAACAATTCAAGCATTAGTAAATGGAATGTTAGGTAGTCCAACTCCAGCTCCAAAACCAAGTAAATCAATTAGTCAATTAGCAGATGAAGTGATTGCTGGTAAGTGGGGGAATGGTTCTGAACGTAAAGAACGTTTAACTCAAGCAGGTTATGATTATAACGCTGTTCAAGCTAAAGTGAATGAGAAATTAAATGGTAAAAAACCAGTTAAAAAATCAAACGAAACCATTGCCAAAGAGGTAATCAATGGTCAATGGGGAAATGGTTCTGAACGTAAAAAACGTTTAACTCAAGCTGGATATGACTATAATGCTATTCAAAGTATTGTAAATCGTATGTGTAGTTAAATTTGTAGGATAGTAGGAATGCTATCCTATTCTCCTGTTATAACGATACCCTATGTTATAAGGAGGAGAGTAAAAAAATGAATAGTTTTATACCATGGATAGGTGGAAAGAAATTACTTAGAAAAGAGATTCTAAGTCGATTTCCGCAAGATATTACACGATATATTGAAGTTTTTGGTGGTGCTGGATGGGTGTTTTTTGGTAAAGAAGTGAACAGTAAGCAATTAGAAGTATTTAACGATTTAAATGGTGATTTAATCAATTTATATAGATGTGTTAAATATCATCCTGATGCAGTTCAAAAAGAATGTGAGTTATTGCTGAATTCTCGTGAATTGTTTTTAGATTTTAAGTCGCAATTAGATGAAAGAGGTTTAACTGATATTCAAAGGGCAGCACGTTATTTATATCTAATAAAAATATCATATGGAGCTGATAGGGAAACATATGGAACGCATACTAAAAATATTTATTACGCAGTTGATATGTTGAAAGATATTAGCAACAGGCTTAAAAAGGTTGTTATAGAAAACAAAAATTATGATAATCTTATTAAGATTTATGATAGAGAAGGTGCATTGTTTTATGTTGATCCACCTTATTATGAAACTGAAAAATATTATGGGAATTTATTTTCAAAAGAAGATCATGTAAACTTAAAAAATATACTTTCAAATATTAAAGGTCGTTTCATTTTATCTTATAATGATTGTGATTATATTCGAGATTTATATAAAGATTTTTATATAGAAGAGGTCGAAAGAAATAACAATCTTATAAGGTCAAATAATGGAAGATATAAAGAATTGATAATTAAAAATTTCAAGTAAAATATCGTATTTCGATAGAGTTTATCAAAAATTTTATAACGCTTCTTATAATGTTAAAATCATCATAAGGGGTATCGTTATGGCAGTTAGAATTCATTTATCTGATATTCTTGGTAAACGAAAGATGAGTCAATCTGAACTATCGAAAAAAACAGGAATTAGACCAAATACAATCAATGAAATATATTGGGAATTAGTAGATAGAATTAACTTAAATCATATTGAATTAATATGTAAAACATTGCATTGTAAAGTAGAAGATTTGATAGAAATTGAAGAAGATAAATGAGCAAAATAAAAAGGTGTTTAACTTGATTTTAAAAGTCAATTAAACGCCTTTTTTTATACTTTTAATTTTCGCAATTTATATGCAACATTTTCGCAATTTGCCTGCAACATTACAAAAATCCAATTTATATTCTTTCTATTCTTTTTATAAATCTTATCCAAACATTTTCCACTCAGTGAGTGGAAAATTAGATTTATTGTCATGGACTCACTATAGAGTATTATTACAAGTTGAAGATGTAGAAGCTCGTGATTGGTATGCAAAGGAAGCATATGATCAAACATGGAGCGTAAGAACATTACAAAGAAATGTTTCATCACAATATTATTATCGAATGTTAAAAACCCAAAGTCCTTTAGAAGTTGAAACCGAAATGAAAGAATTAACTTCTTCTTATCAAAATAAGTTAGAATTTATAAAGAATCCGATTGTGGCTGAATTTTTAGGAATGCAGGAAGATACTTCTTATTTAGAATCTGAATTAGAACAAAGTATTATTAATAACTTACAAAAATTTTTAATGGAATTGGGAAAAGGATACGCTTTTGTCGCAAGGCAGCAACATATTCATACAGAAAAAGAAGATTACTATATCGATTTAGTATTCTACAATTATATTTTGAAGTGTTTTGTTTTGATTGACTTAAAAACGTCAAAGATTACACATCAAGATGTAGGGCAGATGGATATGTATATTCGTATGTATGATGAATTAAAACGAAACGAAGGAGATAATCCAACAATTGGAATTGTCTTATGTTCGGATACAGATGAAGATATTGCCAAATATTCTGTTATGCATGGAAATGAACAATTGTTTGCTTCTAAATATAAATTATATTTGCCAACAGAACAAGAGTTAAGGGCAGAAATTGAGACGCAAAAAGAATTGTTCTACTTACAGAATAAAGAAAAAAAGAGAATCTAATTAATTTAAGGTAATGATACTAAATTTATTGAAATCGTGATATGATTTGATACTATTGAATATATCAAATGAGTATAAATGATAAAACAAACAGGTTGTCATATATATGAGAACTTATTGAGTTCGAATAGTTCCGAGTTTTCAAAATGCTCTTGAATAGGGTATTTTTTTGCATCTTTTTTCTTTCGTGAAATGCATTTATACATGCTGATTACTTCATTCGTTCAAACATCAAAATTGAATTTTTCGAAGATAAATGCAAAATTACAAGTCCAGGAGGAATATTCAATGCCTCTATGGAAGAAATCATGAAAGGTACACAAACTTATCGTAATCATAAATTAGTAAATATATTTGATAAGTTAGGATTAATTGAAAATTTTGGGACAGGAATGCCAAGAACTTTTGACGCTTATAAGAATGAAGATAGAAAGCCAGTTTTTGAAGCAACGGATAATTTTTTCTATGTTCATTACCTAATTTAAATTATTTGGATAACTACCAAATAAATGACCAAATAAATGATATGGATTTAGAAATATTAAAAATGATTAATGCAAATCCAGGAATTAAAGTTTCTGAACTTCAAAAAAGACTATCTATAAATAATTTTCAAGTGAGTGAAAATCAGATAAGAAATTCAATAAAAAGAAAAATATATGATCTTATTGAATATAAAGGTTCGAAAAAAACTGGCGGGTACTATATTAAAAACGGATAAGAAATGCTACCACCACAGGATATATAGAATATAAATGAAATGAATTTGTAGTATTCTTTTAAATAAAATAATCAATTTGAATCAGAAATAAAACTTCTAACTAACAAGTGGTATGCATGAATATCACTTGTATTTCTTATCTGTAAATCTAAACTTCTGTTATGCATTTTAAATTGAACTAGACATCAAAACAATATTCATAACATCAATTTATAAAAAACATATTTTATAGTATAACGTGTGTATGCAGTCAAATATATGTGCTTGTTTTGCTTGTAGAATATAAAAGAGAAGAATGCTATACTTACACTATATAAATAAAGGACAGTGATAGGATATGAAAAGACTAAAAAAACGATATGATTTATTTGTATTTTTGTTTCTATTTCTAATTATTCTCTTCTTGACTCTTAATCTTATTCTAGGCTTAAATACGAATATATACATTCTAGCTGCATATCTATGTATATTAGTTTTTGCATTTTGCATTTTCAAAGTACTAAATGAATGGATAATCATACAGAAGCAACTTTTTCTTTTCGGACAGCCACTTTCTCAAGAACAATTTCTATTCTTGAAGAGTTTTGCCTTGCAGCCAAAAATAAAAATAGTTCGTTCTTTGATGACGGCACTTTCTCTTTTTACACAAAACGAGAAAGAAGAGGCTATCGTACACATCAATCAAGCATGGAATAAGATACAGCGCTTGTCTAATGCTGTGAGCAATATAAGACTTCAAGGACGTGTAAACGCTTGTTATTTATTGCTGCATTATCTAGCAGGAGAAGAAGTTTCAAATATCGTAATAGATAAAAGATACGACAAAGATGACCAGCTAGTCATTCAATTCCTTCAACATCTATCTACTTGTAAGAAAAGCGAAATTTGTTTAGATGATCTCTTTGAATTAGAATCTTCGTTAGAACAAGTGAAGAGTGTATTTTATCGTCAATATTTAACTTTACTGTTGAATCGACAAAGATATGCATTACAGCCACAGCGAGCAATTGAAGAAATTACACAATTGTATGAAGTAAGCAACCTGGATGATGTAAAACAGCAGTGTGCAGCAAGCTTACAATTATGGGAAAGGAAGGAAGAAATATGATTACACAAATATTTAAACAAACTGCTGCTTACAAAGTCATGATCATTGTTTTCCTTTTATTTACTCTTATGTTCATAGTAACAATTCATTCTTTTCAAACCTATACTGGAATTTTAATATTTTTTCTTCTAGAAATGATAATTTTGGGTGAAATACTAATGGTAGGATTTTCAAAAGTAAATAAAGTCATGAAGAAAGAATGGCAAGATCCTTTAGAAATGGAACTGGACCCTGCTAAAATAAAAAGAGCTCTTGAACAACAACCTAAAATTGTCAATACAGTAGAGGGGTATAATATGCAGGGTATATGTGAAATGCTTTTAGGCAATGTGGAGACAAGTCTTCCTTTGTTTCAAAAAGCATTGCAGCTGCATCCTGATAAAAAGAATCAATTTGTTTTATACTGTAATTTAGCTAAAGTCTCTTTACAGCAAAAACAAATGGAACAAGCAAAACAATATTTTATGCAGGCAAAAAGTATTTGTAATCAGTTACCATCTGCAATAATAAAACGAAATCAATGCGAATTACTTTTAAAGCATATCGAAATGCAGATAGGGTATATACAGGGAACCTATACAGCTGCGCAATATATTGCCTATCTAAAAAAACGATTGCTGAGTGATTATGCAACTCTTCGAGTGAGAATGGATATACGCTATCAATTGGCTTGTTTGTACCATGAACAAAAGGATGATGAACGAGTTTATGAACAGTTAAGATGGTTGGAAAAATTTGCAAATAAGACAATTTATGTGAATAGAGTGCATGAATTCTTAGAAGAAAGGGTGAGTGAGCAGTGAAAATTATACGTATTTGGATAACGCTGCTAATCATTCAGCTTTTCGTTGTTACTGGTTTATGGTTTATGTCAAGGTTTGAATATGTACGTGAGGAAGAATCAGTAATAGAAAATGTTCCAATAACGAATAATGAACCGATTCAAAATCAGCAAAACCCTGAACCTGTCATAGAAGATAAAAAAGCACCTGTTGTTGCACAAATACAGCAGGCAAGCAATATTCTTCGTATTCAAGATGATGATTTGAAAGTAGAGTCTTTGCAAAATAGAGAAAACCAGCAGCTTAAGATTACGGATGGAATTGTTTTTGTAAGCAAGGATTCACAAAATTGGATAGAAGTACCGGTACATCCAAAAGATTTGCAAGATTTTTGGTTACCTTATCTTCGCATGGGAGAACAGAGTTATTATATGGATGAAGAGCGAATATTGCTTGCTTATACACCGTCAAAACAACAACCACATTTGTTAGTAAGAAATCAGGCAAATATTTGGCAGGATATTACCTTTGATGTAGATGGTCTTTCTATTATGCAAATGTCTATTTCTCGTAACCAAGATGGAACTTATTATTTAGCAATGGTTTCTTATGAAGGCTATGTTACGCTAGGTACCAGTAAAGATGCCTTGACATGGACATTTACAAAACCAGGTTATTTAAAAGAAGCCGTTTCTTCAAGTGCAGCAATGAATGTTTATGCTTCATCTGTCATGGATGATGGAACAATTCTAATCATCACCTATGAATTGGATTGTGCCATCAGTTTAGATGGTGGCAAGACATTTACAAATCTTTTACAGGATATTTTAAAAACAGATCCATTTAAAGGTGTGTATCGTATCGACCATCGAAAAGCTCCTTTTGATGATCACCAAGGAAATTACTGTGTCCCATTGAGTGATGATTCTTTACTAATTAGTAAAGATGGAAAACATTGGGAGCATCAGTAGAAAAGAAATTGTTGCTTATCTCAAGGTAAATTAATACAGGCTAATCATAGTTATATTGGTGCAACAAAAATAAAAAATACTTAAAAAAAAGAAACTGTAATTTTCAGAGAAATTCCAATCTCTTATTTTTACAGTTTCTTTTGTTATACAACAATGTACTTATTTTGTAAGGGTTATGGTTTGTTACTAGGGGGAGACAATTATTAAATCTTCAATTTAAAATTAATAGAACAAATGAAATGAATAAAAACATTGATTTTCACCTCATACTTACATTATGTGTTAGTATGAGGTAAAATTAAGATATTACGAGAGGATAAGAAGGGAGATTAATATCATGCTATTTAAGGATGGTAGATGAGTTGATAGGAAATGTTGGTTGTTGGAATTTTAAAAGTTCTGTACTTGAAATGATGTTTTATTGATATAGAAATGTTTATTTTCATAGCTTGTATTTTCTGCTTTTGCATTATATTTGTAAGTTTTTTCAATAACTTATCAATTAAATATGTCATATTTAATCAAAATAGATTATAATATTATGGCGTTTTGTAAAACGTAAGGTTATTGGAAAGAGGGTTTGGTATGATTGAGTTTTTTAAGAAAAATATAGAACCGAAAAGCTGGTTAAGAAAAGTTGAAATCATCTTTTTAATCTTATTGTGCATTGGTTCTATTGCATCATTTGGATTTGGATTAGTAAAAATGAATGCGGATGTTGGGCAGACGCAGTTTGTGAATACGATCCAAATGACAAGAGATATGGATTTAGAGGATTATAGTGAAGATAATACGATTTGTGATGTTACCTATAAAAATGGGGATAAGCAATTAGTTGTATCATACTCCTATGAGGATTATTTGAAGCTGAATACAAAAACAATTACAGCTTATGAGTATAAAACAGAAAATGGTACAAGCTTATATTTTGATCATAAAAATGTAACAAAACAAGAAGTACAGGATTCTTATAAACAGGTAATGGCAAATGATTTGGCACCGATATTTAACTTTGGAATTGCTTCTTTAATTCTGGTACTATCTATTTTAATCATGATGCTTTTCGCAAGACAGTTTACAACATATGAAAAATCATGGTTTATGTCTATCATGGTACTGGCAACGATTTTCTCTGTTCTTTTCCCAGAAGAAAGTGCAAATGGAGTCAATGGTATTTTGATCATGCTGTTGTACTTGCTGGATACCTTCTTGAATATTCTTTGTGAATTGCTGATTTCAAAACAGTCAAGATACAATTTCCTTGTTTCTGTTTTAGTTGAAATCGTAGAAATCTTAATGTGTGTTGTATTAATGTATCGTTTTGCGACAATGGCAACGACATTATTCTTCTGGCTACCAATTGATATTATCAGTTACATCAACTGGTCAAAACATAAAGATGATGAAGAAAGTGAATTGACAGTTGTACGTAAATTAAAAGGATATCAGGAAGTATTGGTTATTGTGGGAATCATTCTTTGGACAATTGTTGTTGGATACTTTATTAGTGGATTAGATATTGCGACAGATTTCTATCATAACAAAACATTGGAAACTGCAATTATCTATATTGATGCCTGTGCATCTGCGGTAGGAATCGCAAATGGTCTGTTTATTTTCTTCAGACTTCGAGAACAGTGGATTGCATGGTATATATGTGCTTTTTTAGAAGCCATTATAAATATTGTATCCGGACAGTTTGTTCTACTTGTTTTAAAACTAGGTTATTTTACGAATACGACTTACGGATATATCAAATGGAGTAAATATATACAGTCACATACAAAAACAGAGGAAAAACAGCCACAAATATCTTAAGTTGGCTTGAGGATTTATTCTAAACTTGTTAAAATAAATCATGTAAAGAGATTACGAGAGTAGGAGTGAAAATTATGGCAATTTCAGCAGGTGATTTTAAAACAGGATTAACACTAATCGTTGATGGCGATCCTTGTCAGGTTATGGATTTTCAGCATGTAAAACCAGGGAAAGGTGCAGCTATCTTAAAAACAAAAATGAGAAACTTGAAAACAGGAGCAATTCAGGAAAGAAACTTTAATGCTTCTACAAAATTTGAACAGGCAAATATTTCCAGAAGAGATGCACAGTATTCATATGAAGCAGATTCTATTTATTACTTTATGGATTTGGAAACATATGATACATATGAATTAAGCAAGGATCAGGTTGGAGATAACCGCTACTATATTGTGGAAGGTTCTGAAGTTTCTTTGATGTTCTTTGAAGGAATGCTGTTATCTGTATCTGTTCCAGAAAAAGTAGAACTTGTTATTGCGGAAACAGATCCAGCAATCAAAGGAGCACCATCTAACCAGACAAAAGATGCGACTACAGAAACAGGATTAACTTTACGAGTACCTCAGTTTATTGAACCTGGAGAAAAAATTGTTGTATTCTCAACAGATGGTAAATATGCAGGAAGAGCTTAATAACATAAGCTCTTTTTAAAATTATGAACAAAGTTGTATTAGTTACAGGTGGCGCAAAGGGCATTGGAAAAGCAATCGTGGAAGAGCTAGGGAAACAAGGGTATGATGTTGTGATTAACTATCTGACTTCAAAAAAAGAAGCACTTGTTTTAAAAGATAGGCTTATCGAAACTTATGGGATACGCTGTATGGCAATACAGGCAGATGTTTCAAAGGAAGAGGAAGTAGATGCTATGGTTATCTCTATTGAAAAAGAACTAGGCGGTGTGGATATTTTAGTTAACAATGCAGCAATTGATTTATCGAACCTGTTTCATTTAAAAACGGCAGAAGAGTTTAGAAGAACAATGGATGTAAATGTAGTTGGTGCATTTAACTGCAGCAAACGTGTATATCGTCATATGCTGACACAGGAGTATGGAAGAATCATTAATATCTCTTCTACAAATGGAATCAACACCTATTATCCTATGTGCATTGATTATGATGCTTCGAAGGCTGCCTTAATTTCCATGACACATAATCTTGCGTTTGAATATGCCCCTTATGTTCATGTGAATTGTATAGCTCCAGGATTTATTGGTACCGAAAATGAATTGGATGGCTATGATGAAGAATTTTTAAAAGAAGAGATTGAAAAAATCATGGTCAATCGTTATGGTGATCCAAAAGAAGTTGCTTATTTGGTTAAATTTTTGATTAGTGAAGAAGCTGATTTTATCAATAATACCGTTATTCGAATCGATGGCGGACAAAAAGGAAGTTGTTAATCCAACTTCCTTCAGACTGTTGACAAAGGTGTCGACAGTCTATTTTTTATATGATAGAATAAAAAAGGCAAAAAGATTCCTATTTTACCCAAAAACATATGGTTCTTTTTGCCTTTTATAATGCTCAAAATGGTATAATAAAAGTGGGTAAAATAGGAGTGATTACATATGGCAATGACAAAAA
>ENA-OQKN01000245-OQKN01000245.1-human-gut-metagenome-genome-assembly--contig:-NODE-245-length-69135-cov-9.626464_pt1 | contig 69135 bp, 62 predicted proteins | sample MGYA00242776_ERZ504794 | MGnify/ENA primary metagenome ERZ504794 (study PRJEB26092, sample SAMD00036434) | human gut metagenome | host: Homo sapiens | study: EMG produced TPA metagenomics assembly of... | reverse complement strand
CAAGATGTGCGACATCATTTCTACAAATAGCCATCCCTAACAATTTATTAAAGAAAAGAGGTCTAGTATCGCTACTAGACCAATATCAGTTAAAGCATATTTAATATAGATTTGAACCGCCGTATGCCGAACGGCATGTACGGTGGTGTGAGAGGACAGTAATTGAACTAATCAATTACTTCCTACTCGATTATGTGTAATAATAGATGCAGAGAATTAGAAATGATGTATTTTATACAAATTAGATAGAAAAATGGAATGTATCGACTTCATGCTTAATAAGCATAAGGTTATATAAATAATAGGTATTAGACATACAGTGTCTTACTTTTTATAATAGAAGTGAATTAAAGATTAGAAATGAAGTAAGGAAAGTGATTATGAAAAGTGATAGTATAGTAATAGAAAATAAAGAAAAGAGAATGTTTTTTACAAATGAAACACTGCGTGCCATGATCATACCATTGTTTCTAGAACAGCTTCTTGTGATGCTGGTAGGACTGGCAGATACTTTTGTGGTAAGTTTTGTAGGAGAAGCTGCAGTATCTGGAGTATCACTGGTAAATTCGTTTAATACGATTTTTATATATTTATTTACAGCACTGGCATCTGGAGGAGCCGTTGTTGTTAGTCAGTATATAGGAAGAAAATGGCATACAAAGGCAAAGGAAGGAATTAGTCAGCTGCTTATGATTTCTGTTTTATTTTCGCTGTTTCTTTCTTTATGTATCTTGCCTTTTGGCAAGTCATTGTTACAGCTATTGTTTGGTCGTGTAGAAAGCAGTGTTATGGATGCATGCATTACCTATTTACGAATATCGGTATTTTCCTATCCTGCATTAGCTGTTTATAATGCAGGGGCTGCCTTGTATCGAAGCATTGGAAAAACAAAGACAACGATGCATATTTCTATTTTATCCAATATCATTAATGTGATTGGAAACATTATTGGTGTATTTGTTCTTCGTGCTGGAGTTGCAGGTGTTGCTTATCCTTCTTTGCTTGCACGCAGTTTCTCTGCCGTTGTCATTACCGTTTTATGTTTCAAAGAACATGATGGAATACGATATGATAAAAAATATATTTTTAAATGGGATAAAGAAATGTTATCTCGTATTTTAAGAGTTGCGATTCCTAATGGCATAGAAAGTGGTATCTTTCAATTTGTAAAAGTAGCGCTTAGCAGTGTGATTGCATTGTTTGGTACATATCAGATTGCCGCCAATGGAATTGCGCAAAGCATATGGAGTGTTGCAGCTTTGGTTGGTGTTACGATGGGACCTGTATATATTACGGTTATTGGACAGTGCATGGGTTCAAAAGATATACAGCAGGCAGTTTACTTTTTTAAAAAACTAACAAAGATTACAGTTGCTTTTTCAATTGTATGGAATTTACTGGTTTTTGCCATCACACCATTTATGATAAATTTCTTTTCTGTCAGTGAAGAGACAAAACATTTGGTAATTCTTTTAGTTCTTGTACACAATATATGCAATGCCCTTGCCTACCCTTTTGCCGATCCATTTGGAAAAGGGTTAAGAGCTGCGGGTGATGTAAAATATACTATGTATATCTCATTAGGAACGACCATCGGTGTACGTTTGATTCTTTCTTATTTATTTGGAATCATGCTTCATATGGGTGTAATGGGAATTGCGTATGCGATGTGTTTAGACTGGATAAGCAGAGGTATTATATTTTATCTAAGGTTTCGATCAGGTAAATGGAAAGAATTTACCTTGATTTAAATAAGAATAACAGAAAGGATGGAAGAAAACATGAAATTTTATGAAACAGATGCAGAATTTATGGAGAGATTTCAATATTTTGTAGAAGAGGAAGTGGAAAAGAAGCTAGAAAAGAATGTGGATGGAAAAACAAAAAGTTTAGCAATCCTGGCGGCTTTGTTAGGTTCACAGTCGCTTGCGTTATTTAAAGAAAAGGTTTTAGAATATGTTACAGAAACATTGACACCGGTAGAAATAAAAGAACTCGTTTATCAGGCAGTTGATTATGCAGGTTTTGGGAAAGTATATCCATTTTTACAAGCGGTGAATGAAGCTTTCCAGGAAAAAGAAATTGCACTTCCATTAGAAATACAAAGTACGACAACACTTAAAAATCGTTTAGAAAAAGGAGAAGCTGCACAGGTAGAAATCTTTGGGGCACATATGAAGGATGCATGGAAAAGCAGCACGATCAATTATTATTTAGCTTCCAATTGTTTTGGGGATTATTATACAAGAACTGGACTGAATCTAAAACAAAGAGAAATTGTTACATTTTGTATTTTGATGGCACAAGGGGGATGTGAACCACAGGTCATTGCCCATGCGAAAGGGAATATGAATCTTGGAAATGATGCACAGTTTTTAGAAAATATCGTATTGGAATGTTTGCCTTATATTGGTTATCCTAGAAGTTTAAATGCTCTTTCCTGTGTAAACAAAGCAAAAGAGTAGTTATTTTCGTAAGAAAGGCAGGGAATAAAAATGCAATATGTCAGACTTGGTAATTCAGATTTAATGGTATCTCGTATTTGTATGGGATGTATGGGATTTGGAGATGCGCAAAACGGCCAGCATACATGGACCTTGGATGAAGCACATTCTCGTGAAATTATTAAGCGAGGATTAGAATTAGGTGTAAACTTTTTTGATACTGCCATTGCCTATCAAAGTGGTACAAGTGAGCGCTACCTTGGACGTGCACTTCGTGACTTTGCGAAAAGAGAAGATGTCGTTGTTGCGACAAAATTTCTTCCAAGAACACAGGAAGAAATTGATATGGGTATTACAGGGCAGCAGCATATAGAAAGAATGTTAAACAAAAGTCTTGAAAATTTAGGAATGGATTATGTAGATTTATATATTTATCATATGTGGGATTATCAAACACCGCTTTATGATATTATGGAAGGATTAAATGAAATGGTAAAAGCAGGGAAAGTACGCTATATTGGAATTTCCAACTGCTATGCTTATCAGCTTGCACAGGCAAATGCACTTGCGGATAAATATGGATTTGCGAAGTTTATTTCTATTCAGGGACATTATAATTTGTTATTTCGTGAAGAAGAAAGAGAAATGGCAAAAATATGTGCGCAGGATAATATTGCCATGACTCCTTACAGTGCTTTAGCTGGAGGAAGACTTTCAAAACATCCTGGGGAAACTTCAAAACGTCTAGTGGAAGACAGCTATGCGAAATTAAAATATGATGCCAGTGCAAAACAAGATCAAATCATAATCGATCGAGTGAGTGAATTGGCAGATAAATATAAGGTAAGCATGAGTGAAATATCTCTTGCATGGCTTCTTACAAAAGTAGAATCTCCAGTTGTAGGAAGCACCAAATTATCACACATTGAAGGGGCTGCAAAAGCGGTTGATTTGAAATTAAGTGAAGAAGATATTGCGTATTTGGAAGAATGTTATGTACCTCATCCATTAGTAGGTGTGATGGCACAAAATACACAGGAAACTTCTAAAAGTAAACATGTATGGTCAACAGGAAATCAGAAAATATAGAAAAGAGAAAGGAGAAAACAAAATGAAAGACAGAGAAGATCAGATTTTTGAAAGTGGAGAGAAAAACGATGCATTTGCACAGTATTTTGTTGGGCAAAGTTATTTAAACATGTTAACAACATCTCCTGTTGGAGTCGCAAATGTTACGTTTGAACCTTCTTGTAGAAACAACTGGCACATTCATCATAAAGGTGGACAGATTTTATTAGTAACTGCGGGAAAAGGATATTATCAGGAATGGGGAAAACCTGCTCAGGAACTTCATCCTGGAGATGTTGTAAATATTCCACCTGAAGTAAAACATTGGCATGGTGCTGCCAAAGATAGCTGGTTTAGCCATCTTGCGATTGAAGTTCCAGCAGATGGAGCATCCAATGAATGGTGTGAAGCGCTAAGTGATGAAGAATATAATGCTTTATAGGGAAGGAGAAGTCTTATGAAATCTTTAGTTGCATATTTTTCCTGCAGTGGAACTACAGAAAAAGCCGCAAAGTTGATTGCGGATACACTACATGCAGATTTATATGAAATTAAACCGAAAGAACCTTATACTTCTGCAGATTTAAACTGGATGGACAGCTCCTCAAGAAGCAGTGTAGAAATGAAGGATAAGTCCTCTCGACCTGCAATTGGTAATAAAGTAGAAAACATGGAAGCCTATGATGTTATTTATCTTGGTTTTCCAATTTGGTGGTATATTGCGCCAACGATTATCAATACTTTTTTAGAAAGTTATGATTTTAAAGGAAAAACAATTGTTCCATTTGCGACTTCGGGAGGAAGTGGAGCAGGAAAAACAGATATGTATTTACATGCAAGCTGCAGTGAAGAAGTAAACTGGAAATCCACTACAATGTTGAATGGAAATGTTACAAAAGAGAAAATAAAGAAATGGCTGGATAACATGCATATATCTTAAATAAGAGTAAAAAGCATAGTTTTGTAAATAAGAAGTGAAGCTATGCTTTTTTTATACATTAAATAGCAGAAAGCAAGTAACAGGATATTATGATTTATATTTCTTAGAAAGTAAAATGCTTGACACCATTGCCTGGATATCATTAAGATAGAAATAGATATATACTTAGGAGGAATTAAGATGAAATATGTAATTGTAGGAGGCGTTGCAGGAGGTGCCAGCAGCGCTGCACGTTTAAGACGTCTTGATGAGAAAGCAGAAATAATCATGTTTGAAAAAGGACCTCATGTATCTTTTTCCAATTGCTGTTTGCCTTATCGTTTAAGTGAAAAGATTGGAAAAACAGAATCACTAGTGTTAATGAATCCAGTACAGTTTGCAAAGCAGTATAATATTCAGGCACGTACATCCAGTGAAGTTTTATCGATTGATAGAGATTTAAAAAAAGTAAAAGTAAGAAATCTTGAAAATGGACAGGAATATGAAGAAACTTATGATAAGCTGATTTTATCTCCTGGTGGAAATGCCATTGTTCCACCAATTAAAGGCATTGAAAATGCGAATACGTTTATTGTGAAAAATGTTGTCGATATCGCAAAATTATATCATTTCTTAAAAGAAAATAATGTAAAGAAAGTTTCTGTGCTTGGTGGAGGATTCATCGGTGTAGAAGTTGCGGAAAACCTGATTGAAGCCGGATATGAAGTTTCTCTGGTAGAGGCAATGCCTCAAATTTTGCGTACATATGATTATGATATGGTGCAAATTTTACATAAAGAAATGCTGGATAAAGGAGTACAGCTGATTGTTGGAGATAAGACAGTCGAATTTAAAGATTCTAATATGATACTTGCCTCTGGAAAAGTTGTTGAAGGGGAAGCGGTTGTTATGGCTGTTGGTGTTGCACCGGATTCTTTCTTGGCAAAACAGGCAGGCCTGGATCTAAATGCGCGTGGCGCAATTAAAGTAGATGCAAATTATCGTACAAGTGATCCAGATATTTATGCAGTTGGAGATGCCATTGAAGTATACAATGCATTAACGCATAAACCTTTCCAGCTGGCATTGGCAGGGCCTGCACAAAAACAGGCAAGAGCAGCTGCAGATCATATTTATGGACGTCCTGTACGCAATAGCGGATATATTGGTTCCAGCTGTATCAAAGTGTTTGATTATAATGCGGCAAGCACAGGACTTACAGCTGCACAATGTGAAGCAGAAGGAATTTCCTATGATATTGCCTATGTGATTCCACAGGATAAAGTAGGGATTATGCCGGAAAGTTATCCGCTTCACTATAAACTGATTTATGAAGTGCCAACTGGAAAAGTTTTAGGAGCACAGGCGATTTCCAAAGGAGATGCCGCAAAACGTATTGATATCGTAGCGACATTACTGAAATTTGGAGGAACTGTGGATGATTTAAGAGATTTGGAACTATGTTATGCACCTCCATTCTCAACCGCTAAAGATGCCGGAAACTATGCAGGTTTAGTTGCCGGAAACTTGTTGCAGAAGACATATCGTCAGGTACGTGTAGACGAAGTCAGAGGACTGGTAGAATCAAATGCGTATATCATTGATGTAAGAGAAGAACATGAATTTGCAAAAGGACATCTTAAAACAGCTGTGAATATTCCATTAAGTCAAATTAGAAATCGCTTGGATGAAATTCCAACAGATCGTCCAGTGTATCTTCATTGTAGAAGTGCACAAAGAAGCTATAATGCCACATTGGCTTTACAGGGACATGGATTTCAGAATATCTATAATATTTCAGGAAGTTTCTTAGGAATATGCCTGTATGAATATTATAATGATGTTGTACAAAATCGTGAGCCTATCGTTACAGCATACAATTTCAACTAATGATCAAGAAAGACAATGGGATTCTTTATTTGAGGATTTCCTTGTCTTTTTTACATATGAGGTTTTTAAGTAGTAAAGAGATAGAAAAACAAGTTGCATCTAAAATAGAAAGTGCTATATTTAAAGGTACAGAAAGATAAATTAGAGTTTGAAAGGTTAATGATATGGATATGAACTTACATTTTAGATATGCACAGCGTAAAGATGTTTCCTTGATTTTAAGATTTATTCAAGAACTTGCAGAGTATGAGAAAATGTTAAATGAAGTAGTTTGCGATGAAGAAACTCTTGAGGAGTGGATTTTTGATAAAGAAAAAGCAGAAGTGATTTTTGCTTGTCTGGGTGATAAAGAGATTGGTTTTGCACTGTTTTTTCATAACTTTTCTACTTTTTTAGGTAGAGCAGGCTTGTATCTTGAAGATTTATATGTTTCTCCAGAATATAGAGGAAATGGATATGGGAAAGCAATATTAAAGAAACTTGCAGCTATTGCTGTTGAACGAAAATGTGGTCGCTTGGAATGGTGGTGTCTTGATTGGAATAAGTCAAGTATTGATTTTTACTTATCATTGGGTGCAGAACCTATGTCCGATTGGACGGTATATAGAATTGCTGGTGAAACATTAAATAAACTTGCGAAGTAAAAAAACTTCAGTTTGACCTTCTTATATTAGGAATAAGACGAATCATGTGTATTATGCTCACGAATTTGAAGATGAAGTATAATTTTTATCATAATAAAAAAGGAATTCTTGAAAATCTACTCTAAATACCCTACTATGTATAGGGAGGCTGTTTTATAGATTCATAAGGTTTACGTATGAAGATAAAGAATATACAATCAAATACATACAAAATGGTGTAGTGATACTTAATAGGGAATAAAGATAAGCTTTAGCTGCCCCAGCAACCGTGATGTGGACAATGATCGAATACCACTGTAGAAATATGGGAAGGTGATCAAAGGTTGAAACGAAGCCGGTAGACCTGCCTTTTGTATAAACTTTTTCTTCTGGGCTCAAGAAAAAAGGAATTCCTTTTTGTCTGCCTAAAAACAGACTTTTTTTTAGAAAGGATGGGAAGTATGGGATATTGTGCATATAGTTTTTTAGATGAAGTATCCAGTCAATGTGATTATGAAATCGCAACCGATCGTTTAGCAAGCTTTTTAGGATTAGCCATGCATTATATAAAACATATAGATAAAGAAGATTTGTTGTTTTTATGTGAAACGATTTACCATGCAAATGGCTCTATTCGTGGAAAGAATGCAATTGATGAAGAACGTTTTAAAAAAGTAGAAGCACTCTATAAAAAATATGAAGTACTATATAAAGAGTTTTATCTTCCTGTTGGATGTATAGGGGCTTCTTATTTACATGTATTACGAAGTGAATGCAAGAATATTGTACGATGGATCGTAAAGATTCAAAAAGAAAAAGAAGTAGATAAAAAAATATATGAGCTTTTTAACCTATTGTCAAATTTATTTTTTGTTATGGCATTATATGAAAATAAAAATGAAAATACAGAAGAATTGATATTTCAATCTTTGTCTTATGGAAATTGAAAAACACGTTCTTTTGTGAAAACAGCAGCTTCCAGAAAAGAAAAAATATAAAATAGGAGAGAGCAGAGTATGAAAAAAACAATTATTTTATCACTGGTTTTAGGATTGGGTATTATGTTAAGTGGATGCAGTGAGAAAAAAGAACCAGCAGGTGAAGAAAAAGAAGTGACACTTCATGTTGTGGTAGAAGATAAGGTAAATGGAAAAGAATTAGTGAATAAAGATATTACACAGACAGGACAAATCAATACTTTGTATGATTTTTTAGAAAAGTGTGAAGAATTGGATGTCGTTTTTAAAGATGGAAGCTATGGAGCCTACATCGATGAAATGAGTGGGTTAAAACAAGACTTTAACAAGGGACCATGGTGGCTGTATGAAAGTGACAATAACGAAACATGTAAAGAAAGTGGGATGTGTCCTGCTGTAGAAGAATTAAAGATTCAAGATGGAGATTCTTTTAAATTCTTATATACAAAGGATATGTAGAAATCAGTTTATCATGAATAGGAATTATGCATGTTTTACCAACAGGGACTGTGAATTTTTTCCTTGTCATAAAGGAATTTCGGAAGAAAATTTTAATTGCCTGTTTTGTTTTTGCCCTTTATATGTTTTAGGAACAAATTGTGGTGGAGCATATCGTATATTAGACAATGGATGTAAGGATTGTAGTTTATGTACGTATCCGCATGAAAGAAAAAATTATGATGCGATAATGAAACGTTTTCCGGAAATTGTAAGCATCATGAATAAATAGAGGGTGAGTGAAAGAGTCTTCAGGGCTCTTTTTCTATAAGAAAAAATAAAAACAATAGCTGTTTTCTATATTTGAAGAGGGTATAATAAAGCTATATGTATTTTAAAGGAGAGATATTGAAATATGCAATCGGAATTGATATTGGAGGAACAAATACCAGAGTAGCTCTAATCAATGAAAACTATGAAATAAAGGAAAGAATCCAGTTTTCAACAGATGCGAATGACCCAGATAAGACAATGGATAAGATAGCAGAAACGATTCAATCTTTTGAAACAGATATCGTAGGAGTAGGAATGTCTTGTCCAGGACCTCTGGATTTAATCAATGGAAAAATTATCCAGACTCCAAATTTACATGGGAAATGGACAGGTTTTTCTGTCAGCAAAGAGTTAGAAAAAAGAGTTCAAATTCCTGTATATTTGGAAAATGATGCAAATTTAGCTGCTTTGGCAGAAAGTGTTATTGGGGAAGGAAAAGACTATGATTATGTTCAGTATCTAACTGTATCGACAGGATTAGGAGCAGGACTTGTCATGCATAAAAAAATATTCACAGGGGCTCATGGATTTGCGAATGAAGTCGCAAATAGCTGTATGAAACATGAAGGGCCAAGTCATGGAATGATTTATCCAGGAGGCATTGAGGCTATATCCAGTGGAACGGCAATTGTCGAGCGTGCAAAGAAAAAAGGATTAAATGTTGCACATGCGGGAGAAGTAAATGATTTAGCATTAAATGGAAATGTGGATGCGAAAGAAATCATGCAGGAAGCTAAGATTTATCTGGCAAATTTTATTGCGAATATACAGGCATATATTGATCCGGAGATTTTTATTTTAGGAGGTTCTGTCGCATTAAAAATTGATGGTTTTGTAGAAGAGGTAGAAGAATTAGTAAAAATGCGAGTATTTGATGTTGTAAAACCATATGTAAAGGTACGTAAATCTACTTTAAATGAAGATAGCGGTTTGCTTGGAGCAGCTTGTTTAGCATTCTTAACTCTTTCATAGTTCATAAAACAACGATAATATAGAAGAAACAGGGTATCGTTTTTATCCTGTTTTTCTTCTATACAGATTAGGCAAAGAATATGAAACAAGAAAGCAGAGTTAAGCTGAGATTGTTGGAACATGCTTTCTTAATGATGGAATATGATTGTGGGGTATAAAGAGTAAAATTTTATAAAGAAGTAGGATTATACTATACATATAGAAGAAAACATACTATACTATCTCTATCTATTTTAGGAGGATCATGTATGCAGGAGACAAGAAAGTATGGATTGCTGATGGCAATTGCGATGGTAATTGGAATTGTTATTGGTTCAGGAATCTTTTTTAAAGCAGATGATATTCTGGTTTTAACAGGTGGAAATGTAGCCATTGGCTGTCTTGTTTTGATCATTGGTGCCGGAGGAATTATCTTTGGGGGTATCAGCATTGCGGAATGGGCAAAGTTAACCGATGATGCCGGAGGATTAATTAGTTATGGAGAAAAAGCGTATAATAAAACATTTGCGTTTTTAATCGGATGGTTTCAGATGGTTGTATATTTTCCTGCGCTGGTAGCAGTCATATGCTGGGTAGGTGCGAATTATACGATACTGTTATTTTCAAATTTTCCTATGCTGCAATCCCATGTCTGGACAATTACGATTTTCTATATTATCTTGCTTTATCTGGTAAATACATTTTCTCCAAAAATTGCAGGTTACTTACAAACTTCTTCCATGATGGTAAAAATGATTCCTTTGTTTTTGATTGGAATTGCCGGATTATTGTTTGGGGATCCATCCTATTTACAGCTTCATTCTGTAGATGGGGCAGGTATTGTAGCAGGAAGCAGTGCGATTGTAGCGGCAGCCTTTTCTTATGATGGATGGTCTGTTGCGCCAAGTATTTGCCATGAAATAAAAAATGCCAAACGAAATCTTCCTCTTGCCTTAACAATTGCGCCAATCATGATTCTTTTTGTTTATTTGTTATATTTTTTAGGAATTACATTTTTATTAGGGCCAGAAAAAGTTATGGAATTGAAAGATGGGGCATTTGAAGCAGCTGCACTCATGCTGGCAGGCCCATTTGCCGCAAAGCTTCTTCTTGTAACCGTTGTTATATCGGTACTTGGAACATGCAATGGGATTATATTAGGAAGCTGTCGTATCCCACATGCACTTGCGATTCGAAATGAAATTCCATTTAGTAACAAAATAGCGAAACTACATGAAACATATGGTGTTTCTATTTTATCCCATTTTACAAGCTGTGTATTTTCCTTTTTATGGCTGTTTATTCATTATGTAACTGTCGAAAATCCAGCGATTCAAGCCTTAGGAATGGATGTATCTGGGCTTCCTATCGTTATCATGTATATCTTTTATTTCCTTTTATATATTGGTGTATTACGCTATACATGGAAGGGTGGTATACAAAATAAATTTTTTGGATATGTATGTCCAATTCTAGCATGTATAGGAGCATTGATCGTTATTTATGGAGGATTATCTTCTTCAAATGGGAAAATGTATCTAATTGTTTCTATCCTGTCGCTAGCTAGTGGATACTTGATTCTTTTATACAAAAAAAAGAAAGCATAATTTGCAGGCTTTTTATTTACAAGTTTTGTTTTTCTATGGTATATAATTACATACACTGGTTTCAAACCTCCCAGTATAATAATAGGCAAATGAAAATTTATAAATGTAGGATATCTTACTTTTTTCGTGACTTTGCTTATTATCAAAAATAGGTAAAGTCTTTTTTATTGAAATATAGAAAGTAGGAAGATATATGAAAAGAAAAATTATTATCGATTGTGATCCAGGTATTGATGATAGTCTTGCGATCATGATGGCGTTGACTTCAAAAGAGATAGAAGTTTTAGGAATTACGATCGTATGTGGAAATGCGCCTGTACAGATGGGATTTGAAAATATAAAAAAAGTGTTAAAACATATGAATCGATTGGATGTACCTGTTTATCTGGGAGCAGATAAGCCATTAAAGAAGGAATATGTCAGTGCTTTGGATACCCATGGGGAAGATGGACTGGGAGAAAGTTTTTTAGAAGAAGTAGAAGGATATGAAACTTCTATTAGTGCTGTAGAGTTTTTATCTCAGACATTAAGAAAAGAAGAAAATTGTTCGCTTATTGCGATTGGACCTCTTACCAACTTAGCACATTTGATTCAACAAGATAAAGAAGCTTTTTCTAAGATTGCTATGCTGGTGTCTATGGGAGGAACGTATAAATCGCATGGAAATTGTTCTCCTGTAGCGGAGTATAACTATTGGGAAGATCCAGAAGCAGCTGCAATTGTTTATGAGGAAATGGCGAAGATTGGAAAACAAATACATATGATTGGATTGGATGTTACGCGTAACATCGTGTTAACACCTACCTTATTATCCTATATAGAAAGATTAGATTCTGTTCAGGGACAGTTTATTCGTAAGATTACAAAATTTTATTTTGATTTTCACTGGGAATGGGAACATATCATTGGATGTGTGATCAATGATCCACTAGCAATCGCTTATTTCATCAATCCTGCTATTTGTTCTGGTTTTTCATCCAATGTACAAATAGAAACAGATGGCATTTGCAGAGGACAAAGTGTGGTAGATGCTTATGATTTTTATAAGAAAGAAAAAAATGCTGTTGTATTAACAGAAGTCAATGTACAGGAATTTTTCTATATGTTTTTAGAGTGTATTCTTCATAAACATAAAGAAGAGCTTGATTTGTTAGAAAGTTTGCTTGTACACACATATGCGTAAACAAAAGGAGGTATCCGCATGAAACAAAAATTTACAACTTACCATATTACGATACTTGCCTTTGCGATTGTGGTGAATATCGTTGGTGGACAAATTGCGTTGATGTTAAGACTTCCTATTTATCTAGATAGTATGGGAACTATTTTGACCTCTATTTTATATGGCCCTGTCTATGGTATGTTGACAAGCTTATTAAGCGGGATTATTCTTGGAATTACCGTAGATAGTTATGCTTTATACTTTGCACCTGCAGGGATGCTGTTTGGTTTATTAATGGGAATCCTATGGAAAAAGAAAGTTGATAAAACGTGGTGGATCTTTGTTGTAGCTTTATGTGTAAGTGTTCCTACATCTTTTGTAAGTGCAGGAATTAGCGCATATCTATTTGGTGGAATTACTTCTTCTGGTTCCAGCTATCTGGTACAGCTTTTATCGAAAACACCTCTTGGCTTAACACTTAGCTGTTTTATCGTACAGTTTTTTACAGATTACATAGATCGTGTAGTAGAAATAGGTTTGATTTTACTTGTATTAAAGAAACTTCCTAAAAACTTTATCAAAAAGAAAATCTAAAAATAAAGTTTGCAGATATTATGGAATGAATAAAGTCTTTCATTTTTTACTGTTTATATCTATAATGCTTTTATAAAGAAACAGGTGAGAATATGTCAAATCGAACAAAACTGGATTTAGAAGCTGCCTTAAAAGACTGTATGTTAAAGAAACCATTTCATAAAATAACGATACAGGATTTAACGGATGCATGTCATATCAGTCGTATGAGTTTTTATTATCATTTTAAAGATTTACATGATTTGGTGGAATGGGTATGTGTAGAGGATGCAAAACAGGCATTGCAAAATAAAAAACATTCTGAAAACTGGCAGGATGGACTCCTTCATGTATTTGAAGCTGTTTATGAAAACAAGCCATTTGTAATGAATGCATATTATAATATTTCCAGGGAACAAATTGAAAATTTTCTATTTAAACTGGTACATGATTTGATCATGCAGGTTATTGAAGAAAAAGCGAAGGACGTCCAAATTAGTGAAGAACAGAAAAACTTTATAGCGAATTTTTATAAATATGGTTTTGTAGGAATCATGCTGGATTGGATAGCGGATGGAATGAAGGAAGATTATCATTTGATAGTAGAAGATATGCGCATTGCGTTAAAGAATACAATTACAACATCCATTCAAAACTTTACAAAGAATTAGCATGAAAATATTCTGATACAAAAAAGAGAGGATTGGCGTCCTCTTTTTGCTTTTGGTTGAATTACCAACCTCTTCTATGACATATATATTATAACAAACTTTGTCTGTGAGGATACGATTTCTAAAAACTTTCTAGGAATGAGGTGAAGGAAGATATCACTATATTGTAATGGAAATAACATTATAAATACAATTACACCAGCAATCAAAACTTTACAAATAAGGAAGTTTGATAAAAAATTTATCATTCTTGTATAAGTGTAAATGTATTTGCGTGATGATTTTGCGTATGATAAGACTGTCGATAAGAAAGGTGGTCGTATCCTATGAAAAAGAAAAGTATAGCAATGGCTGCTGCGGCTACAGCAGCATCTACCGGAGCTGTTTTAATGGCAGCAAAGAAAGTACAGCAAAAAAACAAAGAACAAAAGGTAAAAAAAGAAGAGGACATTAAAAATTATCGAAACACAGAACTTGGGAAACATGATAAAAATAAAAAAGGTATTTATTACACAAATGGGAATTATGAAGCATTTGCACGTCCAAAAAAACCAGAGGGAGTAGAGGATAAGCATGCATATTTAATCGGAAGTGGTTTAGCAAGCTTAGCTGCGGCATGTTTCCTTGTTCGTGATGGACAAATGCCAGGAGATCATATTCATATTTTAGAGGCAATGGATATTGCCGGTGGTGCTTGTGATGGTATTTTTGATTCTACACGTGGATATATTATGCGTGGAGGAAGAGAGATGGAAAATCACTTTGAATGTTTATGGGATTTATTTCGAAGTATTCCATCTTTGGAAGTTGAAAATGCATCTGTACTAGATGAATTTTACTGGTTAAATAAAGAAGATCCAAACTATTCTTTATGCAGAGCGACTGTTAAACAGGGACAGGATGCACATACAGATGGAAAGTTTCATTTAAGTCAAAAAGGGTGTATGGAAATCATGAAGCTCTTTTTAACAAAAGATGAAGATCTATATGATAAAACAATTGAAGATGTATTTGATGATGAAGTATTTAACTCTACGTTCTGGCTATATTGGAGAACGATGTTTGCGTTTGAAAACTGGCACAGTGCATTGGAAATGAAACTGTATTTCCAGCGTTTTATTCATCATATTTCCGGTTTGCCTGATTTTAGTGCCTTGAAGTTTACACGTTATAATCAATATGAATCCTTGATTTTACCTATGCAGAAGTATTTGGAAAAAGCAGGTGTTGACTTTCAGTTTCATACAGAAGTAACCAATGTTGTGTTTCAATGTGATGAAAACAAAAAAGTTGCACAGGCAATTGAATGTAAGGTAAATGGTGTAGAACAAGGTATTGTATTAAGTGAAAATGATTTGGTGTTTATCACAAATGGAAGTTGTACGGAAGGAACGATTTATGGTGATCAGGACCATGCGCCAAATGGAGATGCTGAGGTAAGAACAAGTGGCTGCTGGAATTTATGGAAAAACATCGCAAAACAAGATCCAGCATTTGGACATCCTGAAAAGTTTTGTTCCGATATCGCAAAAACAAATTGGGAATCCGCTACAATTACAACGTTAGATGATAAAATCATTCCTTATATTACCAATATTTGTAAACGAGATCCTAGAACAGGGAAAGTCGTTACCGGAGGAATTGTAAGCTGTCAGGATTCTAGCTGGCTGTTAAGCTGGACGATTAATCGCCAGGGACAATTTAAAGCACAGGATAAAGATAAGGTTTGTGTCTGGGTATATGGATTATTCACCGATGCAATTGGTGATTATGTAAAAAAACCAATGAAAGAATGTACAGGAAAAGAAATCACGATGGAATGGTTGTACCACATAGGTGTACCAGTAGAGCAGATTGAAGATTTGGCAGAACATTCTGCTGTTTGTGTTCCTACCATGATGCCATATATCACTGCTTTCTTTATGCCAAGAACAAAAGGCGATCGTCCTGATGTCATTGTGGATGGTGCAGTGAACTTTGCCTTCTTAGGACAGTTTGCGCAAACTCCAAGAGATACCGTATTTACAACAGAATATTCCGTAAGAACTGCTATGGAAGCCGTTTATGGTTTATTAGGAGTTGATCGTGGTGTTCCTGAAGTTTGGGGAAGTGTGTATGATATTCGTGAACTTTTAGATAGTTCTGTAAAATTAATGGATGGAAAATCCCCATTGGAAATCCGTTTGCCTGGACCATTAAATATGTTGAAAAAACCTTTACTTAAAACAATACAGGGAACCGTAATTGAAAAAGTATTAAAAGATCATGATGTGTTAAAAGAGGATATGATGTTTTAAGAAAACATAAAACATAAGACTGCTGTTTGTATTAGTGAAGTTAGGCATATCTATTTACAAATCAATCTTTTGGGTACATACTAAAAAGAGAAAGTAAATATAAAATTGAAGGAGGTATTACTTATGGATCAAAAAGCGTTTTTTAATTTAAGTTATGGTTTATACATTATTTCCACAAGTCATGATGGAAAAGATGCAGGCTGTGTTGCGAATACGCTTCAACAGGTAACTTCTTCTCCACAGCAGATGGCAGTAACCTTAAATAAAGATAATTATACAGAGCAGTTAATTGAAAAATCCGGACGTTTTTGCGGTGCTGTTTTAACACAGGATACAAATATGGAAATGATCAAAACATTCGGTTTTCAATCCAGTAAAGATGCAGATAAATTTGAAAAGGTAGAATTTAAACGTGATGTGCATGGGATAGCATATCCTATACAAAATGTGGCTTCTTACTTTAGTGTAAAAGTTGTACAAAAAGTGGATTTAGGTACCCATGTGATGTTTATAGGTGAAGTAGAAGATGCAGAAGTACTGGCTGAAAAAGAAGTAATGACATATGCATATTATCATCAAGTAAAGAATGGAACAACACCGAAAAATGCACCAAGTTTCCAAGAAAAAACAGAGAAGAGTGGATGGAGATGCAGTATTTGCGGTTATATTTATGAAGGTGATCCACTTCCAGAAGATTTTGTTTGTCCACTCTGTGGAGCGCCTGCTTCCGTATTTGAAAAGATATAAAAAGCAAATTTTTAGAAGGACTAGTTTCTTTGAAAAGAAACTGGTCTTTTTTTTGCTTTTATAGGTGGTGAAAAGTTTATTGACAAGGGATAAGCATCGTCATATAATTAACAATGTTAAATAAATGGTGGGAGGGTTATTATGCAGAATATTGATTGGCAGCAAATGCTCATTTTTCAACAAGAGCTTCATCAGTTTTCCAGAAACATGCTCGTTCATAAGCAGAAGCAGTTTTTAACATCAAGTGAAAGAGAGCTATTGGCATGGCTTTATCTGGAACCAGAAAAATGTACACCCTTAATATTAAGCAAGCTTAGTGGAATGAAAAAAGAGGCCGTTAGCCGCTGTTTAAAACAGCTTTATGAAAAAAACTGTATTCAAAAACAGAAACAGACTTCTGATGAAAGAAGTTATGTGATTTCTCTTAGTGAGACAGGTTTAAAAGAGTTAAAAAAAGATTATGAAATTATGTTACAACCTTTTTATGATCTATGGAGAAGTATGGGAGAAGACTTTGAACAATTGTTTGTTTTAATATCCAGGGCAAATGAAAAAATGCAGTCTTTATCTATCGATGAACAATAAAAAAGGGGGTATATACATTGAAGTTTTATGATTTATTACAGCTTGATCCAGCTGGATTAAAAAGGTTGATTGACAAAAGCGAATCGAAAAAGGAACGTGGTTTTTTATGGGCAGCCATGTTTTTTCGCTCTATTTTACTTGTATTGTTTGCGATTGTTTTTATAGCTCCTTTATCTAGTGTCTTTGGGAAAGAAAACAATGCGATGGCAGTTTCAATGTTTTGTATTTTACTGGCTGTTCGTTTTGTGGATTTTGGATATTGTATCAAAGATTCTCTGATAAATTTGGGCATTGTTTTTTTACTGCTGCTGATTTCACCGGTTTTAAGTTATTATGTAAATCCTTTGTTTGCATTTTTCATTCATTTTTTATCCTATATCGTTATTTTATTTATTACCTGCGACAAACCAGAAATGGGGAATGGTGGACTATATAGCTTTGCGTATGTTTTTCTTTGCGGCAATCCGGTACAAGGTGTATTGTTTTTCAAACGATTTCTTTTAACTTGTTTCTGTTTTCTGATTTGTGCAGCAGTTTTTTACAAGAAACATAAAGGAAAACATACGGATATTTCTTTTCAAAGTAAAATTAAACAGTTTGATTTTTATACAAAAAAACATCAATGGCAAATTCGTATGGCTTTAGGAATTAGTTTTATCTTAACATTAGGAGCTTTTTTCCAATTGGAACGTTATATGTGGATAGGATTTGCCTGTGGTTCTTTATTGTCTGATCATAATTTTGAAACAAAATTAAAAGAAAAGTCAATGCATAGAATTTTAGGGGTATTGGCAGGATCTGCCTTGTTTTATGTGCTGTATATGCTTATGCCAAAATCAATGCACTCCATGATTGGAATTTTTGGTGGTATATTGCTGGGATTATGCAGTCAGTATAAACATAAGACAGTATTAAATTGTCTGGGAGCCTTAATGGCCGCTACAGGAATTTATGGTATTCAGGAAGCTGTTATATTGCGAATTACAGATAATCTCATTGGTGTTGTATTTGCATTTTTATTTTTCTTTGTTTATGAATTTTTAATGGAAAAGCTTTATCAAAGAAAAATGGCGTAAAATATTTCAATTCTATTAAAAATATGTAGAAATAAACTTCTTCTATCTTTATAATAGATATGTTAAGAAAACAGGGAGAAGTAGTATGAAAAAGAATCTTGTTTATGAGTATGCATTGATTAGTTTTGCGACGTTTGTGATTGCGGCAGCGGTATATTTCTTTTTGATTCCTAGTAAAGTTGTTATTGGAAGTATTTCTGGACTTGCGATTGTAATTGCGGAGCTGGTACCACTATCTATTTCTATGATTACGATGATCTTAAATGTAATCTTGTTATTGATTGGATTTTTACTTCTTGGAAAAGAGTTTGGAATGAAAACGGTATATACCTCTTTGTTGATGCCTATATTTATTGCGGTATTTGAACAGTTTATTCCATTAAATGGTTCTTTGACAGGAAGCAGTATTTATGATATTGCAGCAGATATCTTACTGGTGGCATTTGGGCAGGCAATCTTGTTTAATGTGAATGCATCTTCCGGCGGGATTGATATACTTGCGAAAATTTTAAATAAATACTGTCATATTGAAATAGGAAAGGCTGTTTCTGCAGCAGGTATTGTTACTGCCATGACATCCATCCTTGTATATGATATAGGAACATTGATTATCAGTATTCTAGGAACTTTGGCAAATGGGCAGGCAGTAGATTATTTTACAAGCGGGTTAAATCGAAAGAAGAAAATTTCTATTATCAGTGACAATTATGAGAAAATCGAAGACTATATTTTACATACAATGCATCGAGGCGTTACACGATATCAGGTAATCGGCAGCTACAACAATGAAACCAAAGTGGAACTGGTAACAATTATGGATACAAATGAATATAAAAAATTATTAGTGTTTCTACATCAGTATCCTGAAAAAGTATTTGTTACGGTATCTAATGTAAGTGAAATTTTAGGAGAATGGAATTCTAGTCCGTTCTTAACTTCCAGGGCATCAAGTAAAAAATAAAAGATATGACGGGTTTGATGAAAATATCATTGAACCTGTTTTGATGTTTACAATTTCTATGCAGGAAGTTTTCTTGCTTTTTTTACATAACTTGTTATTATATTCTTTGAGTAGTAAATGAAGGTTTATGATAAAGGGGGATATTGTTTTGTCTCAGGATAAAAATATAATTGATTTAGCAACTACATGCATACAAAAGTGTATGTCTATACAGGAAACAGAAAAAATTATTCCATATATTCTTTCTTATATGATATCTGCTTTTCATTGTGAGAGAAGCTATGTATTTGAAAAAGATGCAGAGGAAAATACATTCACAAATACATATGAATTCTGTGCAGAAAATATTAGCTCGCAGCTGCATCAGCTGCAGAAGGAACCAATGGAGACTTTTTTATGGTGGTTTGATGATTTAAAAGTGAATGACTATGTTTTGATTGAAGATATCGAAAAAATAAAATATACATATCCAGCATCGTATGCTGCTGTAAAATCACAGGATATTCATTCTTTGATTTCTTTGCCTTTACGTATTCATAATGAAATTGCAGGTTTTATTGGAGTTGATAATCCACCAAAACAAAATATACAATCTGTTGTTGAGTTTCTTAAACTGATAAGCGGCTATGTACTTTTAGTAATAAAAAACAGAAACCTAAACAATAAAATGAAATATACAAGTTTACATGATCCACTAACGACAGCATATAATCGCTATTCTTTTCAGGAAGATATAGAAAACAGCGCCTCATGGCTTTCTGCTGGACTTATATACTGCGATATAACAGAACTAAAAAAGGTAAATGATCATTATGGTCATGCGGAAAGAAACAAGCTGATTTTACATTGGTATAAGATTTTAGAAAATGTTTTTACAAAAGATAAGATTTATCGATTAGGTGGAGATGAGTTTATCGTTCTTTGTATAAACAATAAAAAGGATGAATTTCATGAAAAAATACAGAAATTAAAAAATACAATTCAAGAAGATACCTTTCACTTAGCAATTGGCTGTGTTTGGAGTGAGGATAAAAACAAGAACATACATGAATTAATGAAACAAGCGGATTGTTTGATGTATGAGGATAAGAAGAAGTACTATTCCTTTTTGCGTTCTGGAAGCCGAAACGATTATAATTTGATGTATGATGCTACAGCGGCAAGTACTTTTACGACATTTTTAAAAAACAATTTTTTCGATACAGAATTTTTATTAGATTCTCTAAGTGATTCCAGAGTTCCTTATTATGTTTTTGCTGGGGATTTACGTTCTAATATTTTTTATATTACAGATAATATGAAAGAGAAATTTGGGTTTAAAGAGAATATCGTATTTAACCTTTTCTCTGAATGGAGAAAACGAATTTATAAAGAAGAAGATGTGCATATTTATGATGAACAGATAGAGAATATCATGAATGGAAAATGTTTATACCATGATTTAAAATATCAGGTAAAAGACTGCCATGATAATTTGATTTGGATACATTGTCAGGGAAAAGTTAAATGGGATAAAGAAAAAAAGATACCTTTGTTTTTTTCAGGAACTGTGTCTCATCAGGAATATGACTTTATTATTGACAAAACAACGAATTTTCCTAGAGAACATGTGTTGATGAACAATATGCTGATACCTGTACAAAAGGATACAGATATGTATGCTATCGGGTTTTCTTTAAATAGCATTAGGACTATAAATGAAGCTTTAGGAAGAAAGAAAACAGATTCTATCATTCGTCAAATTGCATATGCATTACATGAAAAATTTTCTAACAGTAGTTTTTTTCGCCTGGATGGAATGCGATTCATGGCTTTGTATGAAGCAAAGGATGTCAAAGAAATCAAAAAATTTATGGTAAATGTACATAAGATCATAGAGTACTATTATAATTTATACAATGTCGGCATAGATAGCCCTTGTTCTATTGGGTATTTAAAATGTGATCCAAAAGATAATCCGGAAGTTATTTTAGAGAAAACATTAAATGTTATTCGATTTGCGAAAAATGAATTTGATAAAGAATATGTAGAATATGCAGATGACAATATTTATAACTACAAAGAAGATTCTAAGGTTTTCTTATCTTTAAATAATGATATCCAGCATAATATGAATAACTTTCACCTGGTGATACAGCCAATCATAGATATGAAGACGAATGAGATTGTTGGAGGAGAAACGTTATTAAGATGGAAGTATAAAGGACAAAATGTACCTCCACAAAGATTTATACCGTTACTGGAAAAGAGTAAACAAATTGTGAAAGCGGGTAAATGGATACTTGACCAGGCTTTAAAAAATGTAAATAGAATTCGCTGTTATTATTCTGATTTTAATATCTCAGTTAATGTTAGCTATGTACAAATATGTGAAGAAGATTTATTTTCTTATATCCATGACACTCTAAAAAAATATGATCTTCCAGGCTCTGTATTAACTATAGAGCTAACCGAAACCCATTTTGATGAATATCCAGAAAAACTTCAGGATTTTATTGAAAAATGTCAGTCTATTGGTATACGCTTTGCATTGGATGATTTTGGAAGTGCATACTCCTCTTTATCGTTGTTATTTAAATATTCTGCAAATATTGTGAAACTAGATAAATCTTTGTTGAAAGAATTACATAATTCAAAGGATAATGAAAAGCTTTTAAAGGCAATCGTAAATGCCTGTCATGAATTTGGAAAGAAAGTTTGCATGGAAGGTATTGAAACAGAGGAAGAACTTCATTTTACAAAACGTGTATTTGCGGATACACTTCAGGGATTTTATTTTTATAAACCAATGGAATTACAGGATTTTTATGAGGTTATGAGTGCGAAATATAATGAAGAAAAGGATATACAGTCATGATAAAAAGAGTGTTAATTACAGGTGGAGCTGGTGGAATTGGAAAACATTTGGCATCCGCATACAGCAAAGAAGGATATGAAGTGTTTGTGCTTGATAAAGAATTATGTTCTTTTCAAGAAAAAAATATCCATACATTTCAGGTAGATTTATGTCAAAATGATGAAATTAAAATATGTTTTCAACAAATACAGGAGCAGTTTGGATGTATTCATGTTCTTATTAATAATGGAGCAGTTAGTAAATTTCATAAGCCTGTGAATGAGATTGAAATAGATGAATTTAGCAAAGTGATTCATACAAACCTAATTGGTGCATTTGTTTGTTGTAAAGAGTTTGTTAAACAGCATGATCCAGTATGTTTTGGAAGAATCATCAATATAGCATCGACACGTTTTCATCAAAACGAAAAAGACTGGGAGGCATATGGGGCATCTAAAGGGGGTTTGGTTTCTCTAACAAATAGTTTATGTGTTTCCTTAAGCAATACCAATATTACCGTTAATGCGATTAGTCCTGGCTGGATTGAAACAGAAGATTATGAGCATTTAACATTAAAGGATCATAAACAGCATCCATCTGGAAGAGTTGGAAAACCACAGGATATTGTCAATGTTTGTCTATTTCTTAGTAAAGAAGAAAATGATTTTATCAATGGGGCAAACATCATTGTTGATGGTGGAATGACAAAGAAAATGATCTATGTAGAAGAATAAAGGCTCTTGTACGATAGGTACAGGAGCCTTTACTTGCAATAGAATTCTTTTAATGTTTTCATAACACTAAGAATACGTGTATCTAAAATTTTATAATATACATGTAAGCCATGTTTTTCATTATCGATTAATCCAGCCAAGCGAAGCGCAGAAAGATGCTGAGAGAGTGCCGGCATACTAATATTTTCTATTTGTTCGTGCAGTTCACTAACCGTTTTTTCTCCTTCTTCCAGCATGCATAAAATCATTAATCGATAAGGATTAGCGATTAATTTTAGTAGCTGTGAAACTTCTTTCGCTTTCAATTCCATCAATATCACCCTTGTTCTTTAATTTACAGATTGTTTGCGTCATTGTTCCCATTGGGCAGTAGGCGCACCATGTGCGTGGTCTGTATAACAACATAGTTATAAATCCTAAAACACTAGATGTCAACATAATGCTGTACATACCAAAGGCGAATTGCGCAAAACCATCCGATAATAGCGTTCCCTGATAGGCAAAGCTCCATGGAAGTTTAAATGTCCATAAAACCGTAACAACTTCTTTTAAATTTTTTGTTTGAGAGAAAACTTGTATCGTTGTGATGATCATGAAGGAGAACATCGTCATAAAAAAGATAAGAAATGCATAGCGAAACCATAAAGAAGATAAGAACTTTGGTGGTCTTTTCTGTCTGGAAAGTTTCAGTTTATTTCCTAAAAGATTGAAAAATTGTCCTCGTCCGCAATAGCGATTACAAAAAAATTTATTCCCTTTCCATACCGCAATAACCAAAGGAATCATGAATTCAATCATACCCAGCCAAGCAAACAGGATATTAAAAAATCCAAGGAATAAATAGAATGGTGTATAAATCCATAAATAATCATACCAGTGTTTTTTCTTATGCATGTAACATCTCCCTTTCTCTTATTTCAATAATACCGGCTGGACATGTTTTCTCGCATAAACCACACCCCACACAAGAAGAAGGTGCAACAATCGCCTTCTTTCCATTTTTTACTTGAATGGCTTGTCTTGGACAAATATTCATACAGGCACCGCAGGCAACACAGTTTTTCCCTACATAGGCAATAAATTTTGACATAGCAAAACTCCTTTCTTATTTAAGAATATACTTAAATATTAAAAATGTCAATCCTGTTATGAAAATAGGGCATTACTCATGCATACTTATAAAAGTCTATGATAAGATAACAGTGAAATCATACAATTGAAATGTGTGGAATAGGGAGGCACTTATGAAAGATAAGCAAATACAGGAAGCAATTTTAAAAGAAAGAGAACGTCAGTTATATAATATCGAACTTATCGCATCGGAAAACTATGTATCAAAAGATGTATTAGAGGCAGCTGGAAGTATTCTTACGAATAAATATGCGGAAGGATATCCATCCAAACGTTATTATGGTGGATGCGAACATGTCGATGTGGTAGAAGATATCGCCAGAGAACGTGCGAAAAAATTATTTGGGGCAGAGCACGTGAATGTACAGCCTCACAGTGGTTCACAGGCAAACATGGGTGTGTATATGGCGGTGCTGGAGCCAGGAGATACAGTTTTAGGGATGAATTTAACTGCTGGAGGACATTTAACACATGGACATCCATTGAATTTTAGTGGAACTTTGTATAACTTTGTAGATTATGGGGTAAAAAAAGAAGATGGACGAATTGATTATGAGGAAGTAAGAGAAAAGGCCTTAAAAGAAAAACCAAAATTAATCGTTGCTGGTGCCAGTGCGTATCCTCGTATCATTGATTTTCAAAAGTTTAGAGAAATTGCGGATGAAGTCGGTGCTTATCTAATGGTGGATATGGCACATATTGCCGGACTTGTGGCAGCAGGATTGCATCCAAATCCAGTTCCTTATGCAGATTTTGTGACAACAACGACACATAAAACACTTCGCGGACCTCGTGGCGGTATGATTTTATGTAAAGAAAAATATGCAGCGTTACTGGATAAAAAAGTATTCCCAGGAATGCAGGGTGGACCTTTGATGCATATCATTGCCGCAAAAGCAGTATGCTTTGAAGAAGCGTTGCAGCCGGAATTTAAAACCTATGCAAAACAAGTCATTGAAAACTGTCGTGTTCTAGCGGATACTTTAAAAGAAGAAGGGTTCCACATTGTGAGTGATGGAAGTGATAACCATTTATTGCTGGTAGATGTGAAAGGAAGTATTGGCATGACAGGAAAAAGAGCGGAGTATCTGTTAGATGAAGCTGGTATTACCTGCAATAAAAATACCATTCCATTCGATGAAGAAAAACCATTTGTCACTAGCGGAATTCGTTTAGGAAGTGCCGCAATGACAACACGAGGATTTAAGGAAGAACAATTTAAACAGGTAGGAAAATGGATTGCGAAAGTATTAAAAGAAGATAATGAAAAAGTATGCCATGAAGTACGAGAAGAAGTACGTGCTCTTACCAAGCAGTATCCACTTCCTAATGAAGTAGAATAAGAAAGTCGTGTTTACGGCTTTTTTATTTTGTAGATGGAAAAGATGACAGGCGTTTGTAGTATAATATAAAAATAAAAGGAGAGAGAATGATGGAAATATATGTACGCAAAGCCGAAGAAAAAGATATAGATAGAATCCTAAGTTTATTGAAGCAGGTTCTGGAAATTCATGCAGCGATTCGTCCAGATATTTTTGTTAGCGGAACGACGAAATATACGAAAGAAGAATTAAAGATGATTTTTACAAATGAGGAAACACCAGTTTTTGTAGCGGCAGACAGAAATGATACTGTTCTTGGATATGTATTTTGTATGTTGCAGGTAACAAAAAACTACACAAATATGAAAGATCGAAAAACGCTTTATATTGATGATTTATGTGTGGATCAAAACCATCAGGGCAAACATATAGGAACAACTTTGTATGACTATGTGATAGAGTATGCGAAAAAACAGAATTGTAATGATGTAACATTAAACGTATGGGAAGGAAATGATAAAGCTCGCTTATTTTATGAAAAAATAGGAATGAAAGTTAGAAAAACACAGATGGAGTATTTGTTGGAGGAATAGCATTAGGAAAATTCATCTGCTTTAAAATCTCTTTCATAAATAACATAGTCATCCGTTTCTTCAATTAACCTTGGGTTTTCATTTATTTGTATGTTTTCTATTCGTACATCATCACTAATTTCTTCTACATATAAAAAATAAAAGCTATAGGCATATTTAGCAAGTAACATAAGAGATAGAAGTATGATAATGTATGGGAATAATTTCTTCATTTTATGCACCTCTTTTTGTTTCTTTCTACAGGAAGTAAAAAATAAAATTCTATACTTGTATTAAAAAATTTATAAAGAAGTATAAATTTTTATAAGAGGTATACATAAAAAGAAATGAAGAAGTGAAATATTGCATAGAGGATGTATATACATCACAGTGATTTATCTTTATCTGCCTTTGATAAAATTTTATTTAATACTATATAAGTCGTATTACCAATTGCTTTTTTCAATGGGTTTAATTTACATGGATAATAATAGGGAAGTGATAACCACCCTTTTTCTTTCCAGTATATTTTATCTGGTTCTGTAAGATTTTAAAACATTGCTTTTTAAGTGTTATGGTTGAAGACCTTTGCTAGTGCTTTAGAGATGGTAAATATGAAGGTTGTTAAATAAAAATGACAACGCAGTATGGATTTTATTTTTATGATGTTACTTAAATTTACATTCTGTTCATATAAAGTTTACATGTCCATAACAAATGAATTTTCTGCTTACTGTATAATTCATTTGTAATGGAGGGGTTCATAATGAACAAAATGAAAAAAATTATATTAGGAATGTTATTAAGTGGTGGAGCGGCATCTTCTCTTGTTACACCACTATATGCAGAAAATTTAAACGTAAAACAAAATCTTCAAAGTTTTGTTGAAGATGCGCAATTAACATTAAAAAGAGAAAGTACATTAAAGCTTGGAGAAGCAAACAAAGATGGTGGAGTTGCAGAAATTGTTTCATACAGCAGTAAAAAAGGGTATGCATATGTTGTAAATGGACAAAGTGGAAAGCTGGATATCGCCAAAGTAAAAAATGGAAAGCTAGAATTGTATAAATCTGTAGATGTAAAAACAATATTAGAAGCAAAACTTGAAAATTTTGCATATGGAGATATGACAAGTGTTTCTGTAGATGATATAAATGGAAGAATTGCAGTGGCAATTCAAGAAGAAGCATATAACAAAAATGGGAAATTGGTTGTCTTGGATTATGAAGGTAATTATATTACTTCTTATGAAGCAGGTGTACAGCCAGATATGATTACCTTTGCGGATAATGGAAATTTGATTTTATCTGCTAATGAGGGAGAACCAAGAGAAGGATATAAGGATGATATGTCTAATGATCCAAAAGGAAGTGTTACGATCGTGGATACAAAAACAAATACAGTAACACATGCCGGGTTTGATAATTTTACTGCAGAAGAACTATTACAAAATCAAGTTCTTTTAGGAAAGGTAAAGAATAAAACAATTTCTCCATCTACTGATTTAGAACCGGAATATATCAGTGTTTCTCCTGCACAGGATAAAGCATATATTACCTTGCAGGAAGCAAATGCCATTGCGGAATTAGATTTGCATACGAAAACAATTACGAAGGTAAAAGGTTTAGGATTAAAAGATTTATCAAAAGAAGAAAATGCGATTGATTTGCAGGAAGATGGTCAATATGGTCCAAAAACATATGATGCATTGGCAGCTTATATGCCGGATGCGATTTCAAGTTATGAGTATAATGGGAAAACATATTTGGTAATTGCAAATGAGGGAGATGCCAGAGAATGGGGGGACGACTATTGTAACGAAGTTAGAATTAAAAAGAAAGATAACTTGAAAGATGTATATAAAGATATTGAAGATGCACGTATTTTAGACAGTGATGTAACTGCAGGAATTCCTAGTGACAAGCCAGTGTTGTTTGGAGGTAGATCCTTTGCGATTTTAGATGCGGAAAATATGTCTATAGTATATGATAGTAACAATGATTTTGAAGAAAATACAGCAAGATTTTTACCAGAACAATTTAATGTTTCTAATGATAAAATTGAACTGGAAAACAGAACAATGAAAAAAGGACCAGAACCAGAAAGTGTTACGACTGCTCAGATTGGAAAAGAAATGTATGCATTTATTGGTATTGAACGTACGGGCGGTGTCATGGTATATAATGTAACAAATCCAAAGGAAGCAAAATTTGTAAACTATATGAATTCAAGAGATTTTTCAACAGATCTAGGGGAAGACAATTCCCCAGAAGGTTTAACGATTATTCCAGCAAAAGACTCTGATACAAAAAAACCTATTCTTTTAGCTGCATGCGAAGTTTCTGGAAACCTTGTAAGTTATTCTATTGATGGAAAAGATGTGGCATATAATCCATATCAAGATGTGATTGATAAAATTGAGAATGCAAAAGCAGGTGAAACTATTGATGTGAATGAATTAAAAGAGGGACATATTCTTGATGCATCAATTTTGGAAGCTGCGAAAGGGAAAGATGTAAATATACATGCTGTATATAAAGATATAGAAATCATGTTTCATGGGAAAGATATTTTAAATACAAAAGATTTTGCACTGGATTACGACTTGAATACAGAAAAAGAAAACGTAACATTTGCATTCCAAAATGTATTACCAGGAAAAATAAGTGTGAAATTATATACAGAAAATGTATTTCAGTTAACAGAAGTGAATAAAGAGGTTTTATTTACAAACAATGGTGTAGCAGGAAGTTTAAAATTGTTGGAAAATGGAAAAGTAGAAATTTCATTTACTGCAGATGAGAAAAAGCCAATTGTAATTTCTTATGAAAATACACAGCAAGATAATACAAATGTTTCTGAAGATAATACACAACAGGATAAAGATAATGGAAATGTTGTAGATGATAAAAAAGAGGAAGATAAGCAGAGTGTTGAAGAAACTCCAAAAACAGGAGTGCTGTTTCATCCAGCAGCATGGTCATCTTTTATGGGCGCAGCAGCTGCAGCAATGCTGTATACTAGAAAAAAACTAAAAAAATAATGTTTAAAAAGTTCTATCTATTCAGGTAGAGCTTTTTAACATTTATAGAAGATTTGTTTAAGATAGATAAAAAGAGTTATACTAAAAAAGAGGTTTTGTAAAATATATGTGCAATGCATCCATATCTTTTGGTTAATATAAAGAAGAAATAGTATTTTTTAATATTTATAAATAATATCAGATGGGAATGGTAAATATATAATAAGAAATCATGATAAAGGAAGGTGGAATTATATGTGTACATGTATTGTAATCAAAGAAAAAGATAAATATTTTGGGAGAAATTTAGATTTAGAATATACTTTTAATGAGTGTGTGGTTATTACACCTAGAAATTATCCATTTTATTTTCGAAATAAAGAAGTGATTCATCATCATTATGCAATGATTGGTATGGCTACTGTTGTGGAAGGATATCCTTTGTATGCGGATGCTATGAATGAAAAAGGACTAGCAATGGCAGGACTTAATTTCCCAGGAAATGCACACTATTTTTCATGGGATGACAAGAAAAACAATATTACACCATTTGAATTGATTCCCTATCTTTTAAGTAAATATAGCAAGGTGGAAGAAGTAAGGCTGGCACTTGAAAATATACAACTATTGGATGAATCGTTTAAAAAAGAAATGCCGTTAGCACCTCTTCACTGGATGATCACTGATGGAGTAGATAGTGTAATCATAGAATCTACCAAAGATGGCTTACATGTGTATGATGATATATATGGAGTACTAACAAATAATCCACCATATGAATATCATAAATGGAATATGTACAATTACTTGCATATGAGTCCTGCATATCCAGATAACAAGGTAAGCAGACATGTAGATTTAAAGCCTTATGGAAATGGATTTGGCAGTATTGGTATACCAGGAGACTGTTCACCTGCATCACGCTTTGTACGTGCCTGCTTTGTAAAAGATAATTCTGTTTTTGGTGATGATGAAGAGGAAAATATCACGCAGTTTTTTCATATTTTAGATGCTGTTTCCATGGTAAAAGGAAGTGTTTTAACACAAGAAGGTAAAATGGATTATACAACCTATTCCTGTGGAATGAATCTTACAAGAGGAATGTATTATTATAAAACTTATGAAAATAATCAGATAACTTGTATAAAGCTATTTGATAGAGATTTAGATACAGAAACGTTATATACGTTTGAATTAAACAGAAAGCAAAATATGGATATAAGATAGGTATATGGCAATAGATATTGTTTTAATAGTTTTTTTCTTGAGATAAGTTAAAGTCAGTATGTATTAGAGATACTTTTTGAGTATTCCTTTGAAAAAGAACAGTGATGATTATATCGCATCGCTGTTTTTATATACTCACTTAAAGTGAAAGAGTAAGATTAAAACCATATGCTTTCAATTTTAGAATGTCAGCAATTAAATTTAAGAGAAATTTTGAATATAATTATTGGAAATCATTATAGGATATTTTTATACAATTACTTGTGAATGCAACAAGAAATAAGCGGTTTTATTTTATATAATAATTTTTATATGCAAAAGTTGACAAAGGCTAACAATTTTGATAAACTCAATTGTGTTAGGTGAGGCTAACTATATGGTTAGGAGGATTATTTTTGAAAAGAAGAAATATAACCGTATTATTGATTATTTTATTGTGTATTCTTTCTTTTATTTCCTTATTTATTGGAGTAACAGATATACGCATACAAGATATATTAGGTGGTGATACAAAGCAGTTACAAATGTTATTTATATCACGCTTGCCTCGTTTATTGGCAATCTTATGTACAGGAGTTGGAATGAGTGTAGCAGGATTACTTATGCAAAAATTATGTATGAATAAATTTGTGTCTCCAACTACTGGAGCAACCATTTCATCTGCACAACTAGGCATTTTAATAGCACTTTTATTTTTCCCAGCATCTACTTTGTGGGAAAGAACGTTTTTTGCATTTCTTGCGGCTATGGTTGGAACTTGGATTTTTGTGTATTTTATTCAGAAAATTCAATTTAAAGATGTTATTATGGTTCCTTTGGTAGGTATTATGTTTGGAAATATTATAGGCGGAATTACAAATTACTTAGCTTATAGATATGAAATGACACAGGCTTTGTCTTCATGGCTCGTAGGACATTTTTCACTGGTGATTCGAGGAAGATATGAAATTGTTTTCTTTATTGTACCACTTGTCTTTCTTGCCTTTATATATGCTAATCATTTCAACATTGTCGGAATGGGAAAAAACTTCTCAAAAAATTTAGGTATTAATTATAACTTTGTAATGTTTGGAGGGTTGTCTATTGCGGCTATGATTACAGCAAGTATCGTAGTGATTGTTGGAAGTATTTCTTATATCGGTTTAATTGTACCTAACTTAGTGGCGATGATAAAAGGTGATAAAATTCGTGGTACTCTGATAGATACAGCTGTTTTTGGCGCTTTGTTTGTTTTGATTTGTGATATGTTTGGACGAGTTATTATTTATCCATATGAGTTACCGATTGAATTGATTATCGGTGTCTTAGGCAGCTTGATTTTTATTGGACTTTTGTTTTATCGTTTACGAAATGGAAATAAAAGTATATCTCTTCCATGGCTTTCACAAGGAGGATGCTGTACACAACCGGTTATGAAAGATGAGGAATCATAAAATGGAAAATTATCTATTAAGATATAGAAAAACTTTGTTTTTACTAGGAATTGGCAGTATTCTTGCGATTCTTGCATATTTGTGCTTATTTATGAATATGAATTATGCTGCTTATTTTCTAAGCCTTCGAGTTCCTAAAGTTCTTGTGATGGTCATTGTAGCGTTTGCGATTGGAGGTGCATCAATCGTTTTCCAATCCATTATCCAAAATACAATTGTAACTCCTTGTCTACTCGGGATGAATTCCTTATATTCATTAATTCATACAGGCGTAGTATTCTTTTTAGGATCAGGAAGTGTCTTAATTGCGAATGCGAATGTGTCCTTTGCGATAGATGTAGTATTGATGGGAATTATTGCTACTGTTATATATAGTTATTTATTCCGTAAAACAAAACATAACGTTTTGTATGTATTATTAACAGGAACCATTTTAACAACGTTATTTACTAGTATTCAGACAACATTAACAAGAATTATGGATCCTAATGAATACGATAGTTTATTGGCAAGTCTTGTCGCAAGTTTTAATAACATCAATACGAATATTATTTTGTTTTCTGTCTTATTAATGGGAGCTGTGGTTTTTTTTCTACGAAAAGAACTTGGTTTACTAGATGTCATTAGCTTAGGAAAAACGCAGGCAATTAATTTAGGTGTGGATTATGATAAAACAATCCGTCGTTTATTGCTGGGTGTTACTTTATTTATTGCGATTGCGACTGCATTGGTAGGTCCTATCTCTTTTTTAGGCTTAATCATTGCGAATTTATCAAGAGAAGTATTTAAAACATATCGACATAGTTATTTGATATTAGGTTCTTGTTTGATTGGTACAATAATTTTAATTGCAGGGCAAATTCTTGTGGAACATGTATATAACTTTAGTATGCCAATCAGTGTATTTATTACTGTAGGTGGAGGAATTTACTTCTTATATTTATTGATGCGACAAAGGAGAGCATAGAGATGATCATAAAAAAACTGACGAAAAAATATAATGGTAAGCCGGTTGTAGATGAAATCGACTTCACGATACCAAAAGGAAAAGTAATTTCTTTTATTGGGCCAAATGGAGCAGGGAAATCAACTGTCATGGGAATGATTTCACGTTTGATTGAACAGGATGAAGGAATTGTTTCTTTTGAAGGAAAAGAGTTAAAAGAATGGAATAGTAAAGAACTTGCGAAACGTTTAGCAATTTTAACTCAGAACAATGCGACACAAATGAAATTAACCGTAAAAGAGTTGGTGACATTTGGACGTTTTCCATATAGTAATGGGAATACAACAAAAGAAGATGAAGAAATCATTGAACGTGCCATTCAATATATGGAGCTTGAAGAATTAAAGAATCGCTTTATTGATGAATTATCTGGAGGACAGCGCCAACGTGCATTTATCGCAATGGTAATTGCACAAGATACAGAGTATGTTTTATTAGATGAGCCAACGAATAATTTGGATATTTATCATGCGACCAATATGATGAAGATGGTAAGAAAACTATGTGATGAATTAGGTAAGACCGTAATTTTGGTTTTACATGAAATTAATTATGCTGCTTTTTATTCTGACTATATTTGTGCATTTAAAGATGGAAAAGTTGCAAAATTTGGAACAGTGAAAGAAGTTATGACAAAAGAAGTTTTATCAGATATTTATCGTGTAGATTTTGAAATTCAAGAAGTAGAAGGAAAACCATTGTCTATATATTATTGATAATGTTTTATAAAATAAATGATGATTAAAAAAGGAGAAGATTATATTATGTTAAAAAAATTATGTATGTTAGCGGTATGTGGTTTATTTGTGTTTAGTGCGGTAGCTTGTACAGCATCTAATAAGAAAAATGTAAACGAGGAGAAAACAATAAGCATCTCGTCATTAAATGGAAAAAAAGAAATGACAACGATTGAGGTACCTCATAATCCAGAAAGAATTGCAGTGTTAGATATGGCAGTATTAGATATGCTTGATGCTTGGGGTGTCGGAGATAAAGTTGTCGGTATGCCAAAAGGTTCAAAAATCGATTATTTGATGGATTACAATAATAATAAAGAAATCAGTAATTTAGGAACTTTGAAAGAAGTGGATATGGAAGCATTGATGGCTTGTGAACCGGATATTATTTTTATTGGAGGTCGCTTGAGTTCTCAATATGATGAGTTATCTAAGATTGCACCAGTTGTATATGTTGGTGTAGATTATGAAAAAGGTGTTGTACAAAGCGTGAAAGACAATGCACAAAATATTTCTAAGATTTTTGATAAAGAAACAGAAACGAAAGCTTTAACAGATGGATTTGACAATCGAGTAGAAACCTTGGCAAATGCTGCGAAAGGAAAGACTGCAATGATTGGTCTTGTGACAAGTTCTAATTTTAATACTCTTGGAAATGGAAGCAGAGCATCGCTGATTGGGAATGAAATTGGTTTTGATAACTTGGCAAGTGATGTTGATTCTACACATGGGAATGAATCATCTTTCGAATTGCTTGTTGAAAAGAATCCAGAATATATCTTTGTATTAGATAGAGATTCTGCGATTCAAAAAGAAGGCGCTAAATTAGCACAGGATATTATGAATAATGAGTTAGTAAAACAGACAACTGCTTATAAAGAAAATCATATAGTATATTTAACTCCAACTGTATGGTATTTAGCAGAAGGTGGAATTACAGCATTGGATGTAATGTTGAAAGATTTAGAGACAGTTCTTTTATAGGAAAGAAACAGGTGTCTATCAATTTGATAGGCACCTGTTTTCTTTGCTGATTTAATAGAAAACGAGATTTCTGAATGATTAAGGGGGTAAAAATCTATAATATGCAAAAGAATGAGGTAAAATATGAGAAACAATAATGCATATTTTTATATATATGAAAACGTAAGTCTTTATTGTAAATTATATTGTTTAATGTATAGCAGCATGAATACCGGCAATGGCTCCATCTGCAACAGCAGTAGCAACTTGACGTACCTGTTTTACACAAATATCTCCAGCTGCATATACACCAGGAATTGCGGCTTGCTGGTTTTTATCGACAGGGATATATCCATTTTCTAGTTTCAGTTCAGTGTATAAAGAAGTATTAGGAATAGAGCCTGCATATACAAAGATACCACATCCACTTTCCTCGATATGTTTTATACTGTTATCTTTTAAGTCTAAGATATCCAATGCCTCTATTTGTTCTTTTCCATACACAGCATGTAAGCGTGTTTCTAAACAGACTTCAATATTTTTTGCTTCAGATATTTTCTTTTTAAATTCATCAATACATGCCAGGGTTTTCTCAAAATGCAGAATACTTACTTTTGAAGCGATTGTTGATAAATACAAAGCTTCTTTTGCTGCTCCATCACTGCCTCCAATAACATATACATGCTTATGTTTATAATCTTGTGCATCTTGAAGGGCATTAAGACCAATTCCTTTTTTATACAATTCTTTTTCTCCTGGAATGTTTAATTTTCTTGGGACAGTCCCATTAGCAAGAATGATTTTACTTGCCTGGTATGTGTTTCTTATCGTTTTTACTTCTTTTATTTCACCTTGTAATTTTACTTGTGTAACTCGTTCAAATTGAACTTCAATATTGGCATCATTTAACTGCTGTTTTAAGCGATTGGAAAATGTTCTACCACTTTCATCTTTCATAAGTCCACAATAATGGGTAACATGAGATACCATACTGATTTGTCCACCAATTTGTGACTGTTCTAAAACTAAAACATTACATCCGCGACTTTTCGCATAAATGGCCGCACTGATTCCAGCGGGACCGCCACCAATAATAAGAATATCATACATATACGATTCCTCCTTTATATAATAAAAGTTATCCAATAAAAAGCTTAATCAACACAATGGCAAAAAGTATTTGACATGCCCCAATCGTTAAACCATAACCTAAAGCTTTCGGTCCTTCTGCAGCTAAATCCTTGAACTTTACACGCATACCAATGGCAGCTAATGCAATGATTTCAAACTGCTGGCTAACCAAATGAGCAAGTTCAGAAAGAGGTCTAGGAATAAGTCCTATCGTATGTAGTATGGCCATAATAAAGAAGCCTATGATAAACCAGGGAATACTGGTTTTGACTTTTCCTTCTGTATGTTTTTTCTTAGAGAATAGTTTTTGATCAGGATCTGTATTTACATGAGAAAATGCATATGCTACAAGAACAATAAAAATGATACGGATAATTTTAAAGATGGTAGCTGTTGGAACATAGGCTGGACCAACTAAGTCTGCAGAAGCAATGACTTGTCCAATGGATTGTAAAGTTCCTCCAATCATAGCACTTGTATGCAGCATTTCATGCTGGTAAAGAATACCGGTAAGAATTGGTAATAGAACCATTAGTACCGTCCCTGTAACATTCACGATCGTAATCGCAATTCCTTTATCTTTCGTATCTGCATCTAATATGGGAGAAACACTGGCAATGGCGCTAGAACCGCAAACAGCATTTCCAGCACCCATTAAAAGACGGAATTTCTTTTTCATGCCAAATGCTTTTCCAAGAAGATAGGCAGCACATATGGTAAGAAACATTTGTGTCGCAATAAATCCAATTCCTTTCAAACCAAGCGCAAAAATATCACTTAACAATAAGGTAGCACCGGTTAATACGATGGAATATTCTAATAAATTTCTCTCAGAAAAGCTGGTTCCTGCTTGAAAACATTTTTTATTTAAAAAGGTATTTCCACAGAAAACACCAATACCTATCGCAAACAAAGCAGCTCCAATTTGCGGAACAAATTTTGCGATATATTGTGAGATTGCTGCGATAACAGCACAAACCAGAAATCCTGGTCCTTTTTGTATCATAAAATTCTTCATTTCTTTACTTCCTTCCATTTTTTTCTTATTTCCTACTTGATTATAAGTTCATAATTATATAAACTCAAATTAGATATTTTTAAGAAAACATAAGAAAATTTTATATAAGAACGAGGTATTTATGATTGATGTAAAAGTAAAGACATTTTTAACTCTAATGGAAGAAAAAAGTACGATACAATGTGCAGAAGTTTTGCATATTACGCAGCCTGCAGTTACACAGCATATTCGCGCATTGGAAAAAGAATATGAAGTGAAGCTTTTTAAAAAAGAAGGACGATGTTTAGTTCCAACAGAGAAAGCTATGGAGTTTTATCGTATGGCAAAGCAGTTGACTACAATGGAAAAGCATATTCATCTTTCCATGCAGAAACAGCCGGCAATACCACTTTATTATGGCGCAACAAAGTCCATAGCGGAAACGATCTTGCCATCTCTGACTTTTTCTATGCTGCAAGAATACCAAGGAAGAAAATTTAAACTTCTTGTACAAAATACAAAAAGGTTACTGGAGGAACTGGAAGAAGGAAATCTTCATTTTGCGCTTATTGAAGGAAATGTAAATCATCGTCGTTACGTTTGTAAAACATTACTAAATACAAAATTTATTTGTGTATGTAAAAAGAATGGAAAGTATGCAAATTGTACAAATCTGCATGAATTAATAAAAGCTCCTTTATTATTAAGAGAAGAAGGAAGCGGTTCAAGAGATATTTTAGAACATACCCTTCATTCTTTTGATGTGGATATTGAAGATTTTACGATTTGCCATGAATTTGAAAGTGTTTCGCTTATACTGTCTTTAGTTCAGCAGGATGCAGGTATTACGTTTATATATGAGGAAGCCGCAAGAAACTATATAGAGCAGGGGATTTTACAGCCTTTGCTTCCAGATATGTTTTCTATTGAGCGACAATTTACATTTGTTGCTTTGCCTGCTATGCCTTTTACAGAAGATAATGAAAAAATGTATGTATTTCTAAAAGAAAAATTAAAGAATGTATCCAGTGTTATGGATATTTGATACAGATAAATAAAAAGACTTTCCTGTTGAAAGAAAAGCCTTTTTACAATGTTTTCTGTGTTAAAAAGCGTTGTAGATTGTGATAGGTAATTTCTAAAATTTCTTCTGCGGTTTTCTTTTTGATATCTCCTATTTGTTTGGCAATCGTATACAAAGAAGACAGATATTCATCGTCTTGTATATTTCGATGAAGAGCCCATGATATCGCATCAATTCCATCACTTTCTATTAACAGGCGATCACAGGGAACAAGCTGGCATACTTTTTGTACACTTTTATCAACAGAAGGGAAAGGACCGATACTAAAGTAACAGTCTAAATCCCTATATTCTTCTATGTATTCCATACAGGAATACCAGTGTACATGATACGTATTTGGATAAAGACGAATACATTCAAGAATTTCTTTTTCCATTCCTTTTGTGTGAAGAACAACTGGTTTTTTATGTTGCATGGCAAATTGCAGCTGTTTTTCAAAGATGGTTTTTTGGATATCAAGATCTTTCTTGCACCAGACATTATCCATTCCAATTTCTCCAATTATCTGTGCTTTTTCAAGAAAGGGAAGCATTTCTTTCCAGGTGATGGTATCGCACTTCCATGGGTGGATTCCACAAGAAATGGTATACGATGAATGTTTGGATAGAAATGCTTTTGCTTCTATGCATTCCTTAGGTGTCGTACAGCTGATGATACCAGATAAAGGATTTGTTTCAAGAATCTTTTTCATCCTCTCACTTAAATGGAAATGTGCATCACTATACATGATTGTTTCCTTTCAACATCTCATGAATGTTTGTACGCAGTTCACTTTGTGCATACAGCCATTCTCTTGTACGATTGGTTTCTGTAATACAAATCTCTTTTTGAATAGAAGCTGGATGTCCATTTAAGATAAGGATACGATCGGATAAATAAATCGCTTCATCAATATCATGGGTTACCAGAATTGTTGTTTTTTTCAGTTTGCTTTTCATTTGTATAAGCCAATCCTGCATATCGCTTCTGGTAATGACATCCAATGCACCAAAAGGTTCATCTAGCAATAAAATATCTGCTTTGCATAGGGCAGTGCGAAGAAAAGCTGCTCTTTGATGCATACCGCCAGATAATTCTTCTGGATATGCATTTTCATATCCACTTAATCCAAAAACAGGAAACAGCTGCATAGCTTGTTTTTGTGCCTGTTTTTTTTCTTTATGAATGGCGCCATATAAGCAAACATTATCTAATATCGTTTTCCATGGCAGTAATAAATCTTCCTGTGGCATATACGCAAAATGTTCTTTTGCATCTTTTACTTCTTTTCCATCAATCCGTATTTTTCCATCATCTGCATTTAGAATACCTGCCAGTATATTTAAGATCGTACTTTTTCCACATCCACTTGGACCTAAAATACTAATGAACTCTTCTTCCTTCACATCCATAGAAAGATGGGAAAGAATCTGTTTCTTAGAAAAAGACATGGATATATCTTGTAGCTGTAACTTCATAAAAACCTCTGTTTATTTTACAAATTCATTTGTGTATTGTGTATCTGCGGATATTTTTTTATCAATCAAGCCATTTTCATACATGAAATCTGTATAACCATCCCATACACTGTCTTTCATAACACCCCAGCTTTGTGCATCTTTTGCGTATTCTTCTGATAAATATGCCTGGCTTTTCTTTAAGAAAGCAATGTCATAGTCTGGAATATATTCGTGTAAGATTTCTGCGGAAGCATCTGGATTATCAATTGCATATTCATATCCTTTTTTTACGGCATTCATAAATTTCTGGACAGTTTGTGGATCTTTTTCCAGCATTTCATTGTTTGTGATAATTACCGGTGTATAGTAATCTAGACGTTCATCTAGTTCATTTAAAGGCATATAATTAAAGTTCATTCCTTCCATTTCAGCTTTTGTGATTGCCCATCCTTTAAATTCCCATAATAAATCAATTCCACTATTTAACTGGGATAAACCATTTCCATCAGCACCTACCATTTTTAATTTTGATGGATCGGCATTTACACTTTTCATGACTGCATTAATAACGGCTTCTTCACTTGGAGATTGCCATCCTGCATATGTTTTTCCTTCAAAATCTTTTGGAGAAGTAATGCCGGAATCTTTAAGCGCGACAAATCCGGATGTGTTGTGCTGTATGATTGTTGCGATTGCCTTGATTGGCATTGGGTCTTGTGCAGTTAATGCATAGGTAACATCTTCCTGATAACTAACTCCAAATTGTCCTTTTCCAGCTGCGACAAGAGCTGCAGAAGTGTTGTTGTCACCTGGTTCAATAATGTTGACTTTTAAACCTTCTTCTTTAAAGTATCCATTTTTCTGTGCTACATAAATTCCTGTATGATTGGTATTTGGTAAATAGTCCAAAACTAAAGTTACTTCTTTTTCGTTTGTGGATGTTGTCTGTTTATTTGCACATCCACTTATCGCAATGACACATAACATTGCCAGTAATCCTGATATAAATTTTTTCATACGTTTTCTACTCCTTATGTTCTTTTTTCGCATGTGGACAGAGCCATTTTTTAGCGATATCCACACATCCATTTAACAATAAACTTAAGATAATAACGACGATTACACTTGCGAATACCTTATCCAGCATATACCCATTTTTCATTCGCAGCATATAGTAGCCAAGCCCAGCAGAAGATGAAATCCATTCTCCTACGATTGCACCGCCAATACAATAGGTGGCACCAACTTTTAGCCCAGAAAATAAACTGGATGCAGCAGCTGGAATTTTCACCATGGTGTAGATTTGAAAACGGCTTGCCTGAAAGCTTTTTAATAAATTGATTTGTTTCTGGGAAACTTGTGCCATACCATCCGCAAAAGAAATGGTGATAGGAAAGTAACACATAAAAATAACGATCAAAACTTTTGGTGCCATGCCAAATCCAAGCCAGATACTGAATAATGGTGCTAAAACCATGACAGGAACAGTTTGTGTAACTACCAAATGTGGATAGACACTGTTTCGAAAAGCCTTGGATATATCCATAAGGATAGCTGTTGACATCGCAAGAACAAGCGCGATTCCAAGTCCCAGCAAAGCTTCCACAAGCGTTACCATGGCATGGGAAAACAACACACTTCGATTCTCATATAAAGAGATGAGAATACGAGATGGTGAGGGTAAAAGGTATAAAGGTACATGGAATACATCTACACAAAACTCCCACATACCAATAAGTGCAATGGCAACCGCAATCGGCATCCATACTTCTCTTTTTTTCATACATCAATCCCCTCCATACGTAAAAAAAGCCATATCATATTTGTATACGATACAGCTGAAAGACAAATATGATTCCTACAACGGCATTACCCGACAGGTTCAATGGGTCGAAACTTTACAGCTTCCTCTCAGGTCGAAACACGACCTCCCCGCTATTGTTTATTGCGATATAATTATATATTTGATAAAAGTGTGCGTCAATATGTAATTTTTTATGTGAAGTGTGAACAAAGAAGTTTGTATATGTCTTATACAAAGAGCAAGGAGAAAATGATGTACATATTTAATTTATAAAATATTCAGACCGTTGACAAAGTCGCTCTTTGAGCAGACTTTGTCATTCGGTCTTTTTTTATCCCCACTTTTGTAAAAAAAACAGGTGATTTTAAGCTATCATTTACCAAAAATCACCTAGTAAAAGGAATCTTTCTACCACTTTTTTTAAATTGGTTTTATATATTTTCAAAATATATAGTTTGTCAACAACCTGCATATTTAATTTATAAAATATTTTCAATTGTTATTTACTTGATTAAGATGTTTTATAATTGTTTTGATGGCCAAATGCTTTAATAAAAATGTGCCAAATACTTTAATAAATTTTGGCCAAATACTGCAATGAAAATCGGCCAAATGCTTTAATTTAGTTGATAATAGGGAAAATTATTGATAAACTAAAGGTAAGGATGGTGGTTGTTATGGATAAATACATGACAAGAATAGCTGATAAAGTAATCGCAGAACGCTTGGAAGCTAAAGGTGCAATCTTAATTGAAGGGCCAAAATGGTGTGGAAAAACAACAACTGGAAAACATCTTGCGAAAAGTGTGATTGAAATGGATAGACCAGAAATGACAAATCAATACAAACAGATGGCTGAATTAAATCCTTCTGTTTTATTAACAGGAGAGGTGCCACATATGATTGATGAATGGCAGATTGCTCCTAATTTATGGAATGCGGTACGTTATGAAGTGGATCAAAGAGATGAATTTGGACAATTTATTTTAACTGGCTCCTCAGTTCCTGCAAGTCTAGATTCATCAGCACATACAGGTACTGGAAGAATTGGAAGAATAAAGATGAGACCAATGAGTCTTTTCGAATCAAAAGATTCTAGTGGTAGTGTTTCATTAGCTAGCCTATTTAAGGGAGAAAATATTTCCGGAATAGATTCTCATGATATAAAATCTATTGCATATCTGATTTGTCGAGGGGGATGGCCTAAAGCGATTGGAACAACAGAAAAAGTTGCATTACGACAAGCTTTTGATTATTATGATGCTATTGTCAACGATGATATAAATAGAGTTGATGGCGAAAAGAAAGATAGGGAAAGAACAGCTCGATTATTAAAATCATATGCTCGCAATGTTTCACAACAGGCATCATTGGAATCAATTCGTGAAGATGTAGTAGTAAATGATATAGAATCATTTAGCCAAGCAACTTTATATTCATATATTGATTCTTTGAAAAAGATTTTTGTAATTGAAGATTCACCAGCATGGAATCCAAACTTAAGATCAAAAACCGCAATAAGAACTACAGATACAAGATATTTTGTTGATCCTTCTATTGCTTCTGCAGCACTAGGTTTAGGGCCAAATGATTTAATTAACGATTTAAATACAATGGGTCTTATTTTTGAAAATTTATGTATTCGTGATTTAAGAGTATATGCAGATAGTTTAGATGGACAAATCTATCACTATAGAGATAAAAGTGGATTAGAGTGTGATGCAGTGATTCATTTAAGAAATGGAGATTATGGATTGATTGAAATAAAACTAGGTGGAGATAAACTCATCGAAGAAGGAGCAAAATCTTTATTAAAATTATCTGATAAGATAGATACAACAAAAATGAAGAAACCTTCATTTTTAATGATACTATGTGGAGTAGCACCATTTGCATATCAAAGAAAAGATGGGGTTTTTGTAGTGCCAATTGGGTGTTTGAAGGATTAAACGAGGGGGAGAAAGTATGCTATTTGAATTACAAAATGTAGGAGCTATAACTAATGGAAAAATACATATAAATGAAAATGAAATCAATATTAAATATGGGATTAATGGGATCGGAAAAAGTACAATTTCAAGAGCATTAGCTAATTCGATTAAAGGCGATTCTTTGGAAGAATTAAGAACGTTTGGAAATGATGAAACACCAATAGTGAACATTGATTCAAAACCTAAAAATGTTTTGGTATTTAATCAAGAGTATGTTGATAAATATTTGTTTCAAGAAGATATTATTAATAATACGTTTGAAATTTTAATAAATACTCATGAGTATAATGTTGCTCAAAATAGGATTAATGATTTATTTAATGAATTAACAGTAGCGATTGCTAGTTCTTCATTAAAAGAGGTTAAGGAAAAACTCGAAAGCTTCATAAAGACAATAGATTTTAAGAGCAGTAAGAAGAAAGGTTTAGAAGTTAAAACAACATGTAAATTTGCAAAAGGAAGAAAACTTCCTATTATAGATGAAGTGTTATCTGAGGAAACTAAGAAATATCATTTTGAATTAAATGATGACAAGAATCATGAGTGGTTAAAGTGGTTTAATACTGGAATTGAAATGATTAAAAATAAAGAGTTAAATAAATGCCCTTTATGTAAAAATGAATTGCCAAAAAATCTAGTTAATATAGCAAATGAAATTAATCAACTTGTTGATACTACTACTTTAAAAACAAACATGGAAGTTAAGCAATCTATAGGGAATATAAAAAAATTTTTAGATACAAGTAGAACAAAGATGCTAGAAAGTATTGTAAATTCTGATAAGGAGCTTACACAAGAGCAAACTTCAACACTTAAAGAAATTGTGGAAATAATGAAGTCAGAAGCATCAAAGTTAAATAATTTGTCTAGTTTAAATGTAATAAATATAAAAAAAATGTATGAAGACAATACATTAGACTTATTTTTAAAGGAAAATAAATTGGATTTAAATGTATTTAACTCATTACCAAAAAATAATTTTGAAGAGATTAAATTAGTTAATGAATCAATAGATAAGATAATTTTAAAAAATTTAGAATTAGTACAACTAACAAAAGAATTTTCTATTTATTTAAATGGCTTGGTAAGAGAAAAAACAAACTATATTAATGATTTTTTTATAATAGCAGGTATTCCGTATAGAGTGAGTATTGAATCTATATCAAACAATAAATACAAAACAGTATTAAAGCCGATTAATTCTGATATCATAGTAAAAAAAGAAAGTTTAAGTTATGGAGAAAAAAATGCAATTTCACTTATGCTTTTTACTTTAGAAGCAGAAAAGTATGATTTAATTATTTTAGATGATCCAGTTTCTTCATTTGATAATAATAAAAAGTTTGCGTTACTGTACTATTTGTTTTCAAAAAAAGAAGCATTATTAGAGAATAAAACAGTTATACTTTTTACTCATGATTTTGATATTATAATAGATTTTTTCTATAAGGGTGAGTTAAAAAATTTGAATAAGAATTGTTATTTAATTTCATCAAAAAATGGAGAATTGATTGAAAAAGAAATATCTAATAGAGAAGTGAAAAATACTGTTAAGCAATGGTTGAAAAAGGCAAAATCTTCTCAAATAAATCCTTTACTTAGAATTGTTAATTTGAGAAAATATTTTGACTATGTTGATACAGAAAGAACTATTGAGAAAGAAATAATTTCTTCATTAGAACATAGATATGATGTTCCGATGAAAAAGAAAAAAAAGGTATTAACTGTAATAAATTCAGAAGACTTAATAGAACCAATTAAGTATATTAAAGAGAATTATATAAATGATTTTGATTATGACAAATATTTGCATTTAATAAATAACAACGACAACTTAAAAAAATGGTATAATTCTACTTCATCTGATATAGATAAGCTGCAAATAATGAGAGTCTATTTGGATATAAACAAAGATATCCCAATGGAAAATCATGCGTTTTTAGCATTTGTTAAAGAAGCGTATCACGTAGAAAATAATGAATTACAATCATTAAATGAAAAAATATATAATGTCATCCCTTATTATATAATAAAAATATGCGATGAAATTATGAGTAAATATTAATCTATAATAAATGATTGTTTTATAAATAAAATTATGTTTTCATTACTCGTATAAATGAATATAATAATTTATAGGGGCATGAAAGAGTGTCAAGGACTATTTAAGAATGAAAGAATGAGGGATTTCTTCTAGGAGGATTGCTATTCTTTGTATGTATAATTGTAGTACTGATGTAATAAAAAGAGAAAGACATGGTATAACTCTATCAAATCAAAAAGTGGTAGAAAATAAGCCATAGTAAATGAGGTAAATAAAAATGTTAAAAGATAAAACATTAACATATATTAGTCTGTTTAGTTCTGCGGGAGTAGGATGTTATGGATTTAAAAAAGCAGGATTTGAATGTGTTGCAACAAACGAAATAGTTGAAAGAAGATTAAAAGTCCAGAAGTTTAATAATAAATGTAAATTTGATTCAGGCTATATTTGTGATGATATAACAACTGATGAAGCAAAGAATAAGATATTTAATGAAGTAAATAAATGGAAAGAACTTGGTAATGATAGAATAGATGTATTAATTGCAACACCACCATGTCAAGGGATGTCTGTAGCAAATCATAAAAAAGCAAAAAATGAAATTGTTAGAAATAGCTTGGTTGTAGAATCTATCGAACTAACAAAAAAAATAAAACCAAGGTTTTTTGTTTTTGAAAATGTTTCAGCATTTATGAAAACAGGATGTACATCGTTAGATGGCACAGTAAAAAGTATTGGTCAAGTCATAAACGAAGAATTGGGCCAAGAATATACCATTGTTAGTAAAATACTTAATTTTAAAAATTATGGATCAAAATCATCTAGAACTCGTACAATTGTTATAGGAGTAAATAAAGAGATGGCCGAATATATTTCTCCAATTGAGTTATATCCGTCTTATGAGGAAGAAGAAAATTTAAGGGCTGTAATTGGTGATATGCCAAAACTTGAATGGGGAGAAATATGTGATACGGATTTCTTTCATGGGTTTAGGACATATCCAGAAGAAATGAGATGTTGGATTCATGATCTAAAAGAGGGAGAGAGTGCTTTTGATAATACCGATGAATTAAAGCGTCCTCATAAAGTTATAGATGGAAGAGTTGTTCCTAATGCACGAAAAAATGGAGATAAATATACTCGACAATCATGGAATAAAGTTGCTCCATGTATTCATACAAGAAATGATCTACTTGCAAGTCAAAATACTATCCATCCTGAAGAAGATAGGGTCTTTTCAATTCGTGAACTTATGAAGCTTATGACAATTCCTGATGATTTTAAATGGATAGATGCATCTATTGAAGAACTCAATGCATTACCAGAAGAGAAGAAAATAAAACTATTAAAAAAAGAAGAAATAAAAATTAGACAAAGCATAGGGGAGGCGGTACCTACAAATGTTTTCTTTCAAATTGCTGAAAATATTAAATGTGTTATAAGTCAAAGGCATTTAGATGATTTTGAAATTAATAAGACAATAAATAAATATAAATTAGAGAATCAAAATGAAATGTTATCATTTCTTAGAAAGAATCCATTGAATTTAGGACAATCTTCATTAGCAAGAATAGCAGAATTGACAAATTCTAAAAGGGAAAATAACTCAGCATACTATACGAATAAATCTATTCTTAATGAAATATATAAATATCTTCCAGATTTTGATAAAAAAGAAATAACTATTTTAGAGCCCTCTGTTGGAGTTGGAAATTTTTTACCATTTATCTTCAAAAAATATGAAAATATTACAAAAGTAAAAATTGATGTGATAGATATTGATAGCAGTAACTTAGAAATACTTCAATTATTATTATCTAAGAAACCATTACCAGAAAATATAGAGATAAATTTTGTTCAAGCAGATACTTTATTATATGAATTTAATAATAAATATGATTTAGTAATAGGAAACCCTCCCTTTTCTAAACTTAAATCTAAAGATGCAAAAAAATATTTGAATAGTAATATAAATAAGAAAACAACTAATACTTTTGAGTTTTTTTTAGAAAAGGCAATGAAGGTATCAGATTATGTGGTTATGATTACGCCAAAATTTTTATTAAATACTCCTGAATTTAAAGAAACAAGAGATTTACTTACAGCAAAAAAGATTGATTGTATACTAGATTTTGGAGAAAAGGGATTTAAAGGAGTTTTAATAGAAACTATTTGTCTATTTATTGATATGAGAAGTAAACCTGGAAATACTATTGTTGAATCATTACCTTTAAATAAGGTAATGATTCAACAACAAAAATATATTACAGATAAGCTATTTCCTTACTGGTTAATTTATAGAAATAAATTTTTTGATGAAGTCGCAAGCAAATTAGAATTTAATCATTTCACTGTTTTTAGAGATAGACAGATTACCAATTCTAAAACAAGAAAAGTTAGAGAAAAAAACAGTTTAAGAGTTATTAAATCAAGAAATATCAACGATGATGGAAAAAAAATAATAGATATTCCGGGATATGATGCTTACATAGAAGAGAAAGTCGCTAAAGACCTCAATGCCTATAAATATGTTGGGGATCGAAATATATATTTAACACCTAATATGACTTATAAGCCAAGAGTAATGAGAAATTTAGATAATGTAATTGTAAATGGCTCTGTTGCTATTCTTATTCCAAAAGAAAAGATAAAATTATCTGCAAAACAATTAGAGTATTTTTCTTCTGATGAATATAGAAGTTTTTATAAAATAGCAAGAAATTATCAAACACGTTCTCTAAATGTAGATGCTACAAGTGTTTTTTTCTATGGTATATTAAAGGAGAATTGCAATGAATAACGAGATGATAAAAAGTTTTTTAGATGATCATGATTATGACATTAGAAAATCTCATAATGGGAGATGGATAGATCAAAAATGTACAATGGATGTATTATGCGTTGTAGCAGATTGCATAATGGAATATACAAATGATAAAACTGATAAGAGTTTCACAGTAAATGATATTTGGCATAGTGAATATACAGTGGAAAATGTTCAAGAAATTTTTAATAAACCTAATCCAGATAAAAAAGCATCAAATGAATATGATAAATATTTTGGTCAACCAATAAAGTTGTTGGATTCTGCTGGCGTTATACATGGCGAAAAAAATAAGCGAGGATATACTTATTCAATTGTTAATAAAGAGATTCTTGAATATATAAGTTTTAGAGAAAGAAACAGTTTTAATTTCCTCTGCCTTTATATTGAAAAAGTACTCAAAGATAGCGGCATATATGAAATGTTTGAACATTTTTTTAAAATGCAAAATAAAAATAGTTTTAACGAATTAAAAAAAGGGTACTGTAGATTTACAATAGATAATACACCAATAAATGGAACAACAGAATGTGGGCGTATATTTACTAAGGTTTTAAATCCTTTGGCATGTAAATATAAAAAGCATGGAACTGTAAGAGGATATTTATCAAAAGATATTATTACACAAGATATGATTTTGTATAATCAAAAAAATTGGAGAGATATTTCATCTGAAAAGCCTAAAAATATGTCAAGAAATGAATATGAAAATAAGGTATTATTAAAAGCTGATCAAGATTATATGACAACATATCGAATAAATCGAGCCAAAAGAAATTTACGAAGATTTAATGATAAGTATCATAATGGAAAAACAGAAGTTTACGATGAGCGGCATATAAAAGATCCTGCAACACAAATACATCATATTTTCCCTGTAAGTGATTATCCAACTATTGCAGATTGTTTGGAGAATTTGATTGCATTAACACCTACGCAACACTTTATAAATGCACATCCTAACAATAATACTCAATATATTGATAAATCATACCAATATATTTGTTTGGTCTCAAAAACTGGAACAATTAGAGATAATTTGTTACAAAAGAATAAAGAGCCTGTTATTTATGATTTTAGTTCGTTTCAAATGGTGCTTAGTACAGGATTGAATACTGAAGATTTTTTCGAAATTAAAGAAATGGATTTTGAAAGTATTTTAAATAAAATAGAAGAGTATTATAATTAAATCAGATTAAAATTGAAAGGGGTTATTAATATGGCAAAATTGGATTGGGGAAATGGTATTGGATTACATTTTAGAGATAATGAAGAATATTACGAAACTTTAGGCTTTTTAACAAAGAAAACTAGACCAATTGATATATATACGCATGACAATGGAAGAAGTGGTGCTTGGGGAGGACAAGGAAAATTAGAAACTCACGTTGGAATATATTTCTTACCTAGACCATTAAAAGAAGCATTTGAACAATCTGGTGATTCAAGGTTGAGTGTAACAGAATATGTGTTAAATTTAAGAAATCATGGATTTACTATTGAGCAAGATTTTACGGGTAATAGATATACTTATCATCTATATCCAGAATCTATTGATAAAATTATTGCCAGTATAGAATCAGATGAATATTTAGAGGATTTTTACAGAGGATATAACTGGTAAAGGAGAAGAAAATGAGAATAGCAAATTTAATACAAGATGTTGATAATCAAATTATTCAAATTAGAACAAAAAGCTTAGACGTATCGTTTAATGAGTTGTATGACATGTATATTGATGGTGAACTTGCAATTTCTCCGGATTATCAGCGCTTATTTCGTTGGGATGAGGAGAAACAATCAAGGTTCATAGAGTCGTTAATATTAGAAATGCCTGTACCACCTACATTTGTGATAGAAACAGAGGAGGGGGTATACGAATTGATTGATGGTCTACAAAGGATATCAAGTTATTTACATTTTAGAGGAGAAAAGCTAAGTAATGAAAAGAGTAATCCACTTGTTCTAAGAGGTTGTGATATTGTCAACAGTCTGAAATATGTAAAATAGTTCTTTACATATTTATAAAATGAGTATATATTTATACATGTTGTGGAAGGACTTGTGCGCCTTCCATTTTTTATTATATTGCATTGTTGTTAGATAGTAAGCGTCAAATAAAACCCATATAGAAAAAGGAGCTTGGCTACGATATACTTTAACCGTAGTTGAGCTCCTGTTTTATTTGGATTTTACTTTTAATATTTCAGGTAGTTCCTGCGAATATGGAAGCACTTTGCGATAATCAGCTTCTGTTGGATGGTCAATCTGCTTTAGTGTTTCAAAGATATATGTTAGATATGCTTCTATATCTAATCCATTCATCTTGGCGCTTTGTATATATTTCTTCTGGGGTAAGCTTATCTTTTATGTACTTGGATTCGCATTCAAAAAGATATTTGACCTCACTCAATATATGATTCAGGATACCAAATGCTTCATGAGTTTTGGCATATTCCTGCAGTTCTGTCCTGTTCTTTATCTTGGATCCTGCATCAAGTTCATATGCTTCATACACATATCGTCTGAAATGTGCCATACACCCTAATGGTGTAGCTTTTTCGAACTTTTCATATGCTTCATATCCATCACAGTGGATCTTGCCACTGTAATCTTCTCCAATCATTTCTTTCGCAAATGCATGTTCTCTGTTCTTATGATAACAGTAGATTGCCATCTGCTGTTCTTCCCATTTTCCCGAACACATCAGCCACATGTAGTTCTTGCCCGTTCTTTCTGCTTTTTCTTCAAGAACGGTAACTGTTGTTTCATCCATATGGATATGTTCACAGCTGCGGATATCCTTCTTCATTAGCTCATACAGTGGTTTTAAATAATCATCTGAACAGCGCATCATCCAGTTAGACATGCTGGCTCTTGAAATAGGAACTCCTCTGCGTTTCAGTTCCTGTTCCTGTCGGTAAAGCGGAGTCCCGCTTACAAATTTATTGAAAGCCAGTCCTGCCACTACGGATGCACTTGCCAGACTTCCTTTGATAAGTCTTTTCTCTGTATTTGGCGCAGATACGATCTTAGCTTTGATTTCTCCATCTTCATTTATTTCTTCACTGCAGTGTCTGCATACATATTGATGTATGATGTGACGTTCTACATAATATCTTGCAGGATGATATTTCAGCACATCGACGATTTCAGGAGAAAGTTCTTTCATCTCGCTTCCGCAGTCAGCACATATTTTGACTTCCAAAATGTGTTCGATTATCTTCTTTGGAAGTTTTGAAAGATCCATTTCTTTTTTCTTTTTATTTTTTACTTTTTTTGTAATGACTTCTGCTTCTTCTGCAGGATGATCCTGAACATCTTCCATTTCATTAAAAAGGTTCAATTGAATGGATGGTACCTGCTCGCTTTTTGAAGCATAACGTGATTTCTTCAATAAAGAAATCTGTTCTTTCAGATAATCCAGTTCAGCTTGAACTTTTTGTTTTTCTATCATCATATCAACGATCTCATCATCGCTCATTTCTTTTAGTTTTGCCTTTAATTCTTCTCTGTTTTTCATGTTTATATTTTACCATAAAACAGCCCAAAAGCCCAGTGTTTATCGTGCTTTTGATGTTTTATACATACTTTGGATCCTGCTCTTTGAAAGCTGATTTCTGATGTATTTTCAATCCTTCCAGGAGCCACTGCAGTTGTCTGTGACTAATTTCCATACATAGACCGTCAGAACTTTTCTCCCATTTAAACCTACCTTCTTCAAGACGTTTATGCAGGAGCTAGAAACCACTCTTGTCCCAGTACAGACATTTGATCATGGTCCTGCTTCTGTTACAGAAAATAAACAAAGCATCCTGAAAAGGGGAAAGCTTGAATGTATCCTGTATGATATGTGCGTAGCCATCAATTCCTTTACGCAAATCGGTAGGGCCACAAGCTATGTAGACCTTTGGAATCTTTTCAAAACTGATCATGATGACTTCAGTGCATTGATGACACGACAAAGAGCATCATCATTGATGGATGAATCTACTTCTATCATATGACCATCGAAAGAGAAGGAAATCTTATCAGATGGAACACTTATGACAACAGGAAGAAAAGAATTACAATTAGTGTTCTTTTCAACTCTCTTCTTCTTATTCATAAAAGAATGATAGTTTAAATTTCTTTCAAGACAAAACTGCTTTGCGGCTAAACCACTTGAAGCAAAGTCATTAAAGATAGATTCCCAGTCATATCGTTTACGCATAAAATGCCACCTCCCTGGTGGCATGATTATCTCATAAGGTCATCAACTAAAATAGGTGTATTCTGTTTGACGCTTACGTTAGATATATCAACTTAAGTAAAATGATGAAACTCTATCTTTGAGGGATTTTCTTTAAGTAAGATGCTCGTAACACAATTTTGCATACAAAATAAGTAAGACAGTGATGGTCCTATCCAGCCATTGCTATTACTGAAGCGATTTGTAACACTATCGGGCATCGTGACTACAATATTAAAGGTACACAAATAGATGTAGATATTTATCAAGATAGAATTGAAATAGTACCTCCAGGAAGTTTTCTTTCAGAAGGACGAGCACAAGATTATGCAGATATTAGTAAAATCCCTTCCAAAAGAAGAAATGAGGCAATTGCTAATACACTTACAATTTGTGGATTAATGCAACGTTATGGCAGTGGCTTTGAAAAGATTCTTGAAGAATACAAACCATATGAAAAAGAATTTCAACCTAAAATCACATCGGAACAAAGTTGGTTTACAATTACATTTATGGATGTGGCTTATACAAATAAGGAAAGTCTTGTTAACTCAACGCTGCAATTACTAAAAATGCAAAATATTGTATATACCACAATCTTGGATAATCCTGGCATCAATAAGCCGCAAATCTGTACGATTACAGGTGTAAGTGATGGAAGCGCTAAAAGTAATTAACAAAGAAACAGCTGATTCATTTTGTTAGCTCTCCTAAGAAAGGTGGATATCATATTCTTTCTGAAAAATAATGATTTCATAAGATGGTCCAGTAAATGATCTAGTAAATGGTCCATTAAATGGTCCAGTAAATTCTTTAATATAATAATGAAATTATCCATTAATTACAAATAAAGCTACTATTAATAGGTGTTCTATTAGAAACTATGTTATCTTCATCTGCTAAGAGTGACTAATTTTTCAAAAGTTTATCAAAACAGAGTTAAACATATGAATGATTATATCAATGATTTGAAAAATGATATCATGAAATATGCTGATGTTTACTGCTTTTTTGATAGAATGAGTTTAGGTAATATTTTGACTCTTTTTTATCTGTTTAGATTATGATTTGTAAGAAAAAATATGTAAATCTAGTCAAGGAATTAAGTATAGAAAAGCTCCGCGAATAATATCGTGGAGTTTCTTCCGCACTTAGTGCCATTTACGTTCATATTATATGTGAAGAAAATCAGAATATCAACACTTTTTTAATTAGAGTTTCGGGATTTTTTAAAGAAAAGTTCAATATACCTATTAAAATGCAAAAATTTTTGTATTATAGAATTTCGTGTTTTTCTTCGTTGTACCAGTCATCGTTATATTTTTATATCTTTATCGATGTAGATTCATCAATATTCAGTTTATCTTCTACCATATCATGAATTTCTCTAAATATTTTAAACACATCTTTCAGCGTTATATCTTCAAATCCAAACTTTTCGCCATGTTTTTTAAATGAAGATTGAAAAGCAGTAGAATTCTGTAATTCTTCTAATATTTCTTCAAATTCATACAAGTTGTCTATGGTTCCTCTTTCCTCGGATACTTTTATAATCGTATCTGCGAGCAAGTTTTTATCTACTAGCTGAGAACTATCTTTCATAAGAAAATAGATATCATACAAATCGCGCATTCTTGAATTGAATTCTCCTCTATCTAGTGTCGTTTCATATTTTTCAGCTATGATATTTTCTAGCGGATAACTCAACAGCTTGATATCCTCTTCATTGAACATACTTGGTAATGTTGTTCTTATCGCATCTGGATAGATCAATGTATTATTTGAAACATCAATTTTTAAATTCAATGATATGTTATCTTTTCTTGCGTTGATAGAAACGATAAATCCAGCATTTTCGTCATCCTTTTGAGCCTGTTTTATATCTGCAAGTTCATATTCGAAAAAACTATCTGAAGGAGTCTTTAATACTTTTTTCACTATATTTTCCATTTCTGAGATATCATAGATTGTTGTCCTGCAAGTCACATCCAGATCTCTTGTAGTTCTTGTATCCATGCCTAAGAGAGTAGAAACGATAAATCCTCCTTTTAAAATCAGTCTATCTCCATATGGCGAACTGCCTATTTTTTTAGCAAATTCTTCCAGTATGAATCTTTGCTGCATGGAAGGTACATCTACACCTTTAAGTTTGGCTGATTTCTTTATCTCACTCTTCCAATTATCTGTATTTCTATATATCATATGTTCACCTCTTTATGGTTCCATGTGCATGTACACGATGTCTCTTATCTTATCCTGAATCCCCATCTTCTTTGCATATCTTGCCAGTTTTCTTAGGTTCTTATCTTTCCTTTGGAAATAGTTTTTTATAGCCTGAAGGTAAACCTGCAGCTCTATCTTTTTTTGATTTTTGACAATATCGCATATGGTTCTTTCCATGTCGTACACATTTAGTATATTTCCCCATGGATCTTTGATTTCCATTTTTCCAATATCCCATAATTCTTCTTTTACATAATATAGTTTCAGGTTTTCTTTTTCTCTAAGGTGATATCCAGAAATGGTTGTCGCAGTATAAACCATAGGATAGCGATCTACAAGATCATGCAGATATAAAGCTGTTTCATTGCTGTAGATCATTTTATTATTCATCTTTTGATAAATCTTCATCGTATCCGATGTATAGTCCTTGTGGCAGTAAATGCCTCTTTCCACCTTTTCAATGGTTCCATCTTTTTCTAATTCTTTGATTTGATATCTTCCAAGCCCAAGAGAAATCATATCAGAGTACAAAAGGATTCCATTTTCACTTTTTACATATAATTCAAATTCTTTTTTCGAATACACATGAACCACCTCGTATACATAACGTACATATATTATATCATATTTTTGTACGTTGTGTATCTTTTGCTATATGCGAAGAAAATCAGAATATCAACAGTTTTTTAATTATATACGTAACAGAGCTTTTACACCAATCATTATGTAATCACAGTGGCAATTCTTTTTATTATTTATATATAGAAGAAATGCAGGTTAATGTTTTGTTTATATGTGATTTGCTGTATACTGTAAATAATAAGAGAATGCTGGAGGGATCATCTTGAAAATGAATGATAAGCTTATAAAGCCAATTCGAGAAGTAAATTATTTACGTGCGGATAATGTGGAACGATATCGTGTAATTATGCGATTTTTTTATGAAGAACATGAAAAGATTCATTACTGGCTTTATAAAGAAGATGTTTTTCAAATGATGAAGGAATTTTCTATGTTTCAAGAGTATACCATGGAACAGTGTCAAAATGATTTACAATCACTAAGTGAATGGGGAAATCTTACTGCTCATCAAGATACGACCAAAGTACAAACTGTACAGGAGTTTAAAAATAAACGATATCGCTATCAGTTAAGTGAATACAGTGTCGCAATTGAACGTTTAACAATAGAGCTGGAAAACTTAGAAGTAGAAGGGGCTTCCTTGCAGCCAACCTTACTGGAGCGTATTCGAAATCAAATAAGCGAAGCAAAACAAATCGTGAATAAAAGCGAAGAGGAAGTATATGGCTGGTGGCATAGCTTAAATGATGATTTTATTCGTTTAAATCAGAACTATCAGGATTATATTCGTACCTTAAACAGCGCAAAAGCGGAAGAGTTGATGAAGTCAAAAGAATTTCTTCTTTTTAAAGATAAACTGATTAATTATTTAAGAACATTTGTGAAGAACCTGCAAAATCATGGATTGGTTATTGAAAGTTTATTGAAAGATCTAAACAAAGAAGAAATTGCTTCTATTTTTGATAAAGTTGTTTCTTATGAAATGAAAATTCCTCGTCTTGGGAAACAGTTAAAGAAAGAAGATGTTTTGGAAAACTGCTATGGAAGATGGGAAAGTTTATACGATTGGTTTGCTGCGGAAAATGGGGAAAATGAAGTGGATCGCTTGTACCATATCACAAATGAAATCATACGTCGTATGACTCGCTATGCACTTCAGATTGGAGAGTTTCAAAATCAGGGAACAAATCGCAGGGAAGAATACCAGCATGTTGCCAATATTTTTTCCAAGTGCACCAATATACTGGAAGCTCATAAATTAAGTGCCATGATTTTTGGATGCGAAACAACACTTCATCTAAAACATATAGAACCAAGAGAAACAGACAGTATTCATAGCGGTGTTTATGAAGAAAAATCAGTTTCTTTATTACTAGAACCAAGAAGCAGAGTCATTCGAAAGAAAACTGTGCGGAAGCCAGCGGATGATTATTCACTTGAAAAGGAAATTCAAAAACAGGAAGTTATTCGCAAAGCGGAAGAGCGACAAAAGAAAATTGATGCTTTGATACATAATGGAAAGATTACATTTTCAACTTTACCGCTCGTTGATCAGGATATACGAAAGATATTATTGGGATGGATTTCCAGGGCAATGGCAGTTAAAACGCGTAAAGCGAAAACGGATCAGGGAAAAGAATATCATGTTGTATATGAAAAAGATGGGGAGTGTAGCGTATCTTTTGAAGATGGGAATTTAGTGATGCCTTGTTTTGAAATCGTATTTGAGGAGGATGGAGAATGAATTGTATCGAACAGCTTTTACAACAAAGATGGATCTTAAAAAAACAAAATCCTCAATTATATTATGAAATCAAAGATAATCAAAAAGAACTTCGTAAAAAACTGCAGGATCGCTTTGGCTATGTTCTTATTATCAATCCTTTACTGGCAAAGCTGGAAAAAATACCGGGTAAAGCAGAAGCATGGATGGGGATTCAGGAGTTTGAAACGATTCAGGAATACCAGATGTTTTGTTACCTGTTAATGTATCTGGAAGATAAAGAAATAGAAGAACAGTTTGTATTAAGTATGCTAAGTGAATATATACAGCTGCGATTTCCTCAGGGACAAGTTTCCTGGAATTCTTACCAATGCAGAAGACAGCTGATTCATGTACTTCAATATGCATTGAAATACAATTTAATACTTCAATCGGATGGAGATCAGGATGCTTTTTTGAAAAATGAAGAAAGTGAAGTTCTTTATGAAAATACAGGAAATTCAAGATATTTTATGCGTACTTTCGCAAGAGATATTCTTACGTTTCAAAATCCGGAAGATTTCATGCAAAGTGAATGGGTGGATATGGAAGAGGATCGAGGTATCGTAAGAAGACAGAGAAGCTATCGTCGTTTATTGTTGTCGTGTGGGGTGTATCCATCCCTAGATAAAGAAAAGGATGAAGATTATACATATATTCGTAATTATCGTGGAAAGATTGAGCAGGATTTTCGATCTATGTTTTCCTGTGATTTGCATGTACATTCTTCCAGTGCCTATTTAATGCTGGAGGAAGATTGTTCCATGGGGAAAATATTTCCGCAAAATGGAGCACTGCATGATTTGATGCTTGTTTTTCACAGCGAAATTCACAAAAAACTTTCAAAGTATACCCTTCGTTTAAGTGCGAATGAAGTGCTGATAATGGAAAAAGAAAAAACGCTGACATTGATGCATACGGTTGTGAAAAGAAATAGAGCACTTCTTCCGAAAAAATATCAGGAAGAAGCCCTGTCTGCACAGAAGCTTGTAGAAAACTTATATACCATGTTTTTATTGTATGGATTCATGGAGGAAGATGAAGAGAACTGTTATTTTTATCCAATCATCGGGAAAATACAGGGAGAATTTGTGGAGGTAAAGGAATAATGGAATTTGTAAGTAAATGGCATCCCAATCGTATGGGAATGGTTGATTTCTGGTATTATACAAATGAAGAATTTCACTTTGATCATGGACATATGCTTCTTAGAGGAAGCAATGGGAGTGGAAAATCCGTAACTATGCAAAGCTTTATTCCTTTGTTGCTGGATGGAAATAAAAGCAGTGAGCGTCTTGACCCTTTTGGAACCAGATCAAGAAAAATAGAAAATTATCTTTTGGAAGAAGAAGGGGGAAGAGATGATCGTATTGGTTATCTTTACCTGGAGTTTAAGCGAGAAGAAAGTGATACGTATAAAACCATTGGTATGGGATTACACGCAAGAAAAGGAAAACCTTTGGATACCTGGTATTTTGTTATTGAAGATAATCGAAGAATTGGTGTCGATATTCAGCTGATGCAAAATGATCTTGCAATCAGCAGACAATCTTTAAAAAATTTAATTCAGGAACAATTATACACTTCTCAAAAAGTATATTGTGAAAAGGTCAATCAGGCATTGTTTGGATTTGAAAGAATAGAAGAATTTAAGGAAGCTATTGATTTGCTGCTGCAGCTTCGATCACCAAAACTTTCAAATTCGTTAAAACCTTCTATGTTAAATGAAATCTTAAATAATTCTTTACGTCCTTTAAGTGAAGAAGATCTTCGCCCAATGAGTGAAGCTATTTCCAACATGGATAATATCAAAGATCAATTAGATGCGTTAAAACAAAGCCGACAATCCGCAAATGCTATTTATCAGGTTTATGAACAATATGGAAAAGCCTTGCTGTATGAAAAACTGCACCTTTATCAAAATGCCTATAAAGAAGAAGAGATGCAGAAAAAGAAACAGGATAGTTTCTATAGAGAACAGGAAGAAAATAAAAAGATAAAAGAAGAATGTCTGGAAAAACAGAAAGATTATCAGCGAAAAATAGAACTGTTAAAGAAAGAGGAAGAAGATTTAAATGCCAGTGATCGTTTGCGTCTGGTAAAAGAAGTGCAAAATTTGGAAAAAGAATATGCACAGTTGAAAGAAGAGCTTCAAAGAAAACTGCAGGCTTTGGATAAAAAAGAAACACAATATCATGAAACCAAAAAAGAATATAAGAAACAAAAAGATGAATATGAAGTTTTGTGTATGCAAATTGATGAAAAGCTAAAGGAAATGGATGATTTGCAGGAAGAACTGCAGCTGGAAGAACATGATGCATTTCGATTGGAATTCCAGGAAGAAACAACGAAAGACTATGATTTTACCTATACTTTGCGCTTTGTGAAAGAAAAAGAAGAAAACTTACGTCAGGTAATTTTGAAGTTAAAAGAGTATACATCACAGAAAGAAGTGTTAGAACAGTTAATAGACAGCTGCCAGCAGCGAGAAGATGAAGTACAAAAACAACGATCTCTTGTTTCGAAATATGAGAGTTTATATGATGAAATGCTGGATGAATACCGAGAAGGTATGAATAGCTGGTATGCTTCTTTAAAACAGCTGCATATTGAAAAATCAGCATTAGAAGACATGCAGAAGTTCTTATCTGAATATGAAGAAAGAAAAACATTCCTGCCAATACAAAATATCATTCAGCAGGCTTTTCATATAGATAAGGAACAGCTGTCAACAACACGTATTCAACTTGAAAATGAACAAAGACTTGTTCAAAAAGAGCTGTTGCGTTTACATCAGGAAATAGAAGAATGGGAAAATAAAGAAGATCCTATGCCGTTTATAGAAGATGGACGTAAACAAAACAGAGCATTTTTAGATAAACAGGGGATTTCCTATCGTCCATTGTATACCTTATTAGAATTTGATGAGCAGGTAAATGAAGAGTTAAAAGGGCAGATAGAAGAATATTTACAGCGTAGTAGATTATTGAATGCACTTCTTGTACATAAAGATCAGAAGGAAACTATTCTAAAAAAAGAAATCGGTTCTTTTGATGATTATGTATTTACAGATAAAGAGGTTGAATACTTATCTTCATGGTATTTAAAAGGAAATACTTTACAAGAACTTTACCAGTCTTTATTTGCGTTTTTTGAAGAGCTGCATATTTCTGTCAATGGATTATCTTTTGATGAAGATGGATACCAGATGCATGCGATATATGGAACACTTGCGAAAGATAAACAGGTTGTATTTGTAGGAAAAAAAGCACGTGAACAGTATCGAAAAGATAAAATTGAAGAATTAAAAGCATTAAAAGAGGAACAGCAAAAAGAAGAAACGAGACTGAAAGATAAGATTGCGGATATTTTGGGAAAAGAAGAAATCCTGAAAGAAGAAAGTGCATCTTTTTTGACAGAAGATGATTTACAAAAAGCATTGTTGATGTGGAAAGAGGAAGAAGGACGTTTATCTTTGTTAGAACGTTCTTTAAATGAAGCGAAGAAGCGAGTAGAAGAGAAACAGGCAATGCTTCAAAAACTTTATTTGGATGTTCAAAAAATGGCATCTTCTTTTCCGGTAAAATTGCAGGTAGAAGCCTTTGAGGAATATCGTTCTTCTTTTGAAGATTATAAACAGTATTTGCAGGACATTTGTACGATGTATCCTTCTTCAAGAAAAGCTTTGGAAATGAAATTGTACCTTTCTGTAAAACTAAATGAATTAGAAGAAGATATCGACACTGTGAAATATGAGAAAGATCAACTGGATGAACAATCCATCTTAAAACAACAGCTTCTTGTACAAAAACAGCAGCAGCTAAAAGAACTTGGCGGTGATGATATCACGAAACGTTTACAGGAAATCAGTGATTTGCTGATTCGTCTACCAAAAGAACAGCTGCAAAATGAAAGAAAGTTAGGAAGCTTGGAAGAAGCAGAAATAAAAATCAATGAAGAATTACGCCATTTAGAAGTGGATCTGCAGGAAAAAGAACAGACAACAGCATTGTATTTGGATATATTAAAAGAGCAGGTAGAAAATGGATGCATTCGTATACCATTAGAAGAGTATGATGATTTGGTTGTTACGGTGATGCTTTATGAAAAGCAGAACCCAATTCAGAAAAAATCGGATACGTTAAAAGGAGATGTGCAGGGAGTTTTCTATGCACAGCGAGGCAGTCTTCAAGATTATCAGGTATCTTTTACGATGGATGATTTGTGGGAAGAAGTTGACGGCATTAGTTCCAGAATTCATTTAAAAGCAAAATTTCATGGAAAACAGCTGCCTTTTGAACAGTTGTTAGAACAGCTGGATACGGCGATAGAAACACAAAAACATTTATTAGAAGATTCTGATCGTCATTTATTTGAAGATATCCTGGTAAACATCATTAGTAAAAAAATTAGAATTCGTATTCAAGACAGCAAGCATTGGGTAGAAACGATGAATCGCTATATGAATGCGATGACAGACAGCAGCAGTGGACTTCGTTTAAGTCTGCAATGGAGAAATAAAAAGGCAGAATCTGAAGAAGAATTGGATACGAAGGAATTGGTAGAATTGCTGCAGAAAGATGTCGGTATGTTGAAGGAAAGCGATTTGAAAAAGCTGTCTACACATTTCCGTTCTCGTATTGAATCTGTACGTAGAATTATGGATGAAGAAGATAATATGCAAAGCTTTCATCAGCTCATGCGTGTTGTCATGGATTATCGTCAGTGGTTTGAATTTAGAATTCTTGCCCAAAAAGCAAAGGATACGAAAAAAGAATTAACAAACCAGCTGTTCTTCTCATTTAGTGGGGGAGAAAAAGCAATGGCAATGTATGTGCCATTATTCTCTGCAGTTGCCGCAAAATTTGAAAGTTCCAGAAAAGATGCACCACTTTTAATTGCTTTAGATGAAGCATTTGCAGGTGTAGATGATAAAAATATCAGTATTATGTTTGCATTGATAGAAAAATTCAATTTCGATTATATTATGAACTCTCAGGTACTTTGGGGAGATTATCCAACCGTACATCATTTAGCGATTTATGAATTGTTTAGACCAGACAATGCACGCTTTGTTACGGTTATTCCATATGAATGGGATGGAAAAGTAAAAAGGATGAAGATGGAATGAACATAGAACAAGAATTTTATTTGTTTCTAAAAGAAAGAAAAGGACTTCATCGCTTGTTTGATGCATGGATAACGCAATATGAACGTCTTGGTTATGCTGGGGGAAGTGTGGTAGTAGAAAATGTAAAACAGGAAGAAATGGAGGCAATTGGAACATTTCTTGGATGTGATTTACGGAAACAAAAACAAATCCACATTTATTGGAGACAAATGCAGAAAGCCATGGATAACAGCAGGTTTTCCACCTGTAATATAGAAGAAGTTTTTACGTTATGGAAAGGCAAACCGCTACGTATCAAAAAAGAAGAGCGTCGTAAAAAAGAAGAATTTGAAAATAAAATGATAGAAAAAGTTCTTGAAGAAACCAAAGATACCTATTTTCCTATGTGGTGGGAATTACAGAAAAAACAGTATCCAGAATTTTTTCATAAAGTAAAAAAATTGTTGTTGGAGGATAAGGAAACTTTATTGCTTTGTATACAGGCAATTGAACAGCTTCCTTATCTAACACACAATAAAAAGCCACTTGCTGTATTTGCGGCAGAAATCAGTAAAGATCCTCATTTCTTTGATAAAGGAATGTCTTATCAAATGCTGTATAAAGGGATTTGTTATCGCATGAAAAAAGAGGAACCAAATACTTTAGAAGAAAAAAACAAACTGTTTTATGATGCAGGATTGATTCGTGATGATATTTCTAATTACTGCATGCTTTGCCATATCAATGCAGAAATAGAAAATCAGGTGCATGCAGGCTGGAATGGTTTCTTTATGAACTACGAAACATGGAATGTATCTTTATGGAATTTATCACAGATAGATAGAATAAAGAAAGATATTAAAAAGGTGTATATACTGGAAAATCCTTCTGTTTATCGAATGCTTTGTGAGTATGGGAAAAAATATAATGTCAATGATATTGGATTTCTATGCACAAGTGGACAGTTAAATCTATGTGCGTATATTTTACTGGATATGCTGGTGGATTCTAAGATACAGCTGTATTACAGCGGTGATTTTGATCCAGAAGGTATGCAGATTGCGGATAAGCTGAAACAAAGATACAAAGAAAATATAGTTCTTTGGCATTATGATGAACATGACTATAGGAAATGTATCAGTAATAAAACGATTTCAGAAAGAAGATTGATGATGCTGCGTAATATAAAGGATTTAAAACTTATACAAGTCAGTCAACGGATTGAACAGGAAAAAAGAAGTGGATATCAGGAAAAGCTGATAGATGTGTATAAGGAAGATCTTTTATAAATAAGAAGATAATACGATAAAGAAATAAAGAAAACAAAAGCTCTGTTTTAACACTGAAATAGAGTTTTTTTCATTTATATGTGTTAAGTAATTATTTATAAAAGCTGTGATTGTAATGTTATGTATAAAAATGATTTGTGAATCTTGGTTTTCTATACTTCTGGCGATATAATAAAAGTAACTATTTATAACATAAAGGGAGGGAAAAAGTCATGAATTCTTATGTTTTAGGGCTTGATATCGGTATTACATCTGTTGGATATGGTGTGATTGATTTAAAGACTAATAATTTTGTGGATTATGGGGTACGATTGTTTAAAGAAGGTACAGCAGCAGAAAATGAAGCACGTCGTAGTGCAAGAGGACGACGTCGTTTACTATCACGAAGAAAAAATAGACTTGAGGATATGCGTAATTTACTAAAGAAATATCAGATTATTGATGAAAATTTTAAACCTTTATCAAATGTATATGAGCTTCGTAATAAAGGCTTAAGTACTTCTTTAACAAATGATGAATTGGCATCTGCTCTATTGCATCTTACAAAACATAGAGGAAGTGTATTGGATACTGTTGAAGATGATGAAGAAGCAGCAAAAGATAGTGAGAAAACAAAGGCAGTTCTTGGTACAAATGCAAAACTTTTAGCACAAGGAAGATATGTGTGTCAGCTACAGTTAGAACGATTACAATCAGAAGGTAAGGTTCGTGGTCATGCGAATAACTTTAAAACAACAGATTATATTGAAGAAGCAAATGAGATTTTAAAACATCAAAATATTGATGAAAAGTTAAAAGAGAAAATTATTGAAATTATACAGCGCAAACGTGCATACTATGAAGGACCAGGAAGTGAAAAATCTCCTACTCCATATGGAAGGTTTATTGAAGTCGATGGTCAAATTCAACAGATTGATTTAATTGAAAAAATGCGCGGGAAATGCAGTGTATATCCAAATGAATCTAGAGCACCTAAGATGTCTTTAAGTGCTGAACTATTTAACTTTTTAAATGATTTAAATAACTTAACTGTGGATGGTGAAAAACTCACTACAGAAGAAAAGAACCAAATTTTAAAAGTGGTTAGTCAAAAGGGATCAATTACTCTTAAACAAGTCGCAAAACTTTTAGAAGTAGAAGAAGATAGTTTTGCTGGATATCGAATCGATAAAAGTAATAAACCTTTGTTAACAGAATTTAAAGGCTATAAAAAAGTAAAGAAGATATTTAAAGAATGTGGAGAAGATATTTCTTTTCATGATTATGAAAAAATAGACTTTATTATTGAAATTATCACAAAACAAAAAGGGATGCAGGAAAGAAAAACCTCTCTAGAAAATTCAAAATATACATTTACTAATACCCTTTTAGATAAATTGGTTCTTATGAATGGAGTGTCTGGTTATCATGCGCTGTCTTTTAAAGCATTAAGAGAATTAAACAAGGAACTTTACATGACAGATATGAACCAGATGCAGATTTTACATCAAATGAATTTGTTTGATAAAAATAGGATTTCTCATAAAGGGCGGAATAATATCATGGCAGATGAAACGGCAATTTTATCACCTGTCGCAAGACGTGCACAAAATGAGACTTTTAAGGTAATCAATGAGCTACGTAAAAAATATGGTGAATTTGATTCTATAGTAATAGAAATGACAAGGGATAAAAACTCTGTTGAACAGGCTAAAAAACAGAGAGAAAGTCAGAGATACTTTGAGGGATTAAATAAAGAAGTAAATCGTATTTTAGAAGAATATGGTTATGATGCGGATAAAGTAAATGGTAAAACGAAAACAAAACTTCGTTTATATATGGAACAGGATGGAAAAAGTGCCTATACTTTACAGCCATTAGATATACGACGAATTATTAGTGATCCTACATATACAGAAATAGATCATGTTATACCTGTATCTATTTCATTAGATGATTCTTTAAATAATAAAGTGTTGATTACACGTATGGAAAATCAGTTAAAAGGACAAATGACACCCATTGAAGCTTATCAAAAAGGAAAATTTGCAGGTAGTGGATGTACTTTAACTGAGTACATAGAAAATGTGAAAAACAACAAGAAATACAGTAATAAAAAGAGAGGGAATCTATTATTTAAAGAGGATATTACAAAATTCAGTGTTATTCAGCAGTTTATCAATCGCAATTTAGTAGACACCAGCTATGCATGTCGTGTAGTGTTAAATACATTATCAGATTATTTTAAAGATAATGGAATTGACACCAAAGTACATACGGTAGTTGGAAAATTAACAAATAAATTACGTCAACAAATTCAATTAGAAAAAATAAGAGATGAAGATTATCTACATCATGCAGTTGATGCATTGATTGTCGCATCAATCAAGAAAATGGGCTTATTAAATAGTTATTTGATGAAATATACATTTGATAAACTTTATGATGAGATGACAGGAGAAGTAAAAGAAGTTCCAGAAGATAAGGCGTTCTTTGATGAAAAATATATTTCCTTTATTGTTAATTTAAAAACGTTATATATGCAAAGTAATCAATATTATCGTGGAATTTTAGAAAGAAAAGAAATGGTATATGCACCAATAAAAATTTCACATAAAATCAATACAAAACCTAACAGACAGGTAGCAGATGAAACAATTTATAGTACAAGAAACATTGATAATAAAGAAATGATTGTACAAAAATATAAAGATATTTATGAACCTAAATTTGATAAATTGACGAATGATACCCTTTCAGGTGTAACAGAGCAAAAATACTTAATGGCTAGAAATGATCCACAAACATTTGATATTCTGAAACAGATTGTTATGCACCACTTTGATGAATTTAAAGATTCAAAAGAACACTATAAAAAAGAAGTTAAGAAAGGTGTAGTAACATATAAACTGGTTGGGGATAATCCTTTGTATCTTTATAAAGAAGAATTTGGCCCTGTCAGAAAAAGTTCTAAAAAAGGAAATGGACCTGTCATTACTTCAATGAAATATGTAGATAGGCAATTAGGAAGTCATATTGACATCTCCAAAAATTATGATGTAAAAAATAAGAAAGTCATTTTGAAGCAAGTAAGTCCTTATCGTACAGATATTTATTTATGCAGTGATGGAAAATATCGATTTGTAACAGTGCGTTATAAAGATGTGTTCTATAAGAAAGAAAAGCAAAAATATGTAATTGATGCAAATTGGTATGTAGAAGAGAAAAAACGTAAAAAAATTGATGAAAATGCAAATTTTATATGCTCTTTACATCGTGATGAGTTGATTGGTATTGTTCGTAAAGCAGGAGAAAAATATATTTACGATGAATCTACAGAACATGGGGGAGAAGTTAAGTATCATGATGGAATTCATCCAGAAATTTTAAAATTTACGGCAACGAATGATGATGAGAGGGGTTATATAGAGCTTAAACCAATTTTTACATATTGTAAAAAGCAATTAAAACCTGCAATTTTAAATTGTGTTGAGGTTTCTAAATATGCAACCGATGTTTTGGGTAATCTTTATAAAGTAAAACAGAATATCTTGAAATTAGAGTTTGAATAGGGTATAATCTACTTGGTTATATTCTAGCAAAAATCTATATGACCTAACAAAACAAGGGTTTATCCCGGATTCGGCTCTTCGGAGCCTTTTCTTTTTGTCTATGGGTCATAGAGTTATTTATGTAGAAAAATGTGAACATCTGAAATTATACCTAGATAATCTCAAGGTAGAAATAAATGGTAATGACATTTTATTTCCTATTTCAGATATTCAAATATTAGTCATCGATAATTATAAATCCAACATGAGTGTTCCGCTAATAAATAAACTCACAGAAAATAATGTATGTACGGTTTTATGTGGAATTGATCATTTGCCAAAGAGTTATCTATTACCAATGAATGGACATTTTTCCTCTAGTGGAAATATTGAAAAGCAAATTCATTGGGAGAATGAGAAAAAAGATTATATACATCAAGAAATTGTTCGTTGTAAAATTCTGAATCAGATAGAAATACTAAAACAAAACGAGAAAAGTTTTGAGGTAATAAAGAAATTATATAATTTTACAGATGATTTATTACCTGGTGATATAACAAATCGTGAAGGATTAGCTGCGAAAATGTACTTTAGAGAATTATATGGGGATAATTTCATCCGTTTTGACGAAGATGTTATTAATGCAGGATTAAACTATGGTTATAGTATCTTTCGCTCCTTAATTACATCTATCATTGTCGCAAAAGGATATCTTCCCAATCTTGGGATTTTTCATAAAGGGAAACAAAATATGTTTAATTTAAGTGACGATATCATAGAAGTTTTTCGTCCAATTGTAGATAATTATGTTTATACAGAAATGAGAGAGGATCTATTTTTTAAAAAAGAGCATAAAGAAGCACTCATCCAGTTAACAAATAAAAGAGTTGTCATTGATGACAGAAAGCAAACAGTAGCCAATGCGATTAATGTGATGTTAGATTCTATTTTTCGATATTTCGATGATGTAGATACAAAATTGTTATTTCCTTTACCAATTCTCTATGATTTATGAATTTATGCGTTTGATTTTATTTTTTGACCTTCCAGTAACAACAAAAAAAGATAGAAAAACATATGCACAGTTTAGAAAGTATTTGATTCAAAATGGATATATGATGATGCAGTATTCCGTATACTGCAAAATATTTGCAAATCGAGAAGCAGCAGTGAAACATGTTGCTAATCTAGAAAAAAGTGTTCCTAAAAAAGGACAAATACGATTATTACTTGTTACGGAGAAACAATATGCGAAAATAGAAATTATTACTGGAGGAAAATCAATGCAGGAAACAATTTTGAATAGTGATTCATTTATTAAAATATGAATAAAATTACAATAGATAATGGAAGTAACAGTATTGATATCCAAATGGACCATAAGAAATATATCATTGGGAATAATATGCAGGAAAAAAGAAATCTGGAATTGATGATAAAACAGTTTTTTCAAAAAACAGAAAGTGAATATCGCTCTGAAAATAATTTAGAGGCAAAAATATTAATGGATGGTGAAGCAGTTAGTAATAAACGTATGCTTTTTTTAGAAATAAATCCCTATTATTCTCTAATTGAAGATTGTAAATTAAGCAGTAAATCATTAGTTTTAAAATATTTAGAAAAGAAACTACAGGACAAAATTTATTTTGACACAATTCGTACATTGGATATATTATTTCAATCTCTTGCAGAAGAAGCTAATGATGATAATTTGAAGATTGCTTTTCATGAAATGAATTTTAAGCAGCTTTTAAAAATCCTTGAAGCATATTTTAGTGATGATTTTCAAAAAGATGAATTTGATTTGAGTTATGAAGATGTTATTTTGTTTCAAATTCATTTGATAAATGAAATTATTGCTCATACAGAGGATAAAGATATGATTATTGTATCGGTAAATATTCCAATTATAACAGATACTATTATTGAAGAAATGAAAAGTACTGGACATAGTTTTTTCTTTATCTTCACGAACAATTATTGTGAAAAAATGAAACTTGATGAAGTTATATTATCAGAGGAAGAATTATATGATTTGGCAGATATAAATTATATATTTTACGAAATAGAGGAAACATATAATGAAATACAGCAAGTGGAGGTATTAAAAGAAAATATGAAAAAGTTTGTGAAATTGAATTATACATATAAGGCATTCAATGTTATCGATGAACTGACACATTTTTCTAATAAGTAGCGAATCGAATAGGTAGTAATTCTCAAATTACATAAAATATGTTATGATATTTGAGGTTTTGTTACCATATGGATTTTTGCTAGAATGAAACGCAGAAATGAACAAACTAATGACGCAAGAAGTTTTGTTACCATATGGATTTTTGCTAGAATGAAACTATGACATAGCGAACTCCATGGGCATGACTGTTTTGTTACCATATGGATTTTTGCTAGAATGAAACTCAATCAAGTTGATTAAGTCGTTGATTCGAGTTTTGTTACCATATGGATTTTTGCTAGAATGAAACAGATCGCTTACACCTCTTGTAACGACACCTGTTTTGTTACCATATGGATTTTTGCTAGAATGAAACAATGTACATGGCGGACATAATGCTCACACAGTTTTGTTACCATATGGATTTTTGCTAGATTGAAACGTCGGGACTCACTAAGTAGTTTCTGTTTCTGCTTTGTTTCCATCTGGATTTTTGCTAGTATGAAACGAGCGTCGTTCACTTTCTTCGCCTACTCGATAATTGTTACCATATGGATTTTTGCTAGATTGTACCGAACGCTTGTTTCCAGTGCGCAGCTTAGCTTATTGGTTA
>ENA-OQKN01000239-OQKN01000239.1-human-gut-metagenome-genome-assembly--contig:-NODE-239-length-69819-cov-4.453266_pt1 | contig 69819 bp, 56 predicted proteins | sample MGYA00242776_ERZ504794 | MGnify/ENA primary metagenome ERZ504794 (study PRJEB26092, sample SAMD00036434) | human gut metagenome | host: Homo sapiens | study: EMG produced TPA metagenomics assembly of... | reverse complement strand
TTGCCGGGCAACCCTCATTGAATAAAACAGGAATTACTTCGCTTCGCCGTTTTTCATTTCGCCCATAGCTTTCAGCTTTTTGGAGATATCGCGGCGTTCTTTGGAGAGCTCGGCATTTTTGATGATGTAATCGTCAACGCGATCTTCATAGTCACCTTTCATGCTGGCGATGATGCCCTGGATTGCTTCAACGCTCATCCCCGGCTTGATGTAATCGCTCAGGTTGTCCAGCAGCAGGACGCGCTTCTGGTTGTCACGGATCTTTTTCTCAACGTCCTGAATTTCACGTTGCAGTTTGTTCTTACGACGGAACAGACGAACAAATTCCAGTACGTCCTGGAATGAAGGCTTGGTAGTTTCCATTTTTATACCCCTGATAATGTGAGAGTCGGATTCGTTTAAGCAACCGCTATTCGTTAGGGCCAACATTACTCATAGCTGCCGCAGATGACAATGCTTTTATCCCTTTTCACTATCATACCCTTTATCCTTGCTGAATCGAAGCAGCAGCAAGATGATTCTGAAGTTCAGGAATTATTTGCGCAAGGCCCGGCAAATCAGATTCGATAGCAACTCAAGCTGATGTGCCGTTTCCATGTTCAGCCACACATAACCATAGATTGGTGTTTCCACAACCTTCAGGTCATGGTGGTTATTGAGCAACTGACGCAGCTCTTCCACAGCATCGTTCAATTTTTCCGTATTGGCAAAAACCGGCTGCGGATTACCTTCGTACAACGCATGAACAAGGCTCAGCAGTATTTGCTGCATCATGTGCTGGGTATCACGAAGTTTTTGCGCGTTCAATAACACGAAATGGCTGGGGCGCGTGGCCCAGTACGCATTGATTTGCAACTCCAGCATACAAACCAGATTGCGGTTAATGGTCTGGATACCTTCATATATCGATTTTGGAATACGGGTTTCTTTGCTGGCGGGCGCAATCAGCCCACGCATTTTCACGGCATCGGTCAGGAGTTTTTGTAGATGGCTTTCCAGACGTGGGCGTTCGAGTAAGTTCGGTGAGAATGCAGATTGATAGACCCGATTATACTCGGTCAGACTTTTCGCCAGTTGAATGCGCCAGTGGATGAACGCCCGTTGTGGCCAGATACCGGTAAACAACATTGCCAGTAAAGAGCCGAGGATCACATCGCCGCTTCGCCATAACGCCGTATCAATTTCACCTGTCGGGGAACCAACAACAATTGCCAGCGTCACCCCAATCAATAAACCTTGATACGGTTTCTTGCCCAGCGCCAGCCAACCGCAAAGAAACATAGCCGCCGCGCACCAGACTAACATCAGCGGTAACGAGATTAACTCCAGTTGCAGAGCGATAAGACCTAATATCGAACCCAACACCGTACCGCCAATACGTTCGAAGGCGCGAGGGACAACGTTACCCCAGAACGAGATTGGCCCAATAATCACCACCATGGTGACCAGCGGCCAGGTACTTTCCGGGATAGTAAACAGGCGGATAATGAGAAAAGTGAGCAGGAATGCCAGCGCGACCCGAGTACCATGCACAATGCGGTAATGGCGGTATACCCGGATTTCAAACGGGCTTAATGACTTATCGGCACGCACGCAGAAACTCCGTAATGAAGATTAAAAGCGCTCATAACTCATCTGTCGGCCAGAAGGCGCGCCTCTGAATTATCCGACGGACAAACCGGGAACAGTGTAATTTCCCGGCAGGAGCGAAAAAATTGAAAGGCGCATCTTACTCTTTTCGCTTTCAAAAAAAAGAGTGGTCATCGCGTTAACACACCGCCCTGAGATGAATTAGTGATGTTTTGGCTGCACCGCAACATACATTTCGATATCCCAGTACCCATCTTCCGCGCCATTGTTCAAATAAACCTCGAAGCAGGGCTTTGGTAACATTTCATAAGCACTGTCCTGCAAGAGGCTATTAAAGAACTGATACCAAGGTTTAGCAAAATCATCACCGACTACACGAGCCACCGCCACCGCATACTGACCACCTGAAATTTCTGTCAGAATGACGCCCTCACTGTTTTCGGGGAGCGTAAAGTTATTCGGTACCGTCACGACGGTGTCGCAGCGTAATTTTTCGGCGGGTGTTTCATCTGGATTGTCGTAATAGACAGCAACCCACTCCTTCGGCACAATATTTTTGCTATCTACCCACATCATCAACTGCTCAAAACCTTTCTTTACCGTCTGTTCCCACGGGCCAACGAGATGGAAACCTGCAACGGTACGTTTCTCTTCCTGCTTAATCTCGTAGTTCATGACGCCTCCATTAATACTGTTTTTATATACAGTATAGTTGCAATATTAAAACCACAAGGAATGAGTGTTGATTATGCGAGCAGACTCGCACTCCTGCCAGTCTGCTGCAAAAGAAAGGTCAGGCCTTATGGTGGAAATAATCACTCAGGCGAGAAAACATGCTGCCTTCCCCGACAGATTCCAGGGTAACCAGCGGCCAGTGCGCCACCTGTTTATCACGGTCGTAAAGTTCAATTTCCCCTACCCGCTGATGGGCGCTAATTGGCGCGGTGAGCTCTTTACCATCAAGGGTATATTTGGCTTTGATATGTGGAATTTCGGCTTTCGGTAGCACCATCCAGAACTCTTGTTCCGTTCCCAGGTCGATATTTTCTTTATCGCCATACCAGATGCGTTCCGTACCGACCTTTTTCCCACGGTGCAAAATTTGCACCGTAGTAAAGTTTTGTTGCCCCCAACGCAGTAATTTTCTTGCCTCTTCCTCACGACCTTTTGCACTGTCAGCCCCCATTACCACTGCAATGAGACGACGCTGCCCATCTACAGCCGAAGCAATGAGATTAAACCCGGCACCAGAAGTATGACCCGTTTTCAGGCCGTCAACATTCATGGTTTTATCCCACAACAACCCGTTACGGTTTTGCTGGGTGATACCGTTCCAAGTGAGACTTTTCTCACTGTACATATGATAAAACTCGGGCTCGCCGTGGATGATAGCGCGAGAAAGCACAGCTAAATCATAAGCCGAGCTATGCTGGCCAGGTGCATCCAGACCATGCACTGTTTCAAAATGCGTATCCTTGAGATGCAGCTTCTCGGCATAGTTGTTCATCATTTCAACAAACTGCCGTTGCCCACCGGCAATATAGTCAGCCAGAGCAACACAAGCGTCATTTCCGGAATCCACAATTAAACCACGGCTTAAATCACGTACCGATACGCGATCGCCCTCTTTCAAAAACATCAGTGAAGAACCGACAAACACCGGATTATCTTTCGCCCACGCATCGCGCCCCACGGTGACAATATCGTCTGGCGTAATGCGATGACTATCGATAGCGCGATCCACGACATAACCCGTCATCAGCTTTGTCAGGCTGGCGGGATTGCGCTGTTGATGCTCATTACCCGCGGTGAGGATCTGTCCGGTGGTGTAATCCATCAGTACCCAGGACCCGGCATGAATCTCTGGAGGCTGAGGTGAAAAAGGAATGTTTTCCGCCGCAAAACCAGACGATAAGTTAAAAACGAACAAAGAAGCAGCAATAATAAGACGGCGTTTCAACAGCAAACCCTCAGGAGTTTCAAATAGCTGTTCTTTTTACGGAAATACTTATGAACTGGCTGGAATAAAGTGCAAGAAAATGTGACTACCCTCTCATTTTTATCTGACATGATCTGTTGCCACTCGCTGCCAAATTGTGGCGCTAAAGCTGATTAGCACGGTGATATTTGATACTCTGGCAGACAGCAGAAATAACGGATTTAACCTAATGATGAATGACGGTAAGCAACAATCTACCTTTTTGTTTCACGATTACGAAACCTTTGGCACGCACCCCGCGTTAGATCGCCCTGCACAGTTCGCAGCCATTCGCACCGATAGCGAATTCAATGTCATCGGCGAACCCGAAGTCTTTTACTGCAAGCCCGCGGATGACTATTTACCCCAGCCTGGAGCAGTATTAATTACCGGTATTACCCCGCAGGAAGCACGGGCGAAAGGAGAAAACGAAGCCGCGTTTGCCGCCCGTATTCACTCGCTTTTTACCGTACCGAAGACCTGTATTCTGGGCTACAACAATGTGCGTTTCGACGACGAAGTCACACGCAACGTTTTTTATCGTAATTTCTACGATCCTTACGCCTGGAGCTGGCAGCATGATAACTCGCGCTGGGATTTACTGGATGTTATGCGTGCCTGTTATGCCCTGCGCCCGGAAGGAATAAACTGGCCTGAAAATGATGACGGTCTACCGAGCTTTCGCCTTGAGCATTTAACCAAAGCGAATGGTATTGAACATAGCAACGCCCACGATGCGATGGCTGATGTGTACGCCACTATTGCGATGGCAAAGCTGGTAAAAACGCGTCAGCCACGCCTGTTTGATTATCTCTTTACCCATCGTAATAAACACAAACTGATGGCGTTGATTGATGTTCCGCAGATGAAACCCCTGGTGCACGTTTCCGGAATGTTTGGGGCATGGCGCGGCAACACCAGCTGGGTGGCACCGCTGGCGTGGCATCCTGAAAATCGCAATGCCGTAATTATGGTGGATTTGGCAGGAGACATTTCGCCATTACTGGAACTGGATAGCGACACATTGCGCGAGCGTTTATATACCGCAAAAACCGATCTTGGCGATAACGCCGCCGTTCCGGTTAAGCTGGTGCACATCAATAAATGTCCGGTGCTGGCCCAGGCGAATACGCTACGCCCGGAAGATGCCGACCGACTGGGAATTAATCGTCAGCATTGCCTCGATAACCTGAAAATTCTGCGTGAAAATCCGCAAGTGCGTGAAAAAGTGGTGGCGATATTCGCGGAAGCCGAACCGTTTACGCCTTCAGATAACGTGGATGCACAGCTTTATAACGGCTTTTTCAGTGACGCCGATCGTGCAGCAATGAAAATTGTGCTGGAAACCGAGCCGCGTAATTTACCGGCACTGGATATCACTTTTGTCGATAAACGGATTGAAAAGCTGTTGTTCAATTATCGGGCGCGCAACTTCCCGGGGACGCTGGATTATGCCGAGCAGCAACGCTGGCTGGAGCACCGCCGCCAGGTATTCACACCCGAGTTTTTACAAGGCTATGCAGAAGAGATTCAGATGCTGGCGCAGCAGTATGCCGACGATAAAGAAAAAGTGGCGCTGTTAAAAGCGCTTTGGCAGTACGCGGAAGAGATTGTCTAGTTTGAAGCCTCCGCCGCTGATACGGCGGAGGACAATGTTGGGTCAGGCTTTTTGAACGGTGATGCTCCACGCAGCATCGCCAATCTGCTGATAATCGGTGATGGCATGTCCTTCTTCTGCCGCCCACTGTGGGATTGCTTCAGTTGCCTGGGTGCAATCAAACTCAATTACCAACTCATCGCCGCTGGTCATTTCTGCCAGTGCTGCTTTTGCTTCTATGAGTGGAAACGGACAGACCTGCGTCACCACATCCAGCTTTTTAATCGCCATCTTTACACCTTACTTAATTTGCCGCAGCAGTCGCCAGTCGCGCCTTACGCTGCGGTCGAACATACACAAGCCAGGACGCAGTCCAGACACCGAGAATCATAAATACAAGGCCAACCCAGCCCTGCCAGGTCATCATTGCAGTCATAACCAGTCCATTACCGATAGAGCAACCACCTGCAATACTGGCACCGAAGCCCATCAGTACACCACCTAACCCGCTACGTAATGTTGTTTGTGCATCAGCTGCGCGAACGCGGAACTCACGGCTCCCTTTGGCTGCAATAAATGACCCCACGAAGATCCCTAACACCAGGAAAACGCCCCAGTTAATGTATTTCACGTCACCCGCGACCAGAAATTGCAGAATATTGGCCGTTGGGGAAGTGATTCCTAACCCAAACATGCGTCCGGTTGCTTCACTCAGGGGCCAGGCTAAAAGCGCAATCAAACCGATGAGTACAGCAGTGACAAAGGGATGCCAGCGTTTTTCAAACAGAATATGAGCGATCCCGGTTCGGCGCGGCGGTAAGGTCGCGACTTTGAGTTTTGGCTTCTTCAACTCTTTCATCACCACCCAGAGCGTTATCACCAGCAAAACGGTAACCAACGGCCACACAGACAAATTAAAAGTCTCAGCAATAGAGTTATGTTCAGTACTGTAGTGCTGCAAGGTTTGATTTAAACCACTGGCATGTGGAGAACGCATCACCGCACTCATCACCATATAAGTGAAAAGCGCGATCCAACTGCCGATCAATCCCTCCCCCGCGCGATACCAGGTCCCGGTGGCACATCCACCCGCCAGAACAATTCCCAGCCCGAAGATATACCCACCTATAACAGTACCAAGCCACGGGAACGCCCCGGCTTCGTAAGTCAGTAGGCCCGCCTGAATTAACGCAAAAACCCCCACGCTTTGTACCGAAATTGCAATCAGCAGGGCATAAAACATGCGATTATTTTTCGCGATATACATATCGCGAAAACCACCAGTCAGGCAAAAACGCCCACGCTGCATGACAAATCCCAGCAGAGCACCACAAATTAGCCCGCTTAATATCATTGAAAACATAAATTAATTAACCAGATGAATGTTAATAGGGAAATTATTCATGACTGGTGGAATGCAGACCAATAACCAAATTCTCTAAATTAGAACAAATGGTTATTAATGAGGATGTCGATAAAAAAGAATAAAAAAACCGGAGCCCAATATTCATTCGACTCCGGTTTATTATTACAAAAGATGATTACGCTACGTCTTCGTACTGCGGAACCGGATTACGGAAACTCTTGGTGACGCAAGCCAGGTAAATCAGACCGATAGCCGCCCAGATCAGACCCAGAACCATTGAGCTTTCTTCCAGGTTAACCCACAGCGCACCAACGGTCAGCGCACCACACATCGGCAGGAACAGATACTGGAAGTGATCTTTCAGCGTCTTGTTACGCTTCTCACGGATCCAGAACTGCGAGATGACCGACAGGTTAACGAAGGTGAACGCCACCAACGCACCAAAGTTGATCAGCGCTGTAGCCATTACCAGGTCGAAGTTGATTGCCAGCAAGGCAATCGCGCCAACCAGGATGATGTTCATCGCCGGAGTACGCCATTTCGGGTGTACATAACCGAAGAAGCTTTTCGGGAATACGCCGTCACGCCCCATTACGTACATCAGACGCGCAACGCCTGCATGCGCCGCCATACCGGACGCCAGTACGGTAATGGTGGAGAAGATCAGCGCACCAACCTGGAATGCTTTACCTGCAACATACAGCATGATTTCAGGCTGTGACGCATCCGGATCTTTAAAGCGAGAGATATCCGGGAAGTACAGCTGCAGGAAGTAAGTTGCAAAGATGAAGATCATGCCGCCAATCAGCGCGGTCAGGAAAATCGCACGCGGGATCACGCGCTCTGCATCTTTGGTTTCTTCCGACAGGTTGCTGATGCCGTCAAAGCCGGTAAAGGAGAAGCACAGGATTGTCGCCCCGGTAATCATCGGGATAACATGCGCATCGCCAGACCAGAATGGACGAGTGCTCGCCAGCGTACCAGCGCCTTCACCTTCAAATACGCCATAAACAACCATGCCCAGAATCACCGCGATCAGCACTACCTGCAACACGACGATTACAGTGTTGAAGTTCGCTACGGATTTCAGACTACGCAGGTTAAAGGCGGTCATAAAGGCCACCAGCGCCACCACAAACATCCACGATGGGATGGAAGGCACCAGAGCTTCAAAATAGATTTTCGCCAGCAGAATGTTGATCATCGGCGCGAACAGATAGTCGAGCAGAGAAGACCAACCCACCATAAAGCCGACAGTCGGGCTAATGGATTTCTGGGCGTAAGTGTATGCAGAGCCAGCAGAAGGATAGCGGCGAACCAGCTTCCCGTAGCTCAGAGCCGTAAACAGGATCGCAATCAATGCGAACGCATAGGCTGTCGGCACATGACCATCCGTGAGGCCTGAAACGATACCAAAAGTATCAAACAGCGTCATCGGCTGCATATAGGCAAGACCCATCATTACAACCGGAACTAACGTAAGCGTTTTACGCAATTCCACGCGAGAGGTGTTTGGAGTAACGTTATGCGACATGGTCATTCTCCTTTACGGTGATAACCGTCGCGTAAGCAAAAAATTGCCCCATTTTTTTGGATTCCTCAGCGACAACAACTGTCGATTTTTAGTAAATATCTATCCGGTACGAAGCCCGGCCTCTTGGTATGAATGATTGGTTTGAAGCAAAAAATAACCGACGCTGATGAAACGTCGGTTTTTAGTCATTTTTTGACAGCGGCGCATTGTGCCTAAATGGGGGGGAAATGACAAGAGAATGAGAGGCTTGTCATAATAATTTTTCTTTAAATGGCTGATTTTCCGTCATCAGATTTTGCATAAACACCGGCGATCGCACTATTTGCTAAAATTTCATCTCGCCACCAGCCGCTGGCAAGGCCTGCGGTCTGTTCGTTCCAGCCAATCCAGACGGGTTCAAAGAGAGTTTGGGCGGCCACTTTCTTCTCGATTAACGCGCCACTATCGAGAAACCGTGGCGCCAGATAACGGGGTAAATAGCCGCAGCCGAGGCCGCTAATTTGCAGCTCCAGCTTGGTTTTAAAATCGAAAACGGTAATGGCTTCTTGTTCGTCGAGAAGTTGTGAGGCCGTAGAAGCGCCTGCCTGCCCAGTATCCCCCACCACAATCGCCCGATATCGCTTAATAATACGACGGTTTAACGGCTCTTCTTCCAGGGCTAACGGATGATGAGGCGCGACCGCAAAGACTTGTTCCAGATCGCCCAACCGCGAGAAACCAAACTCACTGGAAGATGGTGGCTCATGCATCGCGCCAACAATAATATCCGCTCGCCCCTGAGTCAGGGCATCCCAGGAACCACCGAGTACGCCATTGATAAACTTCAGGCGCGTCACGCTATGATGTTGATAAAAAGCTTCAATCAGTGGCGCAAGCAGAGAAAAAGGAAACGTGTCGTCCACGCCAATCACCAGCTCGTTTTCCCAGCCTTCATGCAGTTTGATCGCCTGCTTTTCCAGTTCCCGCACGGTATGCAGAACTTCCCGCCCTTTCTCTAATAACATTTTTCCGGTGCGGGTGAATTTAGCGCGGTGACCGCTACGATCAAGCAATTGAATATTAAGGTCGCTTTCCAGCTTGTGAACGGTGTAACTCAGAGCGGACGGCGTCTTGTAGAGTTTGGCCGACGCCGCCGCAAAACTGCCTTCTTTTTCTAAGGCATCGAGGATCATCAACACATCCAGCAGTGGTTTCATACACGCCCCCTTGCAGTGCATGCGGCGTCCTGCTGGCGTGATCGTTTACTCCAGCGGCATTACCAGCGGATCGGGATACTGGTATTCAAATCCCAGTTCATTACAAATCCGACTGCCATCAATAATCTTACCTTTGCCGCTGTCCAGACTATTTCTGAACTGCGGAGGTTCCAGCCCCAGTAAACGGGCCATCTGCGGATAGAAAACATTACGCGCAGGGTGAGCTGGCGCACATATATTATAGATGTGTCCGCCTTTAGGTGCCTGTAACAACAGAGTGATAGCGCCAATAACATCTTCTAAATGGACTAAATTAACACCATGTTCACCATCAGGCGCGGTTTTTCCGGCAAAGAACCGTCCGGGATGACGTCCCGGTCCGACCAGGCCCGCAAGACGCAGAATATCGACCGAAGTACCGGGTAAATTGTGCAGCCAGTCTTCGAGTTCTTCTAATACTCGTCCACTGTTGGTCACCGGATTACGCGGGGTGGTTTCTTTCACCGTGCCTTGCGCGTCGCCATAGACAGATGTTGAGCTGGTAAAAATAATGCGGGGAATACGATGGGCCAGCGCGCTATCTACTAACTCTTGTACCGCTTGTAAATAGAACTCATCGCCGGGGCCGCTACGACGTGCCGGAAGCGTAATGACCAGCGCATCGGCATCCATCAGGGCATCCAGATCGTCAGAATCGCAAACTAACTCAGGCTCCATGCGAAGCAGATAGCTATCAATGCCACTCATTCGGGCCGCTTCGACACCATCTTGTGTGGTTTTACTCCCGGTGACTTGCCAGCCTCGCGCTGAAAGTGACATCGCCAGCGGCATGCCTAACCACCCTAACCCGACAATTGCGACCTTTTTCATCCGTTATCTCCTGATACACCTTAGATCTATAAGGCTACGCTAGCGTATCAAAACTGACAATTCATTCTATGAATGAAATCGAAACTGTTAGCAAATATACCATTGCCTGATGCGCTCCGCTTATCAGTCCTACAAAACATCAATATATTGAATTTAGGCAACATTTGTAGACCTGATAAGGCATTCACGCCGCATCCGGCAGGAACAAAGCCCACTTTAGTTACAGAACACAATGTTCTTGAGGATTTTAAAGACATATTTTCACGATTACTTTTCTAACATAGTCACTCCAGGCCCCTCCTTTCCCCGCTCATTCATTAAACAAATCCATCGCCATAAAATATATAAAAAAGCCCTTGCTTTCTAACGTGAAAGTGGTTTAGGTTAAAAGACATCAGTTGAATAAACATTCACAGAGACTTTTATGACACGCGTTCAATTTAAACACCACCATCATCACCATCATCCTGACTAGTCTTTCAGGCGATGTGTGCTGGAAGACATTCAGATCTTCCAGTGGTGCATGAACGCATGAGAAAGCCCCCGGAAGATCACCTTCCGGGGGCTTTTTTATTGCGCGGTTGATAACGGTTCAGACAGGTTTAAAGAGGAATAAGAAAATGACAGACAACACTCGTTTACGCATAGCTATGCAGAAATCCGGCCGTTTAAGTGATGACTCACGCGAATTGCTGGCGCGCTGTGGCATTAAAATCAATCTTCACACCCAGCGCCTGATCGCGATGGCAGAAAACATGCCGATTGATATTCTGCGCGTGCGTGACGACGACATTCCCGGTCTGGTAATGGACGGCGTGGTAGACCTTGGGATTATCGGCGAAAACGTGCTGGAAGAAGAGCTGCTTAACCGCCGCGCCCAGGGTGAAGATCCACGCTACTTTACCCTGCGTCGTCTGGATTTCGGCGGCTGCCGCCTTTCGCTGGCAACGCCGGTTGATGAAGCCTGGGACGGCCCACTCTCCTTAAACGGTAAACGTATCGCCACCTCTTATCCTCACCTGCTCAAGCGTTATCTCGACCAGAAAGGCATCTCTTTTAAATCCTGCTTACTGAACGGTTCTGTTGAAGTCGCCCCGCGTGCCGGACTTGCGGATGCGATTTGCGATCTGGTTTCCACCGGTGCCACGCTGGAAGCTAACGGCCTGCGCGAAGTCGAAGTTATCTACCGCTCGAAAGCCTGCCTGATCCAGCGCGATGGCGAAATGGAAGAATCCAAACAGCAACTGATCGACAAACTGCTGACCCGTATTCAGGGTGTGATCCAGGCGCGCGAATCAAAATACATCATGATGCACGCACCGACCGAACGTCTGGATGAAGTCATCGCCCTGCTGCCAGGTGCCGAACGCCCAACTATTCTACCGCTGGCGGGTGATCAACAGCGCGTAGCGATGCACATGGTCAGTAGCGAAACCCTGTTCTGGGAAACCATGGAAAAACTGAAAGCGCTGGGTGCCAGTTCAATCCTGGTCCTGCCGATTGAGAAGATGATGGAGTGATCGCCATGAGCTTTAACACAATCATTGACTGGAATAGCTGTACTGCGGAGCAACAACGCCAGCTGTTAATGCGCCCGGCGATCTCCGCTTCTGAAAGCATTACCCGCACCGTTAACGATATTCTCGATAACGTGAAAGCACGCGGCGATGACGCCCTGCGGGAATACAGCGCGAAGTTTGATAAAACCACGGTTACCGCGCTGAAGGTGTCTGCTGAGGAGATCGCCGCCGCCAGCGAACGCCTTAGCGACGAGCTAAAACAGGCGATGGCGGTGGCAGTAAAAAATATTGAAACCTTCCACACTGCGCAAAAACTGCCGCCGGTAGATGTAGAAACCCAGCCAGGCGTGCGTTGCCAGCAGGTCACGCGCCCGGTCGCTTCAGTTGGGTTGTATATTCCTGGCGGCTCCGCCCCGCTCTTCTCAACGGTATTAATGCTGGCAACTCCGGCGCGTATTGCGGGCTGTAAAAAAGTGGTGCTGTGCTCACCGCCGCCGATTGCCGATGAGATCCTTTACGCGGCGCAGCTGTGCGGTGTACAGGACGTGTTTAACGTCGGCGGCGCACAGGCCATTGCCGCACTGGCGTTTGGTACGGAATCTGTGCCGAAAGTGGACAAAATCTTCGGGCCGGGTAACGCCTTTGTCACCGAAGCGAAACGTCAGGTGAGCCAGCGTCTGGACGGTGCGGCGATCGATATGCCCGCAGGCCCGTCGGAAGTGCTGGTGATTGCTGACAGCGGCGCTACGCCGGATTTCGTGGCTTCTGATTTGCTTTCTCAGGCTGAACACGGCCCGGACTCACAGGTGATTTTACTGACGCCCGCTGCTGATATGGCGCGTCGCGTTGCCGAGGCCGTCGAACGCCAACTGGCAGAACTGCCGCGTGCCGAAACCGCCCGCCAGGCACTGAACGCCAGCCGCCTGATCGTGACTAAAGATTTAGCGCAGTGCGTAGAGATCTCCAACCAGTACGGCCCGGAGCACCTGATCATTCAGACCCGCAACGCCCGCGACCTGGTCGATGGCATCACCAGCGCCGGTTCGGTATTTCTTGGTGACTGGTCACCGGAATCGGCAGGTGATTACGCCTCCGGCACGAACCACGTGCTGCCGACTTACGGTTACACCGCCACCTGTTCCAGCCTCGGGCTGGCAGATTTCCAGAAACGCATGACCGTGCAGGAACTGTCGAAAGAAGGTTTCTCCGCGCTGGCTTCGACCATTGAAACACTGGCCGCCGCCGAGCGCCTGACCGCCCATAAAAATGCCGTTACTTTGCGTGTTAACGCCCTTAAGGAGCAAGCATGAGCACCGTGACTATTACCGATTTAGCGCGTGAAAACGTCCGCAACCTGACGCCGTATCAGTCGGCGCGTCGTCTGGGCGGTAACGGCGATGTCTGGCTGAACGCCAACGAATACCCCACTGCCGTGGAGTTTCAGCTTACTCAGCAAACGCTCAACCGCTACCCGGAATGCCAGCCGAAAGCGGTGATTAAAAATTACGCGCAATATGCAGGCGTAAAACCGGAGCAGGTGCTGGTCAGCCGTGGCGCGGACGAAGGTATTGAACTGCTGATTCGCGCTTTTTGCGAACCGGGTAAAGACGCCATCCTCTACTGCCCGCCAACGTACGGCATGTACAGCGTCAGCGCCGAAACAATTGGCGTCGAGTGCCGCACAGTGCCGACGCTGGACAACTGGCAACTGGACTTACAGGGCATTTCCGACAAGCTGGACGGCGTAAAAGTGGTCTATGTTTGCAGCCCCAACAACCCGACCGGGCAACTGATCAACCCGCAGGATTTTCGCACCCTGCTGGAGTTAACGCGCGGTAAGGCGATTGTGGTTGCCGATGAAGCCTATATAGAGTTTTGCCCGCAGGCATCGCTGGCTGGCTGGCTGGCGGAATATCCGCACCAGGCTATTTTGCGCACACTGTCGAAAGCTTTTGCTCTGGCGGGGCTTCGTTGCGGATTTACGCTGGCAAACGAAGAGGTCATCAACCTGTTAATGAAAGTGATCGCCCCCTACCCGCTCTCGACGCCGGTTGCCGACATTGCGGCCCAGGCGTTAAGCCCGCAGGGGATCGTCGCCATGCGTGAACGGGTGGCGCAAATTATTGCAGAACGCGAATATCTGATTGCCGCATTGAAAGAGATCCCCTGCGTGGCGCAGGTTTTTGACTCTGAAACCAACTACATTCTGGCGCGCTTTAAAGCCTCCAGCGCAGTGTTTAAATCTTTGTGGGATCAGGGCATTATCTTACGTGATCAGAATAAACAACCCTCTTTAAGCGGCTGCCTGCGAATTACCGTCGGAACCCGTGAAGAAAGCCAGCGCGTCATTGACGCCTTACGTGCGGAGCAAGTTTGATGAGTCAGAAGTATCTTTTTATCGATCGCGATGGAACCCTGATTAGCGAACCGCCGAGTGATTTTCAGGTGGACCGTTTTGACAAACTCGCCTTTGAACCGGGCGTGATCCCGGAACTGCTGAAGCTGCAAAAAGCGGGCTATAAACTGGTGATGATCACCAACCAGGATGGTCTGGGGACGCAAAGTTTCCCGCAGGCGGATTTCGATGGCCCGCACAACCTGATGATGCAGATCTTCACCTCGCAAGGCGTGCAGTTTGATGAAGTGCTGATTTGTCCGCACCTGCCCGCCGATGAGTGCGACTGCCGTAAGCCGAAAGTAAAACTGGTGGAGCGTTATCTGGCTGAGCAAGCGATGGATCGCGCTAACAGTTATGTGATTGGCGATCGCGCGACCGACATTCAACTGGCGGAAAACATGGGCATTAATGGTTTACGCTACGACCGCGAAATCCTGAACTGGCCGATGATTGGCGAGCAACTCACTAAACGAGACCGTTACGCCCATGTAGTGCGCAACACCAAAGAGACGCAAATTGACGTCCAGGTGTGGCTGGATCGCGAAGGTGGCAGCAAGATTAACACCGGTGTTGGCTTCTTTGATCACATGCTGGATCAGATCGCCACCCACGGCGGTTTCCGCATGGAAATCAACGTCAAAGGCGACCTCTATATCGACGATCACCACACCGTCGAAGATACCGGCCTGGCGCTGGGCGAAGCGCTAAAAATCGCCCTCGGAGACAAACGCGGTATTTGCCGCTTTGGTTTTGTGCTACCGATGGACGAATGCCTTGCCCGCTGCGCGCTGGATATCTCTGGTCGCCCGCACCTGGAATATAAAGCCGAGTTTACCTACCAACGCGTGGGCGATCTCAGCACCGAAATGATCGAGCACTTCTTCCGTTCGCTCTCTTACACCATGGGCGTGACGCTACACCTGAAAACTAAAGGTAAAAACGATCACCACCGTGTAGAGAGCCTGTTCAAAGCCTTTGGTCGCACCCTGCGCCAGGCCATCCGCGTGGAAGGCGACACCCTGCCCTCGTCGAAAGGAGTGCTGTAATGAACGTGGTGATCCTTGATACTGGCTGCGCCAATTTGAACTCGGTGAAGTCTGCCATTGCGCGTCACGGTTATGAACCCAAAGTCAGCCGTGACCCGGACGTCGTGTTGCTGGCCGATAAACTGTTTTTACCCGGCGTTGGCACCGCGCAAGCAGCGATGGATCAGGTGCGTGAGCGCGAGCTGTTTGATCTCATCAAAGCCTGTACCCAACCGGTGCTGGGCATCTGCTTAGGGATGCAACTGCTGGGGCGGCGCAGCGAAGAGAGCAACGGCGTCGATTTGCTGGGCATCATCGACGAAGACGTGCCGAAAATGACCGACTTTGGTCTACCGCTGCCGCATATGGGCTGGAACCGCGTTTACCCGCAGGCAGGCAACCGCCTGTTTCAGGGGATTGAAGACGGCGCGTACTTTTACTTTGTTCACAGCTACGCAATGCCGGTCAATCCGTGGACCATCGCCCAGTGTAATTACGGCGAACCGTTCACCGCGGCGGTACAAAAAGATAACTTCTACGGCGTGCAGTTCCACCCGGAGCGTTCTGGTGCCGCTGGCGCTAAGTTGCTGAAAAACTTCCTGGAGATGTGATGATTATTCCGGCATTAGATTTAATCGACGGCACCGTGGTGCGTCTCCATCAGGGCGATTACGGCAAACAACGCGATTACGGTAACGACCCGCTGCCACGCTTACAGGATTACGCTGCGCAAGGTGCCGAAGTGTTGCATCTGGTGGATCTGACCGGGGCAAAAGATCCGGCTAAACGTCAAATCCCGCTGATTAAAACCCTGGTCACGGGCGTTAACGTCCCGGTGCAGGTTGGCGGCGGCGTGCGTAGCGAAGAAGACGTGGCGGCGTTACTGGAAGCAGGCGTTGCGCGTGTGGTGGTTGGCTCCACCGCGGTGAAATCACCAGAAAGGGTGAAGGGCTGGTTTGAACGTTTTGGTGCCGATGCCTTAGTGCTGGCGCTGGATGTCCGTATCGACGAGCAAGGCAACAAGCAGGTGGCAGTCAGCGGCTGGCAAGAGAACTCGGGCGTTTCACTGGAACAACTGGTGGAAACCTATCTGCCCGTCGGCCTGAAACATGTGCTGTGTACCGATATCTCGCGCGACGGCACGCTGGCGGGATCTAACGTCTCTTTATATGAAGAAGTGTGTGCCAGATATCCGCAAGTGGCGTTTCAGTCCTCCGGCGGCATTGGCGACATTAACGATGTGGCGGCCCTGCGTGGTACTGGTGTACGCGGCGTAATAGTTGGTCGTGCATTACTGGAAGGTAAATTCACCGTGAAGGAGGCCATCGCATGCTGGCAAAACGCATAATTCCGTGTCTCGACGTTCGTGATGGTCAGGTGGTGAAAGGCGTACAGTTTCGCAACCATGAAATCATTGGCGATATCGTGCCGCTGGCAAAACGCTACGCTGAAGAAGGTGCAGACGAACTGGTGTTCTACGATATCACCGCTTCCAGCGATGGCCGTGTGGTAGATAAAAGCTGGGTATCTCGCGTGGCGGAAGTGATCGACATTCCGTTCTGCGTGGCGGGCGGGATTAAGTCTCTGGAAGATGCCGCGAAAATTCTTTCCTTTGGCGCGGATAAAATTTCCATCAACTCCCCTGCGCTGGCGGATCCGACGTTAATTACTCGCCTGGCGGATCGCTTTGGCGTGCAGTGTATTGTGGTCGGTATTGATACCTGGTACGACGCTGAAACCGGTAAATATCATGTGAATCAATATACCGGCGATGAAAGCCGCACCCGCGTCACTCAGTGGGAAACGCTCGACTGGGTAGAGGAAGTGCAAAAACACGGTGCCGGAGAAATCGTCCTCAACATGATGAATCAGGACGGCGTGCGTAACGGTTACGACCTCGAACAGCTGAAAAAAGTGCGTGAAGTTTGCCACGTTCCGCTGATTGCTTCCGGTGGCGCGGGCACCATGGAACACTTCCTCGAAGCCTTCCGCGATGCCGACGTTGACGGCGCGCTGGCAGCTTCCGTATTCCACAAACAAATAATCAATATTGGTGAATTAAAAGCGTACCTGGCAACACAGGGCGTGGAGATCAGGATATGTTAACAGAACAACAACGTCGCGAACTGGACTGGGAAAAAACCGACGGTCTGATGCCGGTGATTGTGCAACACGCTGTATCTGGCGAAGTGCTAATGCTGGGCTATATGAACCCGGAAGCCTTAGACAAAACCATCGAAAGCGGCAAAGTCACCTTCTTCTCGCGCACTAAACAGCGACTGTGGACCAAAGGCGAAACGTCGGGTAATTTCCTCAACGTAGTAAATATTACGCTGGACTGCGACAACGCCACTTTACTGTTGCTGGTGAATCCCTTCGGCCCGACCTGCCACAAAGGCACCAGCAGCTGCTTCGGCGACACCGCTCACCAGTGGCTGTTCCTGTATCAACTGGAACAACTGCTCGCCGAACGTAAATCTGCCGACCCGGAAACCTCCTACACCGCTAAACTGTATGCCAGCGGCACCAAACGCATTGCGCAGAAAGTGGGCGAAGAAGGCGTGGAAACCGCACTGGCAGCAACGGTACATGACCGCTTTGAGCTGACCAACGAGGCATCTGACTTGATGTATCACCTGCTGGTGTTGTTGCAGGATCAGGATCTGGATTTAACGACGGTAATTGAGAACCTGCGTAAACGGCATCAGTGAGTTGCGTGCTGACCGGATGCGATGTTGTTGTCGCATCCGGAGCCATTGCCCGATGCGCAAGCTTATCGTGCCTACACATTATCTCAACACACGTAGGCCGGATAAGATGCGCCAGCATCGCATCCGGCAAAAAAAACGGGCATGGTGTCACCACCCTGCCCGTTTCTCTTAAATGCACAATAATATTATTTCGCGTTGTAATTACGCAGCGCGTTACGCCCAAGCACAATCCCCGCGCCAACCATGCCGCCCAGCAGCACAGCCAGAATCAAGGTAATTGCCTTTTTCGGGCTATCGCGACGAATAGGTAACGTCGGTTTCATCACATAACGGTAAGCATGAATATCAAGTTTATCAACGTCAAGATTGTCGATATCCAACAGGTTTTGACGAGTCTGATAGTAGTTTGATGAGAACACCAACGGACGGGTCGCTTCGTGCTTAATCATCGACTCCAGCGCTTCGCTCCCCAAAAGAAACATAGTATCCTGGGTTACGTCCTGTGTCTGTTGAATCTGCGGCTTTGTCACCTGCGCCTGATTCGCATACTGCAACGCTTCCTGAATCTGACGGATACGCAGATCTTTCTGCTCCTGCGCGACCACTTCCTGGGTTCTTAAAGAGTCCTGCAAGTTTTTCCGTCCCAGAGCAATGTTGTCCTTGAGATCCTTTTCTAGCTCTTGATTCACTTTATCATCAACTTGCTGAATGTATTGGGCCAACTTCATTTGTGCGCCCTCTGCAGTTTGCCCAACATAAGAAACAGTCAATGGTAATTGCTGGTTCTTAACAGAAGGTTCGATGGTAAGTTTTTCTGGCTCTTCCTGATTATCCAGCGTTTCTGCTAATGCAGAGAAGGCAGAACTGAAGCGACCAATTAACGTCTCCTGCAAATCCGATACTTTCGGTGCAGCCTGACCATAGATAACATTCATGGCATTGTTATAGCCAGCAATTTGCCCCACGTCGGGCTGAGTGATAATTGCTGTTGACGTCCATTTCTCCTTCGCTACTGCCAAATATCCAATAGCCAGGGCAATAGCCACAATGACGGAAATGATGATTGTCATCTTGCCACGCCACAACTGCACTAGTAAATCAATCAAATCAATCTGTTCCGGGTCATGGTTTTGCCCAGAAACATTATTATTTTCTACTCTCATCATTACCCTAACTGACGGAAATTTCCAAGTCCGCATAGTTTAGCGATAATCCCCGTGAATGCTATAGGATAAGTGATAAAAATAATGAATTATTGCGGAGGTAACAAAAGACAATCAGGGCGTAAATAGCCCTGATAACAAGATGTTAGTCGCTGCCAAAGAGATCGCGGGTGTAGACCTTATCTGCCACATCCTTAAGCTCTTCTGCCATACGGTTGGAGATAATAACGTCGGCTTGTTGTTTGAAGGTGGCGAGATCACGTTCCAGGCGAGAGTTGAAGAATGAGTCTTCTTTCATCACCGGCTCGTAGATGATCACTTCAACGCCTTTCGCCTTGATACGCTTCATAATCCCCTGAATAGAAGACGCACGGAAGTTATCTGACCCGCTCTTCATAATCAGACGATAAATACCCACCACTTGCGGTTTGCGTGACAAAATGGCATCGGCAATAAAATCTTTACGCGTGCGGTTTGCATCGACAATTGCCGAGATCAGGTTATTCGGCACAGACTGGTAGTTCGCCAGTAACTGCTTGGTATCTTTCGGCAGACAATAACCACCATAACCAAACGACGGATTGTTGTAATGGTTGCCAATACGCGGATCGAGACAAACGCCTTCGATAATCTGGCGAGTATTCAGACCTAAACTTTCTGCATAGCTATCCAGTTCATTAAAGTATGCTACGCGCATCGCCAGATAGGTATTAGCGAAAAGTTTAATCGCTTCTGCTTCAGTGGAGTCGGTAAACAGGGTCGGGATATTTTGCTTAATCGCGCCTTCCTGTAACAACGCAGCAAAACGTTCTGCGCGTTCTGAACGCTCACCGATGACAATACGTGACGGATGGAGATTATCGTAAAGGGCTTTACCTTCGCGGAGGAATTCCGGAGAGAAAATAATATTTTCAGTACGATATTTCTTATGCATCGCTGCGGTAAAACCAACGGGAACCGTTGATTTGATGACCATAACCGCATAAGGATTTATCTCAACTACGTCTTTAATTACTGATTCTACACTGGATGTATTGAAATAATTAGTTTTAGGATCATAGTCGGTTGGAGTGGCGATGATGACATAATCAGCATCCCGGTAGGCTTCATTTTTATCTAATGTGGCATTAAAGTGTATTTTATCTGATTGCAAAAACTGCTGAATTTCCTTATCAACAATAGGAGATATCCGATCATTCAGCATAGCAACGCGTGACGGTAAAATATCTAATGCCACAACCTCATGATTTTGTGCGATTAGAAGCCCGTTTGACAAGCCTACATAGCCGGTACCGGAAATGGTGATTTTCATTTCATGCTCTCAGAATTAACTTAACTGTGAATCATGATGTTTTTAGCATCGTGATAAGATGCTAAAAGTTTTAACGCTACGTTGTCAGATGGTCAACGCAACGAAAAACAATTCAGATTTTCTTTATAAGAATAGCTGATGTTTATTAAGTTAATATTAAGCAGTGAAATTTAGTCTATAGATATTTGGCAAAAAAAAGCCCGGTGCAATATACGCCGGGCCTCAATTTTATTGTTGGTTAAATCAGATTAATCCAGCCATTCAGTATGGAACACACCTTCTTTATCAATGCGCTTATAAGTATGCGCCCCGAAATAGTCACGCTGTGCCTGGATCAGGTTCGCAGGCAGAACAGCGGCACGGTAGCTGTCATAATAGGCAACCGCAGCGGCGAAGGTCGGAACCGGGATACCGTTCTGTACTGCATAAGCGACGACATCGCGCAGCGCCTGCTGGTAGTCATCGGCAATTTGCTTGAAGTACGGAGCCAGCAGCAGGTTAGCGATCTGCGGATTTTCGGCATAAGCATCGGTGATTTTCTGCAGGAACTGCGCACGGATGATGCAGCCAGCACGGAAAATCTTCGCGATTTCACCGTAGTTCAGATCCCAGTTGTACTCTTCAGACGCAGCACGCAGCTGAGAGAAGCCCTGCGCGTAAGAAACAATCTTACCCAGATAAAGCGCACGGCGAACTTTTTCAATGAACTCTGCTTTGTCGCCTGCTGGCTGCGCTTGTGGACCCGACAGTACTTTAGACGCAGCCACGCGCTGATCTTTTAGTGAAGAGATGTAGCGTGCAAACACAGACTCAGTAATCAGCGACAGTGGCTCACCGAGATCCAGCGCGCTCTGACTGGTCCATTTACCCGTACCTTTGTTTGCTGCTTCATCCAGGATCACATCAACCAGGTAGTTACCGTCTTCATCTTTTTTGGTGAAGATGTCTTTAGTGATGTCGATCAGGTAACTGCTCAGTTCACCGTTATTCCACTCGGTAAAGGTTTGTGCCAGTTCTTCGTTAGAGAGATTCAGACCACCTTTCAGCAGAGAATAGGCTTCAGCAATCAGTTGCATATCACCGTATTCAATACCGTTGTGAACCATCTTCACATAGTGACCTGCGCCATCGGCACCAATATAGGTAACGCATGGCTCCCCGTCTTCAGCTACTGCGGCGATTTTGGTCAGGATTGGTGCAACCAGTTCATAGGCTTCTTTCTGCCCACCAGGCATGATAGAAGGTCCTTTCAGCGCGCCCTCTTCACCACCGGAAACACCCGTACCGATGAAGTTAAAGCCTTGTGCAGAAAGCTCGCGGTTACGACGAATGGTGTCCTGGAAGAAGGTATTACCACCATCAATGATGATGTCGCCTTTATCGAGATATGGTTTGAGGGAATCAATAGCAGCATCCGTGCCTGCACCTGCTTTCACCATTAACAGGATGCGACGAGGCGTTTCCAGAGATTCAACAAACTCTTTCACCGTATAGTAAGGAACCAGTTTCTTGCCTGGATTTTCGGCAATCACTTCTTCCGTCTTTTCACGGGAACGGTTGAAAATAGAGACGGTATAACCACGGCTTTCGATGTTGAGCGCGAGGTTGCGTCCCATCACTGCCATACCGACGACGCCGATCTGTTGCTTTGACATTGTTTACTCCTGTCAGGGGTGGTCACCGCGGGGTTGTGCGGCTTGAATGTAATGCAGATGTTACGTTAATCATTGCAATAAAAAAACTGTAATTTTATTTTCACTTTGAAAAACCTGTTCTTTTTTAACTTTTCGGTTTCATTTAATTATCATATAGCTGTCTGACCTTATTATTTCTTTTAACTAATCCATAATTTTTCAGAATAAATGATCGTGCATTGGTAGATTGCTGTGCAATCAGTTCTGGCTTACCAACATATGACATAATTTTTTGAGACAACAACTGGTAATCTCTAATTTCAAACAAACAACCATTATAGCCGTCTTCTATTAAGCTATTATTACCTGGAATATTGGTGACTATACATGGTAGACCACAGCTCAACGCCTCTAAAATTGCTAATGGCATACCCTCCCAAAGAGAAGGCAATATAAACAGATCATTAACTTTCAAAACATTAATAATATTATCTGACCATCCGTGAAAAATTATACGTCCATCTTGCCGTTTGAACCTGCTTTCTAACTGTTCTTTTAATTCACCATCTCCTACAAGTGTCAGCTTAACATTAACATGTTCATTCAATAGTTTTTCAACAGCAAGCAATAATGTCTCAGGATCTTTTTGCTTTGATAATCTACCAACCATTACTAAATTCAAGGTGCTACTATAAATTTTATTTTCTAAAGGTGAAAAATTATCAGTGTCTACTCCATTAGGAATTAAAAAAACTTTATCCCGCTTGAATTTTAATTTGTTTATTGCTATATATTCATCATCTTTATTCAAGACGATTAACTTATCCGTAAAGAACTTTGCTATCCATTCCATGAAAAAATAAAGATAATAACTTTTTTTACTAGATGCTGCTGGAAAAGAAAACCCATGTACAGTGTGGATTACCTTTCTAACACGTGCTAATTTGGCTGCAACTCGCCCCAAAACGCCTGTTTTTGAAGAATGCGTATGCACAATGTCAAATTTTTCTTTTTTTATAAACTTATAAAGCTTGAACAATGCTTTAAAATCATTCTTTACGCTAATTTCTCTCGTAAGTTCGGGGATACAATGACAATCGACATCATATTCCAGCAATGCTTTTGTTAGTGGACCATTTTTTGAGCAAACTAGTGTATAATCATAGTCAGTATATAAAGCACTAATTTCGTTTAATGTTACCCTTTGAACACCACTTAAGAGTGGGAGTAATTGTAAGTGCAAAACTTTAGTAGTACTAGCTGTCATATAATAGTTTACCGTTTACGAAAAAAATACCATTCAGAATTATTATGGAGCATTGCTAAAAAAAGATTGGCAATTAAAATATAAAACACTTTAATATTTATAATTAATAAATTGTCATTGCTTATAAAATCATTTAAATATGCATTAATAAAAAACCGCTCTAAATAAACCTATCTAAACATTTGCGCAACAACATAAATAATATAAATTTTTATTACCAAACCTTCAATAGAACATTACAAAAACACTATCGGCCAAGGTTGTCCCATATATATCAAGACATTATTTACACACACTGCTACTTGCCCCAGTTTTTAACACAACATAATCCATTAACATATAAATTTGTGAGTATCTAATAGTTAAAATTAAAAACTTTCCTTTATATATTCAATATAAGTCTTGGCTAATGAATATAGATTTAAGTACCGATAGTAAATTATTAGTGTTAAATATACTTTAGGCACTACTTTTTTGCGTTAATTAGGGCACAGCAAATAGACGAATTTTATCTATTGTTTTTATAATTACCATATCTCCCACGAATACCATCATATATTCCTTGACCTATTTTCGTTAATACATTAACCTTATTATCACTTATTGCCAAAGAAATTATTGAACGTAAAAAATTAAAGAAAATTTCGCGGAATTTATATCCCATAGGCACATAGCGCAACCTTAACATATAGAAACTATTTCTAACCAAATAATAACGCCTTAAGGGACTATGCACCGATATAGTCCGACCAAGAATTGTAATTCTCGAATCACCAATTGTATGAGCCATTAAAGCCCTATTAGTCATACACACTCTGTATCCCATATTTTTTGCTCTAAGAGACCATTCAACATCAATATAATCTACAAAAAGTTCAGATTTCATTCCTCCAATTTTTTTAAAAACATCTGATGAAAAAAAGGAGCCCGATGCAATGACAAAAGTCACGTCGGTAACCTCACCGACTGGTTTACGACTAATAAAAGGTCCTTTATAACAAGTCCCAAAATAAACTTTGTTATTTTGAGGATCATAAAATGAAGGACCTAAAATTCCAACATTATACTTTGTATATATGTCCTTCATATTCTCAGAAAATTTCTCTTTCAAGATACTATCTTGATCTAACAGCAATAAATATTGTGTACCCAAAGACATAGCATATTCTATGCCTTTATTTTGTGCATATGCGAGACCATAATTCTCATTAAATTGAATAAGATGAAAATCAAACTCATGATTTAAATTTTTAATCTCGATAATATTGTTTGAGCCATTATCAACAATTACACATAAATCAACCTGCTTGCGTACTGATAAAAGTTGCTGCCTGAGGCACTCAATATCTGGGTTATATGTAACTGTAATCGAACTAATCACTTGGTTCTCCATTGGATGGGTTAATTTTGTCCATGTTTAATTATTTCAACAAATCATGTCTACCTTATCCCAATATACTTCCCATAATTTCTTTTAATTCCATCCGACCAACCTTTTAGAATAAAATTAATATAAGTTTTCTTATTATTGACAGTTGATATAAATATCACTGTTCTCAACACTGAAAACAAAATTTCTCTTATTTTATACCCCAGAGGGACGTATGGTAAACGAAGCATATAAATAGAATTTCTTGCTAAATAATAACGTCTCAAAGGGCTGTGAATGCTAATTTCTCTACCCAAAACTGATTTACGCTCATCACCTATTGCATGGCTCATTGTTGCACTTGGTATTGCGTAAAAGTTAAACTTTTTACTTGCAGCTCGAAGACACCATTCAATATCGACATAGTCAATGAATAATTCCTCCTTCATTAGCCCAATATCTTTTAATGTGCTTACTGGTACTAACATACCTGAGTTTATCAAAAATGAAACTTTGAGTGGCACATCACCTCTTGGGAAAACCTTCTTAGCTCGCATTCCTTTTAAGAGGATAAATGGATACTTGGTTCCTGTTCTTGAGTCATAAAAAACAGGTCCAATAGCACCAATTTTTTCTCCCTGTTGGGCCAACTTCGACATAGACTCTATTAAATTAGTAAAAAATGCATCTGTAGGAGAAGTATCTTGATCAAAAAAAAGGACTGCTTCGCAGTCTGTTCTTAATATTTTTTTCAGACCTGCATTTTGTGCCCCAGCCAATCCCATATTTTCATCAAGGTATAATATATTGGATTCGTCCTTATATTTAACTTTTAATATGTTTGAATTTTCACTAGCATTATCAACGAGAAATATCTCTAAATTGTATTTTGCTTTTTTTATCTTTCCTATTAGATCATCCAATATACTTAGAACTGGATTATACGTTACTATCAAAACTGCTATTTTCGACATCCCCCCTCCCAAGTCATTACATAGCCAGTAATTATAAGCAATATCCAGTTTGATAACCATGTAAGATATTGATCATCAAATAACTGCATTGCTATTGCATAAAAAGTTATCGGGTATACAATATAATAAATGCGTTTTTTCCTATACTTTTGCACATATATTCTCCCCGAAAAAAAACCAAAGATAATTGGGAATAACAATGAAAAATAATCAAAATCCATATAGTAAGGGCGAAGATACGTATATACATTGACCGGAAATGGGACATTTACCCATTCTTGAAGAATGTTTGCGATCTCCACTGGATAGAGCACATTTAACCAAAGATAAACATTTCTGAAAGAATAAAAACCAAAAACTTGATTATATGAATCTGGCAATTGGGAAAAAGCCAAGAAACCACCTGAAATATAATTATATAAATAATATAAAATTAAATCAAAAGATGCCTCTGGGTAGCGAAGCCTCATTATCCCAATAAAGAAAATAATAAATATGCTAACAAAGATTATTAGCTTTGATATTTTCAGCCTGTTTGGAGTTAAAATTAGTATCGTTATTAAATATAATAAAACTAAAGTTTTTGCACTTAGTATAATAATTATAGGAATGCACAAAACGGTGCTAAGTAAAAAAAGTCTTCGACTTCTCAAAAGCAAAAAACAAGAAGAGAAGAGCGATAACATTGCGATACGCCCTAATAAGCCATAATTAGCCCCATCGTCAGCAACCAGATAATCTCGGAACGCTGATATGTTTGATAATACATTCAAATTATAGGTTATTAGTATAATCAAATAAAATGATATTATTAAACAAAATGGTAATACTTTTACATAAGAATTCTTATCAACATTTAACTGAAAAACTTTATTTTTATTAAAATAACTAATACCACCGATAAAAGAAAAAATAAAAAACATTGAATTTGCTATAACTATATAATAGTTATTCGGCAAGTATTTATCTTCAGCAAAAACAAGAATTAAGCTTGCACTTATAAGCCAAATTATCGTATGTACAACTGCTGGATGTGTTATTTCAAGCTTAAAGTAGAAACATATAATTAGATAACAAAGGTATATTATAACCATTGCTTGAACGACATTCATATTATATCCTATCCATGTTATAGATACCGATCCTTTCCACCAGGAATAGAATTATAAAATCTAATAATGCTCTCAATGAAAAGGCAAACGCCGCTCCAAAAAAAGAATATTCGACGGTCAGAAAATACAAAAGAACTAAGTATGGTATAAATTCTATAATATGTACAATACCAGTCCATTTAGCAAATCCAGCAGACTGAATTCTAGCAAAACATATTTGTGCTATTGAATTGAAAATAAACCCTATTAACAATATGCGGAATACTAGCGCTGCATCCCCTCTATACTCATTCCCTAACCATATACCTAATATATCGCTTGAAAATAAGAAAAAAGGTAACGCTAAAACAATAGATAAACAAAAAACGAGAATTAAAGACCGAAAATAAGTAACTTTGCTCTCTTCTTTAGTTTCAAAACTTAGTTTTGGAAATAGAGCTCTAGCAACAGCCCCCGGAAATAAAGTAAGTCGAGATACCATATCAGACGGCCCTGAATAGTAAGCAACAATATTAGCGCCAGCGAAATGTGAGACAGCAAAACGGTCAATAAACCCCATTAAAGGGCCTATAATATTACTCAGAGTTACCCAGCCACCAAAGCTAATAAGCTCCTTCAAAACTTTTGGACTAAATATTCTTTTAAAATTTTTAAGATGGCGCGAACAAAGTTTCCAACTAATAAACGCAACAATCCAACGCCCCAAAATCAATCCAAAGACTGCTGAAATAAGCGTGTGTGAAAACCATGTTGTAATTAATGGTAATAATATTATGAAAGGACTTGTAAGAACTTGTTGAATGTTCAAAGAAGAAAAATTTTCGACGCCTTCAAGATATGCTCGCCATACTTGTGTAAGTAGCAATGCAGGCACACATGCCCCCAGTAATTGGAGAGCTATTACAACTTCATGTCGAATATTCTGTGACACTTTCAAAAAAACAACTAAGTGTGGCGATATTAAATAAGTTAATATTGCTATTAGGATACTTAAAACGGTTACTGTATATAAAGAAGAACCTAAAATAACATTTACTTTTTCATTGTCATTTCTATAAATAGATACAAATCGAATAACTGCACGAGATATACCACCATCAAAAACACTTGCATATCCCATTAAAGCATAAGCTATAGTGAAAAGACCAAAACGTTCAACACCTAATAACCGAGCTAAGATCCCCATAACGGGGATCGCCATGATAAGTGGAATAACCAGACCTAAAATATTCCAGCCAGTGTTTTTTAATAAACTCATATAATTCCATTACCGATTATTCTGTTGAAGCGCGGCGCGTTTTCATCCTTCTTTGATAGAATGATATCGAATGATGATGGCCAATTAATATTAATATCATCATCATTCCAGAGTAATGAGCCTTCGGCCTCAGGATGATAATAATTTGTCGTCTTATACAAAAACTCAGCCGTTTCACTCAGTACTAAAAACCCGTGAGCAAATCCTTCCGGTATCCATAACTGGCGCTTATTCTCCGCCGACAAATTTACACCAACCCACTTGCCAAATGTTGGTGATGATTTCCGAATATCAACCGCAACATCAAAAACTTCACCGACAACACAGCGTACCAATTTTCCTTGTGCATAGGGTTCTAACTGGTAATGAAGCCCACGTAATACGCCTTTGCTGGATTTAGAATGGTTATCCTGAACAAACTCAACCTTACGTCCTACTGCTTCTTCAAATACTTTCTGGTTAAAGCTCTCAAAAAAGAAGCCACGTTCATCCCCAAAAACTTTTGGTTCAAAAATCAGCACATCAGGAATTTCAGTTTTAATTACGTTCATTTTATTAATAACCCTTAATCATTTTCAGCAGATACTGACCATAAGCATTTTTCTTCAGCGGTTCGGCTAATACTTTCACCTGCTCAGCATCAATAAATCCTTTACGATAAGCAATTTCTTCCGGGCAAGATACTTTTAATCCCTGACGCTCTTCAATTGTTGCAATGAAGTTACTTGCTTCAATAAGGCTTTGATGCGTCCCCGTATCCAGCCACGCATAGCCACGCCCCATCATAGCGACAGACAAACGTCCTTGTTCCATATAAATACGGTTAATATCGGTAATTTCCAGTTCGCCACGGGCAGAAGGCTTAAGGTTTTTCGCCATTTCCACGACGTCATTGTCATAGAAATAAAGCCCAGTAACCGCATAGTTACTTTTTGGTTCCAGCGGTTTTTCTTCTAGGCTAATTGCAGTACCGTTATTATCAAACTCCACGACACCATAACGTTCAGGATCATTGACGTGATAAGCAAATACCGTTGCACCGATTTCTTTGTTAACAGCAGCTTCCATTAATTTCGGCAAGTCGTGTCCATAGAAGATATTATCGCCAAGTACGAGTGCACAATCATCACCACCAATAAAGTCTTCACCAATAATAAACGCTTGCGCCAGGCCATCCGGACTCGGTTGTACTTTATACTGTAGATTAAGCCCCCACTGACTCCCGTCCCCCAACAATTGTTGGAAACGCGGTGTATCCTGTGGCGTACTAATAATCAGAATATCGCGAATACCCGCCAACATCAGTGTAGAGAGCGGGTAATAGATCATCGGCTTATCATAAATAGGTAATAGCTGTTTACTGACAGCCATAGTCACAGGATAAAGACGAGTACCAGAGCCACCCGCTAAAATAATACCTTTACGCGTTTTCATTTCATCATTCCTTTTAATTCATCTTGCTCCATCATCACGAACAAGATGCAAAAACTATTAAATTGCTGTAGTCGTAAATAATTCGTTGAGCATGCGTTTCATGCCAACCTGCCAGTCAGGCAAAACAAGCGCAAAGTTCTGCTGAAATTTTTCTGTATTAAGGCGAGAGTTATGTGGACGACGAGCTGGTGTAGGATAGGCAGTTGTTGGTACTGCGTTGAGCTTGTTGAGTGCAAGGGGAATGCCTGCTTTGCTCGCCTCTTCAAAAACCAGGGCAGCATAATCGTACCAGGTTGTGGTACCACTGGCTACCAGATGGTACAAGCCTGCGACTTCCGGTTTATTCAATGCGACACGAATGGCATGTGCTGTACAATCAGCCAGCAGCTCAGCACCTGTTGGCGCACCAAACTGATCGTTAATAACGGTCAATTCTTCACGCTCTTTTGCCGGACGTAACATCGTTTTGGCGAAGTTATTTCCTTTACCTGCATAGACCCAGCTGGTCCGGAAAATAAGGTGCTTCGCACAATGCTCTTGTAATGCTTTTTCTCCGGCTAACTTGGTTTCACCATAAACATTCAGCGGAGCGGTTGCATCCGTCTCCAGCCATGGCATGTCGCCATTTCCAGGGAAGACGTAATCAGTCGAGTAATGAATAACCCAGGCGCCGACTTCATTGGCTGCTTTCGCGATCGCTTCGACACTCGTCGCGTTAAGTAATTGTGCAAACTCCGGTTCTGATTCTGCTTTGTCTACTGCGGTGTGAGCGGCTGCGTTGACAATAATATCAGGCCGAATGCTTCTAACGGTTTCAGCCACACCTTCAGGGTTACTAAAATCACCACAGTAATCAGTGGAGTGAACATCAAGAGCAATCAAATTACCCAGAGGTGCCAGAGCACGCTGTAGTTCCCAACCAACCTGCCCTGTTTTGCCAAAAAGGAGGATATTCATTAGTGGCGGCCCTCATAGTTCTGTTCAATCCACGATTGATAGGCACCACTTTTCACATTATCAACCCATTTTGTATTGGACAGATACCATTCCACAGTTTTACGAATCCCGCTCTCAAACGTTTCCTGTGGTTTCCATCCCAATTCGCGACCAATCTTCTCAGCATCAATCGCATAACGTCGATCGTGTCCCGGACGATCGGCAACATAAGTAATTTGCTCGCGGTAAGATTTCTCTTTCGGGACAATCTCATCCAACAAATCACAAATAGTGAGCACTACATCGATGTTTTTCTTTTCGTTGTGTCCACCAATGTTATAAGTTTCACCCGCTTTACCTTCGGTTACGACGGTATATAACGCACGCGCATGATCTTCAACATACAGCCAGTCGCGAATTTGATCGCCTTTTCCATAAATAGGTAATCCTTTACCTTCCAGAGCATTCAGAATAACCAATGGAATCAATTTTTCCGGGAAATGATAAGGACCATAATTGTTAGAGCAATTAGTCACAATGGTCGGTAAACCATAGGTACGTTTCCACGCACGGACTAAATGATCGCTGGACGCTTTTGATGCAGAATAAGGGCTGCTTGGTGCGTAGGCTGTCGTCTCAGTAAATAAGGGTAATCCTTCTTTATTATTTACCTCGTCAGGATGAGGCAAATCACCATAGACTTCGTCAGTAGAAATATGATGAAAACGGAAGCTGTTTTTCTTGTCGCCATCAAGTGCAGACCAGTAATTCCGAGCCGCTTCTAAAAGGACATAAGTACCAACAATATTGGTTTCAATAAATGCCGCAGGGCCTGTAATTGAACGGTCAACATGGCTTTCAGCTGCCAGGTGCATCACTGCATCCGGCTGATGCTGAGCAAAAATCCGTGCCATTGCAGCTGCATCACAAATATCCGCATGTTCAAAGAAATAGCGTTCAGAATCAGAAACATCTGCAAGTGATTCCAGGTTTCCGGCGTACGTTAATTTATCGACATTAACAACACTATCCTGCGTATCATTTATAATGTGACGAACTACAGCAGAACCAATAAATCCTGCGCCACCAGTAACAAGTATTTTCACTTAATTTATTCCATATTACTTCAGAGCATGCTGTGAAATAAGCGGCTCTCAGTTTGATTAATAGAGGTATTAATGCACGCTACCGCCCCTGGCTTTACAGCTACCAGAGCACTGCATGCATGCCTACGATGTGACGAGTGTTACCCACTCGCGCTAAACCCGAAAAATTCAGAAGCTAATTGTCTTACCAATCCGCTCTGGAAACAAGGAAAATCCTGGAAAACTTTGACGATAATCCTGTTGCTAACTCGTTGTTATTCTGATTGTTTATATAAAACAACGGCAGGAAAATTCGCAACAAATTACTTTCGCCGCTAATCTTCACTGCCGTTATAATTTTCTTATCAACCGTTACATCCGGTCAGATTTTCATTATTCGCTTAACAGCTTCTCAATCCCTTTACGGAACTTCGCCCCTTCTTTTAGGTTACGCAGCCCATACTTCACAAACGCTTGCATATAACCCATTTTTTTACCGCAGTCGTAACTGTCGCCGGTCATCAGCATGGCATCAACGGACTGTTTTTTCGCCAGTTCGGCAATAGCATCTGTCAGTTGGATACGTCCCCATGCACCAGGCTGAGTGCGTTCTAGCTCCGGCCAAATATCGGCAGAAAGCACATAGCGGCCAACGGCCATGATATCTGAGTCCAGCGTCTGCGGCTGATCTGGTTTTTCGATAAATTCAACAATGCGGCTGACTTTACCTTCACGGTCCAGCGGCTCTTTGGTCTGGATGACAGAGTATTCAGAGAGGTCACCCGGCATACGTTTTGCCAGCACCTGGCTGCGGCCCGTTTCGTTGAAGCGCGCAATCATGGCAGCAAGGTTGTAGCGCAGCGGGTCGGCGCTGGCGTCGTCGATCACAACGTCTGGCAGCACCACGACAAATGGATTGTCACCAATGGCAGGTCGTGCACATAAAATGGAGTGGCCCAAACCTAAAGGTTCGCCCTGACGCACGTTCATAATTGTCACGCCCGGCGGGCAAATGGACTGTACTTCCGCAAGCAGTTGACGCTTCACGCGCTGCTCAAGGAGAGATTCTAATTCATAAGAGGTGTCGAAGTGGTTTTCGACTGCGTTCTTGGACGCATGAGTTACCAGGAGGATTTCTTTGATCCCTGCAGCCACAATCTCGTCAACAATGTACTGAATCATTGGCTTATCGACGATCGGTAGCATCTCTTTGGGAATCGCCTTAGTGGCAGGCAACATATGCATCCCAAGACCCGCTACAGGAATAACTGCTTTTAAATTCGTCATTATTTCATCCACCTGTAAAATGGTTGCTGAATTATAGCTTGTTCGATTTTTTTCGCCAGCATCAATTACCCTGAATTGATTACTGAATTACTTGTGATGTTACGCCGCTTCGTTGTGGATTGCAGTAGCATTGTTCCTAAGTATGGCTCCATTTTTCCAGGAATGGTCGCAAATCTATTCCCTCCGTTCCGGCAATCTAAAGTTAATCTTTTCCACATTAACAATATGGTGATTAACCCTGTCGATATCGACGGAGCTTTGTCCTTTTTCATTCACCGCATAAACATTTGCAAGAGATAGCAGTGTTTCTTTTTTCGCCATAAACACGCCGCGAACGTCTTTGCGCATGTCGAAGTTCATGCTCAATGCGGGTCCAACTGAGGATTCCTGCATCACCTTGATATTACGCATAAAAAGGTGTTGCGGTTTATTGTGTAGCTCAAGCGAGGCACGCTTCATCTCAATGTTAGTCAGCGCCACAAAGGAGACAGCATTCCCGGCGGAGATTTGAATGCCGCGCAATTTATAAGCAAGATGAGTATTATCCAGTTGAATATTATTCACCCGGAAATTCTGCGGTATCGAGAGATATTTGCCTTTAATTACCCCATAGCCGATTAACATCCCGGCACTATTAATCATTTCAATATTATCAATCACAAAGTTGTCACAACCATAAATAGCAACTGTGGCGTTATCAATACCTGCTTTCTTACTGAAATCCGGCGTGATATTACGAGCTTTGATATTACGGATAACAAAATGTTTACCATTTTCAACATGGATCAGTTGCCGACAATCCGATCCCGTGATATTCGCCACGACAAAGTTTTTCACTGCCTGGTTTTCCGGATAATTATTATCGTAGGTACTTCCCGCAAGGCCTATGCCGATGCCCCAGTTGATTTTGCCGTTGGTACAGTTAATGCGCTCGATGATGTGGTCGGAGATCAAAATATCACGGTCGTTAATCGCCACGTTCCATTCAACAGCGTCCCCCTGTAAGTCGCTGAACTTACAGTTGGTGATGTTGGCACCGATAATCTGGTTATGAAATCCCTGGCGTAAGATGGCGTAATTAGCGTGGCTAACGTTCAGGTTATCGATGGTCAGGTTACGCATGACCCGTTTGTTTTTGCCGCCGATATAAATCTGCGTTACCGGGCCAAAGCCGCTCATCGCTAGCCCTTTGATGGTGCAATCAGAACCACGCACATCCAGGGTGATGTTATGCATACTGCCGCCCTCCTCCCCTGTCACCTGGCTGCCGTCCTGTAAGACAAATCGCCCTCTGCCGTTGCCGCGCAGGCTTCCAAGAATGTGTAACGTTTTGCCAGGAGGAATGAAGATGCCGGTGTTGATATTGTCACAAACCAATCCGGGAGGCACGACGACCGTTTGCCCTTCGCTGAAGGCTTGTTTAAATGAGGCGATCCAGTCGTGAGGGTTGTAGTCGTTAATGTTAACGCTTTGTCGGGCGGGAAGTGCACGGGCAAAAGGGGTATGGAGGAAGGCAAGCGCCGAGCTTGCTGTCAGGAAGGTGCGTCGGGAGAGTTTTTTAAATGGCATACGTTCTCCTCTATAAAGCCTGCAGCAAGCTGGCGAGTTCTCGATTGATCACCTGCTGGTTAAAATCGTGTTCGACTTTTTCGCGCGCACGTTTGACGACCGGAGCCAGTTCGTCGGTGTCCAGTTGGCTAAACGCCGCCAGTCGTTGCGCCAGTGCGCGAGCATCGTTCTCAGGCACCAGCCAGCCGGATTTATCGGCCTCCACCAGTTCCGATATTCCGCAATGCAGAGTAGAAACCACCGGAATGCCGACCGCCATCGCTTCCATTAGCGCCACCGGAATACCTTCCATATCGCCATCCGCACCCGTAACCGATGGCAACAGGAAGACATCCGCGTCATCGAGCATCTCTTTCACTTCATGGCTCGGTTTAAAGCCCGGCATTTCCACCACATCTTCCAGTTGATATTGTTCGATGAGGGTGCGCAGGCGTCGTTCCCACGGGCCAATGCCGAGAATGCGATAGCGAAATGCCACGCCCTGCTCTTTCAACTGACGGCAGGCTTCAATCGCCACATGCAGGCCTTTTTTCTCGGTTAAGCGTGCGACGGAAATGATTTCCAGCGTCGTTGCGGGCGCTTTCACCGGACGCGGACTAAAGCGCGTCATGTCCACGCCCATGCGCGATACGGCGATTTTTTCCCTCGGGCAGCCCATTTTTTGCAGCCTTCCGGCCCACAGATCGCTTATCGGTAGCATCAGGTCGCCACGGCGGAACAGTTGCTGATATTCGGGAGTGTAGTGGTTGAGCACTTCCCGACTGGAGATATCAATACCGTGGAAGATAGTGGCAATTTTGCCGCGAATGACACCCAGTTCGCGTAGTTTTGCTGCGGTTACCCCCGCCGGGCCAAAATGAGCGATAAAGACATCGGCATAAAATGGTGTTGCGACCTGACCACAAATGGCAGACAAAATCAGGTTCCGCGACTCGGCACCATAGCGTTTGAGGTTGAGCGCCTGCCAGGTATTTTTACGATGAATGCCGCGTAAGGTCTGGCTGGCGCGGTGGCGCAGCTTCGCTACTTTGCCCGTAGGTTCGTCCTGTAACCAGCGGGTTCTGGCGGCAAGGTTGTATTTCGTCCATGCCGCGTGGGTGTTTTGTGTGTCGCCTTTTTGCAGCGCGACAATCTCCACCTCAAAGCCCATATCAATAAACGCGGTAATTTGATTGAGGACGAAGGTTTCTGACGACAGCGGAAATTTCAGTAAAAAGAAGCCGACCTTCATTTCACCTCCCCGATGCGTTCAAGCACAGATTGCACCATCTGCATTCCTGTCTGACGCTCACGACTGACGGCTTCGCTAAGTCGTGCGTTCAGCGCCGGAAGCTGGCCTAAGGTATCCGCAACCATCGCTTGCAGGCTGCCGTCCAGTAAATGACGGATATCAATCGCCATCTCCGGTAGTCCCAACTGCTGCATAATCCCGGCGGATTTATGTTCATAGTTGATGGCAATCGCCGGAGTGGTAAAGTTCATCGAGATAATGGCGGAGTGCAGACGCGTACCAACGGTGAGTTCACAGGCACCGAGAATTTTGCCCATTTCCAGATCGTTAAGTTCATCCATCACTACGTGGTAACGGGCAGGATCGCTGATGTGCTGGCGCAGATTGAGCGCCACCATGCGGTCGTCTTTGTTATAGCTGTCGATGCCCGTACAGGTGGAGAGCGCAATCACCTGATACCCTTCATCGAGAATGCGATTGACCACCCCAGCAAAGGCTTTTTCATACGCTTGTTGAGTGGTGCCGAGACGTTTGTCGAACGGTGCCAGTTCGCGCAGGGTAATTGCCACCGTTTTCTGTTGTGCGGCAACGTCCAGCCAGTGTTGAACGGCATAGCTGGCGGTGAAGTCTTCTGTGTGGTGATCGACCAGCCACGCAGTATCGACGCCATGTTCGACTTTTGCGGTGGTGATATTGCTGCGTTTCATCAGTTCAAGGCTGACCGATTCGCGCAGGATCAGCGCGTTACAGTGACCAAAAACGTAGTTCGCCAGTTGGTTAAATTGCTCATCCTGGAAGGGACCGACGCTGTGACCAATCATAAACAACGGCTTTTTCGCCATAAATGTGCAAAGCGCATGTTCAAACTGCGGCACGCCGTAGAGATCGACAAAAAACGATCCGCCGACCTGAATAATGGCGTCGTAACCTGACAGCAGGCGCACGAAGTCGGTGAATCCCTGGGCGATAGCGATATTACGCAGCTTGCCAGTGTCGGTGACGCGTGAGAGCAATACCTGGTGTTGATAGCGGCGACGGAGGACTTTTTTAACGCGCCCGACAACGCCCGCCGCGCTGTTGTGTTGTTTCATTTGCAGGAACAGCGGATCGCCCATTACCGGGCGGTTGAGCAGCCAGGAAGAACTGACCGGATAGCGGCTCATCACGTCCACTTCGGCATGTGGATTGAGGATGTTGATGGCATCAAGTAAGCCGCGCAAGATGGCGCTGTCGCCACGATTGCCGCAAGTGTGGTTGCCCAGAATAAGTAATTTCATTTTTTCCTCATAAATTTGATGCCAGGTGAGGTTAGTTGTTGTTTTCGTTGCCGGAACCGAAAACAGCCATTCACCCCGCCCGTAAAAGCATTTTCATTTTTTCGCTGCGACAAAACTGACGCTTCACTTCCACCACCAGCGGATGGCGCGACAGCACAATCATCACCACAAACGCCAGCACGCCCGCGGCTATTTGCACCGCCAGCAGCATGCCCAGAGCCATTTGCCCTTTCAGTACAATGCCCAGCGCATAACTGACCACCAGCGTCGGCAGCGAGAGATAAAACGGCAGCCATAAACTGAGGATGTACTGGCGATAACTGGAACCAAGAACCGGTTTAATCATCACGAAGTAACTCAGAATGGTGTTGATAATCTGCACCAGCAGGAAACCGAGCGTGACGCCGATTGCGCCCGCCATCTGCCCACCAATAACAATCGCCGGAATAAACAGAAAGGTTTTGAATACGTTGAATTTAAAGCTGATATCGACCCGTGCTTTCGCCATCAGCAGCGAACCAATCGGGTTACCCACTGAGCGCAGCAGCCCCACCACACACAGCAATTGCAGCACCGGAATAATGCTGTTCCACTTCTCACCAAAGACCAGCGGTACAAAGTTATTCGACACCACCATCAGCCCGAGCAGCGCCGGAAAGTTGATAATCCCCACCACCGACAGTAGCTTGTAGAAGTTGACGCGCAGCTTTTCGGTGTCGTCCTGAATTTTGGCAAATGCCGGAAACAACACGCGGGTGATGATTGGGTTCAGCTTCATCGGCGGCCCAACGGCCCCGTTGTACGCCAGGTTGTACCCCCCAGCCACGCCCGCGCCGAGAATGCGTGCCAGCACCAGCGTTGAAAGGTTGTTGTTGAGATAGTTGATGATGCTGTCCGCCGTCAGCCAGGCACCAAAGCGTAAGTTCGGCGCAACTGACGCCAGCGAGAAATGCAGACCGGGGCGATAAATTTTGCGTCCAAAGTAGCCAAACAGCAGCGTTCTCACCGCACTATTGACCAGATAACCGAGGATCGCGGTCATCGCCAGCGGCCAGAAATTGGCGCTAACCACAGTAAAAGTGAAGCCCGCCAGCACCGCGCTGGTTTCGATCATGCCGATTTTGTTGAACTCCAGCTCCTTCTGCATCAACGCGCGGAACTGTTGCCCGTGGGGGATCACCACAAACGCCAGCGACAATGTTTTAATCAACGGTGCCAGGTCCGGGTTATTCAGCACGTCGCCGATGAGATCACTCAACAAAAACACCGCCACGCACACCACAAGCCCCAGCCCAACGTTCAGCCAGTACAGCGTGGTGAGTTCAAGGTGGCTGATTTCTTTTCGCTGAATAATCGAGTTAGCGATACCGAAGTCAGAAAGCGTATCTGCCAGCGCGATGATCACCAGCGACACGGTAAGCAAACCGAACTGGTGGTTGTCGATAATCCGCGCCAGCACGGTCATCTGCACCAGCCCGAGGCCGATGATGATCACCGTGGCAATCGCCGACCACTTCGCGCCGCTGATGGTTTTTTCACGTAAGCTCATATCAATATGCCGCTTTGTTAACGAAGCCTTTGAATACCGTCAGGAAAACGATTTTGATATCGAACCAGACGCTCCATTCGCGGATGTACTCAAGGTCGAACTCGACGCGTTTTTCCATTTTCTCCAGTGTGTCCGTTTCGCCGCGCCAGCCGTTAATCTGCGCCCAGCCAGTAATGCCCGGTTTCACCTTATGGCGCAGCATGTAGCCTTCAATGAGCTGGCGATACTGTTCGTTATGCGCCACCGCGTGTGGACGTGGACCCACAATCGACATCCCGCCAGTCAGCACATTGATAAACTGCGGCAATTCGTCCAGCGAGGTGCGGCGCAGAAAGTTCCCCACTTTGGTGACGCGCGGATCGTTCTGCGTCGCCTGAGTCACCACTTTGTCGTTCTCCATCACTTTCATCGAACGGAACTTCCACACTTTGATCGGTTTGCCATCCATGCCATAGCGAGTCTGGCGGAAAATAACCGGCCCTGGCGAACTGAGTTTCACCGCCAGCGCAATACAGCACAGCACCGGAGAGATCAGCAGCAGGATAAGCGTCGCCAGCACAATGTCTTCCGCACGTTTTATCAGGCGGTTAACCCCGGAAAGCGGCGTATCGTAAAGCGGCACCACCGGAACGCCGTTCATCTCTTCGAGACGTGAATGGAGAATGTTGAAAGTAAAGACATCGGGGATCAGCAGCACCGAACAGGTGGTGTCCGCCAATTGATGGACCAGTTTTTTCACTCGCGCGCCGTCGCACATTTGCATCGCGATATAGACGTTATGAATCTTGCCCGCTTTCGCATCCTCGACCAGCTGTTGCAGATTGCCCGCCCAGTCGTTAGAAACGCCACCCGGTTTCGGGTCGTGGTAAACGCCCACCACTTCAAACCCTAACCACGGCTGATTACGGAAGCTCTCCATCAGCATTTGTCCGGCGGCTAAATCCCCCGCCACCGCGACCATGCGCTTGTTATAGCCATGATTACGCAGCCAGCCCGCCCCAATGCGAATACATGAACGGCAAACCACCAGTCCGATGCTGGTCAGCCCATACCACGCCAGCCAGATTTTCAGTTGCGTGTCGAAATCATTGTTGAACGCCACCAGTCCGGCGCTGAAAATCACGCTTAAGGTCCAGTTTTGTAGCAACAGGGCAAATTCTGTCGCTGCCCGAACACCGCGCCATGAGCGATAAAAATCGGTGATGCCGCCCAGCATCTGGAACACCACCAGCGTAATCAACGCCACCAACAGGTGCATGTAGAGGAATGACAGTCCGCTCACTTCGCAAACCAGCCATAGTCCGGCAAACATGATGGTGATATCTGAAAAGCGTTGCACCATAGAGATTAACGATGCATTGGTTTTCGCTCGCTCGCGCTTTTTTAGATTTGTCATCGTTGTTCCTGTTATTAGCCCCTTACCCGCAGTGGGGTAAGGGAAGATCCGACATTACTCGTTCAGCAACGCCAGCAGAGTTCGCGTTCGCGCTTCCATCAGCGGCACATCACCGCGCGATTCCACATTCAACCGCACCACCGGTTCGGTGTTGGAGGAGCGCAGGTTAAAACGCCAGTCGGCAAAGGTCATACTGATGCCATCGGTGCGATCCACCGCCAGCGCCTCGCGGCTAAAATGCTGTTCGACGCGGTTAATCGCCTCAACGGGTTGCGCCAGTTTGCGGTTGATCTCACCGCTTGCCGGAAACGCTGCCATCCGGTCGCGCACCAGTTCGCCCAGCGTTTTTCCTTTCAGGCACACCAGTTCGGCCACCAGCAGCCACGGGATCATGCCGCTGTCGCAGTAAGCGAAATCACGGAAATAGTGGTGGGCGCTCATTTCGCCACCGTAGATGGCGTCTTCCTTGCGCATACGTTCTTTAATAAAGGCGTGTCCGGTTTTCGACATTACCGGCGTACCACCTGCGGCAGTCACCACATCAACGGTGTTCCAGGAGAGACGTGGATCGTGGATGATCTTCGCGCCGGGATTTTTTTCGAGGAACGCTTCTGCCAGCAAACCGACAATGTAGTAGCCCTCGATAAACTGCCCTTTTTCGTCAAACAGGAAACAGCGGTCAAAATCGCCATCAAAGGCAATGCCCATATCCGCGCCGTGTTTGATGACCGCATTGCGGGTGTCGTCGCGGCATTCCGGCAGCAGCGGGTTAGGAATACCGTTGGGGAAATTGCCGTCCGGCGTGTTGTGCACTTTGATTAATTCCACGGGTGCGCCGAGGGCTTTAAAGCGGGCTTCAATGGCGTCCACCACCGGCCCCGCCGCTCCGTTCCCGGAGTTAATCACCAGCTTGAGCGGCGTGAGGTTTTTGACATTGATATAACCGAACAGGTGATCAACGTAAGCGTCACGCAGATTGATTTGCTGATAGCGACCGCGTTTGGTTTCATCGACGGGTGGAAAGTCGTTGGCTTCAGCCAGACGCTGGACGTCGCGCAGTCCGGTATCACCGCTGATCGGGCGAGCCCCTTCGCGCACCAGTTTCATGCCGTTATAATCCATCGGGTTATGGCTGGCGGTAACTTCAATGCCGCCATCCACGCCGAGATGGAACGTGGCGAAATAGATTTCTTCGGTACCGGACATACCAATATCCAGCACATCGACGCCCGCATCCTGTAAACCTTTCGCCAGCGCCAGTTTTAAGGTTTCGCTGGTGAGGCGGATATCACCGCCTAACACAATGGTTTTCGGTTTGAGAAATTCGCCATAGGCGCGACCAATGCGCCAGGCAATATCTTCATTCAGTTCTTCGCCTAATTTCCCGCGAATATCATAGGCTTTAAAGCAGGTTAATTTTTTCATGTCGTTACCCTTTTTCAGGCAATAGTTGGCCCTGACCGAAGCGGCCAATTTTGTTTTTGTCGTTATTTACCAGAGAATTAATTCGGTTGATTATTCAACTACTACACCCGTCCGTAGCGATCCGCGAAACGCACCACATCATCCTCTTCGAGATAAGAGCCGGAGCGCACTTCAATTAAATCGAGCGGAATTTTCCCCGGGTTTTCCAGGCAGTGCGTCGCCCCCAGCGGAATATAAATGGACTCGTTTTCACCAAGCAGTTTGATATCACCGTCAATAGTGACTTTTGCCGTTCCCGCGACCACTACCCAGTGTTCCGCGCGGTGATGATGCATCTGTACCGACAAGCCTTCGCCCGGTTTCACGGTGATGCGTTTCACCTGGTAGCGGTCGCCCGCGTCGATAGAGTCATATTTGCCCCACGGACGATACACTTCGCGATGCACCCGATGCTCATGGCGACCATCGGCTTTGATCTGCTCGACCACTTTTTTCACATCCTGCACCGCGTTACGGTCGGCAATCAGCACTGCATCTTTGGTCTGCACTACCACCAAATCTTTCACCCCGACGGTGGTGACCAGGCCAGATTCGGCGTACACATAACTGTTTTCAGTTTTGTGATTAATCACATCGCCGTGGCAAACGTTGCCCTCGGCGGTGTGGGCGCTGATCTCCCATAATGAAGACCAGGAACCGACATCGCTCCAGCCCGCATCCATCGGCACCACAACAGCATCTGCCGTACGTTCCATGACCGCGTAATCCACCGACTCTTCCGGGCACGCCAGAAACGCTTCTTCATCCACGCGAATAAAATCCAGATCCGGATCGACGGCGCTCATCGCTTTTTCACAGGCATCGAGAATATCCGGGCGATATTTTTTCAGTTCTTCGAGATAGCGTCCGGCGCGGAACAGGAACATACCGCTGTTCCAGTAATATTCGCCGCTTGCTACATAGGCCTGGGCGGTTTCCAGATTCGGTTTTTCGACAAACTGCGCCACTTCAAAGGCCACCGCATCCTGCTCACCCGCAGATACTTCACCGCGACGAATATAGCCATATCCGGTTTCAGGGAGATCCGGCACAATGCCGAAGGTCACCAGCTTGCCCGCTTCGGCATATGGCATGGCATTACGCACGGCGGCACGGAACGCGTCTTCATCGGCAATCACATGATCCGCCGCCAGCACCAGCATTAACGGGTCGCTCTCCGGGCTATGACGTTTTGCCGCCAGCGCCGCCAGCGCAATGGCAGGTGCAGTGTTACGCCCTGCCGGTTCGAGAATAATGTTCTCGGTGAGTTTGTTCAGTTGACGCAGCTGTTCCGCGACAATAAAGCGGTGCTGCTCATTGCAAATCACCACCGGGCTTTCGCACTCCACGCCGTTCAGGCGGCAGATGGTGGTTTGCAGCATGGTGAGATCGCCTTTCAGGCATAAAAACTGCTTGGGATAAAGTACGCGGGAAAGCGGCCATAAGCGGCTACCGGAGCCACCTGCCATCACAACTGGATAAAGTTTCGACTGCGCCATAATTATCCCCGAATATCATTTATAAATTGACGTAACACGTTCTCTTTATCGAGCGTGCGTTCGGCATATTCACGTGCCACCGTGTTGTGTTTGGGCAGCAGGAGCGCCTGACGGATCCCCGCCACCAGCGCCTCGACCGATTCCGGTTCTACGCAAACCGCAATGCCCGGAAAGGTTTCACAAAGCTGCCCCAGTTCTGTGTGGTCTTCTGCGGTAATCACCGCGTTACCGCCTACCGCCAGAATATTGGTCAGTTTCGACGGCAATACGGCATCTGCCGCGCCGCGTTTTTGCACCACCAGATGGCAATCGCCCATCTTCAGCAGTGCGGGTAAAGCGTCATACGATTGCAGCGGAAAAAATTGCATGTTGCGCAGTCCACGCTGCTGCGCCATTTTTTCAAGCCGCGCTTTGCCGCCGCCCTGCCCAACAATGGCAAAAATCAGCGGTTCATCGCGCAGACGTTCGGCTGCTTCAATAACGTTTTCCAGCCCCTGCTTTTCACCAATATTGCCGGAGTAAAGAATGATTTTTTTGTTATCCGGCAGGCCAAGCTGGTTACGAAGGGCATCAACATCGGCGTCTGCGACATGCTGAAAACGGGCAATTTCTGACCAGTTGGGGAAGAAAATGACGTTTTCTGCCGCCACGCCTTTTTCGATGGCTTTATTCATCATCGAACGCGAAATCGTGGAGACGTTATCGACGTTATGCAGTCCGCTACGTTCGAACGCCGTTGCCAGCTGTGCCACTTTGCCGCCTTTGCCTTTTCCGGCAAGGCCCAGCCCCAGCATGGCGTCCACTTCGTAATCCTGAATATGCAGCACGGTACGCGCGCCAGAGAGCTTCGCCAGCAGGCGCATTCCCGGCGTGCAAAACAGCGTTGGCACTACGCCGATAATGCGATCCGGCTTCCAGCGACGTTGCGCCATCAGCGGAAAGAAACTGCTGGCGGCAAAACTGCCGAGATGCAACAGGCGTTTCAGGGTGCTCGGCTGTTTTGGCACGTACAGCGGACAGCGCCACACCGTGGCGGCCCCCTCTTCTCGTTTGTAGCGCCAGGCGGAATAGTTCTCGCCCACCTGCCACTGCGGGTAGTAAGGCGGTGCGGTAATGACCCGCACCTCATGACCTTGTGCCGCCAGCCATTCCACCATCTCTCCGGTGTATTTGCCGATGCCGGTTAACTCCGGCGAGTAGTTAATGCCGTAGACCAGTATTTTCATAATCCGGGTACTCCGGCACGCTTCTCAGCGAGAAAATAGGCGCGGCTGTTAGCGTGAACATTGTCACTGGCGAGCAGTGCGTCCGGCGTCAGCCAGCGGTAATCGTCATGCTGCTCATCCGGCAGTAACAGCTCTTCTTCCACTACTCTGAAGCGAAAAGCGAGCACCACATAGTGAGTGGTGAAATCCGTGCCGGAGAAGTTATCGTCATAAAAGTGCTGCCAGACACCGTAAAACTGGCCTGCTGTTATCGGCAGACGCAGCCCCAGTTCCGCCATCGTCAGCCGCTCAAATGCGGCTTCCAGCGTTTCGTCTTTCTGCACGCGCCCTCCCGGCACAAACCAGTAACCCTGCGCCGGGCGGTTGGTTCTTTTGCCAAGCAGAAACTCGCCGCGACTGTTCTCAACAATAAAGTCGAGAGAGACAAGCGGAGTGGAGCGCACTACCGTGGCAAAGTCTTCCTGACGTAAAAACATCATTACCCCCGAAAGCGGTCTTGATTCTCAAGGAACCACTGGTAAGTGCTGGCAAGCCCCGCTTCCAGTGAGATTTCGTGATACCAGCCAAGCTGATGCAGGCGCGTCACATCCAGCAGTTTGCGCGGCGTACCATCCGGTTTACTGGCATCAAAAACCACCCGACCTTTGTAACCCACCACTTTGGCGATGGTTTGCGCCAGCTCGCGGATAGTGCAGTCAACGCCCGTGCCGACGTTAATGTGCGACAGCATCGGCTGGGTGTTCTCCAGCCAGACTTCATGCGCCAGCTCCATGACATGAATGCTTGCCGCCGCCATATCATCGACGTGCAGAAATTCGCGCATCGGTGTACCGCTGCCCCACACCACCACGTCCGGTGCATTCTGTGCCGTCGCCTCGTGGAAGCGACGCAGCAATGCAGGGATCACATGCGAATTACTTGGGTGGAAGTTGTCATGCGGGCCATACAGGTTGGTCGGCATGACCGAGCGGTAATCGCGTCCATACTGGCGGTTGTAAGATTCGCACAGTTTGATCCCGGCGATTTTGGCAATGGCGTAAGGCTCGTTGGTCGGCTCCAGCGTGCCCTGCAACAACTCGCTTTCTGCCATCGGCTGTTTTGCCAGTTTCGGGTAGATACAGGACGATCCGAGAAACAGCAGTTTGTTCACGTCGTTCTGATGCGCGGCGTGAATGATGTTGCTCTCAATCATCATGTTCTGGTAGATGAAATCCGCCGGATAGGTGTTGTTGGCAACAATGCCGCCCACTTTCGCCGCCGCCAGATAGACCTGGTCAATACGTTCGCTGGCAAAGAAATCATGCACGGCGCGGCTGTCCAACAGGTTCAGCTCGTCGCGGGTGCGTAATACCAGTTCCACATCACCGCGCTGTTCGAGCTGTCGCTTGATGGCGGAACCGACCATCCCGCGATGGCCAGCAATAAAAATGCGTTGTTTACTCATGCTTATGACTCCAGCGCGATCGCCACGTCGTAGCCGTGAGATTTCAGCAGAGAGTGTTTTTTCGCCGCTTCGAGGTCATTAGCCACCATTTCAGACACCATCTCTCTGAGGGTGATTTCCGGTTTCCAGCCCAGTTTTTCGTGCGCTTTGGTCGGGTCGCCGAGCAGCGTTTCAACTTCTGCCGGACGGAAGTAACGCGGGTCAACAGCGATAATCACATCACCCGGTTTAACGCCCGGCGCGTCATGCCCGGTGACGGAAACCACAATGCCCTTCTCTTCAACGCCCGTGCCTTCAAAGCGCAGTTTGATGCCCAGCTGTGCTGCCGCCATTTCCACGAACTGACGCACGGAGTACTGAACGCCGGTCGCGATAACGAAATCTTCCGGCTGTTCCTGTTGCAGCATCATCCACTGCATTTTTACGTAGTCTTTGGCGTGGCCCCAGTCACGCAGGGAATCCATATTGCCGAGGTACAGGCACGACTCCAGCCCCTGGGCGATGTTGGCGATTGCGCGGGTGATTTTGCGGGTAACGAAGGTTTCGCCGCGGCGCGGGGATTCATGGTTGAAGAGAATTCCGTTACAGGCGTACATGCCGTAGGATTCACGGTAGTTAACGGTGATCCAGTAGGCGTACAGTTTGGCGACCGCATACGGAGATCGCGGGTAGAACGGCGTGGTCTCTTTCTGCGGAATTTCCTGCACCAGACCATACAGTTCAGAGGTGGAAGCCTGATAGAAACGAGTTTTCTTTTCCAGACCGAGGAAGCGGATCGCCTCCAGCAGGCGCAGCGTACCCATCGCGTCGACGTCAGCGGTATATTCTGGTGACTCAAAAGAGACCGCAACGTGGCTCATTGCGCCCAGGTTGTACACTTCATCCGGCTGTACTTCACGCAAAATGCGCGTCAGGTTAGAGGTATCACTCAGGTCGCCATAATGCAGATGGAATTTCGGGTTGCAGGTGTGCGGATCCTGATAAATGTGATCCACGCGCTCGGTGTTGAATGACGATGCGCGACGCTTAATACCATGCACCTCGTAACCTTTTTCCAGCAGAAACTCTGCCAGGTAAGAACCGTCTTGTCCGGTTACACCGGTGATGAGAGCGACTTTTGACATGTATTATTCCTCTGTATTTTTGAATTTATTCAGTTTCAACGCGTTCGCGTATCACCACTGCGGGATTCCCCCGGCAAACCACATTTGCCGGAAGCGATTTAAAAACACTGCTTCGTGCACCCACGACGGTGCCGTCGCCGATTGTGACGCCTGGGGCAACAAAGACATCGGTTGCCAGCCAGCATTTCTCGCCAATCACAATAGGCGTGGCGTTAATGGTGAAATGTTGACTTGCATGGTCGTGGCTACCGGTGCATAAATAACTTTTTTGCGATATCACCGAATGTGCGCCAATGGTTATTTCACCGAGGGTATATAAATTGACGTCATCGCCGACCCACGCGTAATCACCTAAGGTTAATTTCCACGGATAGGTAATTTTTACTGACGGACGAATAACTACGTTTTTTCCTATTTTTGCGCCGAATAAACGTAATAAAAAAGCCCGCCAGCGATACAATACTTGTGGCGACCAGGCAAATATTGTTGCCTGTACTGCCCACCATAATTGCACTTTAATAGCGTTGCCGCCCCGGAACCCTTTCGGCACCGAGAAACCGCTTAAATCTTGCATTGGTCTTCCTTATGTACTCTAAATAATTCGAGTTGCAGGAAGGCGGCAAGAGAGTGAATCCCCAGGAGCTTACATAAGTAAGTGACTGGGGTGAACGAACGCATCCGCAGCACATGCAACTTGAAGTATGACGAGTATATTCAGCTTTTGTTATATAAGGCTTTCGTCTTTGAGGTAGTACGCTGGCGTAAATGCCAGGATAATTCTGCCCAGAAGCCAGGCACATGTAATATTTGCCGTTGGACTTTTTTGGCGTCAGCACACAATTCCATATTATTGGTGGTTGATACCCCACCCATGGAAAATTCAGACACCAGGCCATTGAGTTTTTTAAATGCATAACCGGCTTTATACATTTTAGCCGCCAGCGCGTAATCGGAAGATACTTTATATTCCAGGTCATAACGCCATTTTTTCAAGCCGGATACCGGGAAAAATATCGCCTGATGGCTGGCGGGCAGGCTGTGATAAATATACCAACCCGGTTTAGCACTACGCTTAATTTTATGCCCGTCGCCAAAATCCAGCAGCGCATCGCCGGTGATCATCACGTTATCTTTTTGCATTTTTAACTTACGGACAAAATTTGCGGCATCCTGATGAAAAATATCGCCCGAGTTGAGAAACAACGCGAACTTGCCTTGTGCCATCGCAATGCCCTTGTTCATGGCGTCGTAGATACCGTTATCTGGCTCGCTGACAAAGCGTAGGTTATAGATACCATTGAGATTTTCCAGATACTCACGGGTGCCGTCGTTGGAACCGCCATCGACAACAATCCATTCGAAGCTGATATCTTCCGCCTGCGCCAGATGCGCCAGCGAGGCATGTGTTTTGACTATCCCTTCGAGGTTACGAAACGCGACAGTGATTATGCTAAGCAACATGTTCTTATTCTTACCTCGTAATATTTAACGCTTTTCGCAAAATAAACGGACAGACGATTAAAAATGCATATTCCGGGCTAAATATCGAACCGGTAAAAAACAGCGATACCGGAGTGAAAAGATATAATTGCACGCGAAAATTGCGGTTATCACCAAAAGCGTTGATCATCATTTTTATCACTTTCCCCATGTACCACAGCGATAAAAACACCGCGAACCAGGAAAAATAAATAATCAGCAGATACAAACCATTGTCTATGGTTTTTCCGACATCCGCACCGTTAAATATTCCGAATGATGCGACATATTCATAAAGTGAGCCAAATCTGACTACACCGTCAATATGGGTCAAAGAATAACCGACCATCACCAGCGGACCGACAATACGATAATATGATGACGATCCTTCCGTACCTAAATCGCCCAGACGGGTGGAAATATAAGGAAACGCGATTACCACACCAACCAGGAATACAGCCAGAGAAATCAATGCTAACGGTAACTTTTTCTTAATCGCCTCTTTATTCAGATATTGAAATGCCCACTCCAGCAAATAAAACAGGATAAAGGTCATAACCCCTGAAAACGATCCGGATAATATTATCCCTGCGAGAATCATAGCATCTGTTTTAGGCGTTTTGATACCAAACTGTTTGATGCTGAGCCAAATTGAGATTAATGCCAGAGCGAAAAATGCCGGTTCGAAATAAAGTGCTGTCGTGCGCTTGCCGCCGAATTTAATGAAATTCAGCACATAGCTGTTGCTGTAAATCAGATATTTCGAAATCGACTCCATAATACTGCTGCCACCGGTGAGGATAATTTGTGCCATCTCCACCGCCGCCAGCGCCACCACCAGCCCGACCACCAGATAAAAGAAACGTAATATCTTGCGATGGTTGTGTGGCGAAATTGTTTTAAAACGAATACTCCACACCATGCCAATAATGATCACAATATAGACAAACAGCATAGTTGAAGTGACGTATTTACTGGCATCCAGCGACTGACCAAACAGATAGTTAAACGCCGTGAGTCCCGCGCCAATCCCTAAGGCAATCATCAATTTTTTAACGCTGATGCGTTCTAAAAACAGCAGTAACAAGACAGGTAAAAAAGTGACGATGGTGATGGGGAAACTTTCGCCAAGCTGGGCGATTTTGACGTTAACCAGCAGATAAATCAGCGGCAGCAACAGGTAGCTACAGATTCTGATAGAAGTTGACATACTCCTCCAGCATCTGTTGTCCACTGTAGGCGGCGCGGCTGCGTTGGCTGAACTCAGCCAGCGTGGTACCAAATATCGCCTGCGCGATTTCCGGTTTGCTTAACTGCACCAGTTGCAGCACCTCTTCTTCGCTGACGGTTTTACCGCCGGATTTTTGCAACACTTCCCGCGCCGCATCGCTATGGGTGGCAATCACCGGCACGCCAATCGATAGCGCCTCACACAAAATCAGCGGGTAGTTATCGACGCGAGAACTGAATACCAGCGCATCCATCTGATTGAGCGCGCTCATCAGCTTACGTTTGTCGGTTTCAAAGCCGTGATTAACCACGTTGCCAGCGGTGAACGGCGAGAACTTACCAAAGGTATGCAGTTCAATTTTGTCGCCCAGCGCCATCATCTCGCGTACCAGTTGCTGGTTAGTTTTGCCGTCGTAACGCAGATCATGCGCCACCACCGCGATTTTCGGCTTGCCCTGGGTTTCGCGCACCGGAGGCAAGTCCGCCAGAATCGCTTCAGTTGCCATATCAATGCCATTATTGATAATCCGGCAACGCCCTGGACCGTACAGGCTATTGAAAGCGTCAGCCACATGCTGGCTGGGGGAAATAAACTGACAGCCCAGCGCCAGCATCTCACGGAATAACTGGCGTTTGCCCGCCACCAGTTGGTGTGCGCGATCAATCTTCACCGGCGGATAGTTATTTAAGGTCGGGCATTTCTGGCAGCCTGTTTTCCAGCCTTCGCAACCGTCGGTAAAGGCGCAGCGTCCGGTAACACTCCAGTGGTCGTGCAGCGTCCAGACCAGAGTGACGTCCGGTTTATGGTTTTTCACTTTTTCGCAAAAGCGCACCACGCTCTTAAGATTTAGCCAGTAGCTGTGCAGCACATGAAAATGCAGGACCACCGGACCCGCTGTGCGAGTAATGGTGCGATATAACTCATTGAAATTGCCAAACAGATCGCGATTAAACAGACGAAACAGAGCAATATTCGCCATCGCGGTCATCCGCGGCGTATGTTTGATGACCTGCGGATAGTTTTGATGGCTGACGCTCTCTTTGCCGCCTTTGCCGTAACCGTAGACAAAATGTGACGCCAGCCCCTGTTGCAGCGCACGCTGGTGGAGATCTAACGCCACACCTGCTGCCCCGCCTTCCGCCAGTCGCACATTAAATTGCAAAATATTCATTTAATTACCTTCACTCGCGCTTTTTCTCCCACCACCAGCGCGTTGTCCGGGACAGAGTCGAGCACCACGCTGCCCGCACCCACGGTGACGTTGTTACCAAGCGTGATATCACCAAGAATAATGACGTTGGCACCGAGTTCGACGCCGTTGCCAATGTGTGGACATGCCATGTTATCGGCACCACGATTGCCGATAGTGACGCCGTGGCGAATGGTAAAATCATCCCCCGCTACCACGTTTTTATTGATCACGACGGCGTAACCGTGATGGATAGTAAAGCGGCGGCCAATGGTCGCGGCAGCCTGGATTTCATAACCGAAAAAGCATTCGGTGATAATGCGATACAGCACCAGCAGCGGGGCCGCCCACAGATTGTTGAGGACGTTCTTTTTGCGCCACACCGAACAAAAATGAGCAACACGATAGGCAAGAACCATGCAGCACGGGCGTAAACTCCAGCTGTTGGCGCGCAGATCTTCCAGCATCTTTAGCGCCCCCGAATACCATCAGCCAGACGTTTGCCGTTACGCACCGACAGCAGCGTCAGCAAAGTGCGCCAGGTCATACGTTTATTGCGGATCTGGTAGAGGGTAAACAGCTGATATTTTTTGCTGGCGCGGTCGAATTTGTCTTTGTGCTTGCGGTAAAAGTGGAAGTACCCGGAGAATTTTTTCGGTGACGAGGTGATCTGCATTTCACCGTGATTGATATGCAGGATCTGCGTCGCCTCTTCTACTTTCCACGGTTCGCCGTACTCCACCACCATCCGCAGGAAGATGTCGTAATCCTGTGCCGCTTTCAGTTCGGTATCGAACAAACACTCTTTGAAACGCCATGCCCAGGTAAAGACCTGGTTGCCAATGATATTGCGTTTGTAGAACAGGCGGCGTGAATACGGCGATTTGGGATACAGCGGCAAGCTTGCCGGTTGGGAATAGACTTCGCCCTGGCAAACGTAGTCGTTAGCGTACAAAAAGGCGTGTGTGACCAGTTGCTGTTTATGGGCGAGGAAGACGCTCAGACGGTTGGGTGTCCATTCGTCATCGTCATCAATCCCGGTGATATATTCCCCTTGCGCCAGCATAATCGCCTGGTTACGTACCGCGCACGCCCCGCTGTTAATGTCGTTGTGAATGTAAGTGATACGCGGATCGTTGAGGGCGGTGACGTACTGTTGCAGTTGTTCCCAGGAGGTGGAGCAATCATCCACGATGATCATCTCCCAGTTGCTGTAGTCCTGGCGCAAAACCGATTTTATTGCCCGAATCGCCAGTTGTTGGCGGTTCCAGGTCGGCATATAGATTGAGATCAGCGGATTGTCTTTCATAGGTTGTTCTCCCGGCTTATGAGCTGGTTTGCTTGCCGGATGCGGCGTGAACGCCTTATCCGGCCTACGGGGCGGTGCGAATGCAGGCGTCGTTATTTCGCATCCGACTTATATTCGTATTCGTAATAGCCATAATCCTGATACGCGCTGGCGCGGCGGAAGATGGAGTTCAGAATCACCCCTTTCACCGGAATACCGTTTTGCTCAAAGCGGCTCAGACTGGTTTCCACTTCTTTCAATGTGTTGACCGCATAACGCGCCACCATTAACGTGGTTCCGACATGACGACCAACAATTGCCGCATCGGTCACTGCCAGAATCGGCGGCGTATCAATCAACACCAGGTCATAGTTTTTACTCGCCCAGTTCACCAGTTCGGCAAAGCGTTCGCTCATCAACAGTTCAGAAGGATTTGGCGGCACCTGACCGCGCGGGATCAGGTCAAATTTGGCAATAGAGGTCGGTTTAGCAGCGGTAGTAATATCGCCCTGACCAATCAGAATTTCCGACAGGCCATTAACGTTATTAGTGCCCAACAGCTCGTGGGTGTAGCCTTTGCGCATATCGCAGTCGATCAACAACACGCGTTTATTGGTCTGGCTGATCACCGCCGCCAGGTTGGCGCAGACAAAGGTTTTACCGATTGACGGGCTAACCCCGGTCATCATCAACACATGGTTCTGGGCCTGCATCATCGCGAAGTGCAGACTGGTACGCAGACTACGGATGGCTTCAATCGCCAGATCGGTTGGATTCCCCACCGCCAGTAGCTGGCTCTGTTTATAGCGTTTAATCCCTTTGATGGTTTTGACGCTATCGCGCGCTTTCTGCCATTCCGACAGCGGGATGCTGGCATAGACGCTGATACCGTGTTCTTCCAGCACCTGCGGGCTTTCGATGCCGCGATTAAACAACGAGCGCAGCAGCACACCCACGATAGAGAGCATCAGGCCAAGGATAATCGCGCCGAGGATAATCAGCCCTTTCTTCGGTTTCAGCACGCCAGGCTGAGTGATTGCCGGGTCAACAATGCGCACATCGCCGACGGTGCTGGCCTCGGTGATTTTCAGCTCCTGCTCTTTATTCAGCAGTTGCATATAGACCTGCTGACCAGACTCGACATCGCGGGTCAGACGGACAATCTCCTGCTGGGTTTTCGGCATCGCCGTTACGCGACCGTTAAGTTTGGCTTTTTCGTCTTCCAGCGCCTGACGTTTCTCCAGCAGCGTGCGGTACGCCGGGTGAACTTTGGTGTACAGCTTGGAGATTTCCGCCTCTTTAAAGGTCAGTTCGTTCAACTGCGCATCGATGTTCACCATCGAATCGAGCACCGCTTTTGCTTCCAGCGGCAGATCAACAGAATCTTTATCCTGACGGAAGGCATTCAGTTTGTTTTCGGCAACATCCAAGCGGCTACGTACTTCCGGTAACTGTTGCGCGAGGAAGGCGAGGCTTTTCGACGCTTCCGCCGATTTGCGCTCAATATTTTGTTCCTGATAGTTACGGGCGATGCTGTTAAGAATGTCGCGGATCTGTTCACGATCTTCACCGGTATAAGTCAGGCTCAAAACGCCAGCGTCTTTGCCGTTCTCCGTTACCGTCAGGCTGTTTTGCAGTTGGTTGATCATCCCCAGCGTGGAGTATTTGGTGACGGTAAACTCACTGCCCGGGCTGGCGTGAATGGCTTCAACCATCAGCGTGACGCCTTCTTTTTTCAGCATCTGGCCCGCTTGCCCCCGGGCGCTAAAGCCGCCGTCGCTGCTCAGGGTGTAGTTTTTGTTGTCCAGCACATTAAGCGTAAACACCTGATCCGCCATCTCTTTCGGGCGGTTAAAGGTGGTCACTTTCACCGTCTCGTTCTGACGTCCCATCAGGCGATCCCAGCCCGCACCGAAAATCGGGAACGTGTTTTTGCTCACTGCAATATCGAGGTCGAGATCGTCCACCGTTTTACCAAGCACCAGACGCGAACGAATCAACTGGATCTCGGCGTCCGATGCAGGCGGTTTGTTGGCTAATGCCGAACCAATGTCCTGCACTAACGAATTGCCGCTGTTTTGCTCGATTTGTACCAGTGCGTCGGCACTATAAATCGGCGTGGCGAAGAAGGTGTAAACCACGGCACAGAGGGCGAATACGGTGGTGATGCCAATCACCCACCAGCGCGCTTCAATGACGGTGCCGACCAGGCGACCAATATCGATTTCATCACTGCCCGTTACCGGAGCGGCATGTTGTTTTACTTTTTCTGTCATTCTTATACCTGCTCTGCGTTCAATGCCTGCGCCCACTGGCGGGCAGACCGTTCAAGTAATGTGTACACCGCTGCAAACGTTTCCCGGCTTTTGCGATACGGATCGGGGATTTCACATTCGTTATCCCAGTGACCAAACAGCATCACTTTGCCGCGCATCTCCGGTGCCATCTCGCATAAGCGTTCGATATGGCGCTTTTCCATGGTCAAAATCAGGTCGTAGTTGCGACACAGACGGCGGCTGATTTGACGGGCACAGTGACCTTCCAGAGACAGTTGATGTTCTGCGGCGACGCTGATAGCGGTAGGATCAGCGCCCTTACCGACCAGCGCGCCGAGTCCAGCGGACTCCACTTTCAGCTCCGGGTGATAACGTTGCAGTAAGCGTTCCGCCGTCGGGGAACGGCAAATATTGCCGACACAGACAACTAAGATGTTGTTAAACATGACGATTACCAGTTATGAATGTCGCTGGCTGTATCCGTCATGTAACGGACACCGCTAATAGTTGGCAGCAACTGATTGATCAGACGGTTCCAGCGGGAAACCGGGGCGGTGGTGACATACACCACGTCATAAGGTTGCAGGCGGAATTCTGTCGCCATCACCAGCGACGTGGCATCGGACATATCCAGCTGGTAGATATTGGCAATCTTGCCGTTACGCCCGCCCTCGCCTTTCAGCGGACGAATGACAAAGATGCCGCTGGCGTTGGAGGTGGTCATGTCGATGCCTTCAGCATTGCCCAGGGCTTCAGTCAGGGTCATGCCGCTAAAGTCCATTTTCAGGGTGCTCTGTTTCTTCACTTCACCCATCACAAATACTTTCAGATCATCATTACGTGGCACGTAGAGAATATCGCTGGGGTAAAGCAGGCGATTCTGGTTGAGGTCGCCGTTTTGCATCAGCGCCTGCAAAGAAATGCGCTCTTCACGACCATTGTGTGTTAGCACCACGTTGCGCCAGTCAGCGGTGTCGGTCAGGCCACCTGCGGCGTTGATGGCGTCGAGAATAGTCAGTGGCACGTTGGTGATCGCCTGTTGACCGGATTTATTCACCTGACCGGAGATATAGGCCTTTTGTGAGCGGAAGGCGGCGATATTAACGTCCACCTGCGGGTCAGCGATGTACGTCGCTAAGCGCCCGGTAATATCACTGCGGATTTCAGCGAGCGTTTTCCCGACTACGTGGACCTTGCCGATATACGGGTAAAACATAGTGCCGTCAGGCTGTACCCAGTTGCCGGTGTCGCTGGAGCTGCGGTACTGACCGGCTGGCGTGGTGAGTTCCGGGTGATCCCAGACGGTGACATTAAGAACGTCCCCCGGCCCGACGCGATACTGGTAATTCGCGATCTCACTTTCCAGCGTCATATTGGGGCGCGCTACATTCGGGCGTGGGCGTAATTGGTCAATCAGGCGCGGGGTCAGCGGATAAACATTCACCATTTTGTCGAGATCGAAATCAGCGTCCTGCTGTTTGATGACGTCTTTGCCCATCGTCGACATATTGCTGCCCGGAAGTACTGTGCAACCGCTTATCAAGGTTACTGACACCAATAATGGCATCAATTTCATTTTGGATTTCATCATTGTTTATTTATCACTTTGGCAGAGTAATTATCCTGTGCACTATTAATAGCAATGTCGCCATGCACATTTACCTTGCAGTTAATTGAATAAAAATTTAACTGGCATCAGTCCTAAAAAAATTGATTTCATCCGCAGGCTATTGACAGAATAATTCAGACTGGTCTTTCAGGCATCCAGACACGCTACCGCCCCTGGCTTTTTAGCTACCAATACACTGATTTAGTTTAATTTTTCACACCCTCTCAGCATGCAGTCGTTGATGAGAAAGGGTTATTACGGAAATTAACTTCCGAATATAAGGTGACATTATGGTAATTGAATATTGGCTTTCCAATAATGCAGGAGGAAGTGTTACAGCTAACGGAATAGCAGGCAAGATAACAATTCGGTAATTGGCTATTTTTAAGAATTATATTAAGTGTCATTCAATATGGTTTTTAGGAGTTTCTTTAGGTTGACAATATTTAATATAGTGTCTCCACATGCGATATTTCTTAAATAATGTTTTATTATTACCACTTTTAATTCAGGGATAATGTGAGGTTATTACCCTCAAATAATATGAGATAAATAGTGCTGCAACATTGCATTTTTGCCCCGATTTATCCATGATCGAATTGTGACATTTGTCATACAACGAATAGGTTTTGTACTTACTATGGAATGGATTGCCGATCCGTCTATCTGGGCCGGGTTAATCACGCTGATTGTGATCGAACTGGTCCTCGGCATTGATAACCTGGTCTTTATTGCCATCCTCGCCGAAAAACTACCGCCGAAGCAGCGCGACCGCGCACGGGTTACCGGGCTGCTGCTGGCGATGTTAATGCGCCTGTTACTGCTGGCGTCAATCTCCTGGCTGGTCACCCTGACTCAACCGCTGTTCAGCTTCCGCTCGTTTACCTTTAGCGCCCGCGACTTAATCATGCTGTTTGGTGGTTTCTTCCTGTTGTTCAAAGCCACGATGGAGCTGAACGAACGGCTGGAAGGGAAAGACAGCAATAATCCCACACAACGCAAAGGTGCGAAGTTCTGGGGCGTGGTGACGCAAATTGTGGTACTGGACGCCATTTTCTCACTCGACTCAGTGATTACCGCCGTCGGGATGGTCGACCATTTACTGGTCATGATGGCCGCCGTGGTTATCGCTATCAGCCTGATGTTGATGGCCAGCAAGCCGTTAACGCAATTTGTTAACAGTCACCCGACGATCGTTATTCTCTGCTTAAGCTTCCTGTTGATGATTGGCTTTAGCCTGGTGGCAGAAGGTTTCGGCTTCGTCATTCCGAAAGGCTACCTGTACGCTGCCATTGGTTTCTCGGTGATGATCGAGGCGCTCAATCAGTTGGCTATCTTTAACCGGCGACGTTTTCTTTCCGCTAACCAGACGCTGCGCCAGCGGACTACCGAAGCGGTAATGCGCCTGCTTAGCGGGCAAAAAGAAGATGCGGAACTGGACGCCGAAACCGCGTCCATGCTGGTGGATCATGGTAACCAGCAGATCTTTAATCCGCAGGAACGGCGGATGATTGAGCGGGTACTTAATCTTAACCAGCGTACCGTCAGCAGCATTATGACGTCGCGCCACGATATTGAGCATATCGATCTCAACGCGCCGGAAGAAGAAATCCGCCAGTTGCTGGAGCGAAATCAGCATACGCGGCTGGTGGTTACCGACGGTGATGACGCAGAAGATTTGCTCGGTGTTGTTCACGTTATCGACCTGCTACAACAGTCTCTGCGCGGCGAACCGCTCAACCTGCGGGTGTTGATTCGCCAGCCGCTGGTGTTCCCGGAAACCTTGCCGTTGTTACCTGCCCTGGAGCAGTTCCGTAATGCCCGCACGCACTTTGCTTTTGTGGTGGATGAGTTTGGCTCGGTGGAAGGGCTTGTGACATTAAGTGACGTCACTGAAACCATTGCCGGTAACTTACCGAACGAAGTGGAAGAGATCGACGCCCGCCATGATATTCAGAAGAATGCGGACGGTTCCTGGACGGCGAATGGTCATATGCCGCTGGAGGATCTGGTGCAATATGTGCCGCTGCCGCTGGATGAAAAACGTGAATATCACACCATTGCCGGGCTATTGATGGAATATTTGCAGCGTATTCCAAAACCTGGCGAAGAAGTTCAGGTGGGGGATTATTTGCTTAAAACGTTGCAGGTAGAAAGCCATCGCGTGCAGAAGGTGCAGATTATACCGCTGCGTAAGGATGGCGAGATGGAGTACGAGGTGTGATGGTATCGGTCATTTTACCCAATAGCCGAAAGGAATAAGATGAGGGAACCGCGCCATCGGCGATTTACCGCCGGGAGCCCGGGTTGCCAGGGTGGTGGAGATTGAGCCACCCTGGCACGTTCACCGGCTTGAGCGTTCCATAGTAGCGAGGAACATCAAGTGAACGGAACAGCCTTCGATCTTACATATTCAGAATATAATGATGCCGCCACGAACGCCTGATGCGACGCTTTACGCGTCTTATCAGGCCTACAGGACTGGTCACCTGGTAACCTACATCTTCTCCAGCAACTTCTTCACATCTTTGCCATTACGGGAATCTTTATTCCGCTCGGCCCAGTCATTCAGGCGACGTTTCGCTTCGTCCTGTAGATGTTTGCGCAGTAACTGATCCACTTGCAGGCTGTAATTGAGTTGCTGCCAGTTGCCATAAACCCGCAGCGGTACTGGCGTTTCTTTCAGGAAATCAATCAGTTTGCTTTCCCCGTTCCAGCCACCCACGACCCGAATATCAAACTGGGTGTCGCAGGTTTGATCTGCCAGATTCAACATGCCTTCCCCTGTCAGCGCCAGCACAGGCGATTGACCTTGCATGTCGTTTAACGTCACGACGCCATCCTTCAACGTCAAATCGGTGGTAAAGCGGTCAAGCCGCGTCACGTTATCAAAGTTTTCAGCGGCCTTCACATCACCGCCATTACGCTCTACCGCTTGCTGAATCATCTGCTGGAAGTTAATCCCTTCCATGCGCGTGTCGGTCATTTCGACATGTGCCTGCCCTTGCCAGTTGTGGCGGAATGCGTCGGCATCTATGTCAGCACCGGAGAAATCACCAGCCAGTGACATTTTTCCGGTCAACGAAATCGGATAGTTAAACGCCTTCAGAATGGTACCAATCTCAACGTTTTCCAGCCGTGGCTGGAAGTTTATCCGCGGATTTATTGATGTCGCGTCCAGCGTGCCCGGCAGTGAAACCTGTCCACCGTTAAGTTTGCCCTGCAGTTGAGTAATTTCCAGCAAACCCGACTTGTTGGTCATTTGCGTGGCAACATCTGTAAAATTCATTCCGCGCCAGCGCACGTTACTGGCCTGCAACAAAATATCAGCCGTAAAGCCTTGCAGTCCCTGATAGGCCGGTTCATCAATACGCGAAGAAATGACCGGGCGCGGCAACGTTGATTGGCTCTGCCCCTGCTGCGCGGCACCGTTTTCACCATTCGCGGTTTCATTAAGCGGGATGAGGTTGTCAAGATTCAGTTGCGGGAATTGCAGCCTCAGCTGCCATTCCGGTTTCTCTGTCAGCGTAACCTGTGCTTGCCCGCTTAGCGTACTATCATTGGCGGTCAAACTAATTTGGTTAAATGAAAGGCGTTTATGTGACTCCTGCCACTGGGCCTGGAAACTCCCCTGCCCCTGAATACCTTGTTTTGGTAAATCGGCACCCTGCAACTGCCAGTTAATTTGTTCAATAGCCGCCGTTAAATCATGCGGATAATCAGAAGCATCTACCGTACCGTTAAGGGATATCGTGAGATCGCGCTGATCGCGATTAACCCGCCCGGAGAACTCAAATGAACCACGATGTTGGGGATCTTGTTCCATTTGCAGGCGAATATTGCGGATTGTCACCTGCTCGTCATCTTCATGCTGGAACACCAGCACGCTGTCCGCCACCTTAAGACTGGATATATCAAACGACCATCCGCGATCGTCTGACAGATCCGGCAAGGTATTGTCGCGCGGTGCAACCGGAGCGTCTTCACTGCGCACCGCTTCCGTCTGCGGCGTCAGTTGGATCACTGCCCCTTTTAGCATCACCTGCTTAACGCTCAGTTGATGACTCAGTAGTGGTAAAAGCGCCACGTCCAGACGCATGTTGTCGGCGCGAACCAGTGGCTGGCTTGCGCCCTGGGCGGTGAGAGACATTCGCCCGGAGAGGATACTAAGCTGCGGCCAGACGTGCCAACGCAGTGGCCCGTCGAGCTGCAATTGATAACCGCTACGTGCAGCAACTTGCTTGACCATATAGTCGCGGAAATCATTCGGATTCACCAGCAACACTAACGCAGATAACCCGGCCACCAGCACGACCAGGAGTATCATCAGCGTCGTCAGAAATCGTCTCATGGTATCCTCAATGGGCCTGAATTAGTCTTTATCGATTCGGCTGGCTACCGCGCCCTGCTGGTTGCGATATTTCGCATCTTCACGGCGGTTGTAAGGTCGCGCCGCCGGGCCGGAAAGCGGCTCAAAGCTCAGCGCACCAATTAACATGCCCGGACGCAGCGCCAGCGGCAGCTTACCGGAGTTGTAGAACTCCAGCACAATGCAACCAGACCAGCCCGGATCGATGCGGTGCGCGGTGACGTGCACCATCAGCCCCAGACGCGCCAGTGAGGAACGCCCGTCCAGCCAGCCCACCAGATCGGCTGGCAGCGTCACCGACTCCAGCGTCACCGCCAGCGCCAGCTCTCCTGGGTGAAGATAGAACGCCTCGCCCTCGTCGAGAACGATCTCATCGCTCATCACGCGGTCAAGCGCGGCGCTCACTTCATCTTTGGGACCGCTCAGATCGATAAACGCTGCCGTGTGACCACGGAAGGTACGAAATTTATTGCCCAGGCGTACATCCACCGTCGCGCCGTTAATACGCTCCACTGGCGGACGTGGGTTGATCGACAAACGGCCTTCATCAAGCCAGGCTTCAATATCTCGGTCACACAGACGCATGGCATTTTCTCCTTTCGCGCATCACTCCCTTAACGCCAATTACGTCAAGGGCATACCAGGTTATCACTGAACGGTACACAATTTATCAAGCTTATTCAAAGAACTGACTTATTTTCGCTTTCAATATATCGATCGCGATGCGGTTTTTCCCGCCGCGCGGCACGATAATGTCCGCATATTGTTTAGAAGGCTCAATGAATTGCAGGAACATCGGGCGCACGGTTTTTTGATATTGCGCCATCACGGAATCCATTGAACGCCCACGCTCGTTAACGTCACGCTTGATGCGGCGCATCAGGCAGATATCCAGCGGGGTATCAACGAAAATGGAGAAGTTAAGTTCGTCACGCAAACGCGCATCCGTCAGCAACAAAATGCCTTCGAGAATGATGACCTTCTTCGGCTCAACCGTCACCGTTTCTTTCATACGCGTATGTTCAACATAGCTGTAAACCGGCAGGTCAATTGCCGAGCCGCGTTTCAACGCTTGTAAATGCTCAAGCAGCAGACTGTGATCCATCGCGCTGGGATGGTCGTAGTTGGTCTTAACGCGTTCTTCCATCGACAGATGGCTTTGATCTTTGTAATAGCAGTCTTCGGGAATTACGCCGATGTGTTCATCACCGACTTGCTCACGCAATTCACGATAAAGGGTACTGGCAATAAGACTCTTGCCGGAAGCCGATGCGCCAGCGATACCGATAATGACGCACTGATGAGACTGATCAGTCATATATTTAGCGACCTGATTAACCTGGATGTTAGGAAGGGGGCGACGAAGCGCCAAACGCGGCAATTATAGGGATTTCATCCGTCTGATACCAGTCGAATAGCGTTGCCGCGCGCTCAGAGTTAATTGTTGACAAAGAATTCCCGGGGGCAAATTACGTTGATCAGTTTTATGTAAGGTAAAAAATGTTATACGCAGTTGCGCAAATTATCCGCCTTTACGTCACTTTATGAGCAATTCGCATATAAAATGTAAAACTTTTGTACTAGCATAAACACAGAAACGAATACTGGCGACCTGGTCTTGCGGATAAAGCGGTAATGAGCAAACAATCACAGCATGTATTAATTGCCCTGCCCCACCCGCTGCTTCACCTGGTCAGTTTAGGTTTAGTCTCGTTTATCTTTACCCTTTTCTCGCTTGAGCTTTCGCAGTTTGGCACCCAACTCGCCCCACTGTGGTTCCCGACGTCCATCATGATGGTGGCGTTTTATCGCCATGCCGGGCGCATGTGGCCGGGAATTGCGCTGAGCTGTTCGCTGGGAAATATCGCCGCATCCATCCTGCTTTTTTCCACCAGCTCGCTGAACATGACCTGGACGACCATCAATATTGTTGAAGCCGTGGTCGGGGCAGTGCTGCTACGTAAATTGCTGCCGTGGTATAACCCCTTGCAAAATCTGGCTGACTGGCTGCGTCTGGCACTCGGCAGCGCCATTGTTCCGCCTCTGTTGGGGGGTGTTCTGGTTGTCCTGCTGACGCCCGGAGACGATCCTCTCAGGGCATTTTTGATATGGGTACTGTCAGAATCCATCGGCGCTCTGGCACTGGTGCCGCTGGGATTGTTATTTAAACCACACTATCTGCTGCGCCATCGCAACCCACGGTTGCTTTTTGAGTCGCTGCTCACGTTAGCCATCACACTGACGTTAAGCTGGCTTTCGATGCTGTATCTGCCGTGGCCTTTTACTTTCATTATTGTGCTGTTGATGTGGAGCGCCGTGCGTCTGCCACGAATGGAAGCCTTTTTGATCTTCCTTACCACGGTGATGATGGTGTCGCTGATGATGGCCGCGGATCCCTCCCTGCTTGCTACGCCGCGTACGTACCTGATGAGCCATATGCCGTGGCTACCGTTTTTGCTGATCCTGCTGCCCGCCAACATCATGACCATGGTGATGTATGCCTTTCGTGCGGAACGCAAACACATTTCCGAAAGCGAAACCCACTTTCGGAACGCGATGGAATATTCCGCTATCGGTATGGCGTTAGTGGGCACCGAGGGACAATGGCTGCAAACCAACAAAGCGCTCTGCCAGTTTCTCGGGTACAGTCAGGAAGAGCTGCGCGGACTCACCTTTCAGCAACTGACCTGGCCGGAGGATCTCAATAAAGATCTCCAACAGGTTGAAAAGCTGATAAGCGGTGAAATAAACACCTATTCAATGGAAAAACGCTACTACAACCGCAATGGCGATGTTGTCTGGGCGTTGCTTGCCGTCTCACTGGTGCGCCACACGGATGGCACGCCGCTCTATTTTATCGCTCAGATTGAAGACATTAACGAGCTAAAACGCACCGAACAGGTCAATCAGCAACTGATGGAGCGCATCACTCTGGCTAACGAAGCGGGCGGGATTGGCATCTGGGAGTGGGAGTTGAAGCCGAATATTTTTAGCTGGGATAAGCGGATGTTCGAGCTGTATGAAATTCCTCCACATATCAAACCGAACTGGCAGGTGTGGTACGAGTGCGTGCTGCCGGAAGATCGCCAGCATGCCGAAAAAGTGATTCGTGATTCGTTGCAATCACGCTCGCCCTTTAAGCTGGAATTTCGCATTACCGTAAAAGACGGTATTCGCCATATCCGCGCCCTCGCCAACCGGGTACTGAATAAAGAAGGCGAAGTCGAACGCCTGCTCGGCATTAATATGGATATGACCGAGGTTAAACAGCTTAACGAGGCATTGTTTCAGGAAAAAGAGCGCCTGCACATTACGCTTGATTCCATCGGTGAAGCCGTGGTCTGTATTGATATGGCGATGAAAATTACCTTTATGAATCCAGTGGCGGAGAAGATGAGCGGCTGGACGCAGGAAGAAGCGTTAGGTGTTCCGCTCCTGACGGTGTTGCATATTACTTTTGGCGACAACGGACCATTAATGGAGAACATTTACAGTGCCGACACCTCACGTTCCGCGATCGAGCAAGATGTGGTGTTGCACTGTCGGAGCGGCGGCAGTTACGACGTGCATTACAGTATTACGCCGTTAAGTACTCTGGACGGCAGCAATATTGGTTCGGTTCTGGTGATTCAGGACGTTACCGAATCACGCAAAATGCTGCGCCAGCTGAGCTACAGCGCCTCCCATGATGCACTGACGCATCTCGCCAACCGCGCCAGTTTTGAGAAACAACTGCGTATCCTGCTGCAAACGGTAAACAGTACACATCAGCGACATGCCCTGGTGTTTATCGATCTTGATCGCTTTAAAGCGGTGAATGACAGCGCCGGGCATGCGGCGGGCGACGCTTTGCTGCGCGAACTGGCGTCGTTGATGCTGAGTATGCTGCGCTCCAGTGACGTGCTGGCGCGGCTCGGCGGTGATGAATTTGGTCTGCTGCTGCCAGACTGCAATGTTGAAAGCGCTCGTTTTATCGCTACACGTATTATCAGTGCTGTGAATGACTATCACTTTATATGGGAAGGCCGGGTACATCGGGTAGGTGCCAGCGCCGGGATTACCTTGATCGATGACAACAATCATCAGGCGGCAGAAGTGATGTCGCAGGCTGATATCGCCTGTTATGCCTCCAAAAATGGTGGCCGGGGCCGGGTGACGGTTTACGAACCGCAGCAAGCTGCCGCACATAGCGAACGGGCGGCGATGTCGCTTGATGAACAGTGGCGGATGATTAAAGAGAATCAGTTGATGATGCTCGCCCACGGTGTCGCTTCGCCACGGATCCCGGAAGCGCGTAATTTGTGGCTGATTTCACTTAAGCTCTGGAGTTGCGAAGGCGAGATTATTGATGAACAAACATTTCGTCGTAGCTTCAGCGATCCGGCGCTTAGCCATGCTCTTGACCGCCGGGTATTCCACGAATTTTTCCAGCAGGCCGCAAAAGCGGTTGCCAGTAAAGGCATAAGCATCGCCCTCCCCCTTTCCGTTGCCGGTTTGAGTAGCGCCACGCTGGTGAATGATCTGCTTGAGCAGCTGGAAAATAGCCCTCTACCACCACGGTTATTACATCTGATTATTCCGGCTGAAGCGATTTTAGATCACGCAGAAAGCGTGCAAAAACTGCGGCTGGCGGGATGTCGGATAGTGCTCAGCCAGGTGGGCCGCGATCTGCAAATCTTCAACTCGCTGAAAGCGAATATGGCAGATTACCTGCTACTTGATGGTGAGTTATGCGCCAACGTGCAGGGTAATTTGATGGATGAGATGCTGATTACGATTATTCAGGGGCACGCTCAGCGACTCGGGATGAAAACCATCGCCGGGCCAGTCGTTTTACCCTTAGTGATGGATACGCTTTCTGGCATCGGCGTCGATCTGATTTATGGTGAGGTGATTGCCGATGCCCAACCGCTGGATTTGCTGGTGAATAGTAGTTATTTCGCGATTAACTGAGGCGTGCTTCCCCATCGCCTGATGCGACGCTAACGCGTCTTATCATGCCTACAAATCGCTCATTCCCCAGGCCGGATAAGGCGCTCGCACCGCATCCGGCGACCAACGTCATGCTTCGTCTGGTTGCCAGCCTTCCGTATACCAGATATGCAACAGCGCATAAGAACGCCAGGGCTTCCAGCGCTCGGCATAACGGCGGATTTGCGCCGGTGTCATTCCCGGAAATCGCTGTTTAATCAGATAATCATCCGGCAGGAAAACATCTTTCGCCTGCCAGCCACGCAAAGCAAAATAATTCGCCGTCCAGCGCCCGATACCCGGAAAAGTTTGCAGCGTTTTCATCGCCTGCTCCACATCGCCCGGTATTGTCATTGGTAAGGTGCCCTCCAGCGCCGCATTTGCCAGATGAATCAGCGCCTCTGCCCGTTTCAACGGCATACCTAACGCTTTTAATGCCTGCGGGTCGGCTGCTGCCAGCCGCTGAGGCGTGGGGAAGCAGATATACTCCGGAAAATCATCCAGCCGTTCGCCATAAAGCTGTACCACTTTGGCAGTCAATTTTGCCGCCATCGCCACGCTCACCAGTTGGCCTAAAATCGCCCGCACACCCTGCTCAAAAGCATCAACACAGCCGGGTAAACGCAATCCGGGCCGCGCCGCGCCTAACTTGCCCAACGCACCGTTAACAATCTGCGGGTTACATTGCAGATCAAGCAGGCGGCTCATTTTCGCCAGACACTCAGCGGCAACAGGTTCTAAACCTGCACTTAAATTTATGTGCAGAGTATGACGGGCCATATCCGGAATAGCAGTCACCACGCCGCGATATTCGCCCACCGCCAGACTACGGGCATAATAATCGTCAGCGACCGTTTCCACACCACTCACTGCACGGGCGGCGAGAAATCCCAACATCCACGACCAGTCATACGGCGGCTGCCAGTTCAGGGTATACATCGCATCTCCTTATTCATCCGCTTTCAGCATAAACGTTATTCAGACGCTACGCTTTGCTTTCATATTCCGGTTGTCGCGACGGCAACATTTCGCTAAAGTCACGCCCCTTCTTCACCGGCATGGGGATTAATTCGTGTTTATTGGTTTTGATTACGGTACAGCAAACTGTTCAGTGGCGGTCATGCGTGACGGTAAACCGCAATTACTGAAAATGGAAAACGACAGCACGCTGCTGCCTTCAATGCTTTGCGCGCCAACGCGTGAAGCAGTAAGTGAATGGCTGTACCGCCATCATGATGTTCCGGCAGACGACGATGAAACGCAGGCGCTGTTATGTCGGGCGATTCGTTATAACCGCGAAGAAGATATCGATGTTACGGCGAAAAGCGTGCAGTTCGGTCTTTCCTCACTGGCACAGTACATTGATGATCCAGAAGAAGTGTGGTTTGTGAAATCACCAAAATCGTTCCTCGGTGCCAGCGGCTTAAAACCGCAGCAGGTAGCGCTGTTTGAGGATCTGGTCTGCGCAATGATGTTGCACATTCGCCAGCAGGCGCAGGCGCAGCTGCCAGAAGCGATTACTCAGGCGGTGATTGGTCGCCCGATCAACTTCCAGGGGCTGGGCGGCGATGAAGCAAACGCCCAGGCGCAAGGGATTCTGGAACGCGCGGCGAAGCGTGCCGGATTCAGGGACGTGGTATTCCAGTACGAGCCGGTCGCGGCTGGGCTGGATTACGAAGCCACCTTGCAGGAAGAAAAACGGGTGCTGGTGGTGGATATCGGCGGTGGTACGACTGACTGTTCATTGCTGCTGATGGGACCGCAGTGGCGTTCGCGTCTCGATCGTGAAGCCAGCCTGCTGGGTCACAGTGGTTGTCGTATTGGCGGTAACGATCTGGATATCGCCCTGGCGTTTAAAAACCTGATGCCACTGCTGGGTATGGGTGGCGAAACCGAAAAAGGCATCGCCCTGCCGATCCTGCCGTGGTGGAATGCGGTTGCCATCAACGACGTACCTGCGCAGAGTGATTTCTACAGTAGTGCCAACGGTCGTCTGCTTAACGATCTGGTACGCGATGCCCGCGAACCGGAAAAAGTGGCCCTGTTACAGAAAGTCTGGCGTCAGCGTTTAAGCTATCGCCTGGTGCGTAGCGCAGAAGAGTGCAAAATTGCTCTTTCAAGCGTAGCGGAAACCCGCGCCTCACTGCCGTTTATCAGCAATGAACTGGCTACGCTGATTAGCCAGCGAGGGCTGGAAAGCGCCCTCAGCCAGCCACTGACGCGGATTCTGGAACAGGTGCAACTGGCCCTGGATAACGCCCAGGAAAAACCGGACGTTATCTACCTGACCGGCGGTAGCGCCCGTTCTCCGCTGATTAAAAAAGCGCTGGCAGAACAGTTGCCGGGCATTCCGATTGCAGGCGGCGATGACTTTGGCTCCGTCACCGCCGGGCTGGCACGCTGGGCGGAAGTGGTGTTTCGTTAATTGAAAAATGGCTCAGCAGCGGCTTAAATCTGCCTGCGCCTGAGCCAGTTTTTCTGCTGCCTGACGTAACGGTTCCATCAACGGCATGGTCCGTGCTGGAGCATGAAGGCGGAATCGCTGCAACTCTGTCGCGCCGACTGTCAACGCCGATTCCAGCCGATGTCGTTTGGCGGTCATTTTCGCCATTACCGCTTGTCTGTCTGCTGGCGTTATCGCTTCATTCGGCCTGAACACAAAACGGCGTTCACAGCTCGCTTTCCAGTCGATAACCGCCTGGGTCAGATGGTCGCCAAACCCTTTCACTTGCTTAACGCCACGACGGGTAACATCTGCGGCTGTTTCAATACCAAAAGACCGTAACGCCGCTTTACGCGCAGGGCCAACGCCGGGAATAGAGGCAACATCAATAAAAAATCCCTCCAGAAACTTCTGCTTCTGCCGTTCCCTTGCAGTGTCATGAAGTGCTGCCAGAGCGCGTTTCTCTTCTTCCGGTAACCCGAGAATTTCGTCCTTCATTTTTTCGAGCATCGTCCGTTTGGCGATAAAACCTTCCAGGCCGCCTACCTGCTGGATCTGGCGGACTAAATGGTCATAGTCCATTTTCGCACGATTAAATGCCTCACGGCGTTGCTGAACTTCTGCTTTGTACGCTTTGCTTGTCAGACTGCCAATAATCCAGATAGCCGCCAGTACAGGAACCAAAATAATATAACGCGGTTCTGCCTGAAGGCCGCAAAGCAGCAGCGATAATGCTGACAGTGCGATCTCAAGCAGAATGATGTATTCGCGCCGTAACAGGCCTAAAGGAAGCGGCCTGCCAGTCGGTTGGAAATGATCGGGTAATGGCAGTTGCAATGCTGGCGGTGCTACTGACGCCATCACCATCGCCCAGACTTTCGCCAGCACAAAATTCCCGCCGGTGGTAATGACCTCTTCGCCGAGATCAATAAAATAGATAACACCTTGATTATCCAGCGCACACCACGGGCAGTCAGTCAAATGAGCGGGGTAAACATGCATTGCTGAAACGATACATTTCTTTAACTGTTGGCGTAGAGAGTCCAGTGCCGCTACCCACGCTTTAGCCGTCGGACGCCCGGTTGCCACGCCACTTTCCGTGAATGCCTGCTGAAACATGGCTTCAACATCACTCGGTAACATCGATAGCGGAATAGATCGTGGCGGCGGTTTTAAACCACGTCGCTGATTATCTGACGCGTAGGCATAACGGAAATGGGTAATATCCGTCTCCAGCGCATTACCCGCATCAGAGATAAGCGGCACACCAGAATAAGGATGCCGCCCACCAAACAAGACGTGAAAAATTAGCAACGCAAGGCCAAAATTATCGTGATTTTCTGTGCGTTCAAAACCGACAAATGATGGCAAGGTTTGTAGCTCTGGCGGCGTAAAATGCGACACGCCGACTTCGCATAAATGCAGTGTGCCATTGGCGTTAATTTGAAAGGAGTCGCTATCAATCAGTACCACTTTGCTGTCGCGACCTACCATAAAACTGTTCTGGTTTACGTCACCCACGACGTGCCCGTGCTCGTGAACCGTAGCAAAAGATGAAGCAATATTGCGCGCAACATAGAGTAGAAAATCCCACGCACAATGAGGGTAACTCTGGCGACGATGTGCCGGGCTATAGATCATATGAATCGGTTCTTTACCAGAAACTTTTGGCATCATAAAACCGATAACTTTTCCGCCTCGTCCACCGTGAAGCGTTGCCTGCGGCCAGGCGACATAATTCAACAACTGCGCGTCAGCTGTCGCAGCCATAAAGGCAAGTTTGTCCTGTTTTAAGGCGGGTGGCGGCGTGTGATAAATCTTGGCGACGCTATCGACAAACTCCTCGATATCATAAACCGCGCCTTCACCACCTTTGCCCAGTTCACGGCCTGGCGTAACGCACTCACCAGTAGCAGTATATAAAGTGGGTTTCATGGTAACCACAGCGCCAGTGCCAACGTTTTATCATCATCGGTACGCTCGTTTACCGCCGGGCTGGACAAAAACTGCTTTAACAATTCAGGTAATAAATCGAGTTGTTCCTGCGTTGCTGCCGCCAGTCCATTGAAAAACGGGGTAAAGAAAGGCACATGAGGAGAATTATCCAGCATATTTAACGCCAGTCGCTGGATACCATCCGTAAATGCTGCAACTTTGTGCGCACGCCCAGTGCTGGTGAAAGTTTCCAGTCTGGAAACGGCATCTTCGTCGGTAATGAAGTGCGTCATGTTGGCATATTCACCCGCCATCGGCGTGAGAGGCAATTGCAGACCGTGACCCAAATCTACCACCACGCCGCCATCGCCAATCTGCATAATCAAGGTGCCATCAGGCGATGCAACCAGTCCCAGAAATGTGCAGGCAAAATCGCGAACCGCTAATTCTTTGGCTTCCGCCTCGGCAAAAAGTCGCTGACGAACGGTCAGCACAATATCCGTTGCGAGGACATCATTAAGCCCCAATACCCCGCCCTGCACTTTTTGCATCGTATAAGCCATCGCTTCATTGACGGCAAGCGTCGCACCTTCGCCACCCTGCGAAACGCTGCCTGCGCCATCAGCGACAAATA
>ENA-OQKN01000234-OQKN01000234.1-human-gut-metagenome-genome-assembly--contig:-NODE-234-length-70041-cov-6.998799_pt1 | contig 70041 bp, 67 predicted proteins | sample MGYA00242776_ERZ504794 | MGnify/ENA primary metagenome ERZ504794 (study PRJEB26092, sample SAMD00036434) | human gut metagenome | host: Homo sapiens | study: EMG produced TPA metagenomics assembly of... | reverse complement strand
GGGCATAACCAAGTGGTGATAGGAGAATGGATGGAGAGAGAAAAGCTTAGAAAAGTAGTTGACTGTATGTGATTTTGAAGGTATATGAAAAAGAGAAGAGATAGAAAAGAGAGAAGATATTTGCAGGGGCAGATGTCTTTTTTTGTATTTAAAAACAGGAAGGGATATCTGGGGGAGAAAAAAGCCAAAAAAGACCGGGATCGACAGAAACATATCAGAACAATCCCGGCTTAGGTATATTATTTTTTTACGAGGGCATACATCAGGATCGGAAAATCCGGAAAAGATTCCGTGAGACCTTTTTCTATAATCGTAAAATGATTTTCCTTTAGTTCTTTTTCGAAGGTGGAGAAAGACACCATTTTACATGATGTGGAAGAGACAGGGATACTGCCAGAGCTATGCTCTCGTTCTTCTACACGAAAAGCGTTGCGGATATCTGTCTCCCGCTCAATTTTTCCATCACCCATAGTGCAGATCAGAGAGAGACCATTCTCGGTTAAGTGCTGATAAATAAACTGATAAAAATCAGTCCGATCCTTACTCGGTACGAGCATATGAATGACTGCAACCGAATAGATAAAAGTATATGAGAAAGGATGGTGATCCTTCAAGCAGTCTAAAGTTTGAAAATTTGAAATATGTTCAGGGAAGGCAGCTTTACAGTAGGAAATTGCTTCCGGAGAAACATCGGTGGCTTTCAAACAATATCCTTTTTCCAGCAAAGCTTTCGCATCTCTCCCTTCACCACAGCCAATTTCAAGAATTGAGGAGGAGAGAGAAATTCCATATTTTTCAAGTAGCTCCATCACGATTGGAGTGGGAGTATTGCTGAACCAACTGGCTCCTTTTTGGTGAATAGTCTTATACCTGTCCTCGTATGCTTTATAATATTCTCTGGGAGGAAAATCCCGGAGAACTTTTTGACAAAGCTTGAAGTAAATTCTATCGACGAACCATTTTTCCGTAGACTTTTCTGCAATCTCAGATATGTTGATCCATCCGATCTGGCTGTTTTCATCAGGTTTAATCCGGAGTGGCAAATGTTCATCGGCTTCCAGAAGAAAAGTGAGATTTAGATGAAGATGAGAGGAAATGTACGTTCCACGTTTCTCATGTCCATCTACAGTCAGACTTTCCAGAGAAAAAATGTCATCTGTGAGGAAGCGGATGTCTGTCAGGCCGCTTTCTTCCTCAATTTCTTTTCGGATTACTTGTCTGACATCCGGGTTCCCATCTGCATGCCCGCCAAGCCAAGCCCATGATTGGTAAATGTTATGATATGCCATTAGCACTTTTGTGCGGTCTAGATTTACGATCCATGCAGAAACTGTGATGTGGGCAACATCGTTTTCTCTGGTGAGAAGATCTGGCATATGTTCTAGAAGTCTTAAAAATTGTCTTTGATCTTGTTCTTCCTGTTCATTGAATGGAAGGTATGTTTCTATTTCTTTTCTCAGCTTCTCCATATAGTTATTTCCTTTTTCATAATTATTTTCATTTACTCGTTTGAGTTTAAAAACGAGTTCCATTCTCAAACCGCTGTCTGGCATAAAGTGCAGCACCAAGCATTCCGGCACTATCACCAAGCTGGGCAGTTACGATTGTACAATGTTCGCGGGAAAGTCGCAGCGCATGTTCTGCTACAATTTTGCGAGCAGGTTGTAAAAGTCGTTCTCCTGCAGCCGACATTCCGCCGCCTATGATAAGAATCTCAGGGTTGAACAGATTGATCACATTTACAAGTCCGTAGCCTAATATGACTCCCGTTTCATTCATTGTGTCGATAGCCATATGGTCACCGAGGTCATAGGCGTTGGAAATCATTTTTGCAGTAATTTTATCTGGATTTCCATTTACCCATTCTGACATGATTGTGGAATTTCCAGCGGCGATTTTTTCTTTTATTGTATCGAGAATACCAGAGGCAGAGACATAGCGTCCCAGACAGCCATCACTTCCACAGCGGCATGGACGTCCAGGACGGAACATATTCATATGTCCGATTTCACCAGCGCTTGCGGTAGCACCATAGAGAACGTGACCATCTATAACGATTCCGGCGCCGATTCCGGTTCCAAGTGTGAGCAGTACGATATTTTTTTTGCGTTTTCCGGCACCGCATAGCCATTCTCCATAAAGGTTTACACGGACATCGTTGTCTATATAGACCGGAAGACCTGTTTTCTCGTTCAGCCATCTGGAAACGGGCATATTTTCCCACTTTGGAAATTTCGAAGAAAAGATAGAAACGCCGGTTTCAATATCAAGTAGTCCGGGAATTCCGACGCCGATACAGACAGCATTTTGTTTAGGAAGTACGGTATATAGTTCCAAAATCGCGGTATGAATTTGGTTCATGACATATTCCCAGCCTTTTTTTGGGCGGGTAGCGATTCGTCGTTCATACAGTTTATGAAATTGAGAAAAAGTATAGGCAGAAATTTTGAGGTTAGTTCCCCCAAGATCAATGCCGATAATATATTGAGAGGTATTCATTGTCCGACCTTTCTGAATCTGCGATTCCTAATTTATTTTTTACGGGATTCATTATAGCACTGCGCTCTGCCATTTTAAAAGGGAAATTACATTTTTCTATAAGTCCGATGACTTATGAAAAACATCAATGAAATAGAAAAGAGATTATTGTCGGAATATAATCCGTTCCATGAGAAAAGAAAGTGGAAGATATTGGCAAAAAAAGGCATTTTTGCTATAATTTATTATGATAACGAACATCTTGATCGGAGGAATTGTGGAAAAGAAAGGGATGGGAAATCATTCAAACGGCAGCGGACAAGAGATCGTGTAGAAGAGGTGAGGAAAAAGTGGAAAAGAATCTGAATGAATGGAGATACAGGGCAGAGGTGGAAATTCCACCGAGAAAACAGAGTGGCTTTCAGGAGGAGATCCTCATACGAGAGGAAATACTTCCATTGAATAAGAAAAATCATTGGACTGGTAAGGCATATGTGATACGAATGCGGACAGATGAAAAGATGGAAGTGAAGAAAAGCCCATTTATAATAGGAAAGTCTGCTGACGTAGATTATACCATACAGGGAAATCCGGCAATCAGCAGAAGGCATGCTTACATTGCTGAGGAGAATGGGATCTATTTTTTGAAAGATTTGAATTCTTTGAACCATACTTTTGTGGATGGAAAAAGCATTCAGAGTCAGGAAAAATTGGAGGATGGAAAGTTTTTTTATCTTGCAGATGAGAAGTTTCAATTTAGAATAGATTAGAAAATGCAAAAGAAAAAGCAGATGGGACAGAGGGAGAGCAGAGTGGAAAAGTTTTCAGATACATATGAGATTATTGGAAAATTAGGAGAAGGAAGCGGGGGGATTGTATATAAGGCAATCCATAAGCGGCTAAAAAAAGAAGTTGTCGTAAAGCAGATCAAAAATCAGGGAATGGCTTTGAAAGAGAAACGAAAAGAAGTAGATATCTTAAAAAATCTGAACCATTCTTACCTGCCGCAAGTGTTGGACTTCTTTGAGATTGGGAGTAATGCATATACGGTCATGAGTTTTATTCCCGGAAAATCTCTGAAAACATTGCTTCAGGAAGGGCGGTATTTTCAGAAAAAAGAAGTGATTCGCTGGGCCATGCAGCTATGCAGCGCGCTTCAGTACCTTCATGAACAGATTCCGCCGATCATTCATGGAGATATCAAACCTGCCAATATTATGTTGACTCCGAAAGGAGATATCTGTCTGATTGATTTCAATATTTCCTTTTTTATGAATTCGGGCACTGTGCTTGGATATACAGATGGATATACTTCTCCGGAGCAATATCAACGAGTGAGAAACATAAAGGAAGGGATTCGTGAAAATTTTGTAAAGATTGATGAGCGGGCAGACTTATATAGTCTTGGGGCAACGTTGTATCATATTATTACAGGAGAAAAGCTTACAGAGAACGAGGGAAAGCCGGATCGGACACTTTTAAATGAAAAGGCAGGGGAGACCTTTGCATCCGTGATTGAGCGGTCGCTGGAGCAGGATCCAAGGAAACGGTTTCAGAGTGCGGCGGAGATGCTTCAGGCATTGCAGATGCTTCCGAAGAAGGATAGGCGCTATAAGATGCTTCTGGCACGTCAATGGGCAGAGCGTGTGATCGGGTGTGCCTGTCTGGCAGGCTGTATCGCATTGACTGGGTATGGTGTATATACGATAAGGCTTGAGAAGACAGATCGCTACAATGAACTGGTGGAAAAGCAGGAACAATTGATTGCGGAGCAGGAGTTTGACAAGGAAGAAGAGGTCTATCGGGAGGCAGTCAGACTAAGACCGTCTTCGTTGGAGAGCTATTATCAGAATGCCTGTGCACTGTATGAACAGAAAGCATATGAGGAGTGTATCGCATTTATTGATTATGATATTCTTCAGAATGAGAAGATAAAGCAAAATGCGAAGCGCATGGCGGATATCTACTATTTGAAGGCAGACAGTCAGTTTCAGATGGAAGAATATGAAGATGCGGTAGAGACGTATGAACTGCTTGAAAAGACCGGTGAGGGTGCAGAAATGTATTATAAGGATTATGCGATCACACTGGCATATGCCGGATACCCGGAATCGGCAGAGAAAATTCTGGAAGAAGCGATGGAGCAAGGAATCAACGAAGATGCACTGTACTATGCGAAGGGAGAGGTCGAAAAATTTTTGGAGGAACCAAAACAGGCGTTGACTTCCTTCCAGAAATGTATCGAGATCACTAAAGATACAGGCCTGAAGACAAGGGCATATCTGATGATGAGTGAATTGTATGAGAAAGAGGATAACCGGGAACAAGAGCAGAAGTTTCTGAAGGAGGCAGAAGCATCCCTCCCGTTGGAAAATCAGATGATGATTCTGGAGCGGTTGGCGCAGGTGAACATCGATCTTGCAGAGAATACAGGTCTTGGAAAATACAGAGAAGAGGCAATTAGAAATTTCCAGAAGATTATTGAAAATGGATGGGAATCTTATGATACATACAATAATCTTGTGATTCTCTGTCAGAAACAAAAAAATCTTGATCAGGCAGAAAAATATTTAAAAACAATGGAAGAATCTTACGGGGAAGATTATAATGTCTATAAAAGATACGCATTTCTTGAAATTGACCGGCAGAAATTACTGAAAAACGATGCGAGAAATTACAAAAAGTTTAAGGAATTTTATGAGCAGGCGATGGAACTGTATGAGGATGAGGAAGAAAAGGATATGGAGATGGATTTGTTGGAACAGTTGTATGCGCAGGCTAAGAAGGGAGGATGGCTGTAAAATGAGAATGACACCCGGATGGATCATGGCAGCAGCAGGAAGCCTTGGGGGAATTGCCTGCGTACTATTTCTAGTCAGCACGATTGGAAGATTTAGAAGACAGAGAAAACATCTTCTGGAAGAAATCAATATGGAGTAGAGAAAATCAAACAGTAGGAAACAGTGATAGAGAGAAGGGCAGGAGTAGATGAGCAATCAGAAATTTGAAGGGGCGGTTACCGGAAAAGAAGGAAGTTACAAGGATAGGACATTGTTGCTGGAAAATCGGTGTGAAGTATTTTTTCATATCGAGGGTGAACAGATTTATGTGGATCAGAGCCCGGAAGGTGCAGAAGCAGGAATTTGGTATATTGAACAGCGTGAAGAATATGCAGTGCAGCCGGCGAAGACAAGCACAGTATATTTAAAAAGTGGACAGCCACTTGGAAAGAACCACATCTATTATCTGCCGCGTGGCATGGAGATATGGATTGCGTCACGAAAGAACAGCTTTTTGTTAGAATAAGGTGGAAATGAGAGAAGGGATGAAAGGATGAAGGATATAGAGAAGAAACTTGAAAATTTGTATGCAAAGCTTGGAAAGGCATATTATGAAGGACGGTTTGAAGACCCTCTTCCGGAACTCTTACCATTATTTGATGCAATTACTGAACTGAAATGTAGTCAGGAACAGACCGACGAGAAAGCTTTTTGCCCGCAATGTGGGAATGAGCTAAAAGGACAGGCAATCTTTTGCGGCAAATGTGGATGCCGTATAGGATAGAGAAAAGTATAAGGAGGACATTATTATGGAATTTTTTGATGGAATGGCACAGAAAACAAAAAATATTTCAGAAATCATGAAGCTGACAGCAGCGGTTTCTTCAGAGAAGGAAAGGCAGGAAAAGATTTACAGGGAGCTTGGAGAAACTTATTACAAAGTGTATGGGGACAGGGCAGAGAGCGAATTGATGGAGATGTGTACGCAGATTCGGGAGAGTAAGGAGACAGTAGAAAATTATGAAAAAGAGATTCTTGCACTCAAAGGGATTGTGGTATGCCCGGCATGCGGATATGAAGTCAGCATTCATTTTAATTTCTGCAATAATTGTGGACATAAGATGAAAGAAATTCAGGAAGAACAGCCATCCGTGGATGAACTGATCCAGGAAGAAGAGGAACTGAGAGAGGAAGAAAAGCTCCTTGCAGAAAAAGAAGAGGAAGCTGTAGAAGAAGATAGAATTGTCAAAGAAATTTTGGAAGAGGAAGCTTCAGCGGCAAAAGAATCGGTAGAAGAAATCCTTGCAGAAGAACAACAGTCGGAGGAAGAGGTTGAGCCGATCAGTACAGAGGAGCCACTGGAACTGGAAAACGAAGATCCATTTGTGCAGGAACTTCAGGAGGCGGTGAGCATATCCTCAGAGAAAGTATGCAAAGAATGTGGAGCGCCTATGGAAGAAGATCAGGAGTTTTGTATTATGTGCGGTACGAGATATGGAGAAGAGAAAGCGGAGAAGGAAGCGGAAAAAGAAGAAGAACTTCAAGAAAGAATTTGTCCGAACTGCGGAAGTATTGTAAAACCGGGCCATCTTTTCTGCATGGAATGTGGAACGAAGCAATAAGGGATGAGGAAGGAATCAGAGAAGATGAAGAAATGTCAGAAGTGCGGTGCGGAATATGAGGAGGATAAAAAGTTTTGTAAACGTTGTGGTTCTCCACTTTTAGAGGTAGATAAAAATTCAGAACAAAATGATCAAGATGGATTCCAAGATTGGAAAGAGGATAACGAAGAAGCAGGCGATGAGCAGCAATCTGGAAAAAGGAAGAAAAAGAATTTATGGATGGGGATTCTGATCGGTCTTGTGCTGGTGATGTTCTGCGGTGGAATTTTTGCAGTATATGTGATCCAGGAAAAACGGCTGGAGGCGGTGCAAGAAGAACATGAGAAAAGAGAAAAAGAGATAGAAGAAGAACGGAAAGCGGAAGAAAAAGCACGAGAAAAGGAAGAACAGAAAGAAGAAGAGAAGAAAAAGAAAGAAGCAGAAGAACAAGAGCAAAAAGAGAAGGAACTAAAAGAACAGCTTCAGCAAAAAGAGGAAGAATTAAAGAAGGTACAGGAGCAAGCAGAAAGCGAGTCCAATCTTTCTTCTAATAGCAGTTCTCAAATGTCGGCGCAAGAATGGTGGGATTCGAGACTGGCTTCGACAGAGGCAGCTGATAAACAATTAGCGGCAGAAGCTTCCTCAGGGGATTCTGTGGAGAGACAGATGAGTATTGCACAGGGCAGATATGAACTGTGGGATAATTTGCTAAATGAGCTGTGGGCTGAACTGGAGGTAGTGCTTCCGGGAGCAGAATTAGGAAATCTTACAGATGAGCAGGTTAGCTGGATCCAACAGAAAGAGGCGATGATTGCTAATTACTGGCAGGGAACGACAATTGATCACTCTAGTTTTCCAAATGGACCGGCAGCAGATATGACAAAAGAAAGAGTATATTATTTAAGAGGGAAGCTTCCTTATTAAAAAGTAAGGATAAGAAGAATGGAGGGATGAGAATGTATTGTAAATATTGTGGTCGCAAGATCCAGGAAGGAGAAATATGCAACTGTCGTAGCCAGAACGATTCTGTGAGAGAAAGTGGCAGTCAGAAAAATAAGCAAGAATCAGAGCAACCCAAAAAACAGAAAGAAAGGCCAAAGAAGGAAAAGCAATCGCAAAGCAAGAAAAATGGCAGCTGGAATAAAACGCCGTTAGTAATTGCAGCAGTCTTTTTAGCATTGGCAGCAGTCAGCTTCATCAACCTTCGATTTCTATTGGCAGACACACTTTCCGGTGGAGCTCTGGAAGAGATTTATCCGTATCTGATCTACATTTTGCCATCGGCATTCGCAGTGATTGCAGCAGTAGCAGCGGTCTTTGGGATGTCCGGGAGAGGAAAATGGATTGCAACAGCAATGACTGTTGTAAGTGTGCTGGGAATTGCCGGGATCATGGGATCTATGATTTTAGCTCCATATGAGAGTAGCTCAGGAAGCGTTTCAGACTATGAGAAAGACGATGAGAACGATTCCGTCAGGGTAGAAAAAGGCGAGAAAAAAGATGAAGTCAGCGGACAGTTAGAAGAAATCAGAGAAGATTTTGAAGATGGAAAGTTAGACTATGTGGAAGCAAAAAAGGAATTAGAAGAGATTGATGTGGATGATCTGGAGCAAACACAGGAAAAGAAGTATGACAGTCTTGTGGAAGATCTCGGAAAAGGATTAGAGAAAGAGATCTCAGAATATACAAAGATTTCTAATTATAAATATGCGATAAAGCACTTGACTTCCATTAGTGAGGAGCTGGATGAGGAAGATGAGGTTGTCAATAAATTGCTCAAACAGTGTGATGTAGACTATATGAAATATCTGGAAGAGGAGAGCAGTCGTCTTATTGCGGAAGGGACACCTAAAGATGCAGTACAGATTCTTGAGGATGCAAAAGAACTGGTAAGAGATCAGGAGAAGTTAGAGAAACTGATCGCAACAGCCGAAAAAGCGGAAACTGATAAAAAGAATGCAGTTGCCAAAAAAGACAGTGAGTACATTATTCCGGATAGCAACAGCCGTTATCTGACAGAGAGTGATATCAGTGGATTGTCTCTGCAGCAGCTCAATTACGCGAAAAATGAAATTTATGCGAGAAGAGGACGAAAGTTTGACTCAGTAGAATTACAAGAATATTTTGGAAGTAAATCGTGGTATAGGGGAATGATTGAACCGTCGCAGTTTACTAATGATATGTTAAATGACTATGAGATAAAAAATGCAGATTTACTAAGTGCCAGAGAATTTGCAATTGACAGTGGAGGTTATAAGTTACGATGAGATGTACAAAATGTGGATGTGAATTACCGGAAAATTCAAAATTTTGTTTTGCATGTGGAGCAAAGTTAGAGGAAAATTGTGTGGAAGCACAAAAGAAAGAGCTGGCAGAAAATTTGGAACAGGAAGACTGTCAGGCAAATGAAGGAGATGAGGAGGAGACAGTTCTCCTTGGTGCAGAAATAAGAGGTTCTTATTCAGAGCCGGAAGAAGAGGAACACAAGTATTGTCCATATTGTGGATGTGAAAATGACGCGGATGCCGTTTTCTGTTGCGGATGTGGAAAGAATATGGAAATGGATGAATCCGGCGTTGGGGAAAATGCAGGAGGTTCTCATTCATTGGGGCGCAACTCGGGCGGAAAGATTTCATCCGGAAAAATCATTGGTGTGGCAGCGGCAGCTGTCGTTGTCATCGGAGGGGTTGCTCTCCTTGTGAATGCATTTGGAGATGATGCACATACAAAGATTGCGTATTTAAAAGACGGAAAGGTAATGCAGACAGACTTGGAAAAATACAAAAAAGATCCGATGGAATACAGTGGATCTTATGGTGATGAAGATGAGATTTATGGTATGCGTGTTACCTATTCCAAAGATGGAAAATATATCTGCTATCCGACAGATGTAAAAGCGGAAGATGGAATGACAGAATTTGATCTGAACTTCCAGAAAGTCGGAAAAGAAGGCGGAGCAATAGAGATTGATGATTCCGTTACAAAATATAAACTGCTTGATAATAATAAGATTGTTTATCTAAAGGCAAGAAACGATACATTATATATTAGTGATCGGAAAGGAAAGAAAGAAAAAATTGCATCCGATGTCGCTAGATTTAAACTGGATAAAGAGCAAAAAAATATTGTGTGGATCGAACAGAACAACGGCAAGAGCGCATTGTATCAGCAGGATATCAATTTAAAGAAAGAGAAAAAGAAACTTTCTAAGAGCGCAGAAAATTGCATCATCGGGGATGATTTGAAACAGATTGTTGTACAGGAAGATGATAAACTTTATCTGATCGAAAATTTTGGAGAAAGAGAGAAAATCGCATCGGATGTAGGTTGGGTTGTTTCTAATAATGAAAAAGACAAAGCGTTGTATTATGTAAAGATGGATGAGAAAAAGATCAATGCGATGGATATTGTAGAAGATGACACCAACGGCGATGAGGATATGGAGTGGTTCTTGGAAGAATTGGAAGAGCATTCTATCGAGGTAGCTGAGAACTCCTTGTACTGCTATAAAGATGGAAAAGAAGTGGAGATCGCAAAGAAACTCAGCAGTGACATTTATGCACAGGATAATTCTGACACAGTGTTATTCACAAGATTTAAGATGGAAGAGCTGCCGAAAGTTAGAGCATCAAAATTAGATGAAATTTATGACGTAGACCAGAAGTACTATGAGGCACTTCAGGAGTCGGCAGAGACTTGCATTTACAATGGAAAAGAGATTGTGACTTTGGATACAGAATTGAAGGAGAGAATGGGAGAGCAGAGATTCCTTGTCGATGATGAAAAGAATATTGGGTATACAATGAAAGTAGAAAGAAATAAGGATGGCGAAATAAAAGAAAGCCAGCTTCTTTCCTTCAAGACAGGTAAGAAAGCAGATGGAAAATGCAGTGTCGTTGCAGAAGATGTAGATGTCATGATGGGTGCAAAAGATGGAGATATTTATTATCTGACGGATATGGATGAAGGAATGGGGGATCTGTATTGTAATGAAGAGCTGATTGACAGTGATGTTATGATAGGTACCTTAGAATTTACGAAAGAACAGAAATATCCAATCTATAAGACAGACTACAATACTTCCAAGAATCTGTTTACATTAAAGATGTTTGACGGAAAAAATGCAAAAGTGATCGCAGATGATGCTTTTGATTATAAAGTCGTAGATGAGAAAAAAATAGCGGTCCTTGTAGATTATGATGACGATGACTCTACGGGAACATTGAAGTTGTACAGAGGAAAGGATAAACTCATCGAGCTGGATGACGATGTCACCTGCCTGTTTGGAGGAATGTACAATTAGCAGCAGGAATAGAAGGAGAGAGAACAATGGCTTTTTTTGATGAATTAGGAAAGAAAATTTCAGTCACAGGTCAAAATGTCATGCAGAAAGCAAAAGGAATGGCTGATATCACAAGTTTGAAATCACAGATTAATGAAGAGCAGAAAAAAATTGATAAATATTGTCAGAACCTTGGTCATATGTATTATGAATTAAAGCAGAATAATCCAGAGCCACAGCTGGCTGAGCTGGTACGGATGGTTCAGGCAAGTTATCAAAGAATTGAAGCAATCCGTTCGGAGATTGAGGCGATTGAGAGCATTAAGACTTGCCCAAGGTGTGGCGCAGTGCTGGAACCGGGAATGGCGTTTTGTGTAGGCTGCGGAGCAAAAGTAGAGGATATGAAGGAAGGAATGCAGGTTTCGCAGCAGCAAGTGAGGTTCTGCATAAAGTGTGGAAAACAGATTCCGCAAGGGGCAGTTTTCTGCACAAAGTGCGGAACAAAACAAGAATAAAGAAAATCTGTCCGCAGTCGTGAGTGAGAGACGGATAGGCGAAAAGGCAGAGGTGTGAGACATCTCTGTCTTTTATCACAGTGTGCCAGAGCTACTGGAAAGAAGGGGGAAAATTGTGAAAACAAGTCAGAAAATCATAGTAGTTTCCTGCACTTGTCTGCTGGTCATTGTATCAGTCGGATGCGCTGCAGCGGCGCGAAAATTGTATACAGCGAAAGCAGAGAGGCGGGCAGCAAAAGAAGCAGCGCAGAATATCGAGAAGGAAATTCAGGAACTGGAAAAAGAAGTGGAAGAACTAGAAAAAGAACAGGCACAAAGAGAGGCAGAGGGAAAAAAAGAAGTGATCACTGAGGAACAGCCACAGGCGAAGGGAAAGAAAATTGCAATCGATCCGGGGCATCAAGGTCCGAATGTAGATATGAGCGACTTGGAGCCGATGGGACCAGGATCGCAGGAAATGAAAGCGAAGGCATCTTCTGGTACGCAGGGGCGTTATACAAATGTTCCGGAGTATGAACTGACATTAAATATTTCCAAGCAGCTTCGTCTGGAACTGGAACAGAGAGGATATGAAGTAGTGCTCACAAGAGAAGATCATGATACGGCAATCAGCAACAGTGAGAGAGCGCTTATGGCAGCGGAGGAAGGATCCGATATTTATGTGAGGATCCATGCAAATGGAAGTGAGGATCCATTGGCAAAGGGAGCAATGACGATGGTACCTTCCGCAGAAAATCCCTATGTTGGAGCACTTCATCCGAAAAGCTATGCGCTCGGGGAATCTGTGATCAATGCTTACTGTCAGGAGTGTGGTATGGAAAATGACGGAGTGCAGCTCTATGATAACATGACTGGGATCAACTGGAGTCAGATTCCGGTTATCATTCTGGAGATGGGATACATGACCAATGAGCAGGATGATGTAAATATGCAGGATCCGGAGTATGAAAAGAAAATGGTCAAGGGCATTGCAAATGGAATTGACCAGTATTTTGCGGCTGGAAATTAGAGCTATGGCAAGAGGTGCAGTATGAAAAAGAGAGAAAGAGGAAAAGGGAAAAAAGCAGGATGGATTTACAGTGCAGTCTGTGTGGGAATGCTTCTGGCTGTTGGGACTGGATGGCTGTTTTTGGAAGGTCGGTGCAAGGAAATTGAGAAACAGACACAGGAAATCGATGCAGGGGCTGTATTACAAAAAGAAGAGAGAAAGGAAGTCTTAAAAAGAAGACAGACTCTGTTGGAGGAGAAAGAAGAAGCAAAGACCCGACAGGAGAAACAGCAGATGGAAGAGGAAGTCCGCGCACCTTTGGAAATGGCCGCTATGGAAGAGCTGATCCAGAATAGGATTGCAGAAAGGACAGCGCTTGGAGAAAAGTGGAATGTGTATGTGAAGCAATTGTCAAGCGGTTCCTTTGCAGTAGTTGGAGCAGAGAAGCAAAAGGCGGCAAGTCTGATCAAATTGTACATTATGGGAGCTGTTTATGAGCAGTATGACAGTTTGGCAGCACAGTACGGAGCTGCAGAACTCGATCGGCTTCTCACGGCGATGATCACAGTCAGCGATAACGATGCAGCCAACGAATTGACAAGAATGCTCGGCGGTGGTGAGGAAACTGCGGGAATGGAACAGGTGAATGTTTATTGTCAGGAAAAAGGTTACAAAGATTCTTCTATGGGAAGAATGCTTCTGGCAGACAGTACGCTGGGAGAAAATTACACATCAGCAGAGGATTGTGGCAATTTTTTGTTTGATGTTTGCAAAGTGAGACATCCACACGCAGATCAGATGTTAAATTTATTAAAGCAGCAGCAGCGAATTGGAAAAATTCCAGCGGGTATTCCAGAAGGGGTAGAAACAGGAAATAAGACAGGAGAACTTGCCGATGTAGAGAACGATGCAGCAATCGTATGGGCTGATGAGACCCCATATATTTTATGTGTGATGGCAGATCAGCTTACAGACACACAGGCAGCCCGAGAGAAAATTGTGGCATTATCATCTGAAATTTACAGTCAGATAAAGGGAGGAGAATAGGTATGTACTGTAGGAAATGTGGAGCAGAAAATGCAGATCATGCAAAATTTTGCGGAAAGTGCGGGGCAGAATTGGTTCAGATTCCGCAGGAATCGACGCAGGAAGAAAAATCTGCAGAGAAAAAGGTGGAAGAAAATCTGCAGAAAGACTTTGAGGCAGAGGAGACAGAGAATTTTCAGGAGATAGAACAAGAGAGAAAACAGGAGGCAGAACAGCAGGAGACGAAGAGGCGCAAAAATTTTCGGATTGCTGCGGCAGTGGGAATCAGTGCAGTTCTGATCGCTGGAGTGATGACAGGTGTCTATTTCGGGATGAAAGATAAGCAGGAAAAGACATTTCAGACGAAGATAGCGATGGCAGACAAATATCTGGAAGATATGGAGTATGAAAAAGCGGAGGAACTCTATCTGGAGTCAATCAAGATCGATCCGAAGGAACGAAAATCTTACGATAAATTAGCAGAAATCTATACCGCACAAGGAAAAGAAAAAAAGGCAGAGGCAATCTTGAAGAAGGCAAAAGAGAATGGTGCTGTGGCAAAAGGGCAGGAAGTACCGAAAAAAGAAGCACAGAGTAATGAGAAACCGGCAGCAGAACCGGTACCAGATGAGAAACCTTCCCCAAATTCAAGCAGTCAGGAAGAGAATAAAGGGGAGGAAGAAAATAAAGGAGAGCATACGCAAGATCAGGATAAAATAGACGACACAAAAGCAGTCAGTCTGGAAACGTATGTGGACAAGGTTCTCGTACCGAAATATGGAAAATGTACTGCGGGTACTTATGAATCAAAATATGTGAAGAAAGATAGCAAGAAAAAGATAGTACAGCCTGAGCGGCTGGAGAAGCAAAAGGGGGTACTCGCATCCAAACTGAAAGATTTTGATGGCGATGGAGAAAAAGAGCTGCTTGTTCTGATGCTGAAGACCGGTGAGGAAGATAAGGCAAAAAAGGATGAAAAACACAACCATGTTTATCTTCAGATGTATGAGAAGAAAGAGAAAAGTATCAAGCTTGCAGCAGAATATCTTGCACTTCGAAATGTGATGGGAAATGCAGAGACAGAGCGTCAAGGTATTTTCTTAAAGGAGTCAGGTGGAAAGATCTATATCTGTGGAAGTACAGCAAATCAGTATTCTCTGACAGCACGTTCGCATGAGTATGGAATGTTTGCAGTGAACTATGATGGGACTTTCCGGGAATATGCATCGACCAAAGGACTTCTGACCGGGGAGGAGCATGAGAAAGAGATTACAGATATTTCTGCAAAACTGGAAAAAATCGGATTGAATGCCACTGCAAAACGGATGAGAGGGTATTCGGAATTATGGTTTGAATTCGATGAGAGCGGGGTGGAAATCTTAGCAGAGCTTACGACGACAGAGCAGAATGGAACAGAAGAACTAAGCGAGTTTTATGAAACATATGATTCATCTGTATTAAAGCCGGTACAGCGTAAGGTAACATTAAAATTTGACAAAAAAGAAATTGAGGCGGCAGCAAAAAGAACAGAAGAACGTCTTAAGAAAGAACAAAAAAAAGATGAAGCTTATCAGAAAATTTTAGATGAATATCAAGAAGCACTTCTCATGGGAGCATCAGAGGTGCAGAAAGATCCAGAGGGATATCCAAATATCAACCCATTATTAGTATTTTTAACTGAGACAGATAAGGGGAAAACAGAAATTATTTATACGATGTATGATATCGATGAGAGTGGAGAAAAGGAATTGCTGGTCGGAAGCAGGAGCAATGGTGGTGATGAGCGGGTAGTAGGAGTGTACTGCTTTGATGGAGTAGATGCCAAAAATATGTTTGAAGATCAGACATTGGCGGAGCGGTCTCTGCTTCAGATTTATGAGAATGGGACAATGTATATCTATGGTTCTGGCGGAGCTTCTTATGGAAATGCGAGTTTTTATCGGATGGATGGAGAACATACAGTGATTCAGACAGAACAATATACCTTTGATATGGAGGGACATCCAGAACAGCCATATTATAACGACAAGGAAGCTTTGTCAAAGGAAGCATTCCAGAAAAAACTGGACAGTATGGGAAAGACGGTATCAGGGCTGAAGTGGAAGACGCTTTCAGAGCGGATTACCGGTGAAGCAGATCCAGAAGCAGCAAAGAAGGCAGAGGAAGCAAAGAAAAAAGAAGAAGCGAAGAAAGCAGAGGAAAAGAAAGCACAGGAAGAAAAGGCGAAGAAAGACGAAGCGGCAAAAAAGAAAGCAGAAGAAGCAAAGAAGAAAGAAGCAGAAACGGAGAATGCCGGACAGAGTCAGGAAGGGATAAAGACATCAGAAAATCCAATACAACAGGAAGAAGAACAGACACCAGTGTATTCTGATTCAGAAATTCAGAAAAAGTTAGAAGAATATTATGCGAAGGGAACAGAGGATGCGAAAGGAGAAGAGATGACGGTGCTTGAACAGGAAAGTACGAAGAGTGAGTACCTTGTGAAAGTTACAACAAAAGTACCGGGAAATGAGACCGCTGAACAAGTGCTATATGAAGTAACTGTCAATAAAATAACCGGAGAGACCGTACAGAAACGAGTATTGACAGACGGAAAGACAGTGACATTTCTTCTCTGGGAAAATTAAGTGTGAGATTGTTTCTGATTTGTTTGCGGAAAGAAACAATGAATGATAAAGAAAGAAGGAAATAGGATGACATACGAGGAAATAGTAACAAATGCAAAACAAGATATTGGGAAATATTGTAAAGCGTGCATGGTGTGCAATGGAAGGGCATGCCGGAATCAAATGCCGGGACCGGGAGCGAAAGGGATGGGGGATACAGCCATCCGCAATTTTGATAAATGGCAGGAAATCCGTGTGCAGATGGATACCATTTCTGAGCATGAAGAAGTGGATACAAGCTTTGTACTGTGGGGACAGAGATTCCGTTATCCGTTTTTTGCAGGTCCGGTTGGGGCAGTGAATCTTCATTATGGAGAAAAATACAATGATCAGTCCTACAATGATGTGATGGTGGCTGCATGTGCAGAGGCAGGGATTGCCGCAATGACCGGAGACGGGGTAAATCCGGATGTAATGAAGTATGCGACCGATGCAATCAGACGAGTGGAAGGAAAAGGGATTCCGACGATCAAGCCGTGGAATATAGAGATCATTCGTGAAAAGATGAAGCAGGCAGAAGGTTCTGGTGCATTTGCGGTTGCTATGGATATTGATGCGGCAGGACTTCCATTCTTAAAAAATATGACACCGCCGGCAGGCAGAAAATCCGTGGAAGAATTACGCCAGGTGGCAGAGATGGCAAAAGTTCCATTTATCGCAAAAGGAATTATGACCGCAAGGGGCGCCATCAAAGCGGTGGAGGCAGGTGTCGATGCGATTGTTGTATCCAATCATGGAGGGCGTGTGCTCGACCAGTGCCCGGCCACTGCGGAGGTACTTCCTGCTATCGTGGAGGCAGTGCAGGGAAAAGTGAAAATATTTGTAGATGGTGGGATCCGTTCTGGTGTAGATGTCTTTAAGGCACTGGCACTCGGTGCAGATGGAGTGCTGATCTGCCGCCCATTTGTAACAGCAGTCTATGGCGGCGGAATGGAAGGTGTGAAGACTTACATTGAAAAAATCGGGGCGGAACTTGCAGATACGATGGCAATGTGTGGGGCTAATTCTTTAAAAGAAATTACAAAAGAAATGATCTATCTGCCAAGATAAAAGTTGTGAAAAATACACAAAAAAATCGAAGAAAATTAGTTAAAAACATAACTTAACGACAACTAGTAAGATGATATACAATCTATACAGATTCATGTATTAGGAAGCAAAAGTTGCAAAATAAGAACTTTGATAGCGTGTTACTGGTGATGCAGGCATAAACTATCCGGTTTTATTCAATATTAGTGAGTAGAACAGGTAGTTTATGCCTTTTTATGTATCTCGATGAAGGAGATGGACTCATATCCTGACGAAAGAAAAGGAGAGCGGATGGTGTACTGCATTTTAAGGATTTTAAATAATAATGCACTTCTTGCAGAAGAAAAGGGCGATGGCAGTGAAAGAATTTTATTAGGAAAAGGGATTGGATTTGGCAAGAGAGCGGGAGATGAGGTGACGATCGATGAGGGAGTTCAAGTGTACACACCGGTCGTGAGAGAAGAACAGCACTCAGCAATCCATGCAGTCAATGCGATTGATCCGGTTTACATTGAGACAGCGGGCAAGATCATTGAGGCGGCAGAGAAAGTATTTGACTCGATCAATGGAGATATTTTACTTCCGTTGGCAGATCACCTTGCATTTGCCGCGAGGAGGGAGAGAGAGAATATATTTCTTTCGAATCCGTTTATACCGGATATTAAGATTTTATTTGGAAAAGAGTATGCGGTAGCCTTAGAGAGCAGATCTATCATCGAGGAGATGACAGGATATCGGATTTCAGATGATGAGGCGGGATTTATCGCACTTCATATTCATTCCGGACTTTCTGATGAAGCGGTGTCAGAGACATTAAAGGCAACACAGCTTATTGATGAGAGTATGCAGATCATAGAAGAACATTTGGAAAAAGAAATGCAGAAAGAAGCTTTGAATTACATCCGGCTGATGAGTCATCTGTATTATATGGTTGTCCGGACAAAGACCGGTGAAGCGGTCAACATTGATCTCAATGAGTTTGTGCAGGAAAAATATCCGGAGGCAATGAAAATTGCCGCTTTAATCTGTGATAACATGGCAGAAAAACTGGAAAGGCAGATCATGCAGGAAGAGGTTGGATTTCTTGCCATTCATATCCAGAGGATGATCGCAGCCTGAGGAATCACTTGTTTGTGAAAAAAGAAGATGATAGAATATTTATGAATTACTCTATTTTTATAGAAAGAAATTTGTCAAGACGAAGGGAGATAGTAAAATGAAAAAGTTTGAGTACACAATCAAAGATGAGATGGGAATCCATGCAAGACCAGCGGGAATGCTTGCAAAAGAAGGAAAGAAGTATGAGAGTAAGATTACAATTACAAAAGAAGGAAGAACGGTGGAAGCGTCTAAGCTGATGGCGTTGATGTCTCTTGCAGTAAAATGTGGACAGACTGTAGAAGTACAGATTGAAGGAAGCGATGAAGAAGCTGCATATGAAGGCATGAAGTCATTTTTTGAAGCGAATTTGTAGGAAGTGTAAGGAGAAGTAGTATGGAATGTTTGAAAGGAAAATCAGTCTATAAAGGAGTTGCATTTGGAAAAATATCCGTGCTGAAAAAAGATGACTATGTGGTAAAGCGTGTAAAGATTGAAGATACACAGGCAGAGCTTCAGAGAGTGGAAGAAGCAGTAGAGGCTTCTAAACAACAGCTTCAAAAATTATATGAAAAGGCATTAAAGGAAGTTGGAGAAGCCAGCGCTGCGATTTTTGAAGTCCATCAGATGATGCTGGAGGATGAAGATTACAAAGAATCCATTGAAAATATCATCAGTACACAGCAGGTCAATGCAGAATACGCGGTAGCTTCTACAGGAGATAATTTTTCCCAGATGTTTGCAAGCATGGATGATGATTATATGAGAGCAAGAGCTGCAGATATTAAGGACATTTCGAATCGTTTGGTAAAAAATCTGTCTGGACAGTCGGCAGATGTAATGGATCTGGATGAGCCGGTCATTGTTGTGGCAGATGATCTTTCTCCGAGTGAGACGGTTCAGATGGATAAGGAGAAAATACTGGCATTCGTGACTGTACATGGTTCCGCGAATTCCCATACGGCAATTTTAGCCCGTATGATGAATATTCCGGCTTTGATCGGAGTAGATATGGATTTAGAAGCGCTGCATACCGGAACAGAGGCGGCGGTGGATGGATTTCATGGAGAGTTCTTTGTGGATCCGTCAGAGGAAGTTAAAGAGAGGATTCAGAGAAAAATTGAGGAGGAGAAGGAAAAACAGGAGCTTCTTCAGCAGTTAAGAGGAAAAGAAAATGTCACAAAAGGCGGAAGACATATCAATCTGTATGCAAACATTGGCAGTGTAGCAGATATGGGATATGTATTGGAAAACGATGCAGGAGGTATCGGGCTGTTTCGAAGTGAATTCTTGTATATCGGAAGGAATGAGCTTCCAGATGAAGAAGAACAATTTCAGGCATATAAACAAGCCGTGCAAAATATGGCAGGCAAAAAGGTGATCATCCGAACGCTGGATATCGGTGCCGATAAGCAGGCGGATTATCTGAACATTGAAAAAGAAGAAAATCCGGCGCTTGGATACCGGGCAATTCGGATCTGCCTTGCACAGCCGGAAATCTTTAAGACACAGTTGCGGGCACTGTTCCGTGCGTCTGCTTATGGGAATCTGTCGATCATGTATCCGATGATCACCTCCACAGAGGAAGTAGCACAGATACAGGCAATTGTGCAGGAAGTCAAAGAAGAGTTGAAAACAGATGGAATCCCATATAACGATGTTGAGGAAGGAATCATGATTGAGACTCCGGCAGCAGTTATGATCAGTGATGAGCTGGCGAAGATGGTAGATTTCTTCAGCATTGGGACAAATGACCTGACACAATACACATTGGCAATTGACAGGCAGAATGAGAAACTTGACCGTTTCTACAATCCACACCATAAAGCAATTTTGAAAATGATTCAAATGGTTGTGGACAGCGCACATCAGGAAGGAAAATGGGCTGGTATCTGTGGAGAGTTAGGAGCAGATCCGGAATTGACAGAGACTTTTGTACGCATGGGTGTAGATGAGCTTTCTGTAGCTCCGTCTATGATCTTGAAATTAAGAAAGATCATTCGTGAGATGGAATAGGAGAAAGGCACAGATGGAGTATGTTCGCAGGCATAAAAAGATTGTTCTGATCGGTCTTATCCTACTGGCAGTATTTACAGTTATTTTTGGTTTCATGGATCATGACAACGACATTACTTTCCACAGATGTTGTGGCAATGCTCACAAACACAGCAGTGGAAAAAGTAGCCCCGGCATTTGGAAAAGTTCAGACACAGTTCATCGGTATTCTCTGTGGTCTGATCGCAGCTGCCTGCTACAACAAATTTAAAAATACAAAATTGCCAGATGCATTTTCATTCTTCAGTGGAAAGAGATGTGTTGCGATCGTTACCGCAGGGGCATCTTTAGTTTCCAGCTTAGTACTGTTCTTTGTATGGCCAATCATTTACAATGTACTGGTAGCTGTTGGTAAATTTATCATGGATTTAGGTCCGATCGGAGCAGGTCTTTACGGTTTCTTCAACCGACTGCTGATTCCATTCGGTCTGCACCACGCACTGAATTCTGTATTCTGGTTTGACGTTGCGGGAATTAACGATATCGCAAAATTCTGGGGAAATGCAGAAGGCGGTGTAATGGGAACAACTGGTATGTACATGGCAGGATTCTTCCCTGTAATGATGTTCGGTCTTCCGGCAGCAGCTTTAGCAATGTATCACACAGCAAAAGATACAAAGAAGAAAGCGGCAGCAGGTCTCCTGATGTCAGTAGCAGTTGCTTCCTTCTTCAATGGTGTTACAGAACCTCTGGAATTCTCCTTCATGTTCCTTGCACCGGCGCTCTATGGTGTACACGCAGTATTGACAGGTATCTCTATGGCAGTTGTTGCAGCACTTCCGGTAAGAGCTGGTTTCAACTTCAGTGCAGGCTTGGTTGACTGGATCCTGAGCTTTAAAGCTCCATTTGCACAGAATCCACTGCTTCTGATCCCAATCGGGCTTGTAGTTGGTGCGGTTTACTATGTAGTATTCCGTTTCGTGATTGTGAAATTTAACATGAAGACACCGGGACGTGAAGATGACAATATTGATGAGACAAAAGTAGAACTGGCAAACAATGACTTCACAGGAATTGCAAAAATTGTTCTCGAAGGTGTCGGCGGACCGGCAAACGTAACTTCTATTGACAACTGTATTACAAGACTTCGTCTGGAGATCAAAGATTATACATTAATCGATGAGCATAAGATCAAATCTGCCGGTATAGCAGGAGTGATCCGTCCAAGCAAAACAGCTGTACAGGTTATTATTGGAACAAAAGTTCAGTTTGTAGCTGATGAATTTAAAAAGCTTTGTAAATAAGCATGAGATAGTTTAATCCCTTTTAAAACAGAACCGCTGTCGGGTAGCTGGAAGCAGTTACAAGGCGGCGGTTTTATGATATAGTGGAAACAGTATCATACAGATGAAATCAGGTTCAGGAGAGGAGAAAAAAATGGCAGGTATTTTAGAAGTGTGTGCAGACAGCATGGAGTCTGCTCTGGTAGCAGAAAGAGGAGGGGCAGATCGGATTGAATTGTGCGGAAATCTTGTGATTGGAGGAACAACACCGTCTCAAGCATTGTTTGAGAAGATCCGCAAAGAGACAAGCCTTAAAATCAGAGTGCTTTTAAGACCGAGATTCGGAGACTTCTGTTACAGTCAGAATGAGTATGAGATTTTGAAAGAAGAGGTAAAGTTGTTTCGGCGGCTGGGGGCAGACGGGATTGTGATCGGCTGCCTGAATCCGGATGGTTCCCTGAACATGGAGCAGATGCAGGGGTTGATCGCGGAGGCAGGAGATATGGATGTGGCTCTGCATCGCGCTTTTGACGTAAGCAGGGATGCCCTGGAAGCGCTGGAGCAGGCAATCTCATTAGGATGCCGGACAATTCTCACAAGCGGACAGAAAAACTCTGCATGGGAAGGAAGAGAATTTCTTGCAAAGCTGCAGCAAGAGAGCAGAGGAAGGATAGAGATTTTGGCAGGAAGCGGGATCAAGCCGGAGATTATCGACCAGTTGCATGAGGAGACTGGAATTGCATCCTATCATATGTCGGGGAAAGTTGTTGTGGAAAGTAAAATGACTTTCCGGAGAGAAGGTGTCAATATGGGACTTCCAGGATTCAGCGAATATGAAATCTGGCAGAGCAGTGTCGAGAAAATCAAAGAGGCAAGAAAGATTGTAGATCAGTTTTAAAAGGATGTGAGGTGTACCCTTCCGTGTAGATAGAAAAAATATCTGTCTGTATGGAAGGGCTTTTGAGTTTTTGGTTAAGGGGAGAAAATACTTTTACCTTTAAATTGACAAAAAGAAGTAGAAAGGGTATACTAAAAGCATATTTGAAACGGGTTTCATAATGAAAATTTTGTCACATTTTTAGGAGAAAATGGAGCAGTGAACAGAAAGGAGGGAAAGTGGATGGCAAGTATCAGAGAAGTAGCAAAGCGCGCGGGGGTGTCTCCCGCCACGGTTTCCCGCGTGATCAACGGAACTGCGAGAGTAGATGAGGAGAAGCGGGAACGGGTGGAAAAAGCGATTGAAGAAACCGGTTTCAGACCAAACGAACTTGCAAGGGCGCTATACCGGAAATCATCAAAGATAATCGGAGTCATCGTGCCGGATATTGAGAATCCATTTTTCAGTGAACTTGCAAAGGCGATTGAGAAGGAAGCGTATGAACAGGAATATCGTATCCTTCTCTGTAACTCGGATGATCAGAAAGAGAAGGAACTTGCAAACCTGCAAATGCTTGCACAGCTTCAGGCGGATGGTGTGATCTTAATGACAAATACCGGAGAAAAAAGCCAGAGTTATGAGGCAGTTTCCATGCCAATCGTTTTTGTGGACAGACGTTTGGATGAGATGGGACATACCAGTGTTATCGAGGCAGATCATTATGCAGGGGGAAAACTGGCGGCGGAGTATCTGATTGCATGTGGATGCAGGCAGATCACATGTATTCGAGGCCCCCAAGAATTGTCCAGCGGCAAGAGGCGATACGAGGGATACCGGGAAGTATGTCGTCAGCATAGCATGAAGGAGCGTTTTGTGGACAGTACATACAAGTATGAGGATGGAGCCAAAGCCGCAGAAGAAGTACTCAGACGCTATCCGGACACAGACGGAATCATTGCCTGCAATGATATGACTGCGGTTTCGGTATATAAAGTACTGCAAAAAAGGGGATACCGGGTACCGGACGACATCCAGATTATTGGATTTGATGGTGTAAAATTTGGACGTTTTTTGACACCGGAGCTGACGACAGTCGCACAGCCGATCAAAGAGATGGGCAAATGTGCGGTGCAGATGATTTTAGGTACTGTGAAGGAACTTCCAAGGGATAGAGAGATGAAGTTTCCAGTGATGCTGATCAAAGGAGAGACAACAAAGAATAAAATGTAGAACATGGAGGACAATGGGTATGAAGTTGGCAGTAGTGGGAAGTATAAACATGGATATGACAGTGACCGCTGAGCGGATTCCGTTGAAAGGGGAGACACTGCTTGGGGACAGCATTCACTATATTCCGGGCGGGAAAGGTGCGAACCAGGCGGTCGCGATGGCGAGACTTGGAGCAGAAGTAGAGATGTTCGGATGTGTGGGGGATGATAGCAATGGAGAAAAATTGCTTGAAAATCTTAGAAAAGAAGGGGTCGGGACCAGACATATCAAAGTTCTAAAAGAAGTTCCGACCGGAATTGCCTTGATTACGGTTGGGGAAAATGACAATACGATCATCGTTGTGCCGGGGGCTAACGGACAGGTAGACCAGATCTATGCAGACAGTATCAAGGAAGAATTAAAGGCATTTGATATGGTTGTGCTGCAGCAGGAAATTCCGCTGAAGACAGTCCACGATTTAATTTGCTTCTGTGCGGAAAATGGAATCAAGGTGATTTTAAATCCGGCACCGGCAGCGAAGGTGCCTCTGGAGATTATTGAGAAAGTGACATACCTGACACCGAATGAACATGAGGCGGTACTTATTTTCGGTGAGGGAGAGACGACCGAAGAACTTCTGAAAAAATATCCAGAGAAACTTGTGATCACGCAGGGATCTAGGGGAGTATCTGTGTGCAGAAAAAATGGAGAAGTACTGACCGTTCCGGCAAGACCAGCAATTGTGGCTGATACGACCGGGGCAGGCGATACATTAAATGGTGCTTTCTCAGTGCAGATTGCTAAAGGAGAGCCGATTGCAGAGGCGCTTCGTTATGCAAATACGGCGGCAAGTCTTTCGACTGAAAAATTTGGGGCACAGGGTGGAATGCCAACTGCAGAGGAAGTTGAGAGAGAATTAAAGCGGAACGAGGAAAAGATTGGATAAGTAAATAGCAATAGGATAAGGAAATGTAGTCTGCGGGCAAGAACTCACAGAAGATCTAAAAATTGATAAAAAAGATGGTGGGCACAGCCTTGACAAAATGGGACAAATGGAGTACGATAGGCAACATATAAGACATCAGCGATGAAAAGAATAAGTAATAACGGACATCACGTTCAGACAGAAAGCAGCCGGGTGATGAGAGGCGCATGGACCGTTTGTTATGAATACCTCTTGGAGCTTCACACCGAACAGATCAAGTAGGCTGTGACGGAGTAGATACACGTTATCGTATCTGAGTATTATGTTTTGTTCATCAGGAGAGGATGAGACACTGATACTTACTGAGACAGATGATGCGAGTCGTCTGTGAAAAAAGGTGGTACCGCAGGATTTACTCCTGCCCTTTCTGATGAAACAGAGAGGGCAGGAGTTTTTTTATTGCATAGGGATTTCTTCGGAATTTTCTGTAATAAAAACGCTTTGCATGAGAATGCGTAGTTCGCGGAAAGGGAATTAGCCGCTGGCGACATCGCTTGCGGAGAATGATACAGGAAAATAAGGATACTACCTGAAAGGGGGATACAAAATGGAACTTTGGGATCTATTTGATGAAAATCGCAGATTTTTATATAAACAGCATAACCGGCAGGAGCCACTTGCACCGGGGCATTATCATGTTGTTGTCGTTGTATGTGTAGTGAACAGCAAGGAAGAGATTCTGGTCACACTTCGACATCCGGCGAAGGAAACTTACGCAAATTGCTGGGAAAATACAGGAGGAAGCGTACTTGCAGGGGAGACAAGCCGTCAGGGAGCAGTCAGGGAGCTTAAGGAAGAAACCGGAATCGGTGTATCAGAAGAAGAACTGATGCTGCTTGGAAGTGTCAGGGGAATCAGTGCATTTTATGATTTCTATGTGGTGAGAAAAGATGTAGAACTTTCGGATATTGTCCTGCAGGAAAATGAGACAGCAGATGCTCGATGGGTAACTTTGGAGCAATTTATCCGAATGGGAGAGGATGGAACACTGGCAGAACCGGTCTATCGACGTTTCCGGCAGTTTGAAGAAGCATTTTGGAAATTGATTAAAAATGAAGGAGAGGAAAAGAAACATGAAAATTTATGATGAATTGAAAGCAAGAGGACTGATCGCACAGGTGACAGATGAGGAATTGATCAGCAATTTGATCAATGAAGGAAAGGCGACATTTTATATTGGATTTGACCCGACAGCAGACAGCCTTCATGTGGGACATTTCATGGCACTCTGTCTGATGAAACGTCTTCAGATGGCAGGGAACAAGCCAATCGCTCTGATTGGAGGAGGAACCGGATACATCGGGGACCCATCAGGAAGAACAGATATGCGTTCAATGATGACACCAGAGCAGATCCAGCATAACTGTGACTGTTTCAAAGAACAGATGAGCAAATTTATCGATTTCTCAGAAGGAAAAGCTATGATGGTCAACAACGCAGACTGGCTGTTAGATCTGAATTATATTGAATTGCTCCGTGAAGTGGGAGCTCACTTCAGCGTCAACCGTATGCTGACTGCAGAATGCTACAAACAGCGTATGGAAAAAGGACTTAGCTTCCTGGAATTCAACTACATGATCATGCAGGCATACGATTTCTACGCACTGTACCAGAAATACGGATGTAATTTACAGTTCGGAGGAGATGATCAGTGGAGCAACATGCTTGCAGGAACAGAATTGATCCGTCGAAAACTTGGAAAAGATGCAAGTGCGATGACAATTACACTGCTTTTAAACTCCGAGGGAAAGAAGATGGGAAAAACGCAGTCCGGTGCAGTATGGCTTGATCCGAACAAGACTTCCCCATTTGAATTCTACCAGTACTGGAGAAATATCGCAGATGCCGATGTATTAAAATGCATCCGCATGCTTACATTCCTTCCGCTGGAAGAGATTGATGCAATGGACAAATGGGAAGGAAGCCAGTTAAATCAGGCAAAAGAGATTCTTGCATACGAGCTGACAAAACTTGTGCACGGTGAAGAAGAAGCAGTCAAAGCACAGGAAAGTTCCAGAGCACTCTTCAGTTCCGGAAATGCAGCAAATATGCCTACTGCTGAATTAGAGGAAAGTGATTTCACAGAAGGAATGATCGATATCCTGACACTTCTTGTAAAGAGCGGACTTGTTCCATCCAAATCCGAGGCAAGACGTGCAGTACAGCAGGGCGGTGTGTCTGTAAACGGAGAGAAAGTAGAAGATATTAAGACAGCATATGCTCCTGAGACATTTGATGGAGAAGACTTCGTGCTGAAGAGAGGAAAGAAAAACTTCCGTAAGATCGTGATGAAATAGAGAGAAGGGAAAAATATGGCATTTAGAGAAATCAAAATCGAAGAATTACAGTTCAATCCATTTACAAAGATTGGAAAAGAATGGCTTTTGATTACGGCCGGAGATGAGAAAAAGCACAATACGATGACTGCAAGCTGGGGTGGTGTTGGTGTTCTCTGGGGAAAAAATGTTGTCACAACTTACATTCGTCCGCAGCGCTACACAAAAGAGTTCGTGGATGCACAAGATGTGTTTACAATTACATTTTTTGGGGAAAACTGCCGAGAAGCGCTTGCACTTTGTGGAAAAGTGTCTGGACGTGACGGGGATAAAATCAAAGAAGCTGGACTGACACCATACTTTGTAGATGGAACAACTGCATTTGAAGAGGCGGAAATGATTTTTGTATGTCGGAAACTTTATGCAGATGAGATTAAACCAGAGAAATTTATTGCAACAGAAAACGATGCGAGATGGTATCCGGAGAAAGATTACCATACAATGTATATTGCAGAGATCACAAAAGTGCTTGTAAAAGAAGCATAGGAAGAGAAAAAGAGCTTGAATTCCCTCAAAAATAGAAGGAGATCAGGCTCTTTTTTTGTTTCGAATTATGGAAACTCTTCGCTTAAGATACGCATTTTAAAATAATATTATAGAAACATTGGTTGAAAATATACTCGTAAAAAGTACTACATTTGAAAATACTGTACACTGTAAGGAGGAAGAGAAACCTGTCCGTTCATATTCACAGTTTCTCCGCTTAGTAACTCTTCGGCTGTGCCGTTTAATTCGCCGGAATATGCAGTGTATTCGTTGTCCCCTGCGTTGACTGCTACAAGAATCCGTTCGCTTTCAGAACAGCGCTCAAAGATCAGCTGATGATTTTGGATCACTACATTTCGGTAAGAACCATTGCAGAGTGCATCGTGGCTTTTCCGGACGGAGATTAGTTTTGATACAAAATCAGTAAGAGCATTTGGCAGTGGTTTCTCAAAACACGGGCGCAAAGCATAATCATTGTCAGGAGATTTCACGCCTTCTGCTCCCCATTCACTTCCGTAATAAAGGCAGGGAATTCCCGGCATGGAAAACAGCAGTCCATATACGAGCGGAAGATGTGATGGATTGTTCAGGATACTTGCGATCCTTGTCACATCGTGATTATCTGCAAAAGTCATCAGGTGTTTTCCACGGTAAAGACACCATTGTTCAGGACCAAACTGACGATTCAGAGAGTGTGCAATCTCAAAAAGGTTCCTATCGTTGAAGCTGGAGTGGAGACCCTTGTAACATTCATAGTTTGTGCAACTGTGAAGCAGTTCATCGTTGACAATCAAGTTGTAATCGCCGAAGAGTACTTCTCCGATCAAAGCAAAATCAGGTTTTAGCTCCGCGCAGAAATTGCGAAGACGGTGCATGAAATTGCGGTCAAGGCTGTATGCGACATCCAGGCGCAGCCCATCGATATCAAATTCTGTGATCCATTTTTGGACACACGAAAGAAGGTAATCGACAACCGCAGGATTCTGGAGGTTCAGTTTGACCAGTTCAAAATGTCCTTCCCAGCCCTCGTACCAGAACCCATCATTGTAGCAGCTGTTGCGGTCAAAACTGATATGGAACCAGTTTTTGTAAGCGGAATCCCATTTGTATTTTCTGACATCTTCAAAAGCCCAGAAATTTCTTCCGACATGATTGAAGACACCATCCAGCACAATCTTAATGCCATGTGCATGGAGTGACTGGCAGACTTCGGAAAAATCCGCATTTGATCCGAGCCTACAGTCCAGTTTTGTGAAATCTTTTGTGTCGTAACCGTGCGTATCTGATTCAAAGACCGGATTAAAGAGGATCGCATCGATACCGAGTGACTGAAGATAATCTGTCCAGTCAAGGACTTTTCGGATTCGTGGTGTTACGATTCCATCATTGGAAAGTGGTGCATCGCAGAAACCGATTGGATAAATCTGATAAAATGTACTATGATATGCCCACATAAAAAATTCCTTCCGTTGCTGTTGATTTTGGAATCTGCCATTTAGGAGCGGATTCCAGTGTAAACACAGTATACCACAGAATGTGGGATTTTAAAATCGGATGAAAGAAATTGCGTGTGATATTTCAGAGGGAACATAGGTGATTTCAGGAAGAATATAAAAATTTGTGGATCAGGACTAGGAGGAATATAGCTGGGAGAGAGAAGAAAAATGTTGGAAAACAGTAGAAAAATACGATAAAACAGTTGACAGAAAGACGTATTCATAATATAATCATAAAGTATGACATGAGAAGAAACAGTTTACACCAAAGCCCCGGAGTGAGCTGATTTCATAATAAACAATATTGATTTAATGAGAGAATATATTAGGAGGTCGACCAATGAAAACTTACATGGCTAATCCAGATAAGATTGAAAGAAAATGGTATGTAGTTGACGCAACAGACAAGACATTAGGACGTTTAACATCAGAAATCGCAAAAGTATTAAGAGGAAAAAATAAACCAGTTTATACACCGCACATCGACACAGGAGATTACGTAATCGTTGTAAATGCAGAGAAGATCGCAGTTACAGGTAAAAAATTAGATCAGAAAATCTACTACAATCACTCTGATTATGTAGGTGGAATGAAAGAAACTACATTAAGAGAAATGATGGATAAGAAACCAGAGAAAGTAATCGAACTTGCTGTAAAAGGAATGCTTCCAAAAGGACCTTTAGGAAGATCAATGATCAAAAAGCTTCATGTATACGCTGGACCAGAGCATGATCATCAGGCTCAGAAACCAGAAGTATTAACATTTTAAGGAAAGGTTGAAAGGAGGAAATTACAGTGGCTAAAGCAAAATTCTACGGAACAGGAAGAAGAAAAAAATCAATCGCAAGAGTATATTTAGTACCGGGAACAGGTAACATTACAATCAATAAAAGAGACATCGACGAATATTTAGGATTAGAGACATTAAAAGTTGTTGTTCGTCAGCCATTAGTGGCAACAGAGACACTTGACAAATTCGACGTATTAGTAAACGTACGCGGTGGTGGATACACAGGACAGGCTGGAGCTATCCGTCACGGTATCGCAAGAGCTTTACTTCAGGCAGATCCAGATTACAGACCAGTTCTGAAAAAAGCAGGATACTTAACACGTGACCCACGTATGAAAGAACGTAAGAAATACGGTCTCAAAGCAGCTCGTAGAGCACCACAGTTCAGCAAACGTTAATTATACGTTTCAGAACGTACAATTTCAAAAAGATTTTATAACTCCTCAGGACTTTGGTTCTGGGGAGTTTTTTTAGCAAAATAATGAACTTGATTTACGACACCAATATTGAAGTAGAAGTTTTTATGAACTATAATGGTTGACGAAGATTAACCATAGGAGGATGTATGGATAAGGATTTTAGCTTGGAGAAGAAAAATTTTATTGAAACTTATAATCTTGCTAGACCAATTATGACGATACTAGGAGATCAAGTCCGCCAAGAGATCCTGTTAGCTTTAATAGAAAGTGGGGGATGGGAGGAATTACTATTATATTGATTTTGATGATACGACAGTAAAGCCAGTGATACTATTTTGGCAACAAGTAGAGCAATGTTGAAAAGATGTAGCAAAGAAGGCGAAAAGAGGTTATAAAAATGAGTGTATATTCTATTTATTTTAGTCCGACAAACAGTACAAAGGAGATTGCAAATTTGGTGGCGAATGAAGTTGGCAGTTATCAGGAAATTGATCTTAGCAAAAAAGAAGACATGGTCGATCAAGTATTTGATGCAGATGATGTTTGTGTGATTGGCGTCCCATCTTATGGAGGCCGAGTGCCAGGTATTGCACTAGAGAGAATGAATAAATTTAAAGGGAACCATGCAAAAGCTATATTGGTGGTATCATATGGAAATAGAGCATTTGAGGATACTCTGAAAGAATTAGCAGATGAACGCTTACAGATGGAGGAATTTTGTTAAAGCGAAGAGCATTGGAAATCCTTAATCTTGAAGATCGAATGTTGGAAGAACTGAGAGGAACTGAAGAAGTGATAGAAGGAACAGTTACTTTTGGGTGCGGAGAGTTTACAGCAGTAGAAACATTGGCGAAAATATGTAAGCAATATAAAGAAAAATATCCGCTTGTCCAGATTGCGATTCATACCGCAACAGCGGACACTATATATGAGATGATGAATAAAGGGCTTGTAGATATTGCATTGTTCATGGAACCAGTGGATACAGAAGGGCTTGATTATATTAGAATAAAAGACTGCGATCATTGGGTAGTAGGAATGCGCCCTGATGATCCGCTTGCTAATAAGAAGTACATAGAAAAGAATGATATTTTGGATAAGCCGCTTATTTTACCAGAAAGGGTGGGGGTTCAGAGCGAACTTGCCAATTGGTTTGGAAAAGATTTTTCCAGTCTTGATATTTCATTTATAAGCAATCTTGGAACAAATGCCGGTGTGATGGCGGTAAATGGACTTGGGTATCCAATTTCCATTGAGGGTGCTGTAAAATATTGGAGGGAAGAGATACTTGTGCAAAGGAGACTTTATCCAGAGATTACTGCGAGCGTAGTGATTGCATGGAGAAGACATATTCCTTATTCACAAGCAGTAAATAAGATGATAGAAGAAATCAATGCTTTTTAGGCATAAATGTGAATACGATATAAGTATTGGACATGATAAGATGATAGATTATAGAATAGATGTGCAGGATCAGAAGATATCTTGCACATCTATTTTTAGAAAGGGGACAAATAACTATGGGAAAAAGATTAGTGGCATATTTTAGTGCAAGTGGAACAACGAAAAAGGTAGCAGAAATGATTGCTGATAGTGAAAAGCAGATTTGTTTGAGATTACACCAGAGGTTCCATATACAAGTGCTGACCTTAATTGGATGGATAAAAAATCCAGAAGCAGTATAGAGATGAATGATAAGAGCATGATTGCAGAAGGAAAGGTATTTAACAATGCAACTAGACAACAAATCGTTGAATGGGTAGAAACATTATAAGTTTAGAGAGATGTAACATGAAATTACTTCAAATGAATGGTGTGAGCCGGTTACTAATGAAGGTTACAGCAAATTAGCATAATGAAAAGCAGTAAAGAAAGATGGATATCTATGGAAAGATAGAATGTTTATTTGCGAAGGGAGGGCATAAAAAATGGAATATGTCAAATTAGGAAATACGGATATCAGCGTATCGAAAATTTGCTTAGGATGCATGAGTTTTGGGAAGGTCGGAACGATGCATGATTGGACAATTGATGAAAACGAAAGTGAAAAAGTAATCCAACATGCGTTGGAACTTGGAATTAATTTCTTTGATACAGCAAATGGATATTCGGCAGGGACAAGCGAGGAATATCTTGGTAAGGCAATCAAGAAAAATACTGCAAGGGATCAGGTAGTTATCGCTTCAAAAGTATATTTTAATGAAGGACGTTTATCGCAAAAAGCAATCATGCGGGAAATCGAAGGCCTTTGCAGAGGTTGGGCACAGATTATCTGGATTTGTATATTATTCATAGATTTGATTATGATACACCGATTGAGGAAACAATGGAGGCTCTGCATGATTTGGTGAAAGCTGGAAAAGTAAGAGCAATTGGTGCATCTGCAATGTATGGTTACCAGTTTTACAATATGCAGCTTATAGCAAAAGAACGTGGCTGGACACAATTTTCTGTAATGGAGAATCACTATAATTTGCTCTATCGAGAGGATGAAAGAGAACTGATCCCTATTTGTAGACAGATGGGAGTTTCTCTTACACCATATAGTCCGTTGGCGGCTGGACATTTAAGCAGGCCAGAATGGAAAACAAATTCACTGCGTAGCAAAACAGATAGAGTAGCCATGGGGAAATATGATGGCATGGAAAAGCAGGATAGGAAGATTGTAGAGAGAGTATATGAGCTTTCCCAAAAACATAATTGCAAAATGTCTCAAATTGCACTTGCATGGCAGTGGATGAAAGGTATTTCTTCACCGATTATCGGTGCTACCAAGACAGTATATCTTGATGATGCAGTTAGAGCTTTGGATGTGAAATTAACAGATTTAGATATGGAATATTTAGAGGAAATGTATGTTCCACATCCGATTGTGGGTGCAATTAATCATAATCCAGAACAGACAATTTCAAGAGGCACAGTAAAATAGCCAACTAAATTAAGTATAAATAGGCATTTCTATAGCGATGGACAACGTTCTTTTTGGAGAAGTTTTTATAGAAAATTTGAATAAAGTATATAACAAAAAACAATTTAACATATGAAACGGATAGTGTTAGAATGTGACTGGTGTTGGAAAACATAAAAGAGGAGGAAAAATATGAAAAAGAAATTTTTGAGCCTGTTTTTAGTTGCTGCATTATCCGTTTCGATGTTCGCAGGATGCGGAAAAGGCGAAGAGAAAAAAGAAGAAAATGCTGCAGCGAAAAACGAAACAAAAACAGAATATGTAAGTAAAAATGGGAACACCATGGTTCTTACATTATTTCAAAACCCAAAAACATTAGACATTCAAAAAACAAATGCAGATTATTTTATTCCGCTTCAGATTTATGATCGTCTTGTTGATGTAACTGTGAATGAAGCTGGAGAAACAGAGATTATTCCAAGTCTTGCTGAAAAATGGGATATCAGTGAAGATGGTCTTACGTACACATTCCACTTAAGAAAAGGTGTAAAATTCCACAATGGGGAAGAATTAAAAGCAGATGATGTACTATTTACCATTGATAAAGCTGTAAATCCAGAAGAAGCTTGTATCAATGCAGCTCAGTATCAGGAAGTAAAAGGGTACCAAGATCGTCTGGATGGAAAAACAGATGTGATTGAAGGTGTTAAAGTAATTGATGATTACACAGTCGCAATCACACTTTCAGCGCCATCAGCCTCTTTTCTTGCAAATATGACAGGCGCTCCGGCTTCTATCTATAACCGTAAAGCTGTCGAAGAAGGAAAAGATAAATTTGGATTTGATCCAGAATACACTGTTGGTACAGGGTATATGAAGTTTAAAGACTGGACACAAGATCAGGAGATCAATCTTGTAAGAAATGATGAATATTTCAATACACCGGCTAAAATCGATGGAGTCCGCTATTTAATGAACATTGATGCCTCTACCGAACGGATGATGTTTGAAAATGGTGAGTTAGATTACATGGGTGTAAAGGCAGATGACCTTGAGCATTTCAAAAATGATGAATTTTGGAAAGATTACTTAATCGGATATCAGCCACCAAGCATGGATTACATGATTTTTAATCAGAACGATACATTCATGGCGGATGTAAATGTAAGAAAAGCTGTTCAGGCAGCAATCAATCGTGATTTGATCAATCAGAACTTCTATAATGGTGAAGGAACGTTATTAAATGGTGTTCTTCCTCCGGCAATTCCGGGATACTCTGAAGATCAAACACCAATTAAATACGATGTAGAAGAAGCAAAAAAATTATTAAAAGAAGCAGGCCATGAGTCAGATGTGACACTTACAATTCTTCAGAATGGAGAAAGTACATATACACATCCTATTAATGAAATGATTCAGTCTATGCTTGGAGAAGCAGGAATTAAAGCTGAAATCAAAAACATGGATATGACATCTTACTGGGATACCATTGCAAGTGGAGAAGGGTATTCTATTTCACTGGGACCTGTAACAGCAGATGTTCCGGATCCAGGAGCATTCTTCACAACATTTACAGTGGAAAATAGCGCTTCGAATGGATATAACATCAAAGACAAAGCGTTAAGCGATAAGATCAAAGAAGCAAATGCAAAACTTGATCCAAAAGAAAGAATTGCAGCCCTTCAGGCATTAGAATCAGAAATCGTAACAGAACAGGCATTATACTTACCGATCGCAGCTGAAAAACGTACATGCATCATTAGCCCAAGATTGAAGAACTTTCAGCTTGGCTGGCAGGGATGGGTTTGCTGCTCAACACATAATGTAGAAATCGATGATTCTTACAATAAATAAATAGCAATGTATAAAAGGTATCAGATTTGATACCTTTTATACATATAAGGAGAAAAACTTATGCGTAAATATATTGCAAAACGAATCGCAGTATCTGTTCCTATTATTTTAGGGGTCATACTGATTACGTTTGTCTTGATGAATTACATTCCAGGAAATGCAGTAACCGCGATGATGCAAAATAAGATCAATAACGAAACGGTGGCTCGAGTGGAAGAAGAAATGCATTTGAACGATCCGATTTTGGTACGATTTGGTTTGTATATAAAAGATTTATTACATGGAGATTTGGGAACCTCTTTTGTAATGAATCAGCCAGTATTCAATCTGATTAAAAATGCATTCCCTAATACGATAAAGCTGGCATTGTCGGCAATCGCATTTGCATGGATTTTAGGAATACCGATAGGAATTATAAGTGCTTTAAAGAAAAATACATGTCTGGATAAATTATTTATGGGAGTGTCGCTCATGGGAATATCAATGCCGACATTTTCCATTGGAATTATTTTACAGTATTTAATTGCCTATAAATTAAAATGGCTGCCAATTAGTGGATTTACAACACCGGCACATTTAATTTTACCATCCATTGTGTTGGGATGGAGCATGGCAGGAGAGATTTCGCGTTTAATACGTACAAATTTGATTGATGTGATTCAGGCAGATTATATAACAACAGCGAAGGCAAAGGGAAGATCGCGTATGGGAATTGTTATTTTTCATGCACTAAAAATGTCGATTCTTCCAGTGATCACAATTATGATGATGCAATTTACATCATTGCTGGGAGGGGCATTGATCACTGAGAATATTTTTAGTATTCCGGGAATTGGAACATTATCAATCTCTGCTTTGAGCAATCGTGATATACCATTGTTACAAGGAACGATTATTCTCAGTACATTTTTAATTATTATTGGAAATCTCATTGCGGATATTATTTATGCGCTGGCAGATCCAAGAGTGCATTATGATTAGGAGGATAGCATGAAAAATATGATGAAAAATACCGGACGAAAAATAAAAAAGTATGTCAAAGAGGATCCAGTAGGATTTATAAGTTTTCTTATGATCTTGCTGTTTATTTTTCTTGCTGTTTTTGCAGATTTCATTGCACCGTATGGAATCAATGAAACACAGTATATGAAACCGAAGGCGGCTCCTTCTATGGAACACATTTTTGGAACAGATGAATTGAGCCGTGATATTTTCAGCAGAATTTTGTATGCATCAAGAATCTCTCTATTTATTGGATTTGCACCAACAACAATCAATTTGATCATTGGAACATTTTTGGGAATGATAGCTGGAATGACTACATTAAAATGGGTAGATACATTGATTATGAGAATTGTTGATATTGTATTGTCTTATCCGTTTATGATTCTTGCGATGGCGATTGTTTACAATTTAGGAGCAAGTACAAAAAATTTATTTTTAGCACTGATCTTAGTTGGATGGGCTGGAACAGCGAGAACGGTGAGAGCGCAAACATTGTCTCTAAAAAATAGTACATATATAGAAGCAGCGCGTTCCATGGGAGTGAGCAAATGGAAAATTATGATCAAACATATTTTACCCAATATTCGCTCTTTGCTGCTTGTGCTTTACACAATGTCTATCCCGGTTGCAATTCTTTCAGAGGCAGGATTGAGTTTCCTTGGATTTGGTGCACAGCCGCCACAGACAAGTCTCGGAGTTATGGTATCTAAAGGACGCACGTATCTGTTTGATGCCCCATGGATTTCTCTGGCACCAGCAATCTATATTCTTTTGCTTTCTTTGTGTCTCAATTTTTTCGGAGATAGCCTGAGAGATATGTTGGATTCCAAACGTTCAGAAAGATAGGGGGATATGATGGAAGATATAGTATTACAAGTAAAAGATGTCACGATTGGTGATAAAAAATCAGGGTATTCGATTGTAGACAAAGTAAATATAGAAGTAAAAAAGCAACAGATTGTAGGGATTGTAGGAGAATCTGGCTGCGGGAAAAGCATGACAAGTTTAGCAATCATGCAGTTGATGCCGGTGAACATTGCAATAAAAGAAGGACAGATTCTATTTTCTGGTGAGGAACTAACGGCACTAAAAGAAAAAGAATTACGGAAAGTGCGAGGAAAAGATATTTCTATGATCTTTCAAGAACCAGTGCGCGCCCTGCATCCACTGCATAAAGTAGGAAAACAAATTGAAGAAAGTCTGAAGATTCATACAAATTTGTCAAAAGAGGATAGAAAAGAACAAACTATTTCCCTCATGAAATCTGTCGGAATACCAGATGCAGAAATGAGGTATGATCAATATCCACATCAGCTTTCCGGAGGGTTAAATCAAAGAATTATGATTGCTATGGCGATTGCAGCAGATCCATCCCTGATTATTGCGGATGAGCCGACAACCGCGTTAGATGTTACAATTCAAGCTCAGATTTTACAATTGCTGCGATCCTTGCGTGAAAGAAGAGGAGTATCGCTCATCTTGATTTCGCATGATTTAGCGGTGATTTGTGAAAACTGTGATTATGTATATGTGATGTATTGTGGCCAGATTGTAGAGGAAGCAGATGTAAGGACATTTTTCCAATCTCCGAAACATCCGTATACGCAGGCACTTATTCAGGCTTCTCCTGATCCAGAGAAAAAGATAGATCAATTGATGGCAATTAAAGGAACAGTTCCGTCTATCGAAAATATTCCGGAGGGATGTCGATTTGCGGAGCGATGTCCGCATAAAACAGAACGATGTACCGAAGTAGAGCCAAAATTGTATGAGCAAAATGATGGGACAAAAGTCAAATGCTTTTTATTTGAAGAGGGTAGATAATTTATGGGAAATTCATTAATCATAGCACAAAATATAAGTAAAACTTTTGTGACAAAGGGACTGTTAAGTGCAAAAAAGGAAAATCATGTATTACATCATGTTGATTTAGAAATTTACAACAATGAAACGTTAGCTCTTGTGGGAGAATCGGGATGTGGAAAAACAACATTGGGACGAATCATTCTAGGATTAGAAAAGCCGACAGATGGAAATATACTTTTTGAGGGAGAAAATATTTTTTCTAAAAAAGAAGTAAAAAAGGAAATGCGTAAAAATATGCAGATGGTCTTTCAGGATCCTTATGCATCTTTAGATCCAAAGATGAAAGTGGAAGAAATCCTGATGGAACCGCTTTTGGCAAATAAAGTGTATACAAATAAAAAGGAAGCAAGAAAAAAAGTAAAAGAACTATTGGAAATTGTGGGGCTTAACGAAACGCATATGAAGCGATATCCTTATGAATTTTCAGGGGGACAACGTCAGCGAATTGGGATTGCAAGAGCATTAGCATTGGAACCGGCATTTATTGCATGTGATGAACCAGTATCTGCACTGGATGTTTCTGTACAAGCACAGATTTTGAATTTATTAAAGGAAATCCAGAAAAATCGTAATTTGAGTTTATTGTTCATTTCACATGATTTGGGAGTTGTGCGCTATATTGCGGATCGAGTTGCAATCATGTACTTGGGAAGAATCTGTGAGATTGGTTCCGTTGAAGAAGTGTATACCAATCCAAAACATCCTTATACAGAATATTTGCTCCAATCGGTTCCTAAAATGAGAATTCCAAATGGGGACAAAGAAGATTTGCAACAATCTTTACAAGAGGCCAATGAAATCAAAGTGGAAAAAAGAGAAGATATGTGTCCATTTTATTCACGTTGTAAATATCATACAGATATTTGTAAGCAGAAATTTCCAGAACAAAAGAAAAAAAATGAAACAATATTTTTTTGCCATCATCCCTTAGCTTAGTGAGGAAACTGTATATGAGATAAAAAAGACTGGTAAACAGTGGTTGATATGATTTTACCACCGCTTATCAGTCTTAGTATTTTATTCGATAGGCAGCTGTAATTGTGTAATATATTCTGATTCATCAGAAGTTGTGTGAATGTCGATCCAAAGAATTTCCAATAAGTTACCAAGCACTTTGAAGTTGTGAGTGTGTGCATATTGGATGAGTTCTTGTCCCCAGTAGGAGCTCTGTTTATAATCCCCGCGATAAGTGACGCAAAGGTAATGACCGCCGGCAAGAATATCCTCGCCTTCTTCATCGATAAGAAAAACAGATTGATAGGAAAGCACTTTTTTATTTACGAGAGAGGGCAGAGAAATCATAGTTCCAATTTGATTACTTCCGATAATGTATAAGCGATTTTGATTTAGATTGATAAGCTGTTTGATCAGAACATCCATTTCTTCTTCATTTTTATATCCTTCGGGAAGAAGGTGGCAACGGCGAGGGGGAATATTCATTAAGCAGATTTCACCTAAGGGAAGAGATAATGCGGAATGAATGTTATGCAATCTGTGCTCTACATTTTTTTGCAGCTTTTGCAGATACTGTATTTGCTTTGCAATCGCGTTTTTTTCGTCTTCCAGCATAGAAATTGAAGACAAAACTGTATGATGGTCTAAGTATTCGCGGATTTGTTCCATTGTAAATCCAATGGAGCGTAAATCTCGGATTACATTTAATCTCCATATGTCGTGAATACTATAATAGCGATATCCAGATTCAGAACGCTGAGGTTTGATAATTCCAATTTCTTCATAATAACGTATAGAATCTACACCAATTCCATATAATTTAGAAATTTCACCAATTTTAAAAAAATTTTTCATATTTTCTATTGATCTCCTTGACTCTAGTATTATACCAGAGTTTATAATGAGTGTATAGATTTCATGATAGGTTAATAGAAAGGATTTTTTAAAATGCGTTCAGTTTGGAAGGAAATGAAATTATCATCCGTATTACTTTTACTATTGGGAAGTGCGATATTGGCATTTGGACTTTACAATATCCATTCAATGTCCAATGTGACAGAGGGCGGAATTTTAGGGTTAACACTTCTTTTAGAATATTGGTTTGGGATTTCGCCATCGGTTTCAGGATTTATACTGACGGTATTATGTTACCTTTTGGGATGGAAATTATTGGGAAAACTTTTTCTTGTATATTCTTTTATTTCTTCTATTGGATTTTCTGTTTTTTATGGGATCTTCGAACAGTTTGATCCATTATTCCCTGACATTGCCACAAAACCACTTCTGGCAGCAGTTGTAGGAGCAATATTTGTAGGTGTAAGCGTAGGATTATGCGTTCGAGTAGGTGGAGCTCCGACTGGAGATGATGCGCTTGCAATGAGTTTGGATCGAGTACTTCCGTTGGATATCCAATGGATTTATTTGATCAGTGATCTGGTGGTATTGCTTATCTCTCTCACCTACATTCCAGTAAGTAAGATCATTTATTCGCTTTTGACCGTTATTTTATCCGGACAGATTATTGGAGTTATGCAAAAGATTCCATTTAGAAAAAAGGATAAAGAGGACGCTTATTCTTTTGCTGTGGAACCAAACAGAGAGAGTTGGACAGCGGGGGATGGAGATATCAGCCAATAGACAGAAAGCATTTATTACTCCTCAGGATTTTAATCTTGAGGAGTTTCTGTATATGTTTTTAGTGATCTTCATTTCCATCTGCGAGCGCCTGCTCGTAATACCAGCATTTGAACTGGATCATGTCGAGTACTTTTTCCAGTTTTTCAATTTTTTCTTCTACCACTTTGCGCTGATGTAGAAATAGTTCTAAGCGCTTTTCATAAGTGGAACTTCCTTGGGCACACCATTCCATAAATAACTTGATTTCTTTGATCTTCAGCCAGATTTTTTCAGGCATTCGATCATCCGAAGTGCTTCCAGTTCTTTTTCGCTGAACTTACGGATGCCGGAAGTACGCTCAAGTGTCGGGAACAGACCTTCCTTGTCATAATAGCGGATGGTAGAGATAGGAAGGTGAACTAGTTTTGCGACTTGGCCGATTGTATACATATGGGTTCCTCCAATTTCATTTATCAGATCTCTTTTTTGATTTTTGAAAATAAGTATTGACCTAAAGTTAAGTTCAGGTATTATGATGAACATAACATGAATAGCGAAGAAAGTCAATGTGTGCAGAGTTGCTCAAAAGCGACAGGGGTTCTTGGATAGAGCATGCTTTGCAAAAAATGGAAAGGAAGGAAAAAATATGTTAGGAAATTTTCAATATTGTAATCCGACAAAACTTTATTTTGGGGAACAATCCCTTACTTTTTTGAAAGAAGAATTACAAAAATACGGACCAAAGGTGCAGCTGAGTTATGGAAGAGACTCGATTAAGAAAAATGGCATCTATGATCAGGTAATGGAACTGTTAAAAGAAGCAGGGAAAACAGTGTTTGAGGACCCAGGAGTAATGCCGAATCCGACAGTAGAAAAATTGTATGAGGGATGTAAGATCGCGAGAGAAAACGAGGTGGATCTGATTCTTGCAGTAGGGGGAGGATCGGTGTGTGATTATGCAAAGGCTGTCTCGGTATCTGCATATTGTGAGGAAGATCCATGGGAAAAATATTATGAGAGGATGGAAGAGGTAGGTAATCGAATCATCCCGGTTGGATGTGTGCTGACGATGGTAGGAACTGGATCAGAGATGAATGGTGGTTCTGTCATTACAAATCCGGAGAGGAAACGGAAGATCGGCCATGTATTTGGGGAGAATGTTTTCCCGAAATTCTCCATTTTAAATCCGGTATTTACCTATACATTGCCAAAATATCAGATGGTAGCAGGAATCTATGATATTTTTAATCACATTACCGAACAATATTTTTCCGGGGAGGATGACAATACTTCAGACTATGTCATGGAGGGGCTGATGAAGTCCTTGATCCATTCTTCAAGAATTGCGGTTGCAGATCCAATGGATTATGAGGCGCGCAGCAATATTATGTGGACGGCAACATGGGCATTGAATACTATGGTGGAACAGGGAAAGACAACCGATTGGATGGTTCATATGATAGGGCAGTCAGTCGGCGCATATACAGACGCCACACATGGAATGACACTGGCTGCAGTCTCAATGGCATACTACCGTTATATTTGTCCATATGGTTTGCAGAAATTTGTGCGGTTTGCCGAGAATGTCTGGGGAGTACAGACAGAAGGAAAGAGTAAAGAGCAGATTGCAAAGGAAGGTCTGGCAAGCATGGAAAGCTGGATGCGTGAAATTGGGCTTGTCATGAATCTGCGGGAACTTGGTGTGACAGAAGAGATGATAGAGGGAATTGGAGAAGGAACATTTGTGATGGACGGGGGATATAAGATTCTTTCGCATGAAGAAATTGTCGATATTTTAAGACAAAGTATGTAATCAATGGTGAACATTCGTTTGCCTTTTTGAGAGGGTCAAAAAACAGACAAAAAGTAGTTGATACTGAGGAACGATGAAAGATTAAAAAATCTCCCACAAAACCGATAGATGTTCGGTTCTGTGGGAGCCATTTTTATTCTAAAATCGTTATTGTCCAGGTGTTACGGTAAGTTTCTCCGGCATTTAAGCTTATGAGATCTTCCTGCGTTTCTAGATCTTCTATGACATCTACCCTTGCAGAGAGTGAAGACCATGGCTCAATACACACATAGTTTACAGCCGTTTTTGGCCAATGCCACAATCCGAGGTATTCCATTTGCGGGAAACATACTTTGACACCTCTTGTTCCTAACGGTGATTTTAAAGTAACTTCTCTTTCGATATTTTGGAGTACAATGACATCATTATCAAACATATCGTGGGAAAGAGGAAGTTGAATATTATTTTGTAATGGAAAAGAGTTCTTTTTATCGGTGACAAAGCATTTTTCTGAAAAAATCACACGCTCCGGATGACAGGTTTTTCCAAATTCCAGAATATAGTCTTCAAAACGTAGATTTTGTTCAAGCGGAACATAAAATCCCGGATGACCACCGATGCCGAAGTACATCGTTTTCTCATCTTGATTGAGGATTTCAGAAGTTACAGAAATTTGGTATCCATCGATAGTATAATACAGCAGATATTCAAAACGGAATGGATAGCATTTTCTTAATTCTTCGGTATCTGTGATACGGAATGTCAGATGAGTTGGTGTCTGCTGAAGCAATTCCATTTCTTCGTAAGGAAGAAAACCGTGAATGTCCAAAGAATACTTCCTGCCTTGATACTGATAGGTTTTATCATTCAGCCGGCCAACATACGGAAAGAGGTTCAGAGCGCGGTCTGGCCATGTGTTGGGATCCCCTTGCCAAAGATATTCCGTTCCATCATTTGTCCGGATAGACTGCATTTCACCGCCTTTTGTAGATACTGTCACACTTAATTTTTCACTGTTTATCGTATAGTTCATATATAGAATCTCCTTTACTTTTGAATTGAGAGCATTACTGTTTGTAATATTGAGAAAATATATGAAATACTTTTTTATTATACATAGTATTTCGGAGAAAAGGAAGATGCTATAAAAATAAGTTTTAAGTAAAGCAGGATTCGTTTCGGGGAAGAGTGAAAGTAGTTGTAAACATGGGAAATATGTGTAAAAATAGTAAAGGGTGAAAAGGAGGATACAGGTGGAGAAAAATGTAAAATCCATAGTGGAAAGTGATAAAAATACACTAACAAAATTATACAAAATAACTAAAAAAAATCACACTATAACTAGTGATATTGACAAATACAGTGCTGTATGATAGGTTATAGGATGTGAGGGCGAGTTAGGAGAAGATATATGGCGAAAATACAAAGAGTGCCTTTACAATATGAGATTATTTCTTATATTGAGAATTATATAGAAGAGAACAATTTAAAAGCGGGCGACCGTCTTCCATCTCAGGCAGAATTGCTGGAGATGATGGGGGTAAGCCGGACTGCTTTGCGGGAAGCAATCAAAACACTGGAAGCAAAAAATGTTTTGGAAGTAAAAAATGGAAAAGGAGTCTATGTAAAAGATGATTTTCAGGAAGCACTTTATAACCAAGTGAACTTTGTAAAAGAGCAGCAGTCGATTGTTCAAATGCTGGAAATTCGTCTTGTGTTGGAAAAGGAAATGCTAAAGCTGATCGTACAGAATAGTACGCAGGAAGAACTCGATGACCTGGGAGAAGTTGTGAAAGTATTAATGGACAAATATCATCGAGGTGAAAAGCAAAATAAAGAAGATGAGGAATTCCATAGAAAATTATATAAAATGTGTCATCATGAAGTGCTGGAACAGCTTTTAAACTTTTTGGCAAACCAGATGAGAACATTATGGAATTTTCCATTAGAGTTGGAGAGCCCTTTTACCACGACAATTCCTTTGCACGAAGAATTATATCAGGCCATATGCAGCAGAGATGTAAAAAAAGCAATTGAGATTGATAAAACAATTTTAAAAATGGAGATTAAGGAAATTAAAGAGCTTTAAAACTCTTTAATTTTTAGAAATAAGCTATAGTATAGCATATACCATATAGCAATAAGGAGGAGAGCATGAGTATACTGTTTGAACTGGAAAGGATGGAACGACTTGTGCAGGATATCGATAAATTGAAATATCCGCTCAGTATTCCGATTCGGGATTATAAGATGTATGAGGGAAAACTAAAAGATGGAGAAAAGTGCAGTACGGAAGACTGGCAGGATTATCAGATTGATACACCATGGGATACATTAGATTCACACCGATGGCTTCGTACTGTCATTACAATTCCGGAAGAAATGGATGGTAAGCATGTAGAAATGCAGCTGATTTCGGGAAGAGAGGGACAGTGGGATGCAACAAATCCACAGATGCTTTTCTATATCAATCAGCAGCTTATCCAAGGGATAGATGTCAATCACAGAGAGGTGACTCTTTCAACAAGTGCAAAAGCAGGAACTATATATGAGATTGCCATGTTGATCTACAGCGGTTCTGTTCCGGGAGATTTGATATTCAGAAGTAATCTGATTGTGATCGATGATGCCGTGCAGAAATTTTATTATGATTTTTCCATTCCGGTGCAAAGCGCGAGACTTTTGAAAAATCATGATATGGAAAATTGCAGAAGAATCTTACAGAAGCTGAATGCGGCTGCAAATACAATCGATTTAAGAAAACCATATAGTGATACATTTTATCATTCTTTAGCAGAAGCCGATGAACTTTTAGTCAAAGAATTTTATACAACGATAAATCAGGAAGCACCTCTTGTGAGTGCAATCGGACATACCCATATTGATATCGCATGGCTGTGGACAGTGGAGCAGACAAGGGAAAAAGTACTCAGAAGTTTCTCAACGGTATTAAGGCTGATGGAACAATATCCAGATTATAAGTTTATGTCAAGCCAACCGATTTTATATCAGTTTGTCAAAGAGCAGGAGCCGGAACTGTATGAAAAAATCAGGCAGAGGATTAAAGAAGGCCGGTGGGAGGTAGACGGAGCCATGTGGCTGGAAGCGGACTGTAATCTGACCGGGGGAGAATCGCTTGTACGACAGATTATAAAAGGAGAGAGATTTTTTCAGGAAGAATTTGGAATTTCCAGCAAATCCTTATGGCTTCCGGATGTATTTGGATATTCGGCAGCATTGCCGCAGATCTTGAAGCGTTCCGGGGTTCCGTATTTTATGACAACAAAAATTGCATGGAATCAGTACAATCAACTTCCGAATGACACGTTTATGTGGAAGGGAATCGATGGAAGTGAAGTGTTCGTTTTTATGCCGACTGCATGTGATTTTGACAGAACACTTGGGTTGAACGTATCCTTTACCGATACAAGAAATACAACAACCTATACAGGAATCATCAATCCGAATATGGCGCTTGGTACGTTTAAGCGTTTCCAGAACCGTGATCTGACGGAAAATACGATCATGCTGTTTGGATTTGGAGACGGAGGCGGCGGACCGACAAAGGAAATGCTGGAAAATGCAGAAAGACTTCGCTATGGAATGCCGGGCATCCCGAGGATTGAGCAGGAATTTGAAACAGAATTCTTTGACCGGACTTACGACACGATTGCAAAACTTCCGGATATGCCAAAATGGAATGGGGAACTGTATTTTGAATATCACAGAGGTACCCTGACCTCGATGGGAAAGAACAAACGGTATAACAGAAAAAATGAAATTCTCTATACACAGTTAGAGACATTGGCTTCGATGTTAAAAGAAAAAGGTGTGGAGTATCCGAGAGAAGTCATTGAGCGCGGATGGGAGATTCTGCTTCTGAATCAGTTCCATGACATCATTCCGGGAAGTTGTATTGAAGAAGTCTATGTGCAGACGGATAAGGAATATGAGGAAATACTCGCCGGAGGAAAAGAAACGCTGCAGCAGATTGCAGAAAAAGGGGCAAAATCTATTTGCACAGACGAGAATGCAATCATTGTATATAACACACAAGGGTATGTGAGAAACGATATTATAGAGGTAGAAGGCCTTGAGAAATCAGCGGTTGCGAAGATTACAGATGCGGAAGGAAACACACTTCCAATGCAGAGAACTTCTGAAGGGAAAATTGTATTTTATGCGAAAGACATTCCAAAGCATGGATATAAAGTATTCTATTATGCAGAAGGAAACGAGGAGACACAGGATCCGGCATGGGATGGCCATTTTGAAAACAGATTTTACTATGTGACATTCAATGAGGAGATGGAGATCGTTTCTCTCATAGAAAAAGAGACTGGAAAAGAATTTATCCAGAAAGGCAAAAAGGGAAATGAACTTGTGACTTATGAAGACCGCCCGATGAACTGGGATAACTGGGATATTGATGTATTTTATAAGAAAAAACCGTATTTTGCAGATAAAGCTTCCGAAGTTCGTATTGTAGAAGACGGAAAAGTAAGAAAAACATTGGAGATCGTAAAACAATTTGCAGATTCAGTAGTCACACAGCACATACATCTTTATCACGATCTTCCACGAATTGACTTTGAAACGCATGCAGACTGGAAAGAACACAATGTGTTGTTAAGAGTGAACTTTCCGGTAGATGTAAATACGACAAAAGCAACGTATGAGATTCAGTTTGGAAATGTAGAGCGGGAAACAACGAATAACCATAGTTGGGATACTGCGAAGTTTGAAGCATGTGGTCACAAGTGGGCAGATCTGTCAGAAGATAATAACGGAATCAGTTTGTTAAATGACTGCAAGTATGGATATGGAATTAAAGAGGGAAATTTATCACTCACTTTGATCAAAGCAGGTACTTATCCAAATGAACATGCAGATATCGGAACACATGATTTTACGTATTCTATTTATCCACATGCAGGAAGATGGCAGAAAGCAGAAACGGTCGAGATGGCATATAATCTGAATGTTCCTCCAGTTGTCGTTTTACAGGACAAGAACGAAGGAGAAGAAACCGGAAAAGAATTTGTGGCATGTGATGCAGAAAACTGCTTTATCGAAGTAATCAAGGAGGCAGAAGACAAAAATGGCATGATCATTCGTATGTATGAAAACAAAAACAGACATACGAAGACAAGGATGACACTTCCGGATTCAGTAACGCAGATGTATGAGTGTAACCTTCTTGAAAAGAATGAAAGAGAAATCGAAGTAAAAGAACATGCAGCAGAAGTAATTCTGAAACCGTATGAAATCAAAACATATAGGATTTTATAAGACAGGAGGGAAAATATGTTAAAGAAGTTAGTGGAAATTTGGGGCGTCAGCGGATATGAAAAACAAGTATCTGATTATATTGTAGAACAAGTCAGAGAATATGCAGATGAGATTACAAGAGATGCAATCGGCAATCTGATCGTTTTAAAAAGAGGAAACGGTGAAAATAAAAAGAAGATCATGGTTGCAGCACACATGGATGAGATTGGGCTCTGTGTTGTGAAAATCACACCGGAAGGATTTTTAAAAGTCAAAAAAGTCGGGGGTGTTTCGGCACACTGCTCTTTCATGAATCGGGTAATTTTCCGAAATGGAACTGTGGGAACGGTAGCTTCTTATGCAAAACCGGAAGAATTCAAAAGCGGAGAGATTGATAAGCTTTACATAGATATCGGAGCCAGTTCGAAAGAAGAGGCAGAAAAGTATGTAAATGTTGGTGATTGTGCAATGTTTGAAGGTGCGTACCAGGAGCTTGCTGGAAGAAATGTGATGGCAAAGGCATTTGACGATAGAAGTGCATGTTATATCCAGATCGAAGCATTAAAGGAAATGGATGTGCCATACCATGATGTCTATTTCGTATTTACCGTACAGGAAGAAGTCGGACTTTTTGGAGCTACAACATCTTCCGAAAGAATCCGTCCGGATTTGGGAATTGCAATCGATATTACGGGATCTTTTGATGTGCCGGGAGATGAGCATGGTAATGCAGCGTTAGGGAAAGGAGCTGCAATCTGCATCAGCAATGCATGTGTGGTATGTGATGAGGAAATGGTAGAACAGATGGTGCAGTGCGCGAAGGAGAAGCAGATTCCATATCAGTTTGATGTACTGGCAAATGGAGGAACGGATGCCGGAGCAATTAATAAATCTTACCGAGGGGTAAAAGCGGTGGGGATTTCCGTGCCAACCAGATATGGACATTCGCCAAACAGTATCATTAACCTGGATGATGTCAGGGCATGTATCGACTTACTAAAAGCTTATGTGGAACGTCCGCTTCGTATTATTACGGAAGAAGTGTTCAAATAAAAAATCAGGAGGAAAAACAGATGAAAGGGAAAAAAGTGAAAAAGCTGATTGCATTTGTTGCAGCAGTGACAGTAGCAGCCGGCAGTATGGCCGGATGTTCGGGCAAAGAAAAGGAAGCAAAAAAAGAAGAAAAGATTGCGAACATTGCAATGTCATCAGAGCCGGACAATATCGACGGCAGCCGTGGGGACAGCAGTGCAAAAGGTGCGATTATTCTGGAAGTGCAGGAATCATTACTGAGAATGGATGAGAACGGGGAGACACAGCCGGCAGGTGCAGAAAGCTGGGAGATCTCAGAAGACGGACTTGTGTACACTTTCAAAATTCGTGACAATAAATATTCAGACGGAACAAAGGTACTTGCAGAAGACTATGCGAACTGTCTGATCCGTACCTTAGACCCGGAAGTGGCAAGTACATATGCAGCAAACTATTATTTTATCAAAGGTGCAGAAGCGTATAATACGGGGAAAGGTTCTGAAGAAGAAGTAGGAATCAAAGCACTGGATGAGTCCACACTGGAAATCACATTAAACCAGCCAGTTCCATATTTCCTGAAGATGATGACATCAAATCAGTTTACTCCGATCCCGAAAAAACATACAGAGGGGGAGAAAAACGTAACGTATGGTGCAGATGCTGAAAACATGAGCTTTTCAGGACCGTTTATGATCGAAAAATGGACAAGAGGAGAAGGATTTACATTAAAGAAAAATCCAGAATACTGGGATACAGATAGTGTCAAACTGGACGGAGTCAATTTCCTTCTCGTTCAGGAACAGAACACACAGCAGCAGATGTTTGAGCAGGGAAAACTTGATCTGATTGAAAATATTCCGGCAGAATACTATGACAAAGTAAAAGGGAAAATCGACAGCGGCGATATCAAATTAGTAGAATGGCCAAAACCAAGTATACTGTATCTGACATTTAACAACCAGGACCCAGAAGGAATCTTTACAAATGCAAAGATCAGACAGGCATTTTCACTTGCAATCGACAGAGAGCTTTATTTTGAAAAAGTGGTAAAGAAAGATGCAGTGGCATACGGTCTGATTCCACCGGCTACAAGCATTGGAGATGAAAAATTCCGCGACAATCACGAAGAGCCATTACTTGCCCTGAAAGATGAGGATCCGAAGAAACTTTTGGAAGAAGGACTGAAAGAAATCGGACGAGAGGGTGAACAGATTGAGATTACTTATTTGCAGGGGGATGCAAATAATAATACAAAGGTTCGTTCTGAATTTTTCCAGAACCAGTGGGAAACAAAGTTAGGCGTGAAAGTAAAAATAGATACAGCAGCAGACAATGCGACATTCAATAATATGGTCAACAAGGGAGAATATCAGGTTTGCAATACCGGATGGGGAGCAGACTACAATGATCCGATGACATTTATGAAGATCTTTACATCGGATGACAGCAATAACAATCCGAAATATTCTAATCCAGAATACGATGAACTAGTAAATGCATGTATGTCTGAGACAGACATGAAGGTACGTGAAGAAAAATTTGCAGAGGCAGAGAAAATTTTATTAGAAGATGCGGCAATCGCTCCATTGAACTTTGGGTTACAGAAAAATCTTGTCCAGAAGAGACTGGAAGGTGTTACATTCAGTGGACTTGGAGGACCGGACGTAGAGTTGAAGAAAGCTGATATCAAATAGAGTGATATCAGATCTGATTTCATGGAGAGGCAACCGGTAATTGAATTTAAAACAGCACACGTTGAGTAAAATTATGTACAGACGGGCAGGGGATAGTGATATCTTCCTGCCCGATTAAGAAAGAAGGGAATGGAATGGTAAAATTTATAGCAAAAAAGCTGCTTTATATGATTTTCACGATATGGATTATTATGACAGCAACATTTTTCCTTATGAATACATTACCGGGGGATCCGGTACAGTCAGGAACAAAAGTACTTCCGGAAGCAGTGGCAAAGAATCTGGAGGCAAAATGGGGACTGGACAAACCAATCGGAGAACGATATGTGATCTATTTGAAAAACTTTTTAAAAGGAGACTTTGGTGAGTCTTATACAACAGTTGGATTGACGGCGAATCAGGTGATTGAAGAACGTCTGCCGGCTTCAATCCAGCTTGGCCTTCAGGCGGTAGGTCTTGGACTGGTACTTGGACTGGCACTGGGAATTGTAGCGGCGTTCCACAGAAATTCCTGGATTGATTTTATTGCAATTTTTGTCGCGATCGTAGGGGTATCGGTCCCAAGTTTTGTTTTCGCGGCGTTGTTACAGTTAAACTTCGGTGGAGGGTTCTTTGAGATTACCGGATGGGCGACACCATCAGAGGGACCGCTTGCATTGTTGAAAGTCACATTTTTGCCGACATTGGCAGCTGCGATCGGAAGTATCGCAACGTATTCAAGATTTATGCGTTCGTCGGTACTGGATGTGATGAATAACGATTATATTCTGACGGCAAAAGCAAAAGGGTTATCAAAATGGGAGATCATCCGAAGACATGTGCTCAGAAACAGTCTGACACCGATCATTTCCATTGTAGCACCGCAGCTTGCAGGAATCTTTACAGGATCCTTTGTAATTGAACGTATTTTCTCAATTCCGGGATTGGGACGTTACTATGTAGATAGTGTAAATGGACGAGATTATCCGATGATCATGGCGACAACGGTCTTCTTCTCTGTTATTTTCATCTTATCTATTGTATTGATGGACATTCTCTATGCAATCGTGGATCCGAGAGTGCGAAAAGGTTTAGTGGAAAAGTAGGAGGATGTACAGATGGAGAAAGTAATAAGCCGTGAGTTATTTGAAAAAGTCGGAGTCGATACGCAAAACTCTGAGACAGTCGTTCGCCCGAGCATGTCGTATTTTCAGGATGCATGGAGACGATTAAAGAAAAATAAAGTGGCAATGATCAGTATGTTTTTCTTGATTTTTATTGCTTTGATGTGTGTGTTTGCACCGATGATCTATCCGGTCGCATTTGATACACAAGACTTGATGAATACGAACCAGGGACCGACCATGGAGCATTTCTTTGGATTAGATGATCTGGGAAGAGATATTTTTGCCCGGATCTGGGTAGGGGGAAGAGTCTCTCTTACGATCGCGATCGTGGGTGCATTCATCTCACTTGTCATTGGTGTTCTTTATGGTGGGATCAGTGGATACTTTGGCGGGATCGTGGATGATATTATGATGCGTATTGTCGAGATTCTCGTTGGTATCCCATATATGATCGTTGTAATTATTGTAAGCATGGTATTGGGGAAAGGAATTCATTCTCTTTTGATCGCCCTTTGTCTGACAAGCTGGACAGGTCTTGCAAGACTTGTACGCGGGCAGGTGATCTCATTAAAGAGCAGCGAATATATTCTGGCAGCGAAAGCACTGGGAACTTCTGATTTTAAAATTATCAGGAAACATCTTTTCCCAAATATGTTAAGTGTGATTATTATCAATACAACATTCTCGATTCCGGGATTCATTTTCTCGGAGGCATTTTTAAGTTTCCTCGGTATGGGAATCCAGCCTCCGAACACAAGCTGGGGTGCAATGGCCGCACTGGGACAGCAGCAGATGATGTATTATCCGCATGAGTTATTATTCCCAGCAGCAGCGATTTCACTGACCATGCTGGCATTTAATCTTTTAGGAGATGGATTACGGGATGCTTTTGACCCGAAACTTCGTCAGTAGCAGAAAGGAATAGATGAGATGAGCAAATTATTACAAGTAGAAGATTTAAAAGTTTCTTTTCATACATATGCGGGAGAAGTACAGGCGGTTCGAGGAGTTTCCTTTGATATTGATGAAGGAGAAACTCTCGCGATTGTAGGAGAATCTGGAAGTGGAAAAACAGTTACATCAAAAGCGGTTATGGGACTGATCGCGACACCTCCGGGAGAGATTAAAAAGGAAAGCAAGATTCTATATCAGGGGGAAAATATTTTAGAATATTCTGAGAAAGAATGGCAGGATTATCGTGGGAAAAAAGCAGGTATGATTTTTCAGGATCCAATGACTTCCTTAAATCCGACTATGAAAGTCGGACGGCAGATTGCAGAAGGGATTTTAAAGCATGAAAAGATCAGTAAAAAAGAAGCGATGCAAAAGGCGGTTGAGTTACTCCGCAAAGTAAATATTCCGAATCCAGAAGAACGTGCCAATCAGTATCCGCATGAATTTTCTGGAGGAATGAGACAGCGAGTTGTAATTGCAATCGCGCTTGCATGTAATCCGAAACTGATGATCGCCGATGAGCCGACCACTGCGTTAGATGTAACGATTCAGGCACAGATCATTAAACTGTTAAAGGAGATTCAGAAAGCCAATCAATCTTCGATTATTATGATTACGCATGATCTTGGGGTGGTGGCAGGGATGGCAGATAAAATTGCGGTAATGTATGCTGGAAAGATTGTAGAAGAAGGACTGGTGGATGAAATTTTTTCCAATCCGCAGCATCCATATACCTATGCGCTTTTGAATGCAGTACCGAGACTGGACATTGAGAATAAAGCAAAACTTCATGTCATACCCGGAACACCACCGGATTTGATTGCGCCTCCAAAGGGATGTGGATTTGCGACAAGATGTAAGCATTGTATGGAAATCTGCAGACAGATGCCGCCGGAAGACACAATCATTTCAGATACACATAAGACCATGTGCTGGCTGCATCATGAGATGTGTAAGGAGAAATATGGCTATCAAGAGGTGAAGGAGGTTTTGGAAAATGAATAGGCAGGAACCATTAGTAAAAGTAGAAAACCTCAAAAAATATTTTAATATTCATAAAAAGGGTATATTAAAAGCTGTAGATGATGTATCATTTGAGGTATATAAAGGAGAGACACTCGGTCTTGTAGGGGAATCCGGATGTGGAAAAACAACCTGTGGACGAACAATTCTGAATCTATATCCGTGTACAGATGGGAAAGTGTCTTTTGAAGGAAAAGACATTGCAAAGATGAAGACAAAGGAAGAACAGCTTGCCTTTAAAAAAGATGCACAGATTATTTTCCAGGATCCATATGCCTCTTTAGACCCGAGAATGACAGTCGGTGAGATCATCGCAGAAGGAATGGACAACCATCACTTATACGAGGGAGAAAAGCGTCTTCCGAGGATTTATGAGTTGCTGGAGCAGGTTGGACTGAACCGGGAGCATGCGAATCGGTTCCCACATGAATTTTCAGGAGGACAGAGACAGCGTATCGGAATTGCCCGCGCGCTGGCCGTAGATCCGAAATTTATTGTCTGTGATGAACCGATCTCTGCACTGGATGTGTCCATTCAGGCGCAAGTTGTAAACCTTCTTGTAGATTTACAGAAAAAACTTGGACTTACTTATTTATTCATTGCACATGACTTATCGATGGTAAAACATATCTCTGACAGAGTCGGTGTCATGTATATGGGGCAACTTGTGGAGATTGCACCGAGTGAAGAGCTGTATCGGAATCCGGTACATCCGTATACAAAGGCATTATTGTCGGCGATTCCGATTCCGGATCCAGAAATTGAAAGAAATAAGACGATGATCCCTTTGGAAGGTGAAGTGGGAAGTCCAATGAACTGCGGACCGGGATGCCGCTTTGCAAGCAGATGTAAATATGCAACTGAGCGCTGTAAAACAGAAACTCCAAAATTGGAAGAGAAAGGGAATCAGCACTTTGCTGCATGCCACCATCTGGAAGAAATTGACTAGAGGAGAAGGAAGAAATGAAACGTTCAAAAATTAATCAATGTATTAAAGAGATGGAGAAACTTGCGAAAGAGCATGGATTTGCATTGCCTCCGTTTTGTAACTGGACACCGGAAGACTGGGAAGACAAATCCGAAGAATATGATGAAATCAGAGACAATATGCTCGGATGGGATATTACTGATTATGGGCTTGGAGATTTTGATAAAGTAGGTTTTGCGCTTGTGACAATCCGCAATGGAAATCAGAACAATCCGAAATACAAAAAGGTATATGCAGAAAAGTTATTGATGTTAAAAGAAGGACAGCATTCTCCGATGCATTTCCACTGGCAGAAATCAGAGGATATTATCAACAGAGGCGGCGGAACACTGATCATTCATCTTTACAACGACAAGGGGGATGGAAGTTTTGATGACAGCGATGTCCTTGTAAATTCTGACGGACGCTCCTATTATGTAAAGGCAGGAACCGGAGTAGAGTTAAAGCCGGGAGAAAGTATTACGTTATGGCCACATCAATATCATGATTTTGATGTAAAGGAAGGAACCGGTGATGTGCTGATCGGTGAAGTTTCTATGTGCAATGATGACAATACCGACAATCGGTTTTATGAAGAAGTCGGACGCTTCCCGGAAATCGAGGAGGATGAAAAACCATACCGGCTGCTCTGTAATGAATATCCGAAAAAATAAAATGATGATAAGATTCGTGTGCAAGGGAGAATGAATATGTATGATGTAGTAGCGCTTGGAGAACTTTTGATCGATTTTACAGAAAGTGGAAAAAGTGAGCAGGGGAATCAGCTTCTGGAAGTAAATCCGGGCGGCGCCCCGTGCAATGTATTGGCAATGTTAAATAATCTTGGGAAGAAGGTTGCTTTTATAGGGAAAGTTGGGCAGGATATGTTCGGAACTCTGCTGAAACATACATTGGATGAAGTAGGAATCTGTTCTAAAAGTCTTCGGATGGACCCGGAAGTGCGGACTACACTGGCATTTGTGCATACGTTGCCGGATGGGGACCGGGAGTTTTCTTTTTATCGGAACCCCGGAGCAGATATGATGCTGAGGGAAGAAGAGGTGGATCTAGAACTGATACGAAATACAAAAATCTTTCACTTTGGAACACTCTCTATGACACATGAAGGTGTGAGAAATGCAACAAAAAAAGCGATCTGCTGTGCGAAAGAAGCCGGGGCGGTCATTTCCTTTGACCCGAATCTGAGGGAGCCGCTCTGGGAATCTCTGGATCTTGCAAAAGAACAGATGGAGTATGGATTCGGACAATGCGATGTGCTGAAAATATCGGACAATGAGATTCAGTTTGTCACGGGAGAGGAAGACTATGACAGAGGAATCCAGATGCTGCAGGAGAAATACCAGATTCCTCTGATCCTTCTTACGATGGGGAAAGAAGGAAGCCGTGCATATTATAAGGAAATGTGCGTAGAAAAGGCGGGGTTTTGTGTAGAAGCCATTGAGACAACAGGAGCAGGTGATACGTTCTGTGGCTGTGCGTTAGGATACCTGTTGGAACACAATCTAGAGCAGTTGTCAAAAGAAGATTTAGAGGAACTGCTGACATTTGCAAACGCAGGGGCGGCGCTGATCACTTTAAAAAAAGGAGCAATCCGCTCGATGCCGAAGAAAGAAGAAATCAGAAAATTTCTGGAAGATCAAAAAATTGACTTTTAGTTATTAGTGTGTTACTATTTTCTAGAAAAGTAAATAGCCGGGGAGCTTGTAGACAGGCTGAGAGGAAGGTGTGAACTTCGACCCTGATACCTGATTTGGATAATGCCAACGTAGGAAAGAATTGATTTTAAGAAGTTTGACGGAGTACCAATTGAGGTACTCTGTTTTTTTATTATATTTTATTACATAGGAAATTTCCGAGAAATGCTATGGAATAAAAAGCAGAGTCCTATGAAAAAATGCTCCGCCCAGGCATAATCCTTGAAATCCTTTTGGAGTTCTGTCATAAAAAAATTCCGGCACAGAGCAAATGAAAAATATTCTGCCGCGGGCAGAAGAAAGAAGAGGTACATCATATGTCAGAAAAATACTACACACAGATGGAAGCAGCAAGAAAGGGAATCATCACAGAGGAGATGCGGGCAGTTGCGCGGAAGGAATACCGCACAGAGGAGGAAATCCGGGATCTGGTGGCGAAAGGACAGGTGGCGATCTGCGCCAACAAAAGGCATAAATGCCTTGATCCAAATGGAGTAGGATCTATGCTTCGTACGAAGATCAATGTAAATCTGGGAGTGTCAAAAGATTGCAAAGATTATGAGGTTGAGATGGAAAAAGTCATGGCGGCGGTAAATATGGGAGCAGAGGCAATTATGGACCTTTCTTCTCATGGGAATACGCAACCATTTCGAAGAAAACTGACACAAGAATGTCCGGCGATGATCGGAACCGTTCCGGTTTATGATAGTGTGATTCATTATAAGAGAGATCTTGCCACACTGACAGCAAAAGATTTTATTGATGTAGTAAGACTCCACGCAGAGGATGGAGTGGATTTTGTCACACTGCACTGTGGAATTACAAGAAAGACAATTGAACAGATCAAGAAGCATAAAAGAAAAATGAATATTGTATCCAGAGGCGGATCGCTTGTGTTTGCGTGGATGAGTATGACTGGAAATGAAAATCCATTTTACGAATACTTTGATGAGATTCTTGAAATCTGCCGGGAATATGATGTCACAATTTCACTTGGGGATGCATGCCGTCCGGGCTGTCTGGCCGATGCGAGTGATGTGTGTCAGATTGAAGAGTTGGTGCGCTTGGGAGAGCTGACAAAACGTGCGTGGGCAAAAGATGTGCAGGTGATGGTAGAAGGCCCGGGGCATATGCCGTTGGATCAGATTGAAGCAAATATGAAATTGCAGCAGACAATCTGCATGGGTGCTCCGTTTTATGTATTGGGACCGATCGTGACTGATATTGCACCAGGATATGATCATATTACAGCGGCGATCGGAGGTGCAGTAGCAGCTTCAGCAGGTGCAGCATTTCTCTGCTATGTGACACCGGCAGAACATCTGGCGCTTCCGAATGTAGAAGATGTTAAACAGGGGATCATCGCTTCCAGAATTGCAGCGCATGCCGCAGATATTGCAAAACATGTTCCGCATGCAAGAGATATCGATGATCGTATGGCGGATGCCAGAAGAACTTTTGATTGGGAGGAGCAGTGGAAGTGTTCTATGGATCCAGAAACGGCAAAACAGATTCGGGAAGACCGCAAACCGGAAATTGAAGAGAGTTGCTCCATGTGTGGAAAATTCTGTGCGGTTAGAAGTATGAATAAGGCATTGAATGGAGAGTATATCGATATTCTGTAATAAAAATTTAGAACAGTGAAAAATGATGGAATACTTCAATACAAGTGCATAAACTGTATGAAAAATGGCTGAGAAATATAAAAATATTGTATTTTTTGTACAAACACCGTATAATAAACCTACTAGCACAGATTGCAGGAAAGTGTGATAAGGAGGAAGAAAACGATGTATAGAATCTCTAATTTTACGAATAATGATGATATTAAAGTGTTAAACTCTCTTGGTCCGTTTACTGTCATAGAATATCAGCGTGATTTAAGTGTGATGCCGCACAATGCTGCGTTGGCCTATTTCTGTAATGAGATGAATGTGAGAAAGCGCCAGGTTATCTGTGATGTCAATCAGGCAAATATCACACTTCAGGCAGGAGCAATGCAGTGGACCGTAGGCAATGTCAATGCGACAACGGGAGTAAAAGGTGTGGGCGATTTCTTTGGAAAAGCAGTCAGGGGAAAAGCAACCGGGGAATCGGCGATCAAGCCGGAATATACCGGAAACGGAATTCTTGTGTTGGAACCGACTTATAAGCACATCTTACTGGTAGATTTAAAAGACTGGAATGGTTCCATCGTGTTGGATGACGGATTGTTCCTGGCATGTGATGCAAGACTGAAGCACAAAGCAGTGATGCGCTCCAATCTTTCTTCTGCTATTGCAGGAAACGAAGGGCTGTTCAATCTTGGAGTGGTAGGAGATGGAGTGCTTTGTCTGGAAGCACCTTGTCCGAAAGAGGAGCTTGTGGAGATCACTCTCCAGGATGATGTATTGAAAGTAGATGGCAACATGGCGATCGCATGGAGCGGCAGCTTAAGTTTTACTGTAGAACGGTCAGGAAAGACACTGATAGGTTCGGCAGCTTCGGGGGAAGGACTTGTAAATGTGTACCGTGGAACCGGAAAAATTCTCCTGGCTCCAGTGCTGGATGGAGCAGTATAGAGTAGCCAGCTTTGCATAGTATTAGAAAATCTATATTAGGAAAAAGAAAAATGAAATTTGTGTAAAATATACAAGAAATATGTAGCATTTTTGTATAATATAATGGTATAATCAGTTGCGCAAAAGCTTTATGCAGAGAGGAGAATGTTATTTATATGGTAGATTTAAAATCAAGACCGTATTATCTGTCAGAGGAAGACTGTCAATGGGTAAAAGACACAATTGCAAATATGAGCCCGGAAGAAAAAGTAGGACAGTTATTCTTTCAGCTGACAGCTTCACACGATGAAGAATATCTAAAAGAATTAATGGAAAAATATCACCTTGGTGGATGCCGTTACAATCCGGCTCCGGGAAAGGCGATTCAGGAACAGAATCGGATCCTTCAGAAATATGCAAAGGTTCCGGTATTTATCGCATGCAACACAGAAGCCGGAGGAGACGGCGCATGTGCAGATGGGACACATATTGGAGCTGGTGTGAAGATCGCAGCTACAGATAAGGAAGAGTATGCATTTGCATTAGGAAAGATGGCAAATGAACAGGCAGCGGCAATCGGATGTAACATGGCATTTGCACCGGTGGCAGATATTCTTTACAACTGGGAGAATACAGAGATTGTGACACGTGCATTCGGCGGAGATGCAGAACGTGTAGCAACTATGAGCAAAGCATATTTAAATGGAGCACATACGATTCCGGGATTTGCATGCGCAGCGAAACATTTTCCGGGAAATGGACAAGACTTCAGAGATGCGCACATTGCAAACAATGTAAACTATTTTGATGTGGAAAAATGGGATGAGACTTACGGACATGTTTACCGTACATTGATTGAGAATGATCTGGATGCGATCATGGGAGGACACATCATGCTTCCTTCTTATGCAAAAGCCATTAATCCTGAGTTAAAGGACGAAGATATGATGCCGGCTACATTAAGTCCGGAGATCATGACAGGTCTTTTGAGAGACAGACTTGGATTCAACGGTATGGTCGTGACAGATGCTTCCCATATGGTAGCAATGACAGACCGAATGAAGCGTTCAGAGATGCTTCCGGCAAGTATCAATGCAGGTTGTGATATGTTCTTATTCTTCAATGATCCAGAGGAAGATTTTGCTACAATGCTTGGTGCATACAAGACAGGAATCATCAGTGAAGAGAGAATGACAGAAGCATTGACACGTATTTTAGGACTCAAAGCACATCTGGGTCTGAATAAGAAGAGCAAAGAAGAACTGGTTCCACAGCCAGAGACTGTAGAGGAAGTGCTTCAGAGAGAAGAATACAAGGCAATGCAGAAATCAATCAGCGAAGACTGTATCACGCTTGTAAAATATAAAGACAAAGACGTGCTCCCTATGACACCAGATCGTTATAAGAGAATTATGATCGTGCATATCAAAGGCGCAGAGAACAGTATGTCAGCGCTGATGAAAATGCTTGGAGGCGGAAAAGGAAATCCGGCAGAAGCGTTAAAAGAAAAGTTATGTGCAAAAGGATTTGATGCATTTATCTATGAAAGTCCGCTTGATGTCATGAAGAAACAGATTGAAGCCGGGGAAAAGCCAGACTTAAATATTTACTTTGCAGGAAAGAATGCCATTGCAGATTTCGTATCCGATATGGATCTTGTAATCACGCTCTGTGATGTGCCGAACGGAAGACCAAGCTTTGGTATGTCAAAGGGAGGCGGAGAGATTCCGTGGTATGTATTTGAAGTTCCGGTTGTTGTTGTCGGATGTGGACAGCCGACAATGCTTGCAGATATCCCGCAGGCACGGACCTACATCAACACTTACGATTCCAAAGATACAACACTGGATGCGTTAGTTGAGGATCTTATGAATGGAGAAGAAGCATTCAAAGGAACAGATCCGATTGACAGTTTCTGCGGATTATTTGATGCAAGATTATAAGAAGGAAGAAAAAAGATTCACACAAGATGTGGATCTTTTTTTCTGTATGTGGGAGAAAAGCGCGGTAAAAATCCGAAAGATAAAATGGGGAAGAGATTTCAATAAGAACTAGAAAAATGATGAAAAGGCAGAGGAAAAGCGGTATAATAAAATGGAAGCTTAAAATAGCAGATTGTGAGAATGATGGAGGAAAAAATGGAATATAAAATATACCGCATAGCGGACCGTACACAGATCGATCAATGCGAACTGTTTGCAATCAATCAATATTTGTGGAACAGTTTACAGACGCCGAAAGCATATGGCAGAGCCGGATATATCGATGGGCAGGGAATTTATGTGGAGATGACCTGTGAAGAGTGTGATCCGAAGCGACTTTGCAACAAAGATAAAGAACTCGTCTATAAGGATAGCGCGCTGGAAGCTTTTTTTGCATTCCCGGAGGGAGATATGAGCATAGAGAAACAGTGTATTTATACAAATTTTGAGATGAATGCCAACGGAGCACTGTATGCGGAGAAAGGATATACAAGAGAGAATCGGACATTAATTTCAGATGTGTACTATCAGGAAGCAGATTGTCGGGCGAAAATAGAATCAGATCGGTGGTGTGTATCTGTTTTGATCCCGGAAGCACTGCTTGGGGAAATTACTTCTCTTGAGAAGCTAAAAGCGGGACAAAGATTTTACTGCAATTTTTATAAAATATCAGAGGACGACAAGATCCAGCATTTTGGATGTTACAGTCCGATTGAGAGCGAAGAACCAAATTTTCATCTTCCAATCTGTTTTGCAAAGGCGGTGATTGCAGATGTATAATGAACTGACAAAAAATGATATCAAGAAAATGCGCGAAGAGATTGAATACCGGAAGATTGTGCTTCGAAAAGAGCTGCTGGAAGATGTCAAAGAAGCGAGGGCACATGGGGACTTGAGTGAAAATTTTGAATATCATGCCGCTAAGAAAGAGAAAAACAAAAATGAGAGCAGAATTCGGTATTTGGAACGGATGATCAAGACTGCAAAGATTGTATCCGATGAATCAAAAGAAGATGAAGTGGGATTAAACAACACCGTGCACCTCTATTTTGAAGAAGATGATGAGGTGGAAGTATTCAAACTGGTGACAACCGTGCGGGGAAATTCCTTAAAAGGGCTTATTAGCACAGAATCCCCGATTGGAAAAGCGATTCTTGGGAAAAAAGCAGGGGATAGAGTTTTCATCCGGGTATCTGGAGATGCCGGATATTATGTAGTGATCAAAGAAATAGAAAATACAGTTGATGACGGCAGTGATCAGCTTCGCAGTTATTAAAAATAAAACAGCAGAATGAGAGCTGCCACGTATGAAAAGAGTTATGTTTATTTTTTTTTAAGAATTTTTCGCTTTCTTTTAGAAAACAATCATACTTTGGACACATTTTCCTTTTATACTAAGAGTCAGATAGTTGATTAAGTAATCACTATCTCCCCCCTCTTAAAGTAGAGCGTTGAAGATAAGACGCATACTTTACTCTCATTCCTTTAGATAACTATAAAACAACGAAACCCGTTAGCCCTTGTGGTTAGCGGGTTTTCGCTGTTCATAAAGGTCTGGCAGTTTTAGTTTGAAGAAAATATAATCAATTTTTATACATTCTTTGATATTCACTCGGAGAAATTCCGGTTGCTTTTTTAAAGCAGAGGGAGAAGTACTGCTGGCTGTCGAAACCGGTCGCGGAAGCGATTGTCTGGATTGGATCATTGCTTGTTGCAAGAAGATATTTTGCTTTTGCCAGTCGCTCTTGATAAATGTATTCCGATAATTTTATCCCGGTAATCTGTCGGAACAGGCGGGAAATATAGGTCTCGTTATAATTTACAATTGAGGATAAGGTTGATAAGGAAATAGTTTCGTTTAAGTGTTCTTTAATATAGGTTTTGATTTTTAAAATGACCGTTTCATTTTTATCGGTGGCTTTTAGTGATAGTACTTCAAATAATTGTGTAGAAAAATTTTCTAAGTAACCGAAAGCTTCTTCCCAGCTTGTAAAGTCATTTAAGTGATAAAGCGGGTAGATTGCAGTCCGCGGAGCAAGTTTTTCCTGCAGATGGTAGAGAGTAATGTAGGAAATCAATGTTGCAGAGATACCGAGATAGATTTCAATTGCTTCCAACGCATGGATACTTTTTTGCTTTTTACAGAGATCCCGCAGGGAGTGGAGGGCGAGGAGATATTCGGACCAGGTATTCTGATAAAGGTAAAAGGATAACTCCTGCAATTTCTGTGAGGCGGCATTTCTGTCAGAATTTTTGAAAGTGACAGAAGTTTCTGAGTCCGTTTTTGTCTCAAAGAGAGAAACAGAAGAGACTGTCCAAATGTTTCCGGTATTCTGGATTTCCAGCTGCTGAAGAAGGCGATAGTAAGTATTGGCAGTAGCATCCAGAGAAACCGGTTGTGGATAAAGAATCAGATTCACATTCCGGTGCAGGGAATTCATACTGTAATTCATTAGGTCTTCCAGACAGCTTTTCAGAAATGTAAGTTCATTTGGAATGGATTTACTAAAATCTTTTGATGGCTGAAAGAACCAAAGCATATTTCCATGATTCAGATTCAACATCGTATAGCTAAAAGAATGTTTCAGAAGTTCTTCTGCCAAAGTGAGGTATTCCAGGACAAAGGTGGACATATTTTTTGCATATTCGTCAATGGAACGGAGATGTACGACCATGTAAGCAAGGTATACCGGTTGAGAGAAATCGAGACAGAAGTCAGATCCCGCGAGAGTAAGATCCCGACAAATCTGATGGGAATCATGTCCGGTCAGTATTTCCCTAAGAAGATTCTGTTGCATAAGATGTGTCAGAAGACGATCTTTGCTCTGAGAGCTGTCAAGTAGGAGATCGGTCTGGGATTCTTTTATGATTTTTTCAATGGCACAACGCACTTCAGCCAAAATCGTTTCATCTGACTCAGTCTTCAGCAGATAAGAAGCATGAGAGAGTCGGTTTGCCTGATAAATATATTCAAAGTTGTCATAAGCAGTCAGAAAGATAATATGACATCTTGGCCAGCTTGCGCTGACTTTCCCGGCAAGTTCTAGCCCACTGTATCCAGGCATGTGGATATCAAGCAGCATCAGATCAATTTTAGAAATCGAAAGGATTTCCAGCGCTTCTGATCCAGAATAGGCTTTCTGAATATTCAAATCTATTTCTATATGTTCTTCGATCAGAGCAAACAGATAGTTTACAATATAACGTTCATCATCAACAATTAGCAAGTTCATAATATCCCCCTTATTTAGTGTTATATTTCCATAAAAAATTCCTACATTTCACAGAAGTCATCTGATTTATGTATTATTCTTGCGAAAGGAGCCGGAATAATCATCTGATTCCATATGGAGCATAATTGTAGCGCAAAGCCCTCCAAGTAGAGAACGCGAAATTTCCAAAGTATCCCGGTCATTCGAGAAAATGTGCAGACGTCTCTGGATATTCAGGATTCCTGACATTTCTACTCCGGCGGAAGAATGAGCGCTATCCTGAAGTTTTTTCTGAAGTGTGGTAAGTAGTTCATCTGAGAGTTCTTCTCCGTTATCTTCGATGATCATGAGCAGAGAATGTTCTTTGGAAAGAAAACGTACACGGATCAATCCATCGCAGATTTTATTTTTTAATCCGTACTGAAATGCATTTTCAAGGATTGGCTGAAGGATTAGTTTAGGAACGGACAATGATGAAAAGCAGTCAGGCAATTCTTCCAGTTCAATCTGAATACGGCCAGCAAAGCGAAGCCCCTGGATATAAACATAATTTTTCATGTGTGCATATTCTTCTGCAAGTGTCACATGATCCATACTATTTTTTGTAATATAGCGGAAGCAGGAAGCAAGGGCATTTGCAACCATGGAAGCTTCTTCTGGTTCAAAGAGGATCATACGTTGAAGCATAAAGAAGCTATTGTACAGAAAGTGAGGGTTGATCTGTGCTTGAAGTTGTTTCATTTCTGCTTTTTGCAATAAAAGTTTCTGATTATAATCCTGCTCAATTAAGCGACTTAATTTGAGTGCCATGTTGTTAAAGGCATGGTACAAATAGGCAAAATCATCATTTCCAGTCTGTATGATCTGTACTTGGAAATTACCGTGTTCGACTTCATCAAAAGCATCTGTCAGTTTGCTTAGAGGCTTATGTACCATGTGATAAATTCCAATGAAAAACAGGATGCTGGCACAGATGATGAGAAAGAAGAACAAAAAGAGCAGACCATAACTGTAGCGGATCGATGGAAGGAGCGAGGTGTCTGAAATCAGCCGTACATAGATACCGCTCGAGGATTCCATCCGGCTGAGAAATGCAGTGTAAAATTTTCCATGTAGTTCCACTTTTTGATAGGAAGGAGCAGATGTATGTGCATTCTGCTTAAGGAAGTTCGATGCTTCTTTGCGAAGATCAGAAGGAAGGTTTGAAAGGGAAAATCCATTTTCTATTTCAAATAGATAAAATTCATCAGAATAAGAGCTATTTGATTCCAGATAGGATTTCAGTGCATTTTCGGATAGAATGAAATTGACGGCAAAGGCAGGGCTTGATGAAAATGGAGCCATAAATACAGACAGTGTTTTCCTTTTCTCTAGTGGAGATTCATAATATTCTACTAATCCGTGTGTCTTTGACAACTCCTGGTAAAAGCGAGTTTCTTCTTCGGTGAGTGTACAATAACTTCCGATGGTGTAATTGTCGGAATTGTACATTAGATTATAATTGAAGAGATAGGCATGAGCAGACTCCAAAAGTGGAGAGGAGGCGCAGAGGCTTGACAGCTGCTCACGGAGCAAGTTGACACGGACACTTTTATCATAGGTGGAAAGATAAGGGTAGATGACAGCAAGATCCCGGAGAAAATTCTGCTCAATAATATGAAGATTGGCAGTGTAGATTTGCTGTAGATTTTCATCTAGGCGGGCAATATAAGAATCATTATTAGACTGGATAGCATCTAGAGTCTGCTGCCTCTGTTTCAAATTATTGTGGTTTAGATAGATTAGGCTGACAGTCATGAGAGGCAGGAGAACAGCTAGAAAAAGAAGGATTACTTTTTTTAATAGTAAATTTCTTTCATGAAAAGCATTTGGGTGTAGAAGAGTTTTTAAATATATTTTTCCAGACATGGTTGACTTTTACAAATTCCTTTCTATATTTTTTGTACTTTTCCGAGCATTTTGTAATACATGCCTGCCGAGGGCAGACTTTTTCTGATAAGGTATAGAGCGATATATTTACACTAAAATTCATACTGTTTTCGTATGATTTAGTATAGCATAAGGAGAAATGGAATACAAAGTGAGAGAGTTATAATATTTTGTGATTTGTATAAAATTTTGTTATCTTAGCAGAAATAGTGCAAGAAACTACACAAATGTAAAAATATTTTATATGTTTTTGGATGGGAATCCAATAAAATAAGGACAGAAACAAATACAGAGAATAAAAATCTTCGGTGAGAAGAGAAAGGGATGGAGAAAATGAAAAGAAAGAAAGTGTTATCAGTACTGCTTGCAAGTACGCTTGTATTTGGAATGACCGGGTGTATGAGCAAAGGGACAGAATCCGGAGGGGAGAAGAAAAAGACAGAACAAAAACATGTAGAAGCACCAAAGGGAGCATTGGATAAATATAGCGAAACGGTGACAATCTCAACTGTGCTACCGGAAAATGCCGGAATCCAGTGGCAGGAGGGTGACGACTACGGTGATAATCCATGGTACCGTGCTTATGAGGAGCGGTTAAATATCAAAGTCGTTAATGACTGGGTGAGCAATGATTATAAGACGAAGTTAAATCTTACGATTGCAGATGGAAATCTTCCAGATGTATTTAGTGTATCTAGTCAGCAACTTCAACAGCTGATCGATGCAGACTTAATCTGGGATCTGGGAGAAATCTTTGATACATATGCTTCAGATAATCTAAAAAAATATATGGAAATGGAAACAGATACTTTTGAGACCGGTAAGCAAGATGGAAAATTATATGGTATCCCGCAACTGACATATGGAATTATTGATCAGCCAACACAGATTTGGGTTCGTCAGGACTGGGCAGAAGAGGCAGGACTTCAAGAAATCAAAACAATGGATGAGTTTGAAAAACTTGCGAGAACTTTCCAAGAAACCCATGGTACTTATGCAATTACAGAGGATCAGGATCTGGAATGTATGAACAATCTTGCTGTTGCATGGGGAGCGCATCCAGGAATCTGGGTAGAAGGAGAAGATGGAAATCTGGAGTATGGATCTGTACAGCCACAGATGAAAGAGGTACTTGCAAAATATACGGAGTGGTATAAAGAAGGTCTGATCAATCCAGAGTTTGCGACAACTGATATGGAAAAAATGTTCCAGGGAATCATTAATGGTGAAGTAGGAATCTGTCCGTTTGCACAGTGGTTTGGCTATCAACCGGGACCAGACATTATTTCAAATCTTGGTGACCAGGCATGCTTTGATGCTTATAAGATTCCGTCTGCAAATGGAGAAGAGGTAAAAGCAAATGTAAAATATTCCAATATCGGATATGTTGTTGTCAGCAAGACATGTAAGAATCCGGAGGCAGCAGTCAAGCTGTTGAATTTCTATGCATATATGATGGATGATGCACAAGGCAAAGAAGATACCAAATTTATTGACAGTCTCTTTAACCATGCTTATACAAATATCCCATATGCGTTGCGTGTCATTAACCCGATGACCGATTATAATCAGTTTGAGAATGTAACAAGCTATTTGGAAAAATATCAGAATGGTGAAGATGTGGATTCTTCTGAACTTGGAAAAGATGCTGTAAAATATGAACACTGTGTAGAATGGCTTGAGAAAAAGACACCGGAAGCAGTCGGAGACTGGATGCAGCAGGGAAGTCCGAAATCAGCATACCGGATTTCAAAAGAAATGATCGACAATAATGAGATTGTAAAAGATGCTTACTGGGGACAACAGGTAGAAACATTATTAAGTTCTGGAAGTACATTAGATGATATCTTAAAAGAAGGGTTTACAAAGATCATTGTAGGAGAAAAGCCGGTCGAATATTTTGACACATTGGTAGAAAATTGGAAAGCAGCCGGCGGAGAAGCTGCGACAAAAGAAGTAAACGAATTGTGTAAATAATAAAGAGTAAACAAGAAAGAATGTCCTCCGGATGCGGCAGTCTGCTAAGGAGGATATTTTTCTTTTAAGGATAAAGGAGAATAGAATATGTTAGCAAAATTTAAGAAACAGTGGCAATACCATTTGATGCTTTTGCCAGGGGTGCTCCTTGTGTTGATTTTCAGCTATATTCCATTGTATGGTGTGATTATTGCTTTTCAGAATTATAATCCGGGAATGGGATTTTCATCTCCGTGGGTTGGATTGAAAAATTTTCAATATCTGTTTAGTCAGCCTGCATTTTTAAGAACGATCTGGAATACATTTTATATTGCATTTTTTAAATTAATTGGAGGGATTGTTGTTCCAGTAGTTTTTGCGCTGTTGTTAAATGAGTTGATATCGAACAAACTGAAAAGAATTTTTCAGACGTTAATTTATATTCCAAACTTTTTGTCATGGGTAATCATGGCAGGCGTGATGATGGACTTATTGGCCAAAAATGGTGCATTCAATGAATTGTTGACAGCAATTGGATTTCCAGTGATAAATTTCTTGGGAAGTCCTAAGGTGTTTCCGTGGACAATGATCATTAGCGACATCTGGAAAGGTTTTGGATTTGGAACGGTTGTTTATCTTGCAGCGCTTACGAGCATTGATCCAGGACTGTATGAGTCAGCACTTCTTGATGGAGCTACAAGATGGCAGCAGATCCGTTACATTACGATTCCGCTTTTGATGCCGACGATTATCCTGATGACAGTACTTGCGTTGGGAAGTGTGTTAAATGCCGGATTTGACCAGATTTTTAACTTATATTCCCCGATTGTCTATGAGACCGGAGATATTATTGATACATATGTATATCGGCTTGGTATACAGCAGGCGCAGTATTCCGTTGGAGCAGCCATCGGATTATTTAAGTCAGTTGTCTCATGCATCATGGTAGGACTGTCTTATATTTTAGCAGATAAGCTGGCGGGATACAGAATTTTCTAAACAGGGGGAAATAAATTTATGAAACAATACAAGACAAGGGCAAATAGGATTTTCAATGCCGTAAATATAACATTTTTAATTCTGGTCTCTGCGACCTGCCTACTTCCGTTTATACATCTTCTTGCAGTATCTTTTAGTGGAAGTGCGGCAGTAAATGCAGGAAAAGTCGGATTGCTTCCGGTAGATTTTACGACATCAGCTTATGAGTTTGCACTAAGAGGAGGGAAATTTCTGAGGGCACTTTTGATTTCGGTGGAGAGAGTAGTTCTTGGTGTGGGGCTAAACTTAATCTTGATGGTTCTTACAGCATATCCATTGTCAAAATCCAGCAAAAAAGTTGCCGGACGAAATATTTATATGACATTTTTTGTGATTACAATGTTAATCAGTGGAGGAATGATTCCAACGTATCTTGTTGTCACAAAGCTAGGATTAAAAGATACGATATGGTCTTTGATTTTGCCGGGGGCACTTCCGGTCTACAATATGGTAATCCTCATGAATTTTATGCGGGGAATCCCGGAGGAGATTGAGGAGGCAGCAGTGATAGATGGGGCGACACCATTTCAGATACTGGTAAGGATTCTTCTTCCAGTTTTAAAACCAGCACTTGCAACGGTAGGACTTTTTTGTATCGTTTCACATTGGAATGACTGGTTCAGTGGAATGATTTATATGAATAATCCAGATAATTATCCACTTCAGACTTACCTGCAATCACTGCTTCAGAATTTTGAGCAGATTTTACAGCAACAAGGAGCAGGGGATATTCAGAGACTTCTTGTGCAAATGAATGCAAGAACTGGACGGGCTGCACAACTATTCCTTGGAGCACTTCCGGTGATGATGATTTATCCGTTTTTACAGAAGTATTTCACAAAAGGACTTGTCATGGGAAGTGTGAAGGGATAAATCGATAAAAGAACAGAAAAAGCGGTCACAAAGGAGCAAGGTTATGAAACAGATAGAGGTAAGCACTTATGGTATTTTCCCGGAAGACTGCCGGGAAAATACATGGAAGTTAAGGCAGATGCTGGATCAACTCAGAGAAGAGGAGGGAATTCAGATCATATTTGAGCCGGGAACGTACCATTTTTATCCAGACTATGCGGTGGAGAAGCTTCTTTATATCTCCAATCACGATGAAGATACAATCAAGCGGATTGCATTTGATCTGACGGGATTTCAACATCTCGTGATCCGGGGAGAAGAGACACAGTTTTTATTTCACACGGATGTGATTCCGTTTTACCTTCATGAATGTGAGGCTATAACCATCGAAGGAGTCAATAGTGACTACGTGCGATCCGGATATTCAACAGGGAA